>Ga0209702_10004025_pt1 | contig 22113 bp, 27 predicted proteins | sample FRY01_FD_187210 | JGI IMG/M metagenome (GOLD analysis project Ga0209702, IMG submission 187210) | Freshwater microbial communities from Lake Fryxell liftoff mats and glacier meltwater in Antarctica - FRY-01 (SPAdes) (version 2) | ecosystem: Environmental > Aquatic > Freshwater > Ice > Glacier... | reverse complement strand
CTGTGGTGTTGCTGTTTAACGAAAGCTCTCCAAAAGCCGTATTACTAGCTATATTTCCCTTTCCATTTGAAAAGACTTGCCCATTATTCAAAACAGTCAATCCAACCGTTGCTCCATCTGTTCCACCTATAAACTGATGAGCGATACCAGTTGGAGTTCCTACTCCTGTTGTGGATTTGTAAGTAATTTTTGAGCCAACTGCCGTGCCACCTATTATTTGAGGAGTTGTTACTTGTGTGGCTACAGTTAATGTACCTGCTTCTATATTTTGACTGTTTAAAAATCTTATTGCCATCTGTAATTTTTATTTTATATTAGTACCAAAAGTACAATTTTTTATTTGCATAAAAAGGAGATGACATGAATTTATGAAATCTCCCTTTCATACAAATTTGTTATTATCCTATTACAGTAATCAATACTCTAATGGGGTTAGTAGGTACTGCACCAAATGTTACAGTAACAGAATTTACAGTTGTACGAACTACATCAGCAAATACAGTATCAAAAGTTACAGTATCATATAATTGAACAATTACATCTAATGAGTTTAAGTTATGTACTACAGCTCCTGTAGCTGAAATACTTGTTTTAAACTGTCTACTTGTCACAGCAGTATTAGCATTAGTAATCAATTGCGCTGGAGTTACAGCTTTAGTTGTTACTATACCAGCTGCTGCTTCAGCATTACTTGCAATTAAAATTAGACCTGGATTAACTGTACTTGATGATTGTATACTTTCACTAGTAAAAGCTGTAATAACACCATTTGTAAATGACATAGTATCTAGTACTACAACACCAGATACACCATTATTTCCAATATTAATGCTTGAAGTTATACCGACAGTAGGGTTATATGAACCTGTAGTTTGTGTACCTAAAATAACACCACCTGCTTTAATAGTAACTTGACCAGCACCACTTACTGCAAAATCAGAAGAAGAAAAACTTGCAATACCCACTGTAGTAGTAGACGCTAAATCAATATTATTTTGAACTGTTGTCCAATCATTTAATGCAGTTGGAGTATTATCATTTGCTATAAGCAAATCACCAACTCTAACTTGTTCCCCAAAGAATAAACCATCTACTATAACAGTATAAGTAAATCCTTTATTAATAGTACCTGTAGGAACTATATCTAAGTTAGGAGTGTTTGTACTAGCATCGTAACCACCTTGATAAATTAAAGCACCTGAACCAGCAAATGTAGAATCTACATAAGCTTTAGTTGCTGCATCTTGAGCTAATGTTGGATTAATAACATTAATTAATTTAAATGAGCCAATACTTAAATCTGCAGTTGGTGCACCCAATTGGCTTAATGAAATACCTGAAATTAAAGCTTTAGCTGCATTACCGCTTGAAGCATCATGAATTAAAACTGAATCAGCACCTAATGCAGTTACTGCTGCTGCTGAGTTTACAACGTTAGTTGGGCCAATGTATTGAATCGCAAGAGTACCTGTAGAAGTAATAGGACCACCAGTTAAACCTGCTCCTGAAGCAACACTTGTTACAGTACCATTATTTGTAGAATTTATAGTTACAGTAGTTCCTGATACTGAAGTTGTAATTCCGGTACCTCCTGTAAATGTAAACGCACCACTTGATGTAATGGCAGTACCAGTTCCTATTTCAGCAGCTAATGTAATAGAAGTTACTGTACCTTGGAATTGATCTATTGATGCAATTGTTAAGACTGTATCACTTGTTCTTGTAATAGTGACATTACTACCAGCTGTAAAATTAACATCATTAGTAGTAGAATCACTACCACTTAATCTGATTGCAGTTCCTGTTGAAGCTGTAGATAATGTGTATGTTGTGTTATTATCAGGTCCTGATTGAATTTGTACCCAAGCAGAAGCTGTTCTTAATTGCAATTTAGATGTAACCGTATCATAATAGATTTGTCCCTCCGTTGCAATTAAAGGAACTGTACCTAAATTTTGAATTACAGCAAATTGTAGTTCATTTTGATTTAGGTTAATGCTAGTTAAATATTTGATTGCCATAATTTTTGTTTTTACTTGTTTTTAATTTAAATATGCGTAGCCTGCAAAAGCAGTTGTAAATGTTATTGTTAATGTATTTGAACTGTTATATGTAATATCTCCAATAACAACATGGTTAGAACTATCTACAACAGTTGCTGATGGAAATGTACCTAAATTATGAGTTATAACCCAAATAGATAGCGGAACATCTTGTGTATGTATATAAGTTCCTGTATTGCATAATATGTTTTCTAAATCTATAATTGTACAAACATTAGTTGGTACAGCAGGACAAGACATACTTGCTTTTGTATTAACTATTGCTAATGGTTCAATAAATATACCATCTTGACCACTATCAATAATTGTTTTATTAGAGGCACTATTTTGCCAATCGCATAAATACTTATTTAAAGCAGCTGTTTCAAAGTCAACATAACAGCATGGTTCTATACCAAATTTAATTTCTTTAAAATTTGTATATGCTTGTGCTGCAAAATTTTGTTCAGTCTTAATTCTTTTAATAAGTACTTGCTCCATATTTTATTTATTTCTCAGATCTCTAATTTGTTGAGCGGCTAACGCTAAGTTTAAATCTCTTGTGGGTAATACCTGTGAAGGTGCTTCACCATTTAATCTTTTATTGGCCCATTCATTTACACATGTTTTACATATGGCTGTTCCTTGATCATCAAATGCTTTTTGACAACCACAAGTAAACGTCTTATTACAATTTGCACAAGTCATATTAATTTATTTTTGGTTTATATAAATTTATGATGAGCCAAATGTTGATTTATTTTATACATTTGGCTCATTATAATATTAGTATAAGTATGTTTTTCCACCACAATTTCCTGATGGACAAATTACTTTATTTAATCTATTTTTAGCATAATTATATAACTGCATTCCTTGAGCTGGTGATTGACAATACTCTACATTTGATACAGCAGCATCAATCATAATTCTTATGTAACTCATCTCATCTAAGAGTTCTTGTTTATATGATTGAGGTTGACATGATTGAATATCTAAATCACACAGTACTTCATAATACTTTGTCATTAATCTAGTTACTCTCAGATGATTATATTCAATATAAACTTTTGAGTTTGGAGAAACGCTGTATCTAACAATATAAATTCCATCAGGAATCTCTTGTTGTACAGTACCACAATTCACTTTTTGTATTGCAAGTGCGCATGCAGTTAAACACATGTCAAAACCTTTTGTTACTTTAAGTAATATAGGTACTGTAAATCCGGGAAGTGTTATTAATAACTCCTCACAATCAACAGCAAGTTCTGAAGAATACTGACTAGTATCTTTAATACATAAAAGATTGCAGTTAGATACTGTTGGTATTTCTAAGCTTAATATATGTTTGTCAGCCATTTTTATATTTGTTTTAATACGCTATATATACAATATACAAAAAAATTAGAATAAAAAAAAAAAAGAGCAGGGGATTTTACACCCTACTCTTTTTTTATAGACTATCTTTTGTTAGGTAAATTGATTACCAGAACAAATTAGTTTCTAGTGCAATGTTATTACCAGCAGCATTTGCTAAAGCAATTACTTCGTTAAACAATGCTAATACAGCAGTGTTAGCAGCAGTATCTGAACATTTAACATAGACTTGATAAACATATTGATCATTATCAAATAGCCCGCTTGGGTTGTTGAATCTTGGAACAGTATGTTGGATATAGTATGCTTTATAAGTAGCAGCTCTATCAACAGCCCCTAAGATCTCATCTGACATTTCAATTTCTCTGATTCTTGCGCTATCAGCATTTCCTTGGTTAAATGGAGATTGTCTGTATCTTTCAGATAAAATCAAGTCTCTAGCAACTTGCTCACCTTGAGTTTGTTCCATTTGACCTGGAGTACTTGTAGCAACACCACAATCATTACATGGATTTCCAGTTTCATCAAGAATAGAAGCAATAATAACTACTGGTTCAGCATTGTAATGATCTCTAGTATCAAATGAACAATCACCAAATTTAGTATTAACATAAGCTCCTACAAAATTAACTGTAGCATTAACTTTAGTTGTACCATTAGGATCTAATGAAGGAACATAATTTCCAGAAGCAGCTGTACCTAAAGCTTGAGCAATAGTATATACAGACTGTACACTTACACCACCAGTAACTGCAGTAACTACAACACCACCTGCAGTAAGAGCGGTAATTGTTAAAGTTCCACCAGTTCCACCAGCAACTGTTAATACATCACCTAGAGTATATCCAGCACCAACTGCAGCAATACTATAAGTAGCAATAGCACCAGTAGATACAGTTAAAACATTAACTTGAAATCCTGATCCAGAACCACCAGTAGTAGCAACACCTGAAGCAACAGAATATCCAGAACCACCAATTAATGTAGCAGCTTGAACACCCCTAACACCACCTTCAGCAACGAATGGTTTGATTAATGGATCAGAAAGAACCATTTCGGCCATAGCAGCAGAAACCAATGTTGGATCTAAAAATTCTTGAGCACCTACACAGCAAATGTTTGCACTATCACCAATTGCATAAGCATTGTGATTTAAGAAACGCAATGTTGGGGAACCTTTAACATCAATTCTCATGAATTGAGTTTTTCCACATGGAGCACAAGCTGAACCTAAAGATAAAGAGGCAGTAGATTGTTCAGCAACTAAACAGTTACTAACCCATGCTCTTGAAATAAATTTAGGATTGATACCTTTTGATTTAACAGATTCTTGATAACCTCCGTGACCAGGATTGTTTCCAATACTATCTTTACTGTAAAAGCTACCTTGTACAAGATAAGCTAATGAATTAGCTGGCAAAGAACCTCCGGGCAAAGCAATTGTTTGCCATGATGCATCAGTAACTAAACCTAGCTGACCAGCAGTTAATGCTGAGGTTGCTACTCCAGCAGATGCTTGGGTTGATGTAGCAACAAACGTTTTGTAAAACGCATGATTAAAATAAGCCATAATTTTTGTTTTTTTTATTAATAAATATATAAATATGTACTTCGTGTACATGTATAATATAAGCAAAAGTTTTTAATTTCCAATCATGATAGGAAAATTAATTTATATTTTGCTATATTAATTGAATCTTTTACAATATCTAAGTTATTTACAATTTCTGAATAAGGCATAATTGATTGTAATTTTACCACTTCTTCAGTCAAGTTTCTTAAATATGTAATTGCTGCTTTTACATCATTTAAAACCACAGGTGCCTCATTTCCATATTTCAATAATGTTTCTGATGCTCCTTGGAATCCTTCAGCCAATGTATCAGCATGATCAGGCATTGCATCATATAAATCATTCAATGCTATATGCTGTGCATATGAACCATCACCTGTAACTTGTAAATGAAGTTTATGCAAACTAGTTGCTCCATTCATTAATGATGTAACAAGTTTAGCTGTTTCTTGTGCTAATTCACTCGATGGTCTTTTTAAAGATTTTTCAGTATTTGCTTGATCTTTGGTTTTTAAATTTCTCATTTTTAATTATTTCTTTCAGCAGAACCTTGGCCCCTTTGTTGTTGATAAATGTTTTCTATATCTCCTGCAATAAGTGAAGCCGTATCATCTAACAATACTTCAACAAGATCATCTTTGAATTGACAAGGTATATTGACCGTACTAACAACACCGGTGTATGGATCTACACAACCAAGTATTTGTATATAAACCGGTTTTTGATAATACGTTAAAACCGGATTTACAATGTTAAAATCAGCATTTCTATAAATTCTGATCTTATTGCCCAACATTGTACAAAATGTTTCACCCCACTCAAAGTTTGGATCCTTCAAAGGATCTCTTAATAAAAGAGATATGTTAGCTTCTTCAGCTAGGTATACCGTCATTGATCTAGGATCAGGACAACACTCACTTGTAGCATCTGTACTTACTCTTTTATATTCTAAATAAGTATTTACAGGAAAGTTATTTGTTTCAAAGTACTGATCAGTTACAACTCCTGTCAAAGATAGTTCTCTTAACAGGGGTTGTAAATCATCAATTCTTCTTTTAGATAATTCATCACCTTCTTTATATATGTTACCCCCATGCAAATTTCTTCTGCACCAGTCTACTTGTACTTTATTAAATGCTTCAACAAACTGCCAACATTCTATGTTATCATAGTCTTGACTATCCAGCTTGTTTAGTCTTTGTTTTAATTTAATTAAGAGTGTGTTATTATCCATTTTTTAAATTTTAAGAGTTCCAGTATGGTTCTACTTTATTAAGTAGTGACATCAAAGTTTCTTCATTTTCAGGATTCTTTAAAAATTCAAAACATTCAGAAGGTGATTTACCTAATTTAACACCACTATCAATTGGTTCAATCCAACCTCCAGCTTTAGTAGTAATAAATCTATAATACAAAGAGTCTTTAATTAAAGCTCTAATTTTTAATTCCTCCATTGACAACCCAGATACTTCTAAAAATTGCCCAGCTGCTCTTTTCTTAGAAGATTCAGCTCCATTACCATTAATGTATTCATCCATGTTTTCATAAAGAATATCATTAGGTGTATTTTTAACATACTGTACACTATCTGCATCACAAACTTTAGCAACATACATTAATTTTGAAGTATTAGTATCATACATTTTTTGTAATTCTACCAATGCTTTATTTTTTAACTTGCTAAGTTCTGTTCTTGTACTCAATGTTTCTTCCATTGTGTCAAGGTAAAATTTTGGTGGATTGCCTGATTCTCTTGCTTCTCTTAATGATTTTGCTACAATAGAAAACCCACCCGCATAAATAGCATTTAACTTAATTAAGTCATAAGGATCTTTTTCTGGATCTAAAAATACAGGATCATTACCACATCTTAAACTAATTTTATCCCAAAATTTTGAATTATCAGGCCTCATTATGGTTAACTTATTCCAAAATTCTTTGTCATCTACAGCAACAACATTAGATGCTAATTCTGCTTCTAATTGAGCAACAATTTTTCTAATTTCTTTTACTCTTGCTTCTTTTTCCTTTGGAGGTAACATTTTTACATCAGGAGCAAATTCATTTAATCCTGTAACATAACGTTTAACTCCATTCATTTCTAAACAAGCTAATGTTTCTTCATGAAATACTCCATCATGCAAAGACAATCCATAATGCTCTAAGCCCATATTCTCTTTTGAAGAATTAAAATAAGGGCGTATAGCAATAGTTTGATTTTTTGTTTGCTGATACTTTTCTACAATTGTGTAATCATTCATAATTTGGTTTTTATTGGTTAATTATTTTTTCTTTTTAATTTTAACTGTACCTCCACGTTTCATTTTAGATGCAGGCATACTTTTCTTAGCTTTTTTACTTGGAGCAGGATTATAACCTTCTGTAGCATAACCAAAGGTAGAAACATATTCTACAAAAGCTTTTAACGCATCCATTCCTGTTTTAGGTTTTGGTGCTGGTGGTAACTTAATTTTTTTAGGGTTTTCCATAATCTTAATTGTTATTTACTTATGGGATTCATTTAGTTAATTAATAATTGTTTTCTCATTGTCAAAAGTACATAATTATGTACAATTTATTATTATTAATATTTCTAAAGTAAGGTTTTATCCTTACTCCAGTTTATTTGACTTATACCTCGTAAACAATTTTTAATACTCCTGCTGTATGATATAGATCTCCATTACCTAATCCTTCTGCTTTTGCCGCAGCATTATCTGCATGATTTCTATACAATATATCTTCACCTACAGCTTTTGAAGCAATAATTTCAGAAACATTTAAGTTTGAAAACTGATATGTTTTATTTGTTTTTTTTATATCTAATGCCATTTTATTTATGTTTTAAAAATTAAAAAAAAGGGAGGAGCTTTTATCCTGCCTCCCATTTTAATTATTGATTATTAGAATGAACCACCGGTAATTGGGTTTCTCATTACAATTTTCAAGACTTTAGTTGGATCCTTAACCCATATAGCAGGCATAGTTTGTGACATCATTACACGGTATCCGTTGAAGTTACCTGTAGATGCAAAACCTTGATTTCTACCCATGTAATCCATAGTTCCATTTTGATAGAACCATTTCAATTGATTATCCCAAGATAATTTCAATAAATGGATGTTATCATTTCCTTCATCTGTTACGTCAAAGATAATAAAACTATAAGAACTTAATGGACGGCCATCAATTAATGGATTCTCAATATCATTGGTATTTAAGTTATCAAATGCAGGATTCAATACAAACTTAACATTAGCTAAGAAAGGAATGGTAAAGCTTGTGTAAGCAAAACCATAATCTAAATCCATACCTGAACCTTTAACAGCCCCAATATCAGATGCATTTTGAACTAGACCTGAACCATATACTTCATCAGCAATAGCTTTGTTGATCAACTGCATACCACCAATACCTGTTTGAACAACAAGTGATCTTTGAGGATCTGGTCCTTTGAACTCAACTTTACCTTGGTAGAAGTTATACAATTCAGATTTAAACATATCAAGTGTGAAAGAAGACTTGTTGTAAACTCTTTTAAATGAGTTATCCAACTGTGACCATAATCCCACAGATAATCTAATATCATCTGGCCCATCTTGTTTGATTCTACCACCTTTACCCCACATCAAGTAAGTTTCAATGTCAGAAGCAATTTTTGATAAGTGTGCAGCTTCCATGTTAGTAATAAATGTTCTAGTAAGAGTACCATTTTCAAATGCTTCTCTTGCACCAGCTTTACCCATGTTAGCAATTAATCCTTCAATACTTGGTACAGATGGATCATTGTTTGCACCAAAGTTTCTCCAAATTTCTGTTACAGGTACAGTACCATCTGAATTTAAACCACCTTTGATCATAAGATCAGCACGGCTAGAAATAGAATAATGTACGTGTGCTTCAGCTCCTCCTACAAAGTTGTAGAACTCACGGAAACCAGAACCTGTTTCAATGTCTGAAAATCTTTCTCCGTACTCACCTCTTGCAGAACCTTTTCTGAAGAATTTAGTACCTTTAGCTAAATACTTATTATCTAAGCTAGCTACGTTGTTGTTATTTACTAATTGAACAGTGTAAATAAAACCGTCACCAGCAGGGATAATATCATCAGCTGTGATGTAAAGTTCTAATCCATTGTATTTGTCATAAGTGATAATATCACCATGTCCAAATGTTCTTTTAGAAATTTTAATTTTGAATGTTGTTCCATCTACACCCTTAGCAGAGTTAGCTGGTTCAATATCTGCCACTATGTATGGAAGATCTTGTGCAATAGGAGTTTGCCATTTGTACTCACCGCGAGCATTGTCCACCATGATAGTATTCTTTCCACCAAATGAAGCCATCTGATACAAAGGCATTTCTACCTTTTGTGTCATTGCCCACAAATCTACTGGTCCCATATCCATAGGTTCAGCGTTACCCAACATTTGAGTAAGGTGGTAAGAATCAACATGAGAACTAGCTTTGTAGCTTGTGTCTCTTAGGAAAATTCCATTATTTAATACTGGAGTTGCCATAATTTTTACTTGTTTTTAGTTATTAATTGTTTATATATTTGATTGTTAAATCCTTTTGAAAATGTTGTTGGTTCTTGCTAATTTTTTAGTTGGTTGTCTTCTTGTTTCTTCATCTTTATCTTGAATCCCAAGAGAACTTGAACTATGGTTACCCTGTTCTGTTTTTAGTTTTCTTACTGTTTGTTCAATACTTTGTTGTGCTCCTTTATCCATGATCTTTGCTTTATATCCTTGAGGATCTTGCAATAACCACAATGCTTCTGATATCAATGAGTAATTTGGTTCAACAAACTGATACTTCTCTAATAGATGCCCTAATAAATTTGTATTTCTCCCACTTACTGAAGGATAACTTGGTTGAACTAAACCATTATACAACATTGCTTGAGTTTTTCTATCTACTTTAATGTCTCCTAAACTACCATCTTTTAAAGTATCATATACATTTTGCATATAAGCTTTAGATGCTTGTTCTTGTTGTTTTTGTTTCAATTGTTGTTCTTGCACTTTTTTGATAACAATTTGTTCTGCCATCTTATCCAACTTTGGTTTAAATTTAGAAGCTTGTTGTTCAAGCTTTCCTAAATCTTTCCAAATTTCAATCTCTTCAGCAATTTCATCAGAAGTACCATAACCAGTAGCATTTAAATACTCTTTGATTATAGTCTCCTGATCTCTTTCAGACTTAATGTCTAAGTCTTTAGTTTCTTCTACCTGACCTAAAGTTGAAAACAAACCTTTTAAATCAGTACCACCATCTGCTACATATCTAGCAGCAATTTGTAATTCTTCAGGTAAACTAGCAAAAAACTGTTTAGGAGTTTCACGTCTTACTTGATTGGCTTTTTCTTCCAAGTTAGCTTCAATTAATTCTTCCCAATCTTTTGCAGTATATTCATCAAAAGATTTTTCATCATCAAAAGGAACCAATTTATCTTCTTTAATCATTTTTGAAAAAACATCAGAAATTCCTGAAATACTTTTTCTACCTCTAGTCTCTTTCTTTTCCTCATCTTCTTCATCATCACCTAAACTATCAAGAATACTTTTAGAATCTTCTTTAGTTACTTTTGATGTAGTATCATCTTCATCTTCATCTGCAAGAAGATCTGCATTTGATTTTGTAGATTTATCTTTATCAGTTAAATCATCTGCATCATCTGCATCCGGATCAGCAAATGAAAAATCCGCTTTCTTATTTATTGCTGAAAAAATGTTGTTTGTAGTTTTAGTCTGTTTTTCAGATGGCAAAGTCATATCAGCACCACTAGGTGCTGCATTGAATATTGTATCTAAATCAATATCTAAAGTTTCTACGTTACTGCTCATTGTGTTGTTTTTGGTGCTCATCTTATTGTTGGTTTAATAGTTAATGCTTTATATATATAATATAACAAATCTTTATTTGGTTTGCACTATACTAAACTTATTATATTTGATAAAATTGCAAAGTTTTTTGCAGTATATAGCTAACGCAAATTATTTATCTTTTGGTTTTTTAACATCATACTTATTTTTATTCTCTATGGCTATATCTAATTGTGTATTTGCTATCTGCTTTTGTGCTGCAATCCTTTCTCTTTCAACTTGAAGTTTTTGATTTTCAGTTGATGACTTCATTGTCATTTCTTCACGCTTTATATTCATTTGCTCTCTATATTGAGTAGTTTGCTGAATATCTTTTAATGCATCCTGATAATCATTTATCTCGTTTTTATTTACATCAACTCCGGCTCCATAACCTGCTGCTCTAATTTCAGCAATAGTAATATCATTCTGTCTATCTTTATCAGCTTCTTGTTGTTGTAATTGTGCTTTCATTTGAGATTCTTGCGCCTGTGCTTGTAATTGTTGTTCTTGCATCTGACGTTGTTGTTGCATCTCTTCTTGTCTTTGTGCTGTTATTCTTGTTTCTGAATCTTTTAAAATATCTGTTACTTCAGAAATAGATGCTGATTTAACAATATTCCCAAGTTCAAATATGCTTGCGCCAGTGGTATTATTAGTTAATGCCATTTGTTTTAACTGCTCAAGAATAGCTCTATGATTTGTTTTAGTTGTGGCAAATACATTAAAATCCCTTAATAAAAGATCTGTGCCATTGATTGTAAAGTTTATTTTTTGTGCTTCAGTAGAAATATAGCTCAATCTTACACTTGGATTGGTACTATAATAATACTGAGCTAAGTCTGTTCTCATTTGATGAATCCTTGGCATTAGCTGGTCTGAGTGCTGTACAAAATAAATTTCTGTTTGAGCATAAGATTGTTGCATTGCATTCATTACTCCAGTAGCTGTTTCTGCTGCAACAGCTCCGCCCAGTCTTTGAGGATTAATACCTATTGCATCAAAACACTGTTGTTTAAAATAATTAGCCAGCTGTATTCTACCCATTAACCTACTAGTTTGCTCCATGTTTAGAGTTTGGTAGTGTTGGAAATTTACAGCATTTTCTGTGTTACTGATTGAAGTATCAAGCGGAAGCATTTGAAAATCCTTCATTGCTACATATGCTTTAGCATAATTATTTTTACCCCAATCTTCTCCCATAGAATGACGTGGTAGTGCATTCTGATCAAACATAATTACTGTACCTAATTCATCAATTAAGATATCAGCAATCTGATTATTAACCATATTATATCCAACTTGATAAGCTTTCATTAAATCTACTAAGGAAGTAGATCTAGTATTTCTATCAGAAAATACTCTCCCTTCAACAGGTAATTTACAACCATATAAAGAATTATTTCCTTTAAATTGAAATGGTAATCTTCCCGGTTTAGTTTTATTGATACCTAAATAGATAGGATTTATTTCACTACTTGTAGAACTTTTCCACATTGCAGGTACATTTGGTCCTACTTTTACACCACCCCAAATTTCATTAATCCAAATCCAATCTATATGTTCACCTTGTAATAAAGTATCTTTGGTTTTATTCTTAAATATTGATGTATCATAAATAGCTTTTTCAGTTACTTTAAATGTTTCATCAACTATCTCTTGAGTCACCTGACCATCTTGTTCTATTTTAACTAAGTGCCCAATCTTTCTTTGTGTCTTCCAATAGATTGTAGAGACCCTCATTAAATTGCTATCACCAAAATAAGCTAAGTCTTCACTTTGACTTAAGATCTGCGTTAAGATATCTCCGCCTCTGGCAGGATCTGCCATATAGTTACTTGTATATTGTCTGTATGCTAAACCTGGTGAATCAGTATTCCATGAATGAGATCTTGTAGCATCATAATAAGAACCATCATTTTGATAACCATTAACTTGATATTGAGCAGATCTTGCAGGATAGATTCTTTGTAATGATTCCAATTGTTCTTGACTCATTAGGTATCCATATTTATCTACAACATCAGATACTGTCATCAAATCAATTTTACCAACATAAGCCGAATCAGAAATATATCTTTGATCTGGAGATTTTTGGTAGAATGTTAATACAGGATTCCATAGTTCAATATCATAATCATCTTCCAACATACGGAAATGCCAGAACTCTCTATCAGCAATAAGCATGTCCCGGAATCCTCTTTCTTCAAGTTCTTGCATTTTAAATCTTTCCTCATCAACATTTAATTGATGGGTAGCCCATTCTTCTACAGAACTTCTATATGATTTACTAAAGAAGTCTTCAATTTCTGGTAATGATTTAATATTTTGCGGTGAGAGTTGTTGTTTACCCTCATCAGAAGCAGGATCCATACCCATCTGAATCATTTTTTCCATCAGCTTTCTTTCAGCATCTGCAAGTAAAGATTCCTCAACCTGCATTCTTTTAGCCTCAAGCATTTCATTATATGATCTATCATCAACTGCTCTAAATTGTACTTTATTGTATCTTTTGGAAAACTCTCCGCTTAATACGTTAATTACATTTGGGATAATAGGATAAAATTTAAGTTCTAAAGCAGAATCATTTTCTTTAGTTAGAACATCCATTAAATCTTTATAATCATTATCGGGTTCAACTATATAATCTGTTTTATCTATAATACCTTTAGCTAATTTATAATTTTTTAAAAGCCTTCTAGCATTAAGTTTTAAAAACTGGATACCTTGGAGTTCTAACCAATCTAAGTTCCATGCTGCCCAATCATCTGTTTTTTCAGAGTATGGTAAAAATTGAATAGGTTGCGTCAAACTAGAAAAGGTAGAACCTTGTTCTTTTTTTGCTCCGGCTTTTAACTGTATTGCATTAAGTACTTTCATTCTAAATTTAATTTAGTTAATTTATTTATAGTTTTTGAAGCCTGATCTTTTTATTGTATTTCCAGTATTGTTTCCACTACGCCCAATATTTTTAAACGGACTATACTTTAATTTATACAAATTTTCTGAATTTACCAAAGATTTTTCCTCTGATTCACGTCTTTTTGAAAAACCTCTATTTGATTGTTGTATTTTTACAAAGGCTACTAAAGCTCCAAATGCCACAAGTCTATCCACGTTAAGGCCTGGATAATATGCAAGCATTTCTTTTATAAGCATCCCATCAGGTATTCTTTCAACACCTAATGTTTGATTTGTTACAACACCATTAACATCTGTATTTTCATCAATGACTTCTCTTAAAAATTCAATTGCATATGAAATCAAATGACTTTTAAATAATGTACCTGTATTTTTCCAGCCATATTCTTGATAAACACTATTGTTTGAACCAAGGTCTTTTAAAAATAATATCTGTTGTTTAGGTACTAAATATCTTTGCTTCTTTCTAGAAATCATATGCTGTATGAACAAAGATATATTGTTCTCAACTATAGTCCAAGCATTATACCATTCTATAATAAACTCAAGTCTTTCATGCGTTTTATTTATATCATCAAACCTACCACACCAGGATGCCACAATTTTATCCTTTTCTAAAAACTGTTCAACATCACCAGATATCATAGTCCTTGTAACCTCTGTTGCATTCTTATAAACAAAAATACTACACAAGGAATCAGAAGTAGTAGTTTTACCTTCTGATACGGGGTCAATAGAGGCGTAATAAGCTCCAAACGCAGGACTCTTGACTGGACGTTCCCAAACAATAATACTTCCCATCTTATCCACTTGTTTCTTATCTACAGGAAATCTACTTATTGGGAGTTTGTTTGTTCTTTTAGCAAAGATTCCATTTTCATCTCTATCCAATTCAATAAGTTCATAAGGATATTCTTTCTCTTCAATTTTTTTCTGCTGTCTACTAAGAATACCTTGTGGAAATACAGATGCCTTTCTATAAGCAAATGCTTCAGCAATGTTTAAGGGTTTCTGAGATATTCTTAATTGAAATTGTTCTCCATTTAATTCATTCTTCCACCTTTCTCTTTCTTCATTAATTGCTGCTTCAGCTTCTTTTACTAATGAGTTTCCATAGTCATCAATGAATGGTGGCATTGACCATTGCTCTGGAATAAATAAACCAGCCATACCTATTGTACCATCTGCATCAATAAGATTAGTTTCAACAGCATATATATCATTAGCTGCAGGATTAGTAATCATTTCTTTTAAAGGATTACATTGTTCTAAATCCCCCACTGAACCCGCAGCAATAAACATACCTGTAGTAATCATACCAGAAGACATTGCAGGGCGTAAGTACTCATATGTCTCAGACATCTTTGGAGCAATGCCTGCTTCTTCATGAAAGAAGTAAGTACAGGGTCCTCCTACTCCAGTAGTTGCATTTTTTTCAAATGAACCCCCTTGTATTTTTGATTTTAAACCTCTTGCTGTTTTTCTATTACCAACTTTAACTTCAATCTGTTGTTGCCATAATAAAACCTTTTCTGGATTACTTGGTCTATACCAAGCAGTATGTTCATTTAAGAATGTTTTGTACTCATCCAAAAATTTCCATGATCCCTTATCATTTATAAAATCTTTAAGAGAAGCTCCAATTTTACAAATACTTCCTTCTTCAAACCAATAGGTATTAATAATTTTAGCCATATGAAAATATGAAGATGCAATCTGACGTTTTTTTAATATAGCAGAATGTTTGTGATGTAATTCTGCAAGTTGCTCATATAAAGCCATATGATACTGAGCATCACGTACTTTAGCAAAACCATACTTTTTTTCTTCTTTATCAAAGATTGGAAGAAAGTTTAACCACATGTAATAATCTCTAGTTAAATACCAGCTTTTATTACCATCTTTATAAATAACTCCTCCTCTACATTTAATCTTTTGATCCTCCCAATATTTTGTAAAATCTTTAGATCTAAATGGTTTATTACAATAAAATCCCTGATCATTAAATATTTGAGCTTGTTCATTAAACTTAAAAGAAAGCTTATTAAACTCATAATGACCAGGAACATTAAATATGCTCAAAATATAATCTATAAACTCTTTTGCAGTTTCAAATTCTGTAGTTGACCAAGAACCATTTTCATATGTAGGTGTAGATTTATACATATTTAAACTTGGCAAAAACGTCACCCTCGTGGATTAATAAATGTTCTTCATCATCATGCATCATTTTTGTTGGTAAACAATGTTCACTATATTGAACTACATCTCCTATTTTAATTTCCGTAATGGTTTCACCTACTGCAACTACAGTACCTTTGTTTTCAACCTTTTGTGCTGCGTCAGGTATAATAATATTTGTGTTTTTAAAAAATGCTTCAGCCTTTTTCTGTTTGATTAATAATTTTTTACCTACTGGAATTACTTGTTGTATCATTTGCATCATCTTGTTTTAATTTAATTGTTTATTATTTTAATTATATTTGGTCATATGCCAATCCAGCACCACCACGTACAGAACTTTCTTGTTCTTGTTTCATATCAATCAAAGCCCCTTTGTATGATTGTCTAATCTGTTCAAATTTAGCTGCTGCATTTATCATAGAATTTATATTTCCATCTCTACCATGTTCAATGGCAGTTACTTCCATATATTTAGCTAACCTATCAAGCATTGACTTAATACCTTTGTAAGCTCTTAAGGTAGGTGTTTCATATAATTTATAACACATATCTAATGCATATCTTATTTTAGGATCTTCAGGTGAATCTTCTAATTGAACTTCCTCAATAATAACATCTTCTTTCTCATGTTCAGGGACATTAAAAAAAGGATTCATATCTGGATTTGGACAACTCATATAAAATATATATTGATATATTTTTAAATAGGTATCCGGATAGTTTTCCATAATGGCATTCAAAAAGGGTAATGAATAACAATGTTCTGATGGAATAACTTTACTGTTTTGAATATCAAATAGTCTTATTAACATAATTTAAATTTCAGGATTCATATAAGCAATAATTGATTCATAAGAATTTGAACTATAAATATTTTGAAAAATAGCAGTCAAATAAATTTGTACAATACCTGATACATAAACGTTAGCTATATTGTCCCAAACATATGATACTCCAGCAATTTGGTTTGCATTAATATCCATTAATGCTGCACTATCACTATTCCAATAAGAACCTGTTGGTACACCCATAGGGTCAATTGATTGCATTAGTTGAACTTGAGTAATTGTTATACTTGCCATTATTTTTTAGTTTTTTTAAATAAGTATCTAAATGAATCCCAAATATTTTTTGCTAAATATATATCATATAGGTATATTGTTTTAGGGCATACAATGAAACCTTTAATTAATTGATTACCATCTAATATACTATTTTTGTCATGGTATATCCATAATAACCATTTATCTTTTAACCTAAAAATTACTTTACCTTGTAGAGGAAATTTCTTTGGATTATTCCAGTCAGGTGTTCTAAAGTCATAAAATGTTTTCATGTTATTTATTGTCTTTTAACCACATCATAAGAGAGTTTACCTCATCCTTTAAATATGGGATTTCGTATATTTTTACTTCATCTAAAACAGGTTCACCATTTAGTATTTTACTAATAGGATAACCATTTGAGTCTTCACCTACAGTTTCAAACTTAACATGTTGTATTGTTAATTTACCAATCTTTAATTTAGGGTTATGTTTCTTAACAATATACGCATAAATACTCAATTGTAATGCATAATGATTTAAATTGCAATCATCTAAATGATTGACGGGTTTAAACATTTTGTTTGTAATACCTTCCCAATTAGTATAACCTTTCTCTTTAATTTCCTTATTGGTCTTATAATCATTGATGTTAATATAACCATTAACAATTTCTACAACATCAGCTTGTCCGCAAAGACCAACAGATTTTAAATAAACAAGATGTTCCGGATATACACCATTACTTAGCTTTTGTTCTGGTGCTAATTTTATACCACTCTCATTTACAAGAGGTTTAACAATAGGTACTTCAATTCCGTTACGCTCAATGGTTTTAAAATCAAGCATGTCTGCTTCTCTTTGATTATGATAGAAGTTACCAAGGTTAATGGCTCTTTCTGTTTCATTATCCCAGGCCTGCAGTATCTCTTCTGCAGTCATACCATACCATTTAGAATTTTTATTCTTTGCTGATTTTTTTGCCTGGCTTTCTTTGTCAAACTTAGGTTTAAACTTTCCAACAAGAGATGTAACACTCAACCATTGAATGTTATCTTCTTCTATACTTTCATAAGTATGTCCGGCTTCTTTGAATATAATAGCCATTATTTTACTTTTGATAGTTCATTTGCCGCTACACTTAATCCACCGGTTGTTGTAGAAGTCCCAGTCATAGGATCATTAGTAGTTGTTGAAACATAATAAGGATTAGATATACCATGATAAGGTCTAAATGCTTGATTAACTTGAGGTAACATATTAATATTATTAATACTTGCCTGAAATTCCGCTTTTAACAAAACCAATGCAGCTTCTGTTGTAATTAATTTGTGTTCTAAAAGATCTTTTACTATTTCTGATACTGTCATAATATTAATTTTTAACTTGTTGATTTATTTTTTCTTCTAACTCTTCAGTCATTAATGAATCCCAAAAACCTTTAGGACAAGATGTTGATAATGATCTTACTTTAAATGCAAGACTACAACCACAATCTGAACAACAAGGTTGAGTTCCAGGAACTAAACAATGATCTCCAGCAGCATCAAATAAAGAACACTTAATACATATCTGAAATCTATCTGTAGCAACAGCTTCAATATGTTCTTTCTTAAATATGTTATTTTTAATGCCTTCTAGTATTTGATCAGCATTTTTAAATACTGATAAATAATTTTTCCATTTTCCTTTCATATTATTTTGCTTTAAACTCTTTTTTTGCTAATATATCAGCTTCCATTTGTACTAATGCCTTAGACATTTGTTCAATGTTATTCTGTATATATTCACTTTGAGCATAACCATTATACGTTCTTTTAGTTAGATTACCCAGTGCGCTTTTATTCTTTTTAATTGAGTTTTCTAATTTAGTCTTTCTCAAATAAAATGTCCCCAATCCATCTACATTTATTCTTGGATATTCTATTGATGATAATTTCTTTCTTAATTTATGATAGTAAAATGTTATAAAATCATCTATAACCTGCTGATGTACACCAACTTCTTCAGCTATACCTGCTTTAAAATCTTTATGTTTCTTGGGATTCACGGCCTAATATTTTATAGTCTAACAATACCAAACCATCTACCTGAACATTAATAGTTTTATTAATTGAAATGGTTTTTTTATTTACGCCATTTTTAACTATTAAATTTTTCTTTTCTGCTTTTGCTAAAGCATTCCTAGCTGATTGTGGACTTTTAAATATGCTCTGTTCAGTTAAAAATATGCAAAATTTAGTTAATTCAACTTTTGGTTGTTTAGATAATTCCATTAAACATTTAAGATCTGAATTACTGATTAAAATATTTTCAAAAAAACAATAGGTGAGTATCTGATACTTAATGGTTTCATTAAGATCTACCTGTAATTTTAAATCTACCTTATTTACTATAGCCATTATTTCAAACTCATTATCATATCAACTAAGTCAGGATGTGGATAGCAATCAAACTTATCCTTTCTTACATTGGTATGTGTTAATAATCCTTTGATTTTACCCATAGCTGCTTCTTCATTATATTCAAATCCTTTAATGGCACCGTGTTTTGCTATAAGTTGTTTTAAACCCAACCTTACATCAATACCATCTCTTTCAGCAACAAACTTAATCCACTTTTCAGTTTCTTTAATTTGTTTTTCAGAATATGCATGCCAGTTTAAAAATCCTCTAAATGATTCTTTTAATGTTACAACTTCATCTGGATCAGCTTTAGTTCCTACATAGGTTTTATGATCTTTAGTTAATTGACCCATGCAACAGATTTCTAAACCTACAGAACGTCTATTCATCAAACCTGATTTAGTTAAACCTAAATGCCAACCTTGATTTCCAGTTGGAAAAGCCTGAACCATTTGACCATCATATTTATCATTACCGTTACGGTGATTTCTACCACCTAAAACAAATTCAGTTCCAATAGGTCCTCTGTTATCTGTATTCCACATATCAACACAAGCATAAGGATTATTGTTTCCCGCTGTATGATGTAAGAATATATATTCATTCTTAATGGGGCCTTTAATATATTCTTTAGGTGATAAATAATGTTTCTGAATAATTTGATCAAAGTTAGTCTTAAAATATTTATCAGATATATCTGAGTCTTCATCAATAGCTTCTTGTAATGCAGGTACTTTGTTAAATAACAATGTCCACATGTCTGCATCTACAATTCCTGTAATCTGTAAGTTATTAGAAAGTTGGAACCTAATTACAGCTTTTTCTGTTGCCGGTCCAAACTTACCATCCTGTTTTAATAAGAGTTTGGATTGGAGGGTCTGGACATCTGGTCCAGAATCCCCTCTTTTTAACATCTTCATAATTTAGTCTATTTGGGATGCTGCATTTTCCATTGCTTCTTTAAAAGCTTTTGCTTCTTCTGAATCAACAGGTACTTGACCACCTTCTTTTTGAGAAGCATATGCTTGTGACATATACATCTGTGCTTGTAATCTCTCAGCTCTTGATTTCTCAATAGTAGCCAAAAGCATTTCATACTCAGCTTGTACTTCTAAATGCGGAATATTGTCTTTGTAGAATGCACTAATTTCTTCTCTACGTACATTTAATTCTTCTTTAGTTAAGATAGGTTCTTTTTCATCTAAAGGATTCTTTGATTTTGCCATTTTATTTTTTTTAAGTTAAATAATGACACAAATATATAATATTAGTTTAAATAAAAAAAGTTTAATGGATTTATTTTTATATTTTATTTTTTTCTAATAAGCCAATTACGGTTTTAAGTTCTGACGCTTTATTAAAAACAATACAGCCTTCTAAAACGTCAACAGTCCATTTATTATTTTTAGCTTCGTCAGAATCACTATCAGATGAAAGGAGTCCAAAACCACCTATATCTTTTGAATAGTAATACCAAGCTTTAGTAGATCCGCTTGACTCAGGTGTTTCATCAAAACGTTCAAACCCTAATTTAATTAAATCATTCTCTTTCATTTTGTTTTAACTTATAAATTACTAATTTTATCATTTTCTCAATAGCAGTATCTTTATCATAACACACGGCCACTAATTCTTTATTAGGAAGATTTACACTTTTCTATTATTTTAATTTCCTGAATAAGTTTTTTGAATATAGAAAATTACGTCTGCAATCTGCACATCATTATTTCCTGCAACTGATATATTCCACTGATTACCGTTAGCAACAAAATCTTCATCAGCATAAAATAAAAATGTTTCATTGTAGTTTTCCCAACTATTTGCTTTACCAAAAAAAAGTCTTTTTGATAATCTATCACATGGTGTTCCATTTGTAGAACCCATTGATATATTCATATAATTCCGCGATGCATTTGCCGTTCTAGCTTTAAACGCTACAACCATACTATACACATCATTTACTTTACCAGGTGTAACCTTTTGTAAAATACCATTATAAAAACTATTGGTTGAGTTCAATTGAGTTTCTATTTTAAATCCTGCATTATTTGGTAAGATAACCGGAGCCACATTGTATACAATATTTAATGGTGCTGCCTGAGTATACTGAGTATCGTCATATCTCGCCCATCCTCCAGTATCCACTTTAGGTATACTACGCAATATATAATTCTTTATAGCACCAATATTAATTAAACTAGCTTGCATTTTGGGTTGTTGCTTTAGTACTTCCTGCGTATCAGTGTATGCGGCAGATAGAATATAATCTTTATCTGTTGGGACTTTAATCTTACGCTTGGCAATTAAACTCATTATATCTTGCAATGCAGTACTCATAGTTTCTTTATTTATTTGGTTATCTCCCTATAGGATTAATATACAATTTTCTTTTGTAAAGGTAAAACAAAATCCCCTGATTCTGATCAAGGTAACTCAAAAAAATTTTTTGTCCCCAAAAAAAATAGTGTGTTTTAAGTTCTAAGTACCTTCTACCAAACTGATCCCCAGCTAATTTTTGCGGTGAGGGTACCCCCGTGTTTGTGGTACCCAAAAATAAATTAAAATATAATATTATGAATGTATTCTTTAGAAAATTAAGAGTAAATGAGTCTACTGGAACAGCAACAATCATTGCTACAGACAGACCAATCGCAAGCAAGCAAACAACACTTGCAGGGCTGAACGTGGGCACACGCACAC
>Ga0209702_10004024_pt1 | contig 22113 bp, 24 predicted proteins | sample FRY01_FD_187210 | JGI IMG/M metagenome (GOLD analysis project Ga0209702, IMG submission 187210) | Freshwater microbial communities from Lake Fryxell liftoff mats and glacier meltwater in Antarctica - FRY-01 (SPAdes) (version 2) | ecosystem: Environmental > Aquatic > Freshwater > Ice > Glacier... | reverse complement strand
ACTTCAGGATCACATTGACGCTTTGCAGACCCGCCAGATTAGCGCCGCTTTTGTCGATGACGACACGGTCAGGCACGCCGTTCGTGCCAATCGCGCGCTTGAAAAACCGACGGGCCGCAGCCTTGTTTCGACGCTCAGACAGCATGAAATCAAGGGTTTTTCCCGTGTTGTCGACCGCCCGGTAATAGTAGGTCCATTTGCCTTTAACCTTGATGTAAGTTTCGTCCATGCGCCAAGATTCGGCGGTTGGTTTCTTGCGGGACTGCGCTTGTGCCGCCATCAGCGGCGCAAACTTAACCACCCAACGGTTCAGCGTTCCATGATCAACATCAACGCCACGCTCCTCCATGATCTCCTCGAGATCGCGGTAGGAACCAGGGTAGCGCAGATAGAAGAACACGGAATACAAGATCACTTCCTTTGGGAAATGTACGCCCTTGAAGTCAACCATCGCTCCGCCCCTCTCGTCCGCCACCTCTGCCACAAAATTACTGCCGCATCACGTGACCCGGCGAAAGTCAAAAAAGTTTGCGACAGAACCTCGATTTGGTGTAATCACAATCGCTCTGGCGGGGTGCTTAGTGTAGGCAATAACGAGCAATATCATTGCTTTATGATTACACTCCCGGCACTGTTCGATCCGCATCGGCTGGCGGCACAACATGCACCCACTGGCATCCGATCCACATGTAAAGGTGGGCAAACTCTCGCGTCGGTCGGGGCAGGATGCGGGGATCGCGGGGCGGGCTGAAGCAGTCCAGCGCGTCGCGCGTGACCTGCCGGATTTCGCGGGCGGCGAGGATATCCTCGGGCTTCCAGCGCGCCAGCGCGGGCAGCATATGGGCGGGATAGCCGTCGAAATGGACGTAGACATGCGCCCATTCCTCTGGCCCGATCTGGATGGCGATCTGCGCGCGGGTGCTCATCTCGCCCTCCGTCAGATCAGCTGCAGGTCGACCAGCACGGCGCTGGCGGCGGCCAGTTGTGCTGTCGGCAGTTCAATCTTGATGTGCGAGAAGAGGTCCGAACAATCGGCCCAAACGCCCGCTTCCTTCAGCGCGTCCTCGATGCTGCCGGCGACACTGTTCAGGCGGCTGCGGTCGAGATGGTCGGGCAGCGTGCTAATGTCGATGCGAATGGTTGTGGTGGCCATGGTCATGTCCCTGCCCTCTTTCAGCGCTTCGCGGCGGCGGCAAAGCCTGCGGCATAGGCCTCGGTCAAGGCGGAGCGGACCGCCCAGACCGCCACATCGTGGAAATCCAAACGGTCGCTGTTGCGGGTCTCCAGCGTCTCGATGCTGTGGAAATGCTTGGCTGCGATCTCCAGCAGCAGGGCTTCGCTGGGGGCTTTGGCGAGGTTGGTCTTCGCGGTCATGGCTTCGTCTCCGAGGGCTGAGTTGCATCGTTTTCCTGCAACCAGATTCGCTCTATCGCGGAGTACAATCAACTGAGTAAGATCGGTATTTATGTTTAGTTCCAATGTCTTGATGTCAATCCAGTCGCCATGGAAGGTATGTCCGAACGCGAGTATTCCGCCCACTCTGGCCTGTCGCGCGGGGCCATCCAGAATGCACGCAAAGCCAGTCGGCTGGTGGTTTACAGCGACGGGTCGATCAACGCTGCTGCATCTGATGTGCGCAGGGCCGACATGACCGACCCCGACCAGCAGCACCGGCGGTGACTGCGGCTTCTCCGGGCCCGCCGACAGCTCATCCTACCTGAAAGCCCGTACCGCGCTGACCGTCTACCAAGCGCAGGACAAGCAACTTGGCATCCAGAAGAAGAAGGGCACGCTGGTCGACCGCGCTCGGGCTGAGGCGCTGGTCTTCCGGTTGGCGCGGCAGGAACGTGACATATGGGTGACCTGGCCGAGCAGAGTGGCGGCGCTGATGGCGGCCGAAGTGGCAGCGGAGGTGGAAAAGCAAACCGGCAAACCGGTGATCATCGAGGCCGCAATCCTGCAGAGGGTGTTGGAAGCCCATCTCAGACAGCGCCTCGACGCCCTCGCCGACTTCCGGGTCGGACTCGGGTAGTAACGGCACAGGCAACGACGATCTGACTGCAGATCTCGACCTTGGCTTTTGCGGAACCGACCCAAGCCTAGCGCTGCTGTTCTCCCCACCCTTTGATTACACGCCACTGGACCCCGGCTATATCAAGGGCTATCCGCCCGGCTTGCGCGAAAACGGCGGCCAATACAGCCATGCCGCGATGTGGGCGGTTCTGGCCCATGCGCGGCTGGGCAACGGCGACCGCGCGTATGGCCTGTTCGCGCTGTTGAACCCGATCAACCACGCACTAACGGCCAAGGATGCCGATCGCTACAAGGTGGAACCCTATGTCATCGCCGCCGATGTCTACTCGACGGCGCCACACGAGGGGTGCGGCGGCTGGACGTGGTATACAGGATCTGCCGGCTGGATGTACCGCGCGGGGATCGAGGGAATCCTTGGCCTGACCCGCACCGGCGACGAGTTGCAGTTTAACCCCTGCCTGCCAAAGGGCTGGCCGGAGGTGACCATGACTGTCACGCTTGGCGCGTTCACTCTGCAGGTTACGGTAGAGAACAACGGCACCGGGCGTGGTGTTTCCCGCGCCCTGTTGGATGATGTGGAGATTGGCTGTGACGATGGCACGGTCAGCCTGCCGATCAGCGAAGGGGCGCACCGGCTGCATCTGACCCTTGGGTGAGCAACGCTGACGATTTCCTAGACAGGGTGCGGCTGATTCCTGTTGCACAGCGTGTTTCACCGAAGTCGTGACCTTGGCAAAATGTCCTTAAGGCGCATGACTTGGCGTTTTAGGATTTCAACGGGCCACCTTGTACAATCTGATCATAAAGATGGCAATTCCAACCCAGACCGCCACGCGCAGACCCATCGCGCCCACTGTGCGCATTTCATATGCGCCGCCTTGAACGACATGCCAGCCGAACAAGGCGCACACGGCGATGATTGCAAGGGCAAGCGCCACTGCAAGCGTGCGGCCCCAAGGTTTGCACCGTGCGATCCCGATCCCAGCAAGGACATAGACAAAGCCTGACAGGAAATTGAACCACAACACGAACGGGACCGCGTTGCCTGCTGCGGCCTGTGCCGCGGGGCCGCCAAACAGCGCAAGCCCCCCCGATACGATGGTCAAAGCGCCAAACACAATCGCAATTCCGGCTGCGATCCAGTGCCCAATGGATGTTGATTTTTCCGTCGTCATTTCAGGTCTCCCTTGTCGGTTTCCAGACGGCCGTCGCGCAGGTGGAACAGATGGTCAAAACGGTCGAGGATCTTTTCGTCATGGGTCACGGCGATGATGCAGGCGTCTTGTTCTGTCGCCAGTTTGCGCATCAAATCCATCACGATGCCGGCGCGTTTGCTGTCCAGCGCGGCGGTCGGCTCGTCGGCCAGAATGATGCGCGGGCTGTTGGCCAGCGCGCGGGCAATCGCCACCCGCTGCGCCTCGCCGCCCGACAAAAGGGCTGGCATGGCGCTGGCGCGGTTGCCAACCTCAAGATAATCCAGCAACTCCTGCGCGCGGGCCTGCGCCTGCGCGCGGGTCTTGCCCGCAAGTTGCAGCACGAGCGCGACATTGTCGGTGGCGTTCAGGAACGGCAGCAGGTTGTGCGCCTGAAAGATAAACCCGATCTTATCCAGCCGCAGTTTGCGCAGATCGCCGCGCAGCCAGCGGTTGTCGTAAACCAACTCTTCGTCCAGGCTGACCTGCCCTTCGGACGGGTCAATGATGCAGCCGATGATGTTCAAAAGGGTCGTCTTGCCCGAACCCGATGGCCCCAAAAGTGCGACCACCTCACCCGCATGCACCGTCAGATCAAGGTTGCGCAGGGCATCAACGCGGGCTTCCCCCTCGCCATAGTGCTTAGCCACACCTTTTATATCAACAATCACTCTGCGGTTGTCATCAAGCATCGGTCAGCCCCCCAAAGCGGTGGCGGGGTCCACCTTCAACGCGGCCCGCACGCCCAGACCCGAGGCCAGAATACAGACGACAAGGATGATCCCGGTCAGCGCCAACGCATTGACCGGCTCCAAAAGCACGCGGCGGGGGAAATAGTCCTTTACCGTCAGGATCAGGCCCAGCCCGATGGCCAGCCCGACCACACCCAGCGCCACCGACTGCTGCACGATCAGCGCTATGATGGTGCGGTCTGGCGCGCCGATCAGCTTTAGCGTGGCAATCTGTTTCAGCTTTTCCATCGTCATCGTGTAGATGATCAGCGCGATGACGACGGCGGACACCGTCAGCAGAATTCCCAAAAACAGGCCAATCTGTTTGCGCGCCTTGTCGACCACGGATTTGATCAGGATGTTCTCCTGGTCCGCTTGCGTCAGGGCTGACAGGTGTTTCCACTGCCGCACCGTATGCGCCACGGTTTCGGGGTCCACATTGGCATCCAGCCGCGCAATCACGGCGGCAACCGTGGCCCCGCCTGTCGCTGTGGCCCCGCGTGCGGCCTGCACGCGCGCAGCAGCAGGGGCGAGCTGGGTTTGCAGCACCTGCGCATCGGCCAGGGTGATGAACACCGCCGGATCGCCACCCGAATTCATCGTGTCACTGACAAGGCCCACAACCGTGAACCAATTGCGCCCCAATTCAAGAGTATCGCCAAGGTTCAGCCTGCTTTTGGCGTCGGCCACCAATTCGAAATGACTGGCCTCAAGATCACGCCCGTCGGCGATGGTTTCGGGGCCGCCCAGACGGCCGCGCTCATACCCGATGACGTAAAGCCGCAGCACCGCGCCGCCAAACGGGGCCTCGATCGTCTGATAGGTGATGCTACCCGCCTGTGATACGCCATGCAGCCGCGCCACCGCGTCGCGGGTGTCTCCCGGAACGCGTGAGGCTTCGGCGAACGGCCCCTGCGTGCCCGCTTCGACCACCCAGATATCGGCCTGCGGGGCTTTCACGATGTTCAGCGCATCGGCGACCAAACCGTTGTAAATGCCCATCATTGCCAGAACGACCGTCATCAGCAGGCCAAGGCCCAGACAGGTCAGGATGAACCGAAACAGATTGTGGCGCACGTCGCGCCAAGCAAGGTTCATGGCGCGTCCCCCACTACACGGGCAAGTCGACCGTCCTCCAACGTCTTGATCCTGCTTGCCACGATCTGCGCCGCCTCGGGCAGACCCGAGACCACCTCAACCCGCGCATCTTCGGTGCGGTGCCCAAAGATCAGGGGCACTTGTGTCAACCGCCCGTTTTGCACGACCCAAACGCGACCTTGATGACCGTCAAAGCCTTGAATGGCGATTTCGGGCACCAAAAGGGCATCGGCAAGGGTGGCCGTGATGATCCGCACCTCGGCCTGTTCGCCCAGAAACACCTGACCCGGGCAATCGGTGCAGGTGATCCAGACGCGGCGTTCCTCGTTCACCCGGTCGCTTTCGATGCCGATGCGCGCAACCGTTCCGCCAAACACCGCATGCGGCAAAGACCGCAGCCGGATTTCGGCGGCCTGACCAATCGCCAATTCGCCTGCGCGACCCTCGTCGATATACGCCTGAATCCAGACGGTTTTCGGGTCCATCAGGGTAAAGATCACATCCCCCGCCCGCACCACGGTGCCCGCCTCGACATGGCGCGCGACGATCACGGCATCAAACGGCGCTGTCAGCACATGATGATCCAGCAGCGTCTGCTCGTATCGCAAGGCGGCACTGGCGTCGGCGGCTTGTGCCGTGACAACCGCCACTTCGCTTTGCGCCACGGTCAGATCGGCTGCGGCAACATCGACGTCACGCTGGGCTTCCTCGGCCGAGCTTGCCGCAATCGCACTGCGTGAGGCCAGTTCTTGCTGGCGCGTATTTGCCGCCAAACGCTGTGCCAAGACCGCTCTGGCCCGCGCAACACTGGCTTCGGCCTTTGAAATTGCGGCCTGTGATGCGGCAGCGCCCGCCTCGGCCCGGCCCACGCGGGCCTCTTGCTCCACCGGATGCAGCCGGGCAAGAACCTGACCTTTGGTCACCGCATCATTGCTGTCGACCAGAAGTTCGATCAACGCGGCCCCAACCTCGAACCCGACCTTTGAGACGACACGCGCCTCGACCGTGCCAAGACCGTAAACCCGGACGGCCACGTCTTTCTGGGCCACCACAACAGGCACGGAAACCGGGCGTTCGGTCAGGAAAAACCAGCCAGCCACAGCGACGACCCCGATGGCAACTGCGCCAAAAATATTGCGCTTTGATAGCATTGTCATGTCGTTACCCTCATGTCAGGCGGTCTTTTCAAAAGGGCGAGCTGACAGGCCATCAGGCGCCCGCCTTCGGCTTCCAGCGAAAATGCGCGTTGCCCCAGCGACCAGCGGATCGCCAACCCCTGGACAAGCGAGATCAGCAAAATGGCAGAATCCTTTGGGTCAAGATCACCCCGAAAAACCCGGTCCGCACAGCCTTGGGTCAAGGCGTCAATCAAGAGGGCCTGATACCGGGTCATCAGTTCAAAAAATTGCGCGCGCAAAGCGGCGTTGCCTGACTGCAATTCTCGGGAATGCAAAATCGCCGGGATTGCAGGGTTTTGGGATATCTGGTGCAACTGCACACGGATAAGCGCCTCGATGCGGCGTAATGGGTCCAGATTTTCATTCAAAACCGCCGCCCAAGCATCGGTCATCTGTTCGGCGATATGGGCCGCCACGGCGACCCACAGGTCCTGCTTGGTCGGAAAATGGCGAAAAATGCCGGGCTGCGTCAGGCCCACGGCCTTTGCCACATCATTCGTCGTCAACCGGTCCGGCCCCAACGCGTCCGCCAACCGCAGCATTGCGGTGACGATTTCTGTTTTGCGACTGTCAGCTGATTTACGTTCTCTCACGCGGCACCATGTAGTTAGTGATCAATAGCTAACTATAAAGCTCAGAAGACGGCGTGTCAATCGCCCTGCGTCGAACGTGCATAGCATGCAGATTTGATCCACTAGGCTTTGTTCATGGCGGGGATGCCCCCTTCTGAGGGAATCACGATATCCCGATGTGATGCCTATTCGCGCGATCACAGAAGGCAGGCGAAACTGCCTTCAACAAAGCCAAGTTGGCTTATCGCGACCTAAGCATGCGCATCAACAGCCCGTCCTTGAGCCAGAACTGGTGATAGAGTGAGGCGGCGACGTGCAATGCGATCAGGCCAACGAACACCGGCTTGGCATAGGTGTGCAATTCGCCGTAGGGATCGCCAAAGTAATACCCAAGCAGCCCCATAACCGGCACAAGGACCAGCAGCGCGTAAAACAGCCGATGGGATATTTTGCCTGCCAGTTCTATGGCGCCGCTCGACGAAGGGGGCGGCGGCACTCCGTTCCTGAGGCGCAAGGCCAGCCGGACCGCAACCAGCGCCAGAATGGCGATGCCAAAATAATAGTGCATACCCGCCAGATTAGCATCCAGCGCCGAGACCGTTTTACCTTCCTCGGCCGCCTCGATAGCCTCGCTCATGCTTTCGCCGAAAATAAGCTGGGCGAAAACAAGGGCCGCAATCAGCCAGTGCAGGCCGATCTGATAGACAGTGTAGCCTTGAACGGCAGCAATCCGGTTTTCTGAGGTTGACATTTCCAATTAACTCCGATGTGTGGGTAATTTTATAGAGAGCATGGGGCGCTATGACCCGAATTGACTGAGATCAGCCAAGGGTAATTTCGGGCTATGCGTTCGGGTGCGAATACTGGACCCGCGATCATGCCATGACGCCAAAAACCATGCCGACGGCCGCAGTTGCGACCATGGCAAGAGCGCCCCAGACCATGACGCGCAGCGCACCCCTGACGATACCGGCACCTCCGGCAGAGGCACCCAGACCGCCAAGCACGGCAAGCGCCACCAAGGTCGTCGCGGCAATCACGACCGATATCTGACCGGCAGGTGCCACCAATGCAATGATCAGGGGTATGACGGCGCCCGCAGCAAAGGTTACCGCCGATACCACCGCAGCTTGGATGGGATGCGCCGTCACCGTCTCTGAAATGCCAAGCTCGTCGCGCGCCTGTGCGCCCAATGCGTCCTTTCGGGTCAGCTGCACCGCGACCTGCCGCGCCAGCCCTTCATCCAGCCCGCGCCGGATGTAGATGCCTGCCAACTCATCCAGTTCTGCGTCGGGTGTCTCCTTCAACTCCTTGGTCTCGCGCGCAAGATCGGCCTGTTCGGCATCGGTCTGGGAGCTGACCGAGACATACTCGCCCGCGGCCATCGACATCGCACCGGCCACCAGCCCGGCAAGACCCGCAACCAAAATCTCGGGGCGGCCCGAGCCTGCGGCGGCAACCCCGACCACCAGACTGGCGGTTGAGACCAGCCCGTCATTGGCCCCCAGAACAGCGGCACGCAGCCAGCCGATGCGATGCACCATGTGGATTTCGGAATGGGACAATCTGCTCATGTTTTTGGTCCGTTCAATTCAGGTATTGTTTTGGGCGCGGTCCCATCCAAAGCCACCCCGCCCGGCGTGATCCGCAGCGCCCTGAGCGCGTTCAGGATCACCGCCACGTCGATCACTTCTTGCGCCAGCGCGCCTTGCACGGGCGTCAGATATCCAAAGGCCGCCGCGATCATGCCAAGGATCGACAGGCCGATCCCGGCCACAACGCTTTCCAGCGCGATCCGGCGGCTGCGTTGTGCAATCTCTATCCCCGGCAGCAAACGGGTCAGATCATCGACCAGCAGCACCACATCCGCCGCCTCGGCAGAAGCCGCCGCCCCGCGCGCGCCCATGGCCACGCCAACATCGGCGGCGGCAAGGGCGGGCGCGTCATTCACGCCGTCGCCCACCATCATCACCGGGCCCCTCTTGTGCTCGGTCAGCACCAGCAGCACCTTTTGATCCGGAGTCAGATCGGCGCGCACGCCGTCCAGACCCAGCCCATCCGTGATAGCCTCGGCCACCGCGCGGCGGTCGCCGGTAGCAAGCAAGATGCGGTTGATACCCAATTGGCGCAAACCGGCAAGCAGGTCCGCCGTGCCAGCGCGCAGCGCGTCGGCCATCACGATATGGCCCATCAGTTTCCCGTCAACGGCCAGCGATACGACCACCGACCCAGCCTCGATACTGGCAATTTCGGCGTCGGTGACACCAACTTGCGCCGCGACAAAGGCAGTTCCGCCGACGACGACCTGCCGCCCCTCAACAGTGCCTGCAACGCCCTCGCCGGGCGTCTCGATCACGTTCTGCGGGACCGGCAAAGTGGCCCCCCGCGCCTGCGCCGCCGTGACGATGGCCTGCGCGATCGGGTGTTTTGAGGCCTGATCCAGCGCTGCCGCATAATGCAGGATTTCGCCGTCGGACAACTCGCCAAGCCTGACGATGGACACGATCTGCGGCCGCCCATCGGTCAGCGTGCCGGTCTTGTCGAGGATCAGCGTCTTGATCCGCGCCAGCGCCTCCAGCGGTTTCGCGCCCTTGATCAGCACACCAAAATGCGCCGCCCGCGACAGGCCCGCAACCAGTGCCACGGGCACGGCAAGGATCAGCGGGCACGGCGTTGCCACCACCAGAACCGCTACCGCGCGGATCGGATCACCGGTGAACCACCACGCCGCCGTTGCCAATGCCACCGTGACGGCCAGAAACAGCAGCGACCAGCGGTCGGCCAGCCGCGCCATCGGGGCCTTGGACGCCTGCGCCGCCGTAACCAGCCGGACGATCCCGGCATAGGTGCTGTCCGCTGCCCGCCGGGTGACACGCAGATCAAAGGCATCGCCCGCGTTGGTCGCGCCGCTCATCACATCCTGGCCGTGGCTCAGACGCGCAGGCATCGACTCGCCAGTCAACGCAGACTGGTCCAGCATCGCGGTGGCACTTTCAACAGTGCCATCGACCGGGGCCACTTCGCCCTGCCGGATCAGCAGCAGATCGCCGGGTGCGATATCGTCCAGCGGCACGTCCTCCAGCGCGCCATTGCGGTGCCGTGTGGCCGTCCGGGGCACGCGCGACAACAGATCGCTCATCTCACGCCGGGCACGGCCTTGGGCATAGCTTTCAAGGAACGTGCCGCCTGAATACATCAGGGCCACGACCGCCGCCGCAAGTTCCTCGCCAAACAGCAGCGCCGCCGACATCGACAGCGCCGCCACGATATCAAGGCCGACTTCGCCCCGCCAAAGGCTGCGCACGATCTCGACCACAAGGGCCGCAAGAACCGGCAAGACGCCCGCCGTCCACACAAGGCTGGCAAGGTCTGTCCGCACAGTCAGCCACAGGCCCACACCGACCACCAGACCCAACAGCGCGATGACAATGAGCACCACATTCAAACGGTCATGCAGCAAGGGTTTCATGTCGTTTGCTCCCTGATGCGCTGACCCGTGTCGAACAGCCGACCCACGGGTGACGCGCGCAGGTGGCCGCCCTCGCGGTCAAGGAACAGGGCATCCAGAGTATGTCTGCGCGCCAATGCCGCACCTTTCAAGCGTCCCGTCACTATCAGCGCCGTTGCCCAGGCATCTGCGGCCATGCAGGTTTGCGCCACGACCGTAACCGAGGCTGGTGGTGCTGCAACCGGGCCGCCGCGTGCGGGGTCCATGGTATGCGACATCTTGCGCGTCCCGACTTCGACCCAATGCCGATAGTCGCCGGATGTGGCGATGGCGGCATCGTGCAGGGCAATGATCGAATGTGGCGCCCTTTGCCCGTGATCAGGCCGCTCGATGGCAACGGTCCAGGGCGCACCGTCCGGCTGAAGTCCGATGGCCCGCAACTCGCCATCAATCGCCACCAGCGCGCCCGTGATACCAAAGAAGCCTGCCACCTCGGCCAGCCGGTCCACGGCGTATCCCTTGGCGATGCCCGACAGGTCGAGGGTCAAGGGGCCATGCTTGCGCACCCTGCCTGTGATCGCGTCCAATTCCAGCATCTCATGCACCGGGCGGCGCGTGCGGGCCAGCGCTGCACGAATGGCCGCCTCATTTGCCTTCGCGGGCCCAAAGCCCCAGGCGGCGACCGCATCGCCCATGCCGATGTCAAATGCCCCCTCTGATGCGCGGCCAATCTCCAGCGCAGCCGCAAACACCGCCATCAGGCGGGGCGGCACATCGACCCAGACATCGGGTTGAGAGGCATTGAGGCGCATCAGATCGCTGTCGCGCTTCCATGTGGACATCTGCGCGTCGACCTCGGCCACAGCCGCCTGCATGGCGGCGGCAACCGGGGCCGCATCAAAGCCGAGCGGCATGTGGAACAGTGCGGACCAGCGCGTGCCCATGGTGGGGCCATGCGGGGCATGGCGCACAAGGTCAGTAAACGTCTTCTGCATAGCGACCCTTCGCTTTCAAAATCGCAGGTGTCAGACCCTGCGGCGCCAGAACATCGGTCAGCGCCTCGGCCACGCCTGCGGCCATACCACGCCCACCACAGACCAGAACCTGCGCCCCATCCTCGATCAGTTGCGCGATCCGCGCACTATCATGGCGCAGCGCATCTTGAACGTAAGCGCGCTTTGCGGTCCGCGAAAACGCCGTGGTGACCGTCGCAAGCCGCCCGTCGGCCTGCCACGCGGCCATCTCGTCGCCGTAAAGCAGATCGCTGTCGGGATGCCGGGCACCGAACCACAGATGCATCGGGCGGTGCGCTGCGTTTGCCCGCGCAAAGCCTGCCAACGGCCCGATCCCGGTTCCGGCCCCGATCAAGATGACGGGCGCGCGGCCCCGCTTTGGCTGGAAATCGGGGTTGCGCCGGATAAAGGCGTTAATTGTTCCGCCAGGGGCGAGATCAAGCAGTTGCGCCGAGCACAGACCGCCGGGCAGCCTGCTGACACAAATCTCGGCAAATCCGTCACGGCCTGCCGATGCCAGCGAATAAAAGCGTGGGATCGGTGATCCTTCGGGAACGATCCCTAGGAGATCGCCCGCTGCAAAGCCCGCCAGACCGCGCCCGGTCAGACGCTGCCACAGCGGGCGGCGGGGCCGAGCAAAGCGCAGGATCGCGGTGGGCGCCTGCACCTCGGCCCCGTAGTCGCGACGCGAGATCAGGGTCAGCGCTACGCTGGCAGGCGCTGAGGGCTGATGGTTCAATTCCAGCGGCACACCGATGGCGGCACCAAAATCGCGCCCCCAGCGGGCGAAGTCCTGCGGCGACTGGCGGTCTACCGTGTCCAAGGGCAGCAGCATCGGCCACCCCTTGTCACGGGCCATCATAGCCACTTCATGCGCATAGCCGCAAAAGGCCGGAAAACTGCGATCCCCAAAGCCAAGCACAGCCAATGGAAGCCTGGGGGCATCCGGCAGTGCCGCAAGCCTGTCAAGAAAGCCCTTGGCCGAGGCCGGTGCCACACCATCACCATGGGTTGCGGCCAGCACCACGATGCGTTTCGCGCGACCATAGCGGTCGGGCGAAAAAGCCCGCATCGGTGCCACATGCACGCGCAGACCAGCGGCGGTCAGGGCCACTTGCAGCGTCGCGGCAAACCCCCATGTGCTGCCGCCCTCGCTCCCGACCAAAAGCACCGTGTCGGCCTGCCCTGCGGCCACAGTGCCGCGCAGACGGGGCCGCCCCCGTCGCCCGGCAACCCACATCCAGACCCCGGTTCCTGCCATGACGGGCACGCCAAGCGCCGTCAGCCCTAGGATCAGCCCCAGAACGGCTGCCCCCCGACCGGTGTGCAGCATGTAGATGGTCTCATCCACCTTTTCCCACATCCCGGCATCGGTCCATGCCACCAACTGGCCAGTGCCCTGATCCAAATACCCTTCGCCCGCAGCGGTTTTCAGCGCATAGGCATCGGTCGGATCGCCGGGCGCGGGAAACGTCAGGTCGCGCAAGGCCCAGACCGGCGTGTCGCGCAGCGCTGGCATGTCGGACAAAGGCGCCCCGGTCTGGCCACTGACGGCGGGCATCGACGGCGGACCGGCACCCTCCGGCACAAACCCGAAGGTCGATGCCGTCATCCACAGCGCAGTCAGCGATGACAGCAACAACCCGGCTACCAAAACTCGCGCGATTTCCACATGCAACCGCCCCGCCAACGGCCCCTTCAGGCGAGCAAGCCAATTGCGCCAGCCGCCCGTGCGCCTTGCCACCAAAGACAGGCCCGACAGCGACAGCACCAGCATTGCCGCCGCACCTGCCGCCATCACGATCCGCCCGGTATCATCCAGAAAAAGTGATCGGTGCAGGTTTTTCAACCATCGCTCAACGGGGGATGCGTCCGCACTGCCCACCCCTGCACCTGTGGCCGGGTCGATGATTGCAGCCCCGGGGGTGCCGCCTTCGAACCAATAGGCGGTGATCGCACCGGACGGGGCACGCCGGATCTGCTCGACACCGGGATGGACCGTCCTGATCCGCGTGGCCAGCGTGGCCACATTCAGCCCGGCCTCGGCCTGCGCCGGGGTTTGCACAGCCTCTATCGCCGGAAAGACCGCGAGCGCGGCCCCCGACAGGGCCAGCGCCACCAGCAACAGGGCAGCCATCAGACCGGGCCAACGGTGCAGGGAGCGGAGCATCACACCCTCACATCGCGTAGGCGAAAGAGGCGATGTAGCGGCGACCGGGGGCGGCCTGCCCTGCACCGGCACTGGTCAGCGGCACCGCGATCTCGGACGGGCTGTTGCGCATGTCCTCAACTGCCGCGTCGATGTGCAGCACATAGCCTGCGTCGAACAGCGCATCTGCAAGGTCGAGCGTGATTGTCAGTTCGCGTCCAGCGCCCACGCTTGCGCCGGTGATCCCGTTGATCTCGGCCGTGTTTCCGGCGGAGGCGCGGTACCAGTCGCTCAGATGCTCGTAATACTTCGACTTGGTCCCTGCCATCCACAGGCTGCCCTGATAGGCCCCCTGCGCATCGGTCACATAGATGGCAAGGTAGGCCCCGTCGCCGCCATAGGCGTTCATCGTGGTGGTCAGGGTAACAGGTCGGGCAAGTGCCAGGCCCGGTGCGACAAGGGCCGTTGAAAGGGCCAGAGCGGCAAGAAGGGTTTTCATGGTGTCTCTCCGATGATGCGGTCATTTGGGCAAACGTTGCGCCCATATGCTGATGCCAGCCTGACATTTGCGCTGATTTTCGTTCAGCCTGGCGTCAGGTGGCGGTCTTCTGGTGCTGTTTTCCTGCTTGTGGGACACAGGGCCAAATCGGGCGAACCGGTCAGTTCACCTGAACCTGCGGCGCAGCGCCGGTACCAAACAGTCCATTGGCGGGCGGTGCCACAGGTCCTGCCGGTGCCGAGATCGCAGCGCCCGAGCAGCCTGCGGCTTTGTCATCGTCATCTTCGCAGTCGACATCCTTTGCGGAGCGATGGCCTGCATTGTCCTCATCGTCATCGTCATCGCTGCTGGCGAGGATCAGCATGGTGGCTTGGCTGCCATCCTTATCCGCCCCGACATACATGATCGGTGCAAAGTTGTCGGAACCGCGCACGGCCCCGATGGCCGGAATGGCGGCCAGTGCGGCAAGCGCCGTGGTTGCTGCAAGAAGGGTGCGGAGAGTGGTCATGGCTGTCTCCTTTGGTTGAGCCGATGACAGAGGATTCGCACGCCGGCCTGATCGTTTGCTGACAGAACTGCGATTTTTGCTTCAGCTTGCCGTCAGAAAAAAGCGGCCCGCCGGGGAAGCGAGCCGCCAATCGCAGGCCATAGGGACAACAGGCCCGAGGGGGATATTTTCACATGCGGCGCTTCCAAGCGAACCTGTCCGGCTCTGCGGGCGCTTGGTACCCGTGACCATGATGGCGACAGCTTTCGCGGTGGCAGACCAGGACGCTGGGTACATGACTGAAGTCTCGTTTTTCACGAATTGATCCCAGCGCACCAACCTGCATCAGTCCTCATATTCCATTTCGACAATAGCAAGCGTGCCCGGGTCAACCTTGACCTCGATCTCTCGGCCTTCCGCGTCGCGGCCCTTAATCTCATAACAGCCGTCGTCGATCTTGATGCGTGCCACAATCCATCCTTTGGCCGCAGCCATGCGCTGCACGGCCTCACGCGACTGCCACTGCGCCATCGGGACGATGCAGTCGTCGTCGTCTGCCAGCGCGGTGCCGCCAAGCGCCAGCGTGACAAACACGGCCAGAATGGGAAGCGAGGTCTTCATGGCGTTGCCCTCCGAATGGTGCGATCCATAAGTCATCTTTGCCGGTTGAACCTGACGGCTACCTGAAGCGGGGCAAAGCAGCGGTTCAGCTTGCCGTCAGCCTGAAAGGTGAGACACTGAAAGAAATGGAATTGGATAAAAACCGATGCGCATCCTGCTGATCGAAGACGATACCGTTCTGGGTGCGGCCTTGCGCGACCAGATCGCGGCGGACGGGCATTCGCTCGACTGGGTGTTGCGGCTGGACGCAGCCCGCGATGCGCTGGCGGTTGTGGCCTATGACCTTGTATTGCTCGACCTGATGCTGCCGGACGGGCGCGGTATTCCGTTTCTGCGTGGGCTTCGCGCCCAAGGCAGCGTGATGCCGGTGATCATCCTGACAGCCCTCGATCAAATCTCGGACCGGATCGAGGGGCTGAACGCAGGGGCGGATGATTATCTGGTCAAGCCCTTTGATCTGGCAGAGCTTTCCGCCCGCATCGGATCGGTCGCGCGGCGTTATTCAGGCAATCCGAACCCGATCATCTCAATGGGTCCGCTGGACATCGACCTTGCCGCGCGCAGCCTGCACCGGGATGGCCGGGCCATAGCATTGACGGCGCGCGAATGGGTGCTGTTCGAAGCCTTTCTACAACGGCCCGGGCAACTGCTGTCAAAGGCACAGCTTGAAGAGCGGCTCTATTCCTTTGACTCCGAGGTCGAAAGCAACACGATCGAGGTCCATGTCAGCCGCCTGCGCAAGAAACTGGGTGCAGCGGTGATCCAGACGGAACGGGGTCTTGGCTATCGGTTGGGGTCGCCATGAGGGTGCCCCGCTCGATCCAGGCGCGGCTGGCGCTGCTGATCGGCGTGGCTGTGACAGTGCTGTGGATCGCGGCCGCCAGCGTCACATCAACGATCCTGCGCCACGAGATGGACGAGGTGTTTGACAGCGCCATGCAGGAAACCGCGCAGCGCATTCTGCCGCTGGCGGTGATCGACATTATCGACCGCGAGGAAGAGGGCATCAGCCAGAGGATCGCAGACCTGCGAGCGCATGATGAGCTGTTCACCTATGTCGTGCGCCATGCGCAGGGGCGGGTTCTGTTGCGGTCGCATACTGCCGACGTGGCGATGTTTCCGCCCTATGATGGTGTGGGATTCCGCCAGACGGCCACGCACCGGCTGTATTATGACGCTGCCTTGCAGGACACGATCACCATCGCCATCGCCGAACCACTGGACCATCGCAAGACGGTTGCGCGCGAGATGCAGATGGGTCTTGGCCTGCCGCTGCTGTTGGTGATCCCGCTCAGCCTTGTGGCAATATTTGCGGCGGTGCGCCTTGGTTTTCGCCCCGTGCTGCGCCTGGGTGATGCGTTGGCGGTGCGCGGCGCGCGTGACCTTTCGCCCATCGTAGCGGCTGATCTGCCTAGCGAGGTCATGCCCATCGCGGCCGCGGTCAATCAACTGCTGGGCCGCCTTCAACAGGCGTTCGACGCCGAACGCAGTTTTGCCGCCAACGCCGCGCATGAATTGCGCACGCCCTTGGCAGGGGCCATCGCACAGGCACAGCGTCTGCAAGCCGAGACCACCGATCAGCGCGCCGGGCAACGCGCGGCCGAGATCGAGAAAACGCTCAAACGCCTGACGCGATTGTCGGAGAAGCTGATGCAACTTGCACGCGCTGAAGGCGGGCGACTGCGCACGGGGCGGCCCACCGACCTGCGCCCCGTGCTCAGCCTTGTCGTGGCAGATTTTGCGCGGCTTTTGGGTGCGGACCGGATCACCCTCGACATGCCGGACATCCCTGTTTTGTCAGATATCGACCCGGATGCCTTTGGCATTCTCAGCCGGAACCTGATCGAGAACGCGGTGAAACATGGCGTCCCCTCGGCACCCGTGACGGTCAACCTGACGACGGGCGGGCGCTTTTCGGTCGCAAATGACGGGCCTGTAATCGCGCCCGACACGTTGTCTCGGCTCACGGCTCGGTTCGAGCGCGGCGCGGGGTCTGGTGACGGAAGCGGTCTGGGGTTGGCGATCGTGCGCACCATCGCAGAACGCTGCGGAAGCGACTTCACGCTGACCTCGCCGTTGCCCGGTTGTGCGGGCGGGTTGGAGGTCACGGTTGTGGTGCCAACCACGGAATATGCAGCCATCTGACCGTAATCCAGGCCGCACTCAGGTTTTCAGCACCCGGTAGATCGCCGGGATCACAAGGACCGTCAGAAGCGTCGAAGACAACAGACCAAACAGAAGCGAAATTGCCAGCCCCTGAAAAATCGGGTCCGTCAAGATAACAACCGCCCCGATCATCGCGGCGATTGCCGTGAGCAGGATGGGCTTGAACCGGATGGCCCCCGCCTCGATCAATATCTCTACCGGGGTCTTACCCGTAGTGTCCGCGTGGCGGATGAAATCGACGAGCAGGATGGAATTGCGCACGATGATGCCCGCAAGCGCGATGAAGCCAATCATCGAAGTGGCCGAAAACGGCGCCGTGAACAGCCAATGGCCCGCAACAATGCCAAGGAATGTCAGGGGGATCGGCGTCAGGATCACCAAGGGCAGCCGGAAGGATCCAAATTGCGCGACGACAAGGATATAGATCCCTAAAAGCGCCACGCCAAAGGCCGCCCCCATGTCGCGGAAGGTGACGTAAGTCACCTCCCACTCGCCATCCCACAAAAGCGTGGTAACGGATTCGTCTTGCGGCTGGCCATAAAGACTGATCACCGGTTTGGTTCCCGGCGCCCAGTCCATTGCGTCCAGTGCGCGGCCCACGGCAATCATGCCGTAAAGCGGGGCCTCGAAGGTGCCGGCCATCTCGGCCGTGACCATTTCGGCGTCACGCCCGTTGTGGCGGAACACGGGGTATGAGGCGCGTTCCTCGGCCACGCGGATCACATCGCCCAATTCGACCACGCCGCGCGCGCCGGGCAGCACATTGGCCGGGATCGGGGTGGACAGGAACCGCTCATCCAGCACCCGGTCACTCTTGTCGCGCGCGATGCGGATCGGGATCGGCTGGCGACCATCCCCGCGGTGTGAATAGCCGACCGTGCGCCCGCCATTCAGGATGGCAAGCGTGTCGAACACGTCGCTTTCCTCGACGTTGAAAAACTCCAGATCATCGGTGCTGATGGTGGCGCGCAGGCGTCGGGCCTGAGTGCCGAAACTGTCATCAACATCGACGACAAAGGGCACGGATTCAAAGGCTGCGCGGATTTTGGTCGCCGCAGCCCGCCGCGTGTCGGCGTCGGGGCCGTAAACCTCGGCCAGCAGGGTGGCGATCACCGGGGGGCCGGGGGGCGGCTCGATGGTCTTGACGCTGGCGCCTTCGGGCAGGGTCAGACCCGCCAGCCGGGTGCGGATATCAAGGGCTATGTCATGGCTGGGGCGTGCGCGCTCGGCCTTGGGCGACAAGGTGATCTGCACCTCGCCCAAATGGGGCGCGCTGCGCAGGTAGTAGTGCCGCACCAACCCGTTGAAGTTAAAGGGCGCCGAGGTTCCGGCATGGGTCTGCACCGACACCACCTCGGGCAGTTTCAACACTTCGCGCGCCACATCCTGCGCCACCCTATCCGTCGCCTCCACCGACGCCCCCTCGGGCAGGTCGATGACCACTGACAGTTCGGATTTATTGTCGAAGGGCAGCAGTTTGACGGTCACATCCTGCGTGTAAAGCAGGCCAAGCGAGCCGAAGGACAGGACCGTGGTGACCAGCAAGAACACCGCACTGCGCATTTTGGTGGCCAGCAAGGGCCGCGCTACGCGACCGTATATCCGCCCCAGAAAACCACCGGGATGGCCGCCATCGGTATCATCATGGCCATGCGCCGCCATAGGCGCGCGGCCCGCCACCTTGACCATCAGCCAAGGCGTGATGATCACCGCCACGAAGAACGAAAATATCATCGCCGCACTGGCATTCGCGGGGATCGGGCTCATGTATGGCCCCATCAGGCCGGACACGAACAGCATCGGCAACAGGGCGGCCACCACGGTCAAGGTGGCCACGATGGTGGGATTGCCCACCTCGGCCACCGCCTCGACAGCGCCGTCTATGCGGCTGCGGCCGTCTTTCATGCCCCAATGACGCGCGATGTTTTCAATCACCACGATGGCATCATCCACCAGAATACCAATGGAAAAGATCAGCGCGAACAGCGAGACCCGGTTCAGCGTATAGCCCATGATCCACGCTGCAAACAACGTCAGCAGGATCGTGACCGGGATCACCACCGCGACGACAACCGCCTCGCGCCAGCCAATCGCCAGCCACACAAGGGCCACGATGGACAGGGTCGCAAGGCCAAGGTGGAACAGCAGCTCATTGGCCTTTTCATTGGCGGTATCGCCATAATCCCGGGTGACGATCACGTCGATCGTGTCGGGGATCAGGGTGCCCTCAAGCGCCTTAACCCGGTGCAAGATCGCCTCGGCCACGACCACCGCATTGGCCCCGGCGCGCTTGGCCACGGCCAGGGTGACGGCGGGCGCGCGGGCAACCCCGCCCCCCTCGGCGCGGCTGACATTGGCGACGATCACATCAGCGCTGTCGGCGATGAAACTTACCTGCGCCACATCGGCCACATAGACGGGGCGCGCGTCGCGGGTGGTCAGCAATAGGTTGGCGATTTGTGCAGGTGCCACCAGCGTTTCGCCCACCACCAGATCAATCTGATCGCCCCCATCACGCAGCCGTCCGGTGTTTTGCGACCGGTTGGCGTTGGCCACCTTGGCCGCAAGTTGTTGCAGCGTGACACCATACAGCGCCAACCGCTCAGGGTCTGGTGCAATGCGGATCATCTCGGGCACTTCGCCGACTAGATAGGTCAGCCCGACATCGTCAGTTTTGGCCACTTGGGTGCGCAATTCGCGGGCAATACGGGTCAGATCATTGGCGCTGATGCCTTGCACGCCCGGCTTTGGGGCCAGCGTCAGCGACACAATCGCCACGTCATCAATGCCGCGCCCCACGATCAGCGGCTCGGGGATGCCGACCGGAATACGCTCCATATTGGCGCGGATCTTGTCATGCACCCGCAGCACCGCCGCATCCGCCGAGGTGCCCACCTCAAAGCGCACCGTGACCATGGCATAATCATCATTGGTCTCGGAATAGACATGCTCTACCCCGGCGATGCCCTTGACGATGCCTTCCAGCGGTTCCGTCACCAATTTAACCGCATCTTCGGCCCGCAACCCCGGTGCCTGCACATGGATATCGACCAAGGGCACCGAGATTTGCGGCTCTTCCTCGCGCGGCAGGGACGACAGGGCCACCAGCCCCATCGCCAAAGCGGCCAGAATGAACAAGGGCGTCAGCGAAGAGGCGATGAAGGCACGCGTCAGGCGCCCGGCGACGCCAAGCTTGACGGTTTCAGGGGCTTTACTCATGGGTGCGCACCACTTGGTCACCAGCGACAAGGCCTGACAACACTTCGATCATCGCAGCACCATCAAGCGTCTGGGGTTGACCCAGAACCACGGTACGCAAAACGGGGCCATCGGGGCCTGCCACTTCGACAAAATCAAGGCCCGTGCGGGTTATGACGGCCGTTTGCGGCACCATCAGCGCGCTACGGGTAGCGACTGGCAGACGAACCAGCACCCGCGCGTCGATAAAGCTTTCGGGAAGGCCTGGCACCTCGACATCCGCAATCACCCTGCCGTTTTCGATCAGCGGATAGATCCGTGCCAGCGTGCCCTGTGAGGGTCCAATGGCGGTCTCAATCTCGATTGCCGCACCCGTTTCCAGAAACGCGGCATGGCGCTCGGGTACCGCAATGCGCAGGAAAATACCGCCGCCGCCGATGGTGGCGACCGCCTCGCCGGGCAAGACCACCGCACCCGCCGCAACCGGCACTGCCAGCACGCGGCCTGCGATAGGCGCTAGAACCGCCCCCTCAAGCGCCTGTTGTTCAACCACTTTGCGGTCAGCGCCGACGGCCGCAATCTGGCCAATCAGCACATCCACTTGGGTGCGCAGCGCGTCCAACCTTTGCGCCGTGGTCACACCGCGCGCCAGCAAATCCTCGCCGCGCGTGAGTTCGGCTTTGGCGTTGTCAAGCTGCGCGGTCAATGCCTGCAATTGCGCGTCAACGGCGGCCAGCTGGAAGATGATCTTTGCATCAACAACCTGCGCCAGAACTTGCCCCGCCGTCACGACATCCCCTTCGCTGATATCCAGCGACACAAGGGTGCCCCCCAACCGCGCACGGGCCGGAATCCGGCTGCGCGCCTCGATACGACCATAGACCACCTTCCATTCCATAACAGATACCGGGGCCAGCAGTGCATCTTCGGCGCGCAACATAAGGGGCAGGGACATCGCTAAGGCGATGACGGCAAACAGGGTTCTCATTCTTGATCCGTTTCAAAGGCTGGGTGGGTAAGGAGTGGACGGCAATCAGAATGCCGGCCCGGATTTAAAGCCAAGGCTTTTAAACGCCATAGCCGCCGGGCAAAACCCGGTAAAGGCAGACTGGATTTGATTGACGCCCACGAACACCGTCAGCCAGACGAAATAGGGCGAGACCCAGAGCGTCAGCGCAAGTGACAAAAGCACCATGAAGCCTGCAAAAGCAATGACCATGCGATCAAGTGACATTTGGGTTTCCTTTCTAAGTTCATTCCAGATGGACAATGGAGACGTGTTGGTGCCGCCACATGCGCGGACGGCGGCGAGCTTAGGCATTTGTCTCGTGACTGACCTTTTTCAGCTTGTCGATCCCCAAAGCCTGCATCGCAAGGCGCTCATAGAACGGCTCGGACTTCCCACTGCGGATCTTGTGCAGGAAGTATTTTTCGAACCCGATCTTGGCAAGATGCACCCATTTGCCGGTTGTGTCTCGAATGTGGTGGAAATTCTCTGGCGGCGATCTCCGAGTGGTTTGATTTGCACCTGATTAGGCTGCGAGGTCAAGTGTCATGGGCTCGATGGGTTGGCTGAGGGTTTGCCATCCATCGATTTTGCGCATGGTGATCTGGCCGGAGGCCATCAGGGCCCAGAGCAACATGGGCACGGTTTCGGCACAGGGCAGCACGGCCTGGGTCTTGATCCGGCGTCGGAACTCCTCGTTTAGCCGTTCGATCGCGTTGG
>Ga0209702_10004023_pt1 | contig 22119 bp, 13 predicted proteins | sample FRY01_FD_187210 | JGI IMG/M metagenome (GOLD analysis project Ga0209702, IMG submission 187210) | Freshwater microbial communities from Lake Fryxell liftoff mats and glacier meltwater in Antarctica - FRY-01 (SPAdes) (version 2) | ecosystem: Environmental > Aquatic > Freshwater > Ice > Glacier... | reverse complement strand
ACTGGTCAGATAATGGTGTTTCTGTAACTTTATCATTTGATAAAGAGACTGAGACAAAGTTTATTGCCCCAGCACTTCACATGTACGAGGGTCAACTAAAGGCAGTTTCATTTTTGCCAATGGGTAATAAGACTTATCCACAACAGCCATATACAGAGATTACAGAAGAAGAATATAACTCTTATATTGGCAAAATAGCAACTATTGACTGGTCTGCTATTTATGACGGTATAGAAAATCTTGATGCCCTTGGAGAAAAATATTGCAACAATGATAACTGTCTTATTTAATACATAAAGTGTAAAAAATGTGTTTGTGGAACATTATGCCAAAATTGCAATAGATCTATGGGACAAGCAAAAGATAACCCCCCAATTCTTAGGCTCTTTGTTGACTATATTGATAGACATAAAAATAAATGACAACTGCTATAATTAGGGCTAAGGAGTAATATGTCTAATCCATCAAACCTGTATGCTGAAAAAGTATATTCAGAACATCCTACTATATTGTGGGCACTTGATGATCAAGCAGATTATATTACCCTTATTTCTGAGTCGCAAAGAAATGCAACTTCTAGTTGGACAGTAACTGGAGCATCTGTAACATCTGGTGTTGGAGTAACTGGAGAACCATTTCCAGATAGCTATACGACTCTTGTACAAGGAAATGTACCATCTGGCTCAACTGCAACTATTAGTTTGATAAGTCCTGATTTAGTTAACTTTCAAGATTTAAATACAACTCTTGGATCTTTTTGCAACGGTACATATTTTTATTCTAATAGTGCATATCTACAATCAGTATCAATAGGATTTAGATATATTGACACAACTACATCTTTACCTATTGAAGAATTAAAATCTTTTACAACTTCCGTTTTTCAAGCATGGAGTTTTGTATCAGATACATTTGATATAGTTGATGAGAATACAGACTTTCAATTAGTAATAAAATTTACTTATGCATCTGGTGGTAGTGCAGGAGATTATGATTTTTATATTAATGGCATAAGCTCAGGACAGTGGTCAGAAGAATCTAACACTACTTCACTTGGAGTAACTCCAGTGTCTTTCCCAGCAAACATTGCTTTGTCTGCAACTCAAGCCGTGCAAGCAGATCCATACGGCATTGCTGGTGAAGTTGGATATTATTTAGTAGACAATAATGCTTTGGTTGCAAGAAATAGCGGAGTGCCTATGATTTATGGTGCAAGCAATATTACAAGAACTACACCAAACTCTAACAACAAACCATCTCTCATTGTTCCTGGAAAAGGATTTTTAAATAAATCTGGACAATATAAAGAATACACTGTTGAATTTTGGACAAGAATTAACTCAAATGCATATGAGCCAAAAAAAGTATTTGGTCCAATTTCATCTAATGATGGTTTATATGTTGAGTCAGGATTTCTTACACTTGTTATAGGTCAAGAATTTTCTTCACACTTTGTTGGCGAGTGGTTTAGACCAATGCTTATTCATGTTAGAATAATTAGAAACAATGCAACAGTGTTATTAAATGGAGAAGAAGTTATCAATCTTCCAATCAATACAGATACCCTTGTATTGCCTGACATACTTGATGAGTTTGGAGATAGTCAAGACTGGCTTGGTTTTTACTCATACACAGATGTAACTCCAGTTGAAATTGATTGTGTTGCTATTTATCCATACTCTGTTGCGATTAACGTTGCAAAGCGTAGATGGGTTTATGGTCAAGGAGTTCTTTCTCCAGAAGGAATTAACTCTGCTTATGGCGGTAGTGCTGCATTTATTGATTACTCTTTTGCTGATTACACATCAAACTATAACTATCCTAGTTTTGCCAAGTGGGATCAAGGAACATTTGATAATCTAAGAACAACAACAACATCTCTTACAACCCCACAGTATTCTTTGCCAGACATAATTCTTGGATCAAAGACACTGACACAATTGTACACAGACAACAAAGATATACAAGATCCAACAGACAGTAACTTTATAACATTTAGACCAGATAACTCCTGGAACTCAGAAAGATGCTATTTTAACTTTTCAAACTTTAGTGTTTTAAGTGATCCAATACACACTATCTACGGTGTATTTTCATCAAATAATTTATCAACGGAAGAAACATTATTTAAAATTTATAGTCCCCTAACAGGTAATTCTTTTAGTATTAGAAAAGACCTAGATGAGATTCATTATTATCTATTATTTAATGGAGTAGAAGAAGAAATATATACAACAGATATTATTGTATCTGATGAAAAGTTTGCAGCAGGTATTGAGATTCAATCTCTTGTAACTAATTTTGGTGGCAATGTTGCTACATTTTTTGGCAATCAAAATGGATTAAAGATGTATGTTGGTGGAGAAGAAGATATTAATTACCAGTTTACTGGAAAAATATATTCTATAGGACTTTCCACATCTTATAATGCTTTTGAAATAACAAGTAATTTTGAAGACAATGGTATAGCAATCATAGATAGTTATTTAGCAACTGGATCAGCAGAGTCAGCAAATGCAATTGAGCTTCTTCAACATACAGCAAGCTATACAATCTTACCACTGCAAGCATATGGATCTTATTTCTTAGATATTGGTGTTTCTGGATATTGGGAAGACTATATGCCGCTTTCATACTTTGCTCAGTTTGTAACTAACGATGTCGGAAATCAATACTATGATTTAGACTTTTTGCAGTTTAATCTTGGATACCCTTCTCCTACAAAATTAGCGGAATTTGAAACAACAAGTTCTTGGACATATGATCAATTAAAAGAATACTACTCTCACCCAGTTCAAAGAACATACTTGCAATTAGATAATAATTTATTTACTGGCTGGAACAACTATCAAGATATGGCTGAAAGAGCAGAAAAATATTATGAATATGATACAACAGATGCATCTATTAGAAGCTATATAACTTTTCAATATATATCAACAGGAGCAAACGCACCACAAGGATCATTTACAACAGTTCTTCCAGCAAAAGAGGGTGCAATCATTGATATGAATGATTATCCAGACTGGCTATTAACAAAGTTTGAAGTAGTAGACAACACCCTTATCTATCCATCACAAACTGTAGACTTTAACGATCTTGCACTTGTCTATCACCTTGACTTTAATATTCGTGGCATCTTAAGAAAGCCTATTCAGTTAAGAAGATTAGACATTGCATCACAAGCCTTTAATGATAACTCATTTAATCCAGTCGGCACTAGATTTGGAATAGACATGTTCCCATATACTAGATCTGGATTATATTATGATTACAAAGCAAAGAATCCTTTTAGTATTTACAAAGCAAGTACTCCATATCTTTATCTTAATAGAACATCAGGAGTAGAAATTCGTGGAAGTTTTGATCCGCTGGTAAGTCGTGGCATAGCAATACCAATTAATCAAAACGTTGCAGACAACTATCGTATTAGCGCTGCTCAAGTTTGGATGAGATACGATCAAGATGTATTCCCAATAACACCTACTGAAATTTTTGAGATAGAGTATAAAGGTGACACAATTAAGTTCTACATGGTTGCTGATAATCCAGAGGGCACCAGAGCAAGAATTTATGCAAACAGCTCATTAACTAATACACTTTATAATGGAATATCTTATTTCTTAAACGGTTCAATAGTAAGAGAGCCAGTATTAACAGTTAAAGAATGGGCAGTTATGGGGCTTGCCTTTGGCAATGCATTAAGCTTTGATTTATATATTGGAGCAATTAATCTAACTGGACCACTTGTATTTAATAATGTTGCATATTATCAGGCAAACAATTTACAGCAGGTTCAAAGTAATCTTCTTAGACCTTGGCTTAAAGTTCAAACAGACGGCGTAACAAGTTTTGACTGGGAATTTTGGTTAAATAGTTTTAATTGGGAAGGTGTTCTTGTTATTTCTGCATCAGATTTATATGGAGTTCTGCCTTCAGACGTATATAAAACATATATTGGAACTAATAAGATTATTATTGATGATAATGAAGGCATGATCTTTGATTCAGACAAGGTTAAGGTCTATAATGACACAACCTGGACCATTAGATTGGGTACAGCCGTTTAATCTGGTATACTTTAATACATGAATCCGTTAATTAGTCCAAAAACAGGTAAGCCTATTGTAGGAAATGTACGTCGTCAGGTTATTGAAAAGAAATATAACTGGGGCTTGTATGTATATAAAAAATCAGATGGCAAGTGGTTTACAGATGGAGAAGGCAGTATTTTAAATGTACAGTCTACTCGTGGAGACATTGGCCAGATTGCAAAGCTAAGAGATGCTGCAAAGTATTATGGCGATGATGGTGAAGGCGAAGCAGTATTTGTTCCAGGTCTTACAAGAATTACAGAAGAAGAGCATTCAGTTCAACTAGACAGAATGAAGCAAGGATTAATTCCATCTCTTAATGATCTTGGAGCATGGAAAGCAGCACAAGATACACTTCAAAAACATGGAAGAGATGCGTACGAAGCATGAGTCAAGATTATGATTTTATTCAAGCAAGTATTAAAACACAGGATGAACCTGAAGACATATTTAAAGGCAATGATCCATTTGGAAAAGATTGGACAGTTTTAAAAGAATATGTTGGCATTGATCAAAACTTTAAAAGAAAAACATCAAGAAGTGTTTCAAAATCAACATATGCTTATAATGGCATAGAGCCAACTCCACAATATCTTAGTTCTGCCAATGCAATACCTGCTGGAGATGGTGCTGAATCAAAGCAAATTAATCCTGGAACGGTATATAGAAATGGCTATGGCCTATTTGATGTAATTACTCCACCTTATAACATGTATGAATTAGCAAGTTATTATGATACATCTTTTGCAAATCATGCTGCTATTGATGCAAAGGTAGAAAATGTTGTAGGTCTTGGATACCGTTTTGATATTACAGATAGAACAATGTTACGCTTTCAATCAAATGATGATCAAGGTGCAGTAGATCGCGCTCGTCGTAGAATTGAAAAGATGAAACTTGAGATGCGTGAATGGGTAGAGTCACTAAATGAAGATGACTCCTTTACTATCACAATGGAAAAAGTTTACACAGATCTTCAAGCAACTGGTAATGGCTTTATTGAAATTGGTAGAACAGTAACTGGCGAGATTGGTTATGTTGGACACATCCCATCAACCACTACTCGTGTCAGAAGACTAAGAGATGGCTTTGTTCAGATCATTGGGCAAAAGGTTGTTTACTTCCGTAACTTTGGGGCAAACAATAAAAACCCTATGACAACAGATACACGCCCAAATGAAATTATTCATATTAAAGAATATTCACCCCTTAATACATATTATGGCATTCCTGATATTATTTCAGCGGTATCTTCATTAATTGGTGACTCACTTGCTGCTCAATATAATATTGATTACTTCCAAAACAAGGGAGCTCCAAGATATATAATTACAGTAAAGGGTGCAAAGTTATCTGCAGATGCAGAAGATAAGCTGTTTAGATTCTTGCAAACAGGCTTAAAAGGTCAAAATCATAGAACTCTTTATATTCCACTTCCTGGAGATACTGAAAACAATAAGGTTGAATTTAAGATGGAGCCTGTAGAAACAGCCATCCAGGAAGCATCATTTGAGAGATATCGCAAGCAAAATCGTGATGATATTTTAGTTGCTCATCAAGTACCTATTTCAAAACTTGGTGGATCAGATTCTGGTGCAATTGCCGCTGCAATGTCACAGGATAGAACTTTTAAAGAACAAGTTGCTCGTCCAGCACAAGCACAGCTTGAAAAGGTTATTAACAAGATTATTAAAGAAAAAACAGACATCTTAACTCTTAAGTTTAACGAACTTACACTTACAGATGAGATTGCTCAATCTCAAATTATTGAACGATACATTAAAACACAAGTCATGACACCTGATGAAGCTCGTGAATTAATTGACATGCCACCAAGACCAGATGGAGAAGGTAATCTTCCATTTACCATGACTCCAAGACAAGCTACAGATGCAAGAGCAAACCTTGCTGGTAATCGTGAGAGAGATTCACAAAGAGCAAACAACTCTTCAGATTCTCCAGCCACACTTGCAGGCAGAAATCCACAAGGAGAAGGTCGAGCGTCTCAATAATTGAGAAAACCTTAAAAAGGTTTGCTATAATAGGACTGTCATGACTATAAATAAAGCACACTGGATTGCAGATGGTGACAATGTTCGCCTCTCAATGCCCTTTGGTAAAGTAGACCAAGAGCGCAGAATCGTGTCTGGTTTTGCATCACTAGATAACATTGATAAGCAGATGGATATTGTCACAAAAGAAGCGTCAATGAATGCTTTTTCAAAGTTTCGTGGTAATATCCGTGAGATGCATCAGCCAGCGGCAGTTGGCAAAATGGTTGATTTTAAAGAAGAAAAATATTTTGATCCAGGAACAAAAAAGTTTTATAGCGGAGTATATGTATCTGCATATGTTTCAAAGGGTGCACAAGATACCTGGGAAAAGGTTCTAGATGGCACACTTACTGGTTTTTCTATTGGCGGTAACATTACAAAGTCAGATGACTCTTTTGATGAAGGCCTTGATAAATCAATACGCATAATTAAAGAATATGAATTGTTTGAATTATCTTTAGTAGATAATCCAGCAAATCAATTTGCAAATATTTTATCTATTGAAAAAGTAGATGGCAAAAACATAGTAGGAGGGTATTTGTCAAAAACGGAAGTTAGAAATGTATTCTGGGATTCAGATAATGACATTGTATTATTATCAGAAGATAACTCAGTAGACAGCCCAACATCTGGAAAGCCTATGAAAAATATTGGTTTTGTTGAAAAAACAGATTCAGAAAATGCAGAAAAAATAAAGTTCTTAGTTGATAGTGCAAAAGGCATTAGAACAATTAAGATGACAGAGGAGGAAAATCCTATGACAGAAGAAACAACAACAATTGTTGAAGCACAAGGTGCTGAGACAGTAGAGTTGCATGAAAATGTTGAGGTTGCTCCAGAGGCTCCAGCAGTTGCTGTAGAAGAGGCTCCAGTAGAAGTTCCTACAGAGGAAACACCTGCTACAGAGCCAGAAGCAGAAACGGCACCAGAGGCTAAAGAAGCACCTGTTGTTGAAGAAGCGGTTGATTCAGTTGATGCTGTTGTTAACGCAACAGAGGAAGTTACTAAAGCAGTAGCTTCAATCAACGATACTCTAACTAATGCCTTGAGCAATCTAGCAGATACGGTAAAGTCTATGCAGACAACCGTTGATGCTATTACGAAGTCCCTTGAAGCCGTTACAGGTCAAGTACAGTCTGTATCAAATGAGGTAAAAGAAGTTAAGGGTTCTTTCGATGAGTTTGGAAAGCGAGTAGATATGGTCGAAAAAGACACCGCTTTCCGCAAGTCTGGCGATCTAGGCGAGATCGTGCAGGAGCCTGTTCAACAGGTTCAAAAATCCCTATGGGGAGGCCGTTTCCTCAAAACAGCCGACTTATTCCAATAAGTAAAATCACTAGGAGGTGAACAATATGTCGGAAAAAGATATAGTAAAAAATTATCCAGGCTCAACAACACCGCCAGGTCCATTAAACGGACAAGGCGCATTTGCATCTGGTGACATTGGAGGAGCAATAGGCACAAGCCCAAGCACTTCAGATGTCGGAGCGAACCTAGGTAATATTGCAACAGCAAACTTTGGAGCATCAGGACCTAACTCAGTTAGTCCAACAGGTACCCCTGGGGGTATTCTGCAACCAGAGCAAGCACGTCGCTTTATCGACTACGTGTGGGATGCAACAGTTCTCGCCAAAGATGGTCGTAGAGTTACAATGAGAGCAAACACAATGGAACTTGAAAAAGTTAACGTTGGTGAGCGTGTTATTCGTGCTGCTGCGCAAGCAACAAACGAGTATACAAATACAGGTGCAACATTCTCAAAGGTAGAATTAACAACCAAAAAGATTCGTCTTGATTGGGAAGTATCTACAGAGTCACTTGAAGATAATATTGAAGGCGGAGCGCTTGAAGATCATCTAGTTCGCTTGATGACAAACGCATTTGCTAATGATATTGAAGACCTAGCCATTAATGGTGATGGTTCAACTGGAAACTTTCTTTCAATCATGGAAGGCTTTGTTCATAAAGTCCAGAATGATGGAGATGCTCATGAGGCATTAGTTACAGTTACTGATAACAACTGGACTACAGAAGTTATGCAGGACATTATTCTTGCAATGCCACGCAAGTATCGCGCTATCAAGCAGAACCTAAAGTTCTATGCTGGTACAGATGCTTTTCAGGGCATTGTAAAGAACAACGGTACGCTTGCTGATGCAATTGCAGAAGCATTTGCTGGTACACCAGCAGGTACAGCGCAAAATCGTCAAGCATACCTTGATGGTCAAGCACAAACATTTGGTGGAGCACGTACAACTCGTGTTCTAGGCATTGATGTACAAGAAGTTCCTTACTTCCCAGCAGATTATGTTGATTTAACATTCCCTGCTAACCGTGTATGGGGCTTCCAAAGAGACATCGTTGTAAACCGTGAATACAAGCCAAAGAAGGATACAATTGAATACACAGTATTCGTCCGCTTTGGTCTACAGTGGGAAGAGCTTGATGCGGTTGCTTATGCAGACGCAGCAGTTGATCCTACTGGATAATAGTTTGTAAAAACTAACCGATAGGGAGGACAGCGTAAAAACTGTCCTCCTTTATCAATTAATAAATAATATTAGTTCTGATATAATAGCAGTGGAGGATATCATGGCAACAACAACAGAAGTAGTAGAAAAGTTTACAAAAAAAACAATAGCTCAGCTACAAGCCTATGCAAAAAAAAATAATATTGATCTGTATGGAACAGAAACAAAAGAAGACATGCTAGAAGCAATTCTTCCTTTTGTGCCAAGAAAAGATGCAACAGTAGAAACAGCAGTTGAGAATCCAAAAGAAAAAGTTGCGCTTTATTCAGAACGCAACTTGCATTGGAACGGTGTGGGCAACCTTGAAAAAGGATATAGTATTGTAACAAAGGAGGAGTCCGTAAAGTGGTTAACTCATAGGGCAGTTCGTGAAGCAGCTCCCAAAGAAGTAGCCAGACATTACGGCAAAATTTAATGCAGATTTTACGTTTACCACCATACCCATTAACCATTTCTTATGAAGTGCCTTTGCCGAACACGGCATATATTCTTGTTATAAATGAAGAATCAAGAAACACAAACGATCTTTCAGAAAGCCTTGTTTCAACGGCAGGTTCACAATTAGAATACACTTTACCAGAACAATTTAATTCATATGATGAATCATACTATCTAGCTATCTACGAAGATGTAGAAGGACTTCCTGGAGATATAGTTGTTGAAGATAATTTAAATATAACACGTCCTTATATAAATCCTCAAAAACTTGCTTTATCTCTTGGTTCTGGAACAGCAACAGAAATAGCGCAATATGTTGAGTGGGAAAATCTTGCAAGAGCCATCATTGATTCTATTGTTCCAGATGGATTTTATTATTCACGTTCTTGGTATGAAACAAATGGCAACGGAACAGACTACCTTGCTATCTGGGATAGAGTTTATAAAATAACAAAAGCTTATGAAAATAATCGTCTTGTTTGGGATGTAACACAAGATCCAGCAGCACTTGGTGAGTGGACTTATTTATTAACAAAAGATAAGACAGCAATTATTAAAGAGTGGAATCAAGAGACTACTGATTCATACATTAGATCAATAGGAACTCCAAAGGGTGTACCTCTTGGAGAATCAGATTCAATATATCTATACGATACAGAAGATAGTGCATTTACCCTATCAACTATTTCAGGTGTTACTTTTCCAACAACATTTAACTACTTATTTGCACTTGACACAGGGTATAAAGTAATACCTTACGATGTTCAAAATGCAATTACTATGCTTATTGATGATATCAAATGTGGCAAAATGGAATACCACAAAAGATATATTTTAGACTACTCTACAGATCAATATAAGATTAAAATTGATAAGGTCGCACTAGAAGGCACAGGCAATATCCTAGTAGATAAGATTTTACAAAAATACATAACAAACTTTGGTACACCTGGAGTCTTGTAATGGCAGTTTGCGAAACAACAGATTTTATTTATCCAATGAAAGCTGATGTTTACTATCCAATTATTACCCAAAATAGTTATGGACAAGCAAGTAAAGAATGGGTATTTGATAGAACTATTATTTGTAATGCATCAACAGTTGGTGGTGCTGGAGAAGTAGACTTAAAACCAGAAGAGTTTTTGCAATATGATGGAAAATTAATTGCTAGATCAAGATCAGATATCAGAACGTCTTCTAATAAAGTTGATAATGCAATAACAAATATATTGATTACTAATATTAGAAGTGCTACAGATTTAATTGTATATAAAGAAACAGCAGGACCAAGATCTGGTCGTGGAACAATATATGAGGTTGGAACTTTTGATCCATTTGTTGGTCCATTTGGAGAAATGGAATATTATAAAATGCTCTGGCGCAGAACAGAAAATCAGACAGTTGGTGACTAATGCGTGTGCGCTTAGATACCAAACAGCTTGAAAAACAACTTATAAACATTGCAAACTATTCTTTTGGTTTTTTAGATGGTATTAATCGTGGCAAAAAAATATTTCTTAGTAATCTTGGTAAAGATGTAATTATTGTTTTAGGTCAATATATAGACGTAGAAGCCAAAGCAAACAGTCGCAGTCTACATCATGTTTATGAATGGTATAAAACTGGAAGCCCAGGAGCAAGACTATTTAATTTAAATTATACTGTTAGCAATCTTGGATTATCTATTAATTCAAGCTTTAGACAATCAAGCACGGTAACAGAAAAAATGACTGTTCCATTTTATAATAAAGCAAAGATAATGGAAGAAGGAATACCAGTTACTATAAAACCAAAAAACAATGGAGTTCTTAGGTTTACAGATGGTGGAGAAGAAGTTTTTGTAAAGAAGCCAATAACAATTAGAGATCCAGGTGGCGAAGAAGTTGAAGGATCTTTTGAAAGAGTCTTTGATGAGTTTATGAGAAACTATTTTTCTCAGGTGTTTTTAAGATCAAGCGGACTATTAAAATATTTAAACACACCAACTGCATATAAAAAGAACTTCTTGGCAGGATCAAAAATGGGTAGATCAAAGGGTATTGATACTGGCTATAAATGGATTATTAATGCAAATGTTAAGGTAGAATAAGAGTATGGAAAATATTAATACCACTGGATTTCCCCCAACCTTTATAAATCATTATATTGCAGGACAACTGCAAAGGTTTGGTATTTTAAGCGGTACGGAACAAATGATACCAATATTTCCAACATCTCCAACAAACATAGAAGATGTATTTAAAAACTACATTGCCGCTCCTGGGATATCAGATCCAGTTTTAATTCAATATGAAAGATTAGTTAGATTTAGACCAAGTTCTTTTTATAGAAACAAAAGAGAGCAGGTAATTTATTATCTGTATTGCACAAACTTTAGCAAAATAACAGATGCTCACAGAATTATCACAGACTCACTTGATCGTGAAGATGCCGCTGCCCAAGATGTAAATGCTTGGTGTTCCAGCCCAGACACAGGAATTAATCCATTTAATGTTTATTTTCATAATATTAAAGTATACCAAGCAGACGAGACAAGGGATATACTAGAACTTGCCTCAGCCAGAACGGTATATGCAAATAAGCTCATAATTGAATATGACTATCATACTAAAGATAATATATCTATAAATGGTATATCTTACGCAAATCCATACACTTAAAAACGCTGTTATAATTGTTTTGAGGAAACACCCCAAAACTTAATATCTATTCTATTGAAAGTAGAGGTTAAAAATATGGCATACACTCGTGGTACGTCTACTAACATCATCGTTGGTGCAGCAGCACTTTTTGTTGCTGATACAACTTTAAATTCTGGCATATTGCCAGCATATGTGTCATCTGAGACATACAGAGACACACTCTCTGATGACCTAGACTACACAAACGTAGGTTATACAATGAACGGTCTTGAATTGCAGTTTCAGCCAGACTTCGGCGAAGTACAGGTTGACCAAATTCTTGACGTTGCTAAATTGTACAAGCAAGGAATGCAAGTAAATCTTGCAACTGCATTTGCTGAAGCTACACTTGAAAATCTTCTTCTAGCCCTTGCCTATAACGCCGATCAACTAACAGGCACAAAGAGTACATCAGGCGGACAGGTTCTTAACCTATCTGCTGGTGAAATTGGAGAATGTCCAGTAGAGCGTGGAATTATTGCTGTAGGTCCAGGTACAGGTGACTGTGCGGACTCAGCATACGTAGAGCGTGTTTACAGCGCATACCGTGCACTCTCAATTGAGAATGTAACAGTATCTGCTAAGCGTGACGAAGCTTCAATGTTTGAAGTTTCATTTCGTCTTCTTCCAGAGGACGCATCTGGTTCATACGGTAAGATCGTAGATCGTACCTGGACACCAGCCACATAATCTAATTTTAGATTAATAACAAGCCCATCCCTTCGGGGGTGGGCTTTGTTGTTGTGATAGAATAGATAGAATGGCTACAGAAATATATAGTAAGGGTAATGTTTTTTTAATTGATGGAACAGAATTAGAAATATCACCACTTAAAATTAAATATTTGCGTCAATTCATGGCAGCTTTTGCAGAGATGGCAAATGCAAAAAATGATGATGATGCAATTGACGTACTCATAAGATGTGCACAAGTATGCATGAAACAATATTATCCAAAAATTTCAACAAGTTCAGAAGATGTTGAAGAGCATATTAACATGCCAACAATATATAAAATAGTTGAACTTGCTGCTGGTATTAAAATTAATAAAAAATCAGAAGAGCCTATCAAAGAACAAGCAGAAAAAAGTGGCGGTACTTGGGATGACCTAGATTTAGCTGCATTAGAAGCAGAAGTATTTTTACTGGGCATCTGGAAAGACTATGAAGAATTAGAAAATAATCTATCTATGCCAGAGTTAATGGCAACACTAGAAAGTAAAAGAGAATTAGACTATCAAGAAAAAAAGTTTTTAGCAGCAATTCAAGGGGTAGACTTAGAAGCAAATAATGGCAGTGATAAAGGCCAAAAAGAATGGGAAGACATGAAAGCCAGGGTATTTAGTAGGGGAGCAACAAATGATAGTAATGATGTGTTAGCCCTACAAGGACAAAATGCTAAAAAAGCAGGATTTGGTATTGGGATGGGTCTTGATTACACTGACTTGCGAGATCCTTCCTTAATGAAAAACTAGTGTTTTCATGCTATAATTAACATAAACCTAAATAGGAGGAACAAATGGCAACAGCGGTACATGAGGGAACAGAACTAACACTTATGGATGGGTCAACAGTTACAGTGAGACCACTAAAAATCTCACTTTTGCGTCCATTTTTAAAGAAGTTTGAAGCAATTGCAGAGGTGGCAGAAGATAACGATAAGTCTACAACTATCCTTATTGAGTGTGTACAGATTGCTATGAAGCAATATAGGCCAGAACTTTCAGAAGATTTAGAAAAGCTAGAAGATGTTTTAGATCTTCCTACAGTCTATAAGATTGTTGAAGCTGCTTCTGGAATTAAATTACAAGATGCAAATGCTTTGTTAAACACAGTTATTGCAAATAATTAAATAGAAAAGGTGTTTGTAGATGAGTGACGTTAATGCCAATATTGCGGTACATATTGATACCTCTGCGGCATTAGCGGAACTTAAAAGTCTACAACGCCAGATTGCAATTTTTCATTCACAAATATCTAAATCCAGTGCTACAGCAGCAATGGCACAAAAAAATCTACAAACTAACCTACTTAATGCTGTTAATGCTACAGGTAAGTTTCATGCACAAATGGGTGTTATTAGAACATCTACTGAGTCATTTACAGATTCATTAGAAAAAAACAAATTCTCAATAAGAGAATACTTTCGCTATGCGGGAGGAGCATCTAAAGGTTTTGGTAAACTTTTTAAATCTGAATTTGACACTATCGGCAAGGTTGCTGAAGAGCGTGTTAAAAAGATGCAGACTCAATACATTAAGATGGGTCGTGATGCATCTGGTGCAATGAGGGCTATGTCTATTACGCCTAACACACTGAACATGCAAGACTATTCAACAAAAACAGCATTAGCAGCTCAAAAACAAGCAATATTTAATCAGTTAGTTCGTCAAGGATCAACAAGTCTTTTAAACTTTGGTAAAAATACTCAATGGGCTGGTCGTCAACTTATGGTTGGCTTTAGTGTACCCCTACTGTATATTGGAGGTGCAGCAGCAAAAGTATTTATGGATCTTGAACAACAGGCTATTAAATTTAAGCGTGTTTATGGAGATATGTTTACAACAAGTGATCAAACAAATAAAGCATTGCAAGAAGTTCAATTACTTGCAAAAGAATTTACAAAGTATGGCGTATCAGTAAGCAAGACAATGGAAATGGCTGCATCAGCAGCAGCAATGGGTAAGACTGGATCAGAACTTACTGCACAAGTTGCACAAGCAACACGACTTGCAGTTCTGGGTAATGTAGAACAAGAGCAAGCACTTTTAACAACTATATCTTTAACAAATGCATTTGGCGTAGCGGCAACTGATTTAGCTAAAGATATTGATTTTCTTAACTCAGTAGAAAACCAAACTGTTGTATCTATTGAAGATTTAACTATTGCTATTCCAAAAGCTGGACCAGTTGTTAAACAACTTGGTGGAGATGTAAAAGACCTTGCCTTCTTTTTAACTGCCATGAAAGAAGGTGGTATTAATGCATCAGAAGGAGCAAACGCATTAAAGTCTGGACTTGCATCTTTAATTAATCCAAGCAAAAAAGCATCAGAAATGCTTGCAGATTTTGGCGTTAATGTTAAAAATATTGTTGATTCAAATCAAGGAAATATTAAAGATACAGTAATTGAGTTTGCTCAAGCACTAGATACTTTAGCGCCACTTGATAGATCAAGAGCCATTGAGCAGATGTTTGGAAAGTTTCAGTTTGCACGTCTATCTACACTATTTCAAAACATAACAAAAGAGGGTACGCAAGCTAATCGTGTACTAGAATTATCAAAGATGGAAATAGAAGAACTTGCTATCTTATCTGAGAGAGAATTAAAAACAGTAGAAAATGCTGTTGGTACAAACTTTAAAGAAGCAATGGAAAGCTTAAAATTAACAATTGCACCAATAGGAAAATCTTTTCTAGAAGCAGTTACACCAATAGTAAAATCTATTGCTGGATTACTTGAAAAATTTAATGGTCTTGGAGATGGTACTAAAAGGTTTATAGTTATAGCATCTACACTTGTTGGTATTATTGGTCCAACATTATTAATGGCATTTGGTTTGGTTGCAAATGGCGCAGCAAATATTATTAAATTATTTTTAGCCCTTCGTGTTGGATTCTTAAAACTAGGTGGCAATTCAAAGATTCTTGCAGAACAAACAAACTACATGAATTCAGAACAAATGGAGGCAGCTACAGTTGCAGCATCTTTAAATCAAGCACACACAAGATTAACACAATCATTTACAGCAGAAACTTCAGCAGTTAGATTGTTGCGTCAAGCATATATTGATGCAACTGTTGCAGCAGCAAACTTTGCTAGAGTAAATCCAGGAATGATGAGGCCAGGAAAAGGTGGCACTGCACCAAAAAAATTTGCAGATGGATCTACATATGTTCCAGGAAGCGGAAATAAAGATACTGTTGCATCTATGCTTACCCCTGGAGAAGCAGTTATTCCAAGAGATATTGCACAAAACCCTAGATTTCAGCCAATCATTGATGCAATGGTTAGTGGAAAACTTCAAGGTTTTAATGACGGAACAAATAAAGTTACTCAAGCAGCAAAAGCCCAATCAGGTTCTGCATCTACTTATGAAAAAAATTTATCTGATAAAAGAGTTACATTTGAAGAACAACAATACAATACTAAAACTGCAGCGGGAGCTAAAAATACACAAAAGTATTTAGATAATTTTCAAGAAGTTAAACAAGATAGTCCATATTATAATGCATCTAAGGGTGGAAAACAATATGTCTATAAGCATCCAACAGGAGATTTTGTTCGTGTTGGAGACAACCCAAGTAATGCAGTTAGAGTCTTTGATTATAAAACCATATCAGAAGCTTTGTCAAAGTATTCAACAAAACAAAGTCTTACGGCTTCAACTTTAGATAAAAACATATTTCATCTTTTAGGCTCAAACGTAGGCAAGCAACGTAGTGGTCCCTTTGGTGATTTAAACAAGCAAATTAAAGAACAAGGATCATTTACTTCAGAAATTAATGCTGTTAGAGATAGACTTAACAAAGAAGGAATTTCTATCTCATCAGCACAAGAAAAAAATCTTTCTTCAATTCAAGCCTCACACTTAAAAAAATCATTAGATTCTAAAGGGGTAAAACTTTGGGATCCTAGAAACATATCTTCTGAGCCAGGTGCAGTAAATAATTACATGAATAGAGTTGAAAAAGGTTTTGGACAAAAAATTCTTAATGATCCAAAGTTGCTTAAAGAACTTAGCATAGATAGACAAGAACTTCAAAACCTTATAGATGGAAAACATCCTAAAAATATTGCAGCAGCTGAAACATTACAAAAAGTTGCACAATACGATTTAAGAAAAAATCCAAAAGATGTTCAAGCAATTGCTGTAGATGAAACAATGAAACATAGACTTGGTGCTGATTTTTATAAAAAGGGTGTATTTAAAACACTTGCAGAAAGATTCCCAAATAGCAGTAAAGTTAAAAAAGAAATGCTTAAAGCTGAAGCAGCTAAAGCAGGTGTACCACTAGATCCATCATCTAGCAAAAAACTTATAAGTCCACAAGAAGTTAAACAAATTAAAAAGAAGTTAAGTGCAAGATCTTTAGAAGAATTAAAAAGAATTGACGCAGATGTAAGATCTAGCAGCATGGCTAAAGTTAAGCCTACAGACTTTGGAAGACAAATAAAACCATCTGTTGGTTATAGTTTTCCAGTTCCTGGTATTGGTGGAGAGTATGAAAAAAATGGCGTAAGGAAATTTGTTAAGCCAATGATTGATGAAAAATCAGCACTAGCAGAATTACGTGCAAACAAGATTGCAAGAGATGTACATGGTCTAGAAACACCTGCACAAGTTATGAAAACTATGGCAGATCCAAATAATAAAAAAAGAAAAATTATTGTTTTAGAATCTTCATTTGATCCAAGATTTGCTGAGTCTAATATGACTGGTAAGTTTACAAAAGATCAATATTTTAGACAACTAGTTGCATCGTTGTTACGTGGGGATAAAGATCTTAAGCGAGGAAACCTTTCTGGAAATATATTAACAGATCCAGGAGCATCAGGTGTATTTGATAAGGCATCTGGCAGAAGAGACTTTTCTCCTGGAATGAAATCTTTGCTTGGTCAAGCAGAGATCAATCTTCTTGGCGTACCAGGCGGACGTGGATTAAGTAAAGATTTTGCTAAAGCAACTGTAGATATTCCAAAGGGTATGTCTGCAGATCAATATCACAAATCAATAATTGCTGAAATAGATAGAACACTTCCATTATTAAAAAATACTGTTAAAGAGTTTGGATTAACAAATCCAATTGAAAAAGCTGCCTATGAAGATATGATTAAAAGACTTGAAAAAGGTAAATTAACAGACTGGCGTGGCATTCATAAAATGCACTCTTCTGTATTAGTTACAAAAGATGAAATGCTTGAAGATAAAAAGGGTAAGACATCTGCAATTAAAAAAACTAAAGCAACAAGAGCAGTTGCACCAATAGTTCCAAATAAAGCAGACAGATATATAGCAGCTATTCCAAAGGGTAAACAAGTTGTTCAAGGACCACTTAGACTACGTGGTAGAGCTGATGCCCCACTAAGTCAAGCAGATCAAATTAAACAAAGAGCAGGACAAGAAGGTGTAAGTTTATCAACAGCAAGAAGAAGACTTGTTATTGAAAATAAATTAATTCAGGGAATGCAAAAACAATCAAGTGTTGTAAAAACATCTACTGAAGGTATTAATGAAAATACAAAAGCAACTAAAAGTTCAAAAGAAAGCATTAGGGCATTTGGAACAAAAGCTAGTATAGGGGTTGGAGCAATTAGTGGACTAACAATTGCAGCATCCTTTGCTGGAGGAAAAGTTGGAGAAATGGCACAAAAGATTATGCCATTTGTTTTTGGTTTACAAGGTGTTTTAGCTTTATTTCCATTACTTATGAATCCTTTGATTGGCATACCCGTTGCACTTGCTGCAGTTGCTGTGGGTATCTATTTATTTAAAAAGAAACAAGATGATGCTATAAAAGCACAAGCAAGACTGGTTGATCAACTATATGCAACTACAACAAAAATGCAACAAGTTGGAGAAATTAGTGGCAAGGTAGGGGCATCTCAAGTTGCTGCACGTAAAAGAGAAAATGTAACAGGAGACTTCTCAGTAGAACGTAAGGGTATTAAATTTGGTAGTGCATTCCTACAAAGTGAAGTAGGAAAAGCAGATATAGCAGCATTTGAAACAAGATTTAAAGCAATGCCAGATATTGCTATGAGAGAGTTTTCATTAAAACTAGCAAGCTATGTATCTGATGGAGTAATTGATGCAGCACAGGCTGCAAGCATTGCAGATCAGATTGGTATTCAATTTCAAGATAAAGTAATTGGAATAAAACTTCAAGGACAATTGCAAAAATTATTAACAGTAGATGGAAAAGATTTAGCTACAGAGCCATTTGAAATTAGAATAAAAATTGCACAAGAAACAATAGATCAATTTACTAATATTGCTCCAAACCTAAAAGCACAATTAGCTTTGGCGCAAAAGGAACTTAATAGTGGTAAATTTGATGCTGCATTTGATGTAGTTCCAGATTATTTTCCTGGAATAAATGATAGTCCTGCAGAACAAGCGGCTGCACAACAAAAACAAGAAAAAGCAAAGCAGGCCCAAGATGAAGCTTTAGATGGTTATAATAAAGCAAAAGAAAAAATAGATGCAATAAATGCTTCTTTAGGCAAGCATAATGCTTTTGCTGGAGCAATGGCAAGCCAATCTTTTGAAAGTATTCAAGCACAAATTGATGCAATTGATGTAAGCATTAGCAAAACTATTGATAAATTAAAAGTAGATAAAGCAGCAACAAAAGATCTTGCTAAACAGGCTTTAATTCAAAAAGAAATTGATAGACTAGAAACTAAGAAATTTGATTCAACCAAAAAACTTAGAAATATGAATAATCAGGTAACTAGAGGTATTGAAGAGCAACTAAAGTTAGCTAACTCTGGTGAAAGAAATCAATTCTTCCTTGCAAGTTCAGAAGCAATAAAAACTCGTTTTAAGGGAACTAAACAAGAAACAGATGCAAACGCTTTCTTGGATAGATCTAATGCTATGGGAGAAACATCCTTAAGAGCAAAAATAGAAGCAGTTGTATCTTCAGGACAGTTAGGAAATAGTCAAGCAACCAAACTTCTTAATTTTTTTGGATCAGATAAAACTGGTTTAGAAAAAACATTTAATACATATTTAACCGTTCAAGGAATAGAAGATTTAGATAAACTTCAGTCTATTGTGGGTGGTTTTGAAGATACAAATTTTGCAAAAGAAATAATTGTAAAAATGGGTGGTCTATCAGATGCCCAATTCCAAGCACAATATTCAACCTTAGAATTGCTTAAGCAATTTGATGATGAAGAAATTAATATGGAAGTTGCACTTAAGAGCAACTCTAATTTATTATCAGATGTAACCAAGCTAAATACTGCAATTGAAGCAATTGCAATGACTCCAGATGTTACATCTAAAACAGTAGAAATTGCATTAAAAAATGTTGCTCTTTCTGGAGATAAGACTTTTTCAGAAGAAGGCATTGCTGGTTTGTCTAAAAACTGGGAATACTATAAGGGCTTAGACCCAGAGTTAAGAAAAACAGCTCTTCAAACTTATGTATCCTTATTTAGCACAATCTTTACCAGTAAAGAAGCAAGAGAAGAGTGGGCAAGAAACTACGCAGAAACTAAGGGTGGAACAATTGCAAATCCACAGGCTGCAGATCAAGTAAGAACAATTGTATATAATACAATCGTAACATCAAAGGGTGACTTTACAGAACAAGGAAAGAAGACCCTTGTTGATAATGTTCAAAAACAAACAGAAGACATTATTGGTTATATGGCAATGATTAATAAAGCATTAAATAATGCAGGCAAGCCACCTGCCAAGACTGGCTCAAGAGATACAACTCTAGATGACTTATTAAATAAATTAAAAAGAACAAGAGATGCATCTATTAATGCACAGGGTGGAATGAAGGAGTTATTAAGACTTCTTGAAGGTAAAAAAGATATAAAAATATTTAAAGGTCTTGATCAACAGCTTGCTGAACTTGGAGCAAATGATAGTTTTATTAATTTCATCGGCGGCATGGATAAAGCAATTGAAAAAAGTTATTTAAATGTAAAAGAACTAGCAAAAGGACTTGTAAAACTAACACCATTAGGTGATGCAGCACTTAAGGGATATAATGAAGGAGTCGTTGGAGATTTTCAAAATGCAAGTATGCAAGCAATTGCTGGATTAAGAGCACAAAGAGCAGAGTTTACTACATTAACTTTAGCAACTGGTAGTGCAACAGAAGCAGCAGAAATGCTTGCAGATGCTAACTTTGCAGTAGCCCTTAGCTCAGCAAAAACTGCTGGAGAAGTAAAAATATTAATTGATGCTCTTAGATTACAGAAAAAAGAAGCAGAACTTACTGCAGAAGCTATGGACCCAATTGCTTTCTTAAAGGGTAAAGTTTCAGAAGCAGCAAATAAAATGAACAACTTCTTCTCATTAATGAATCAAGATATTGAAGGAAGATTTGCTAGACAAATACTTGTTGCAGAAAGAGCAGTAGATACTGCACAAAAAAATGTTGAAAAAGCACAAGAAAAAGTTGTTAAAATACAAGATACTATTGAAGGCATTCAGTCTGAGATAGATAAAAAACAAAGAGAAATTGAAATAGATGTAACTAGACCTATTGAAGATCTTCAAAAAAAGATTGATAAAATTGAAGAAACAATAAAGAATGAGTTTGATATACCTATATCTGTTCTACAAGATGAGTCATCTAAACTATCCAATAATATGACACTTCTTGACAAAATTGCTGAAGCAATTAATAAAAAATATGATGCACAAGAAGAAGCATTAAGTAAGATTGCTGATATAAATAAAGATTTAATTGCACAAGAAAAACAAAAGATTTCCCTTGCAGATGCACTTACACAAGGAGATATTTCTGCCGCAGCACAAGCGGTTCAAGATATGCGTCAAGCATCTACAGACTCTGCATCAAGAGGTGCTGGAGATATAGTAAAGGCTGCTAGAGAAGCAGAACTTGAAAAACTAAAAACAGCCCAGGGACTTACACGTTTACAAATTGAAGAACGTCAATTTAAAATTGCTCAAGATATTTATAATCTTGAACTAAATAGAAAAACTAAAGAGCAGGAAATTGCAACAATTAAAGAAAAACAGATTCTTCCTCTTGAATTACGAAGAAGCGACATATTATTAAAAATTCGTGGATATGAAGATGAGATTTATAATACTACAATTGGAAGTCTTAAAACTGCTCAAGATACACTTGCAAAACAAGTTGAACTTCTTGATCAGGAAAAAGCAAAGCTTCTTGTAATTCAAGATGCAAGACAAAAAGAATTAGATCATTTAGATGATTTAAAACTTCAATGGACAGCAGTTGAAGGACAGATAGCCGCAGCAGAACTTGCAACAATTAATTTTCAAGGTGAATTAACAACAGCAATTAAACTTGCAAAACAACTTGCTGCAGCCCTTGCATTAAAACCACAATTTAGCAATTCATTTGTAGATAAAGATGCAGCAGCAAGTCCAGATGCAGCAGCCGATAAAATTATCGCAGACGCCAAGGCAACCGCCGATAAAATTATCGCAGACGCCAAGGCAGCAGCAGATGCAGCAGCAGAGGCAACTGATGCAGCAAATGCAGCAACTGATGCAGCAAATGCAGCAGCAGCAGTAGATCCTGCAACAGCAGCCGCAAATAAAGCAGCAGACGAGATAACAAAATTAGTTCAAGGT
>Ga0209702_10004017_pt1 | contig 22148 bp, 16 predicted proteins | sample FRY01_FD_187210 | JGI IMG/M metagenome (GOLD analysis project Ga0209702, IMG submission 187210) | Freshwater microbial communities from Lake Fryxell liftoff mats and glacier meltwater in Antarctica - FRY-01 (SPAdes) (version 2) | ecosystem: Environmental > Aquatic > Freshwater > Ice > Glacier... | reverse complement strand
GGCGCTGTTTCAACTGTTTTCTGGGTTAATTTACATAATTCTACATCCCCATTTTTTATGGTCTGGACTTTTTCAGTTTGCAGCTGACCTTCTTTAGCAGGATCATCCCAATTTATTGGTTTTAGCGCATCTTTGAAGTCCTCTTGGAGCTTCTTATAACCTTCTATTTCTGCCTGCTGTATCTCTTTTTCTAAATCACCCTTTACAATTGGATTTTTCAATGCTTCTTGTATATGATCTTGATTTTCCTGAGCCCTAACGTAAGCCTGAAACTCCTTAGGCTGTAAGTCAGATATAAAGTTTGACACAACAGGATCTTTAGTACCAAGTGCTATATTTGACTGTAATAATTTATTTTGTTTAGCGATAACATTTTGCCTTACTCTATCAATAATTTGCACTGCAGGAACAGCAACATCAGGCTTTCCACTTAATTTCTCTTGAGGGATCGCAACAGCAACAGGCTTTTGCGTGCCTATAGCAGCCCCATCTCGAGACCTTTCTTGTGTTTTATCCCTTTCAAGCAGAATATCGTTTTTAAATGTTTCTAATAAATTCCTATGTTTAGCAGATTCAAGTTTTATAAAAACATTTGGATCATGTGCATCACCGCCTAATTTTGTAGTGATAGCTTTGTTAACTCCTTCTTCTGTCAATTCGATATCAGGATTAGAAGCTATATTTTTTGCAAACCATGCGCACCAATCTCCTGAAGATAATCCATCCGTTTCTAGCGCTTGATGGTGGCCCCACTTAATATTTTCTTTTCCAATTCCAAATTCTTCGAAATCTTTTATATATTTATTTGAATATTCGCTGTCTTTTCCTAAAGGATCAAATATAAAAATTTTATCTCCTTCCTTAACCGAAAGCACAAAATGGTTGACACCTTTTTCTGACCTTAGTGCAATTGGCGTGATAATTCTTTTAGGTTTTGGATCTAAATTTTCTAATGTTGAAAAATATTCTTTTATTTGGTTGTTATCTTTAGTTTCTAATACGGGCCCTATGGCAACTTTGCCTTTAACATCTTTATTTTGGTATAAAAAACCTCCTAACTTGCTTGTGGGAATACCATTAAATGGAATATAAGCTGTGTTTTCACTTCTGCCTAGCATACTATCCATTAAAGCATATAGGCTTGATCCATCATGACCTGAAGCTGAACTATCCATTCTGCTTATTCCATGTTCAATAACAGATAAGTAATCATTCATTGTAGTGGCGCTAGACGCGCCAAAGGTAACATCAGACCTGACATTAGTATCAATATGTTTTTTACTCATAGACCATCAATTAATTGCGGTGAATTTGATTTTATTTTTACAAAAATTATATCATTTTTTCTAGTGTTCAATATATATAAATAACAAAGAATTACCATAATATGGTTATATTATGTCTACTATATTTGTAATAATAACATTACAATTATTAGTTATTGAATTTATATATTAAAGTATATAAGCAATGAAATATATAATTTTATAATACCAGTAAGAAATGAAAACTGCTAAAAATTGAAATATGCAATACAATTTACCATTACAACATCTTGATTAAGCTGGGAGAGGATTCCAAAGCAAGTTCGGAATGACTTAAGTACTACTATTTTTCATCATATGGGTCATTTGTGTGGTCAGCTTTAGGTTTATTACTATTAAGAAGATTATTTACATCCTTTGTAAGTTCGTCTTCCAAACTTGTCTCTTCTGCAGTTGGTTCATATGTAGGTGGATTTTGTATACAATCCCAGAAATCTTTAATATTACCAATTTTAGGAGTGCAATAGCGAGCAATCGATTTAGAATTACTCAGTGCTTCAATAGCAACTTTGCTAGAATATTGAAATAGACCAGCTTGTTCTAAGCCTTTAAACACCCAAAATGTTACGACAATAGCTGCTATGGTGACCATTAGATACCATTTAGCAAGTATGCTATATACAAACAAACTCATTGGGTTAGATATTAATCTTTTTAAAATATTCCAAATCATTAAAATAAAATTTCATTACATTCCATATAACCTACCATAATTAATAGTGAAATTGTAAAAATTTTGCTTGTCGAATAGAAAAATTTAGCAAATTAAAAATTAAGCATTGTAAATATTCTTAATTAAGCGGCATGAAAGAGTAATTGTATAAATTATAGTGGTTATATTAATGCCTATAATAATAATGATTGATTTAATTGGCAGATCACTTGTCAATAGAATACAAGTAGTAAATATGTTTAACATTAATAGTAATATCACTAGCACTAACATAATAATTTTAGTAGTCTTATAGGTAGAAAGTAATACTAATATTGAATTTAAATTAAATAGCAATATTAGTATAAAGCCCATATTAATTAAAATGAGTTTAGTTGAACCAATAAAAATATAAGCAAGTCCTGCATTTAGAACAAAACTGGTCAAAGATACGGCAGATATTGCAGAGAATTTTGCTATAATAATTTCAACTGGATTAAAAGTAGTTAGTAAAAAATCTAACATACTATCATTGCTGTTTTTTTTAAAAATAAATTTATAAGATATAATAACGGACGGCACAAGAAAACATATTATATAGAAAGCTCTAAATTTATATGGAATAAACACTAAGGAAAAAAAGAAAGAAGATAATAAAAAATATCTAATGGAATTGTTAAGCCTATTTTGAACAAATAATTCCCATTTTATGAGAGTAAATAATTTATGCATCGTTTAATTTTTATTTTATTTATATTAATCTCTACCTCGTGTTATGCCATTAATATCATAAAAGATTCAGAGATTGAAGAAGTAATTAATTTAGTAGCTCAACCAATAGCGAAAAAGGCAAATTTACCAAAACTCAAGATCAATTTAATAAATGATAATACTCTTAATGCATTTACTACTTATGACAATGAAATATATATTAATATAGGTCTTATTAACCAATTTCCCAATATAGACGTAATAAGAGGAGTAATAGCACATGAAGTAGGACATATTTTAGGTAGACATATTATAAGGCAATCGGAAAACATAGATAATTCTAGTAAATTTCTCTTTTCATCTGTTGCAATAGGCTTAGCTAGTGCGCTTGCAGGTCATGGAGAACTCATCAGTCCTTTAATACTTGGAGGGAGCCACATTGCTCAGCGGTCTATCTTGTCACACTCTAGAACTTTTGAATCTTCAGCTGATCAAACAGCGTTAAGATTATTAGAGCAAACTGGGCATAGTTCCAGAGGTATGATAGAATTTTTTGAATATATGAATCGATATCATTTAAATTCACATGTTAATAAATATGATCAAACTCATCCATTAAGTCGTGAAAGATTAAGTACCATTAGAAATTTTTATGAAAAGTCAAAGTTTCAACATGCAAAAAATGAACCAGAATTAGAATATAAATGGAACAGAGCAACAGCAAAATTACGAGCTTTCACAGTAAGTCCTGAGAAAATATTATCCCAAATTCCTACATATTCAGATGAAGTAATGTTTTATATAAAGGCAATAAGCTATTTTCGTAATAGTGATATGAATAATGCAGTTAAATATATTGATAAGTTAATATTATTAAAACCTCAAAATCCATTTTATCATGAACTTAAAGGTCAGATTTTATTTGAATATGGCAAAAAAGAGGCTTTGGATTCTTACCGTATTGCGTCAAGGCTAAGGCCAGGGGATTTACTAATCAAACTTAGTAAAGCTATTGTTGGTATTAATATATATCCAAATGATGTAGGTAAAATGCAAGAATTTTATAATGATCTCAAACTTATAACAAATAAAGAACCTGATAATATAACTTCATTTTATTATTTAGCAGTTTTTTGTGAAAAAGCTGGCCGCAAACCAGAAAGCCTCCTCTATTCTGCGCTTATAGCAGCTAAAACTGGGGAAATTGATAGAGCTAAAGCTTTTGCAAAAGAAGCAATAAAAGGCTTAAAAATTGGCTCAACAGAGTGGTATAAGGCAAATGACATAGTTCTTATGGAGAAATAGAGAGAAGTGGCATAAAGCGATATTTGAGGTTATAAAAAGAATCGAAGTTTTTATTAATTTATAAAAATATCTAGTAAAAATATATATATTTTTACTTTGATATGTTCAATGCTTTACTTTAGTGAATTGATTCAATATAAACTCTAATAGAATATCCCTATATATAAGGTACATAAATGCAAAAAATTATCGGTAGACTATTATTAATTATTATAATTGGATTAATAGTTTTAGTGTGTTACAAGACATTTAAGCCAGTAACTAATATGACTATATCAGCAACAACTACTACGACTCCTTCATCCAATTTACCCACAGGCATTAATGAAATCGAGAAAATTCATTCTGTAGTAAAAGAATATCTAATGAGTAATCCCGAAGTAATTATTGATGCAATTGAAGTTTTGCAAAAACGTAAAAAACAAGAAATGGACGATAAGGTGTATTCTTACATTAAGGAGAATAAACAAGAAATTGAGAATTCCATAACATCACCTTATATGGGTAATGAGAATGGTGATATAATAATAGCATTTTTTTATGATTATAATTGTTCTTATTGTAAAAAGGCAAGTCACTATTTAAACCAACTTATAGAATCTGATTCTGGTGTAAAAGTTATTTTAAAACCACTACCTATTCTTGGTGAATCCTCAAATTATGCATCTAGGATTATACTTGCTATTAATAAAATAGCTTCTGATAAACTTAAGCCTATACATGAAAACTTCATGGCATTAAAAACTATCACTAAAGAATCAATAGAAAGTTTAGTGACAGAAAATGATTTGAGTTTTGCTAAAATTGAGGAAGAAGCAGATAAGACTGAAATTAAAGATATAGTAAATAAGAATTTTGAAGTTGCGGGGAATTTGAAAATTCATGGTGCCCCAGCTTATATAATAAATGGTAGATTAATACCTGGTCTTATTGATTCAAATCAACTAAAACATGTAATATCTGAAATTAGAGCTAATGCTAAAAAATAGATAGCTTATCGCCCGTGTCATTGCCAAAAGCGGCCACTCTAGGTCTGCGTAGTTCTCGCGCCAACAACCGCAATGACACCTAGTGGCGAGATAAAATACAATGATGCTTGACTTACGAACTATAATCATTTAATTTAATCCTTTCTTATGGCGGATGTAGCTCAGTTGGTTAGAGCATCAGATTGTGGATCTGAGGGTCGCGGGTTCAAAACCCGTCATTCGCCCCATTTGAATATAAAATTGATACATTTCATTATACGTGAGAGCAACGTGGTGATTCTAGTACATCACGTCATCCCTATGTAAAACATGGACAATCGAGGCGTTTCCTACTTATTAGACTGATGTCTATGCAAAAAATCTAGTTATAGTTATGTCAAGAATGACGCGCCTGGTTACCACTACTTATTAATTATCTCTTTAGCATTCGTAGCTCAGCTGGATAGAGCATTGCCCTCCGAAGGCAAAGGTCGTTGGTTCAAATCCAATCGAGTGCACCATATATCTATTCTCGGGCTAGTCAGAACTTAAACAAAAAAACAACTTTGCCTATACTCTGGTGAAAACTTATAGCTTGGTTTTTGCATCTATGGATTATAATATTTAGCAAAATTTATATTAGAGCTCTTTTGCAACTCGCTTATAAAGAGGTGGTTGAAGGAAACTCGAAGCGCAGAACCGCAGCCCACTCCAAATATTGTTACAGATTCTGGTATAGATAGGGTGTATAAATCACCTTCAGAAGTAGAGTTTCGAAAGAGATCTATTGATAAAAGAATTTTTAACGGGATAATAAATTGTATTTTCTTGTCATTACTATTGTAAATATAGGTATAGAGAAAACCCTAAATAGAAAGCTGGATTCCTGTCCTAGCTTGAAATGACATAGGTGCAAATAACCATCACCTAATTCATACTATGACAGATCAAGCACCAGCATCGGGGACGTTTAGTTCGAACTCTGGCATCTTCATGTTGTTATACAAGTGCCACACTTGGCCTAAAAAAGGCCAAGTATAACGTTTGTCCTATTGTGTATTCATCACTGATGCAACTTCGTCCGCAAAGTTTTTCACTTCTTGCTCTATACCCTCACCAATTTCATATCTAACAAAAGATGTAATTTTAATAGGCTCACCAAGAGCTTTAGACTCATTCTCAATGACTTCAGAAATTTTTAATTTGCCATCCATTACGAAAATCTGTTCAAGCAATACTGCTTCTTCATAGAATTTCCGAATCCTACCTTCAACCATTTTCTCTATGATGTTATCAGGTTTACCAGAAGCCCTAGATTGCTCAAAAAATATTTCTCTCTCACGCTGAATTATAGCTTGATCAATACTTGCTATATCTAAACTTTGAGGTTTGCTTGCAGCAATATGCATAGATAATTTTTTTCCGAGATCAGTTAATTTACTTTTATCAGCTTTAGATTCTAAACCTATGATAACTCCAATTTTACCTAAACCATCAGCCACAGCGTTGTGAACGTAATATCCCACAACCCCTTCTGTTACAAAAATAGTAGAAATACGACGTAAGCTTAAGTTTTCTCCTATGGTCGCAATATTTTCCATGATTTCGTCTGACACTGATTTACCATTAGTCATAATAGCTAATTTTAATAATTCTATGTCAGAATATTTTAAAGCTAGATCAGAGATAGATTTGACCAAACTTTGAAATTTATCATTTCTAGCAACAAAATCTGTTTCAGAATTCACTTCTATGATTGCACCTACTCTATCACCTATAGAAATAGCAGTTAAGCCTTCTGCTGCTATTCTATCTGCTTTTTTTGCAGCAGATGATAGACCTTTTTTTCTTAGCCAATCGATAGCAGATTCAAAATCACCATTGGTTTCAAGGAGTGCTTTTTTACAATCCATCATACCAGCGCCAGTTTTTTCTCTTAAAGCTTTTACAGAAGCCGCACTTATCATTGATATCCTCTTTATAATATAATTATTAATTCACAATTCATCTTATTTCTTTGCTTCATCAAGAAGTAAAGCTGCTTCAAATTCTTCTGAAGTTTCAAGAGAAGAATTTGGGCTTTTAGAAAGTTTTTTTGTGGGTTTTAATTTAGAAATTCCTTTTATATTTTTATCTTTACCTTCGTGGCTTTCCATAGCACCTATATCAACGCCAGACTCCACTAAACCTTCTTCCATACCAGCAAGCGCTGCATCAGCAAATAAAGTGCAATAAAGCCTAATAGACCTAATAGCATCATCATTACCAGGAATAGGAAAATCAATGTCATCAGGATTAGAATTGCTGTCTACTATAGCAGCTATTGGAACGCCTAGTTTCAAAGATTCTTGAATTGCTAAATGTTCTTTATTTGTGTCGATTACTACTAAAAGATTAGGTTTTCCACCCATATGTCTTATACCACCCAAAGATTTTAGCAATTTGTCTTTTTTACGGGTAATATTTAATATTTCTTTTTTTGTATAATTTGCACATTCTTCTTCATCATTCAATGTTTTTTCTAGATCATCTAATTTCTTGATAGAACGAGAGATCGTTCCCCAATTTGTTAGCATACCACCAAGCCATCTATGATTTACATAATACTGCCCGCATTTCTCTGCATATTCGGCTAGGATATCACAAGCCTGAATTTTAGTACTAACAAATAAGATTTTTCCATTTTTCTTAGCAATATCATAAATTAGATTAAGAACAGATTGCATTAAAGTTGCAGTTTGTTGTAAATCAATTATATGCACACCATCTCTAATACCATATATATAAGGTGCCATCTTAGGGTTCCAGCGTTCTTTCTTGTGACCAAAATGGACGCCTGCATCTAGTAATTCTCTGATGCTAACAGTTGGTAGTTTAGACATTATTTTTTCTCCTTAAATGTTAGTTAAACCTCCGCAAAAATTGATACCAAGAAACTTGGACTAACTTAAGATTTTTGCGTGTGAATTTTGGTATAGTTAATTGACTTGAACTTAGTTATCGTCGCTCTTCTAATTAATATATAGGATTAGCTCCTCATGTTTAGCACCAAATTCAACTGAATCAACTATAGTAAAATTTTTATCGAAACTTTACTTCCGGGGGAATTATACAAAGAATTTATATTTTTAAAATAAAAAAATAATATTTATTTAAACTCCAGCATAACTTAAAGGGAATGTTGGTGTTTTAATGGTCTTTTTTTATCATTTGAAGTTTCAATATTACCTGTTTTTATTTTTTCTTCTAATTCTTCATGATGATCCACAACTTTCTGGGGTGAATTAGGTAAAATTTTGCTCTTTATCTTTACTTCTTTATCATCAGAAGAAGAATGTTGTGCTTTCGTTTCATCAATATTTTGACCCATAGGACATTTATATTTAACTAGATCCTTTTTTGCTTCATTAAGCATGGATTTAATTTCTGAAAGTTCTTTTTGTAGCTTTTGATCAGACAAATCTTCTTGTTTCACTTTTTTATTTGATTTAGCAAGAGAAGGGTAGCTTCTATCATCATCAGCATCATTGTATTTATAAGATGATTTATATTCCTCAAGCCTTTTGCGTTCTTTACGCTCAGCATCTCTACGTATCATATTCATATACATCTTACGATTTTCCTGAGATGGATTTCTAATTTCTGATAAATCGTCTATTTCTTCTTCATCCTCATCAAAATTTTCTTCAACGATGTTTCTTTTAGCAAGTGATATATATTTTCTATTGTATAAAGGTTTACGTTTTCCACCCTGAAAACCTTTCCTATCTATCATTTTATTATTAGCAGATTTTTTAAAATTGTCTCTAAAGCCTTCACAGCCCGATAACAAAAATAACCCTAAAATTATAACAGTGATTTTTTTAATCATAATAATTAATTTTCTATTCCTAAATTTGACATTATAATTACACATAATGTATCTGGTTGCAAGTTTCTAATAATTCTATGTATGAATTTGCTTTATTATTTTTTCTACTATGTCAGCTAGAACTTTATTACCATCACTTCTTCTTTTCAATAGATTGCTTGATGCTTGTTTCAGAAGAGCTGGATTATTAATAAGTTCTATTATCTTATTTGCGAGTATATTATCAGTCAAAGTATTTTGAACAAAGCACCAACTTGCTAAACCATCTTCTAAAGCTTTTGCATTATAAAACTGATGATTTGCTGCTGCAAATGGATAGGGGATAAAAATTGCTGGCAGCCCTATATAAGCGAGCTCAGATGTTGTTGATGCTCCAGCTCTTGATATTACTAAGTCTTGGCCTTCATATTGATTCTCCATATCATGAAAGAATTCTGATAATTTATATTGTACCCCAAGATCTTCATAAATCTTAGCAATTTCTATTTGCTGATCTTTAGTTGCTTGTTGCGTAATATATAAGTCTATATTTGGGATAGATTTTATAACTATCTCTATAGCTTGAGGTATTAAACTAGCGAAGATTTTTGCTCCTTGGCTACCACCAAAAACAAAAATTCTAAATGGATTGTTATTGAAACTATCTTTAATTTTTATGTTTTTAATATTTTCCCTTATTATACTACCTGTAACTACTATTTTATCTTTATTACCCATATTGAAATTTAGGGTTTCCTCGTACGAAATCGCTATTTTTTTAGCAAATTTTGCAAAGAATCGATTAACTTTGCCCATAAAGCAATTTTGTTCATGAATCACAATAGGAACATTCAGAATTAAAGCAATTAAGAGAGGAGGAAAAGTTACATATGACCCAAAACCAACAATTATATTGGGTTTAATTTTCAATAGTAAGAATAAAGATTTCAAAATTGCATTTGATATTTTTATTATTGAAAGGTATTTAGTCAAAAAATTATCATTATTAATTTTTGAATCTATAATATGAACTATGAATTTCGAATCTGAACTTAGATATTTTTGGCATCTAGAATCAGTGATAAGATGAACATTATACCCTCTATTTATTAATAATTCTCCAGTAACTATTGATGGAAAAAAATGTCCGCCAGTACCACCGGCAGCAATAATAACTTGTTTTTTATCAGACATTTTTTTAAAACCCATTATAAGATTGATAGATATACATAAGTAAAATCAAGGAATTAATCTGTATATTGCCTCTCGACTAGACTTCTGCAAAATCTTTACTATAATAAAATAAACTAAAATAAGGTATATGTTAATGGAAATATTATTAATAATAATAGCAGTTATTGCTGTTATCTTGCTAACACAAATGATTAAAATAGTACCTCAACAACAAGCTTGGGTTGTGGAGAGCTTTGGGAAATTCAATAAGGTATTACAGCCAGGTCTTAGTTTTTTAATTCCTGTTATTCAAAGGGTGGCATACAAGCACACTTTAAAAGAAGAAGCAATAGACGTGACTGCACAAACTGCCATATCAAATGATAATGTTACATTATTAATAGACGGTGTTCTTTACGTTAAGATTATTGATGCTGTCGCTGCTTCTTATGGCGTTAGTAGCCCATATTACGCAATAACACAATTAGCACAAACAACAATGCGTTCAGAGATAGGTAAATTACCACTTGATAGAACTTTTGAAGAACGAGAAACCTTAAATGTTGCAATCGTAACTGCTATAAACCAAGCTGCTATCAATTGGGGTATACAATGTATGCGTTATGAGATTAAAGACATACAGCCACCACAAACAATACTTAAAGCCATGGAACTTCAAGTTGCAGCAGAAAGGCAAAAACGTGCCCAAATTCTAGAATCAGAAGGTAATAGGCAGGCGAAAATCAATCATGCTGAAGGCGAAAAAGCCCAAGTAGTTTTAAGCTCAGAGGCTTCTTACATCGACCAAGTTAACAGAGCAAAAGGTGAAGCGGAGGCTATTGGTTTGGTGGCAAGCGCAACTGCAAAATCCATAGAAATTATAGCCTCTTCTATAGAGAAAAATAACGGAAGTGATGCTGTTTCATTGAAAATAGCAGAACAATATGTTGGCGCCTTTGGTAATTTGGCAAAAACTGCAAATACCATAATTTTACCAGCTAATTTATCTGAGCCAGGTAGCTTTATTGCTAGTAGCTTGAGTATTTTCGATCAAATAAAAACATCCACGGCTCAAAAAGAGAAATAAATCTTGATTATTAATTGAATCTATAATAAATTTTTTAGTAGTAACTAATAATAAAACATTATGTCACAAAATACTGAAACATTTTCATCGCTAAAATACGAACAGAAAGAGTCAATTGGCTTACTCTCAATTGGTACGTTCCTCGAATATTTTGACCTAATGCTCTATGTTCATATGGCTGTGTATTTGAATGAATTATTCTTCCCTAAGTATGATGCACATACAACTTCTCTCCTTACGGCTTTAACATTTTGCACTCCATTTGTTTTTAGGCCTTTTGGAGCAATTCTCTTTGGTTGGATTGGTGACAATGTTGGGCGAAGAGCAACAATCACTTTAACTAGTTTCCTAATGGCTGGATGTTGCATTGTTATGTCCACAGTGCCAACTTATGCGGTTTTGGGATATAAGGCATCGATGTATATTCTTATTTGCCGGGTGATTCAAGGAATGGCATCTATGGGTGAAATAATAGGCGCAGAACTTTACGTTACCGAAACTTTTAAACCACCGCTTCAATATGCTGCAGTAACACTTGTAGCGGCTTTTGCTAATCTAGGTACAATTGTTGCGTTAATAGTTGCTACTTTAGTGACAGGTTATGGCTTTAATTGGCGTTATGCTTTTGGGTTTGGCATATTAGTTGCATTTGTTGGATCAAATGCAAGATTAAGACTTCGCGAAACGCCAGAATTTGTTAATGCAAAAAACCGCCTGAAAAATAATATGACCAATGGAAATATAGATAATAAAGAAGTAAAAGATACGGTTTTTTATAAAGAGAAGATCAATAAAAAAACTGCATTCTGTTTATTTCTGATGGATTGTGGATGGCCGGTTGCTTTTTATATTTGTTATTTCTATTGCGCTGGAATATTACGTGATAACTTTCATTATACTCCTGCAGAAATTATTCAACATAATTTTTTTATAGCTTTAGTAAATCTTCTTGAAAGATTTGCCTTAACATATTTCAGCTATAAAATATATCCTCTAAAAATTCTTAAATTTAAATGTTGGATGTTTACGCTCTTTATTATTCTTACGCCTTATCTACTTGGAAATATAGGGTCCCCTATTCAATTAATGTTGCTTCAATGTTTGATTATAATGTTTGGATGTACAACTTTGCCATCTGTGCCTATTATTTACAAGCACTTACCAGTATTTAGGCGTTTTACATGTGCAAGTCTTACTTATGCTTTTGCCTCTGCTGTAATCTATATTGTCACTTCTTTTGGTTTAATTTATTGCACTGAATATGCAGGACATTATGGTATTTTGGCTATAGTAATTCCAAGCGTCATCGCTTTCATGTATGGAATAAAGCATTTTGAAAGATTAGAAAAATCTGTGGGTGATTATCCTGCGTGATGGCTTTGGAAACAGACGTCACCCTGGGGTTTCACGTCACCCAGAGCTTCTCGTTAGAGAAACGTGGGGCCTCAAGTAGTTACCCTTGATTCCACTTCCCTTATGTTCGGCTCAGCAATGACGACAAACACAAATAACCAAAAGGAAAAAAAATTATGGAAAGCAGCGCTGAAACTTCACTTCGGAAGGACCAAAAAGAAGCAGTAGGGTTGCTCTCAATTGGTACATTCCTCGAATATTTCGATCTTATGCTATATGTCCACATGACAGTATTTTTGAACGAATTATTTTTCCCTGCGTGTGACTCTTATACTACTTCTCTTCTTACTTCGTTAGCATTTTGCACCCCATTTATTTTTAGACCAATAGGAGCAATGATCTTTGGTTGGATTGGGGATAATATTGGCAGGAAAGCAACCATAACTTTAACAACATTATTAATGGCTGGTTCTTGTGTTACAATGGCGCTTATTCCAACTTATGCAGAAATAGGAATCAAAGCGTCTATATGTGTCATAATTTGCCGTGTCATTCAAGGAATATCTTCTATGGGAGAGTTAATAGGAGCGGAACTTTATGTTACTGAAACTGTTAAACCGCCTATTCAATATTTTGCTGTGACCCTTATATCTGCTTTTGCTAATTGTGGTACAATCTTTGCTTTATTAGTTGCAACTCTGGTAACTTCTTCTGGATTAAATTGGCGTTTTGCTTTCTGGATTGGGTCTGGAATAGCTCTTGTTGGCGTTGTCGCAAGAACTAGGCTTAGAGAAACACCAGATTTTATTGATGCTGAGCGTAAATATCAGAGATTATTAGAAGAAGAAAAAGATATAAAAAGAAATAAAAGAGATATATTTCTGATTAAACTTTTTGATAGATATCATAATATACAAACTTTGGTTTTTAAATCTGTTGAGAAACAACGTAAAATAGCCAAGGAAACATTAACGACTTTTGTAAGTATGGCTGCCCATCTTGGTCTATATAAAGTTGAACACGAAATAAATGATTATTGTATTAATATACTAAACAATCCAAAACTCAAAAGAATTTATCCTGACAGTAATATTATAATAGATAATGAAGCATTTGAAACTAAACTAATAGATAAGCTTGAAGAAGTAAATAAAAATAGATTAATAAAAATAGATATATCTCTAATAAAAAAAGCTATTGAATGCGCAAAACTCTCACACGGTGAGCAAGCAAGACTCTCCGGTGAGCTTTATTACACCCATCCAATAGAAGTAGCCTATATGATCGTAACTTATTCAGCAGAGGCAGGATATCGTTTCTCGACTGATACTATCATTGCCGCTATATTACACGATGTTGTTGAAGATACTAATTTTAATATAGAAATGGTGGAGTTAACTTTTGGTAAAGATGTTACAGAGATAGTTTATGGATTAACTAGGGTAAGACTAGATCAAAAATTAAGCGCTCCTGAGCTGTTAGAATTAGTTTTTAATAAAGTGCCTAATTTACAAGAAGAACAAATTAACAAAAAAACTGCTTTTTCTTTATTTTTGATGGATTGTGGATGGCCCGTTGCTTTTTACATAGGATATTTTTATTGTGCAGTAATATTACGCGATAATTTTCATTATAGTCAAGCAGAAATCATTCAGCATAATCTTATAATTGCTTGCGTCAATTTCACTGAAAGATTAGTGTTATCATATTTAAGCTATAAAATATATCCTCTGAAAATTTTGAAATTCAAATGTTGGATATTTACGTTCTTTATACTCATCGCTCCTTATTTGCTAGGAAATGTGGGGTCTCCATTGCAATTAATGTTAATTCAATGTTTGATTATAATATTTGGATGTACGCCTGTGCCCTCTGTGCCTATTCTTTATAAGCATTTACCGGTATTTAAACGTTTCACTTGCGCAAGCCTTACATACGCTTTATCTACAGCTCTAATCTATGTTGCAACCTCTTTTGGTTTAATATATTTTACTGGATATGCAGGACATTACGGTATTCTAGCTATAGTTGTCCCAAGTGTTATTGCATTTATGTATGGGCTAAAACATTTTGAAAAACTAGAAAAATCTGGTGATGTTTTGTGATGGCAGAGTACCGTCACTAATAACCACCCCATAGGGGTGAGCAGTATGAAGCAAAGAGTAGATTGCCACGACCAACTTTGCGGTCTTGCAATGACTCCTATTCATAATGACGTTTTCCTTGTGGTAATGTAGTTTAAAAAAATTACTTTAATTTTTTACTGGACTTAAAAATATAATAGTTATATAAATTTTGCTATTCCTAAAAGGGTTCGTAGTTCAGTTGGTTAGAACACACCGCTCATAACGGTGTTGTCGCAGGTTCAAGTCCTGCCGGACCCACCATCAAACTAATAGGAAATGATTAATTTTAACACTCTATTTACATATTTTTTTAAATTATACCTAGGATATTTTATTGCGGTTTTAGTTATAATATCTGGCGCTTTAGTTTTATCTAATATCTTTGATGTCTTACAGAAATTTAAAACAATCCATGTTCCAACTAATTTGGTTTGGAAGCTTGTATTATATAAAATACCTTATTTACTTGGTGAGATTGCTTCTTTAATTAGTTTTATAAGTACATTATTTTTTCTAAGACGATTAACCAAATATAATGAACTAGTTACAATATTATGTAGTGGCCACCCTATTTGGAAAATATTTATTATCCCTGTAATAGCAGCCTTTTTAATAGGTGTAATATTTGTTACTATCGTAAATCCTATAGGAGTATATGGTTTACAAAAACATGAAAAATTGGAGAAAATTTTAACAAAAAAGAATCAAGGTAATTTTATAGTAGCACAATCTGGATTATTGTTTTTTGAAGAATATAATAAAGAAAATAGAATTATTCAGGCTAAATCCATGAATATAACTACCAAAGAACTTAAGGATTTAACAATATTATTTGTAGATTCTAATAATAACTTATTAAAAAGAATCGATGCAAATAGTGCAATTCTCAGTGAAGGTAATTTTAAATTAATATCATCTATAGTAATCACAAACGATGATTCAATAATTCATGACAATTTAACAATTCCAACAAATTTATCCATAGGAAATTTTACAGATAGATTTATCGTTCCCGAAATGATATCCATATGGAAGATAAAATCTTCTATAAATAAATTTTTAAAATTTGGGTTACCGATTATTAATTATCAGATTCATTATTATAAACTTCTTTTCAAGCCTTTAACAATGGTTTCTACAGTCATTTTAGCCAGCTGTTTTATTAGTATAAGGCAAAGAGATAATTCTCAAGTTAAAATGTTAGTAAGTGGATTATTTTTGGGTTTTATTATCTATTCATTGATAGAAATTTTTCTAAGAATCCTAGTGTATAAAGGCATAGAACCTATCTTAGCTGTTTTGCTACCTACTTTCTTTCTTATGTTTATCAGTAATTTTATTATTCTACATTCACATAAAACTTGATATAAAAAACTCATAGGAACATGTTTTATAGTGGTTCCGAGCGAAGAATTTTTAGGTTGCGTGAAGGTTTTCTTTTTCTAAACAGTCCCAATAACACCTAAGAAGCCAGGCCGAATTTCGACTCCCTATTCCTTGCATTATTAAACTTCCTATATACCCCCTATCTTTTATGGCCTTTTGGAGCATCTTTTTTTGTAACAGCTGTACCCCTTATCCTAATTACATCTGAATCATCACTTCCTAAAGAATCAGTTTTTGAATCCTTATTTTTTAGATGATGTTCTATGCCCTTTCTAATTCCTTTTATTTTATTATGTAAATCTGGATGTAAAAAAGAATCTTTTGCCGCAGGTTGCATTATATCAACAAATTTCCCATGGAACTCTAATTCAATGCTGCGTATTTTAACATATTTCTCTAGATTTCCAGTAAAAGCTTTAATATCCTTATCCCTCTTTACCCAATTGATTTCACCCTTTTCATTTTCTATCCCTTTAGCTAATTTTAGATCTTCATATTGTGATTTAACTTTATTTATTAACTCAAAATCTGGTTCTTTACCAGCTTTTCTATACTTTATAACTTTATCTATATCCACTTGGGTTTGCATTAATTTTGCAACATCACGCATTTGTTTCTGGTTTCTTTCGTAAAAATTACTTAAATTTTCAAAAACCTTATTGATAATCTCTTTTGGCGGTAGTTTTTCATTGATTGCTTGAGAACTAACATTCTCTCCATTGCTGATACCAATTAATGACGTAGTAATATGGTTAATTGCTTTTTGATTTTTTTGGGGGTCATTTGATAAATCATTTATTAACTCTAAAATGTTATCTTTTACATTTTCTAGCCCCTTCTGCACATTTTTTGAATTACCAATTTCTTTCAAAGAATCAGCAAGTTCTTGAGAAGGAATTAATCCTTCATAATTTTTCCATAATTTAGTTGTTCTATTGTTTGGCTTAAAATGTGATACCGTTTCTCTATTAAAGAAATCTAAAATTCCATTTTCTTTGTTTTTTACTTTACCGCCAAACATGCTCGAATGGTTTAATAAATCATTAAAAGCGTGACCAAAATCTATACGAGCTATTCTCATCTTATCCAAATCTTTATCAAAAACACCCATAATATTACCAGGATTGACATCATGATCCCCGGATAAAGCAGACAAAACAATTGCATTGGCTAAATCCTTACGAAGTAATCCACTATTTTCCCCATAAAGACTAAATTTACCATCCTCAAAAGAATTTGTAGTAATTTTTACATGTTTCCCATCATAATCAATATTCTTATCTTTTGCGATTCCATCCATATGCCCAAGGCTATTTTTCAAATATCTTGAAGCAACTAGAATTCTTGGAGTTTTACCCGTTGTTTTCTTTATCATCATCTAGAACTAAGTAAACTTTAGGCACAAGTTCTGCATCCTGAGAGGATACTACTTCTCTACTTACCCTAGATGCTATAAATTCACCAAAATTTATTACATCCGGCCCTTTACGTGGCGATTTTAATTGATATGTGTTCTCATCCATAAGGTTCTTAGTAGCCTTGCTTCCGCTAACACCACCTACATTTCTTCCTGTACTTATATCAAAATCAATATAATTTAAGTATGGAGCTTCTATATCCATATTTGGCTTCAAAGATTGTGTGCTAATAATTGGGGGAATGTCTGGATTTAACTTAATAATTTCATTATCATCATAGAATGTATTTCCAGGACCATCTGACTTCATATCATTACCTTGTTTTAATTTTTTTATTATGGCAATTTACCATAATAAAAAACCAAAACAATGAATTACCCGCTTTGGACAAATTTATTTAATTAGATAAAGATATTATTACACGGAATCGCCTACTATCCTTCTAATATCAGCACCACACTTACCCAATTTTTCCTCAAGCATTTGGTAACCCCTATCTAAATGATAGATTCTTCTTACTTTAGTTTCACCTTTTGCAACAAGACCAGCAAGAACCAATGATACTGAAGCCCGAAGATCACTTGCCATAACTTCTGCTCCACTAAGATAATTCGTTCCACGCACTACCGCGCTATGATTATTAATCGTTATATTAGCACCCATTCTACAAAGTTCAGATACATGCATAAAACGGTTTTCAAAAATATTCTCTGTGATTATAGACGTACCACTAGATAGACTCATAAGACTCATAAATTGAGCTTGTAAATCTGTAGAAAAACCTGGGTATACAGCAGTTTGAATATCTACTTGTTTTAATATGCCAACATATTGCACCTTAATAATATTATTACCTAAATCTACTACATTGATACCAGCTTCTTTAAGTTTTAATACCAAATTTTCTATTATATGGTAATCTATACCACAAATGTCTAGCTCTCCTTTTGTAATAGCAGCTGCAATCATATAAGTACCAGCTTCTATTCTATCTGGCATTACATTATAGTTTGTACCATGTAAATATTTTTTACCTATTATTGTTACTTCACTTGTACCAATACCAGAAACCTCAGCACCCATACCATTAAGGCAATGGCATAAATCGATAATTTCTGGTTCTTGCGCACAATTAAAAAGCCTAGTTTCACCACTTGCCAAAGTAGCAGCCATTATTGCGTTAATTGTTGCCCCAACTGATACTTTATTAAAAATAAAATGCACACCTTTGAGGCGAGAATTACTTGTCGCATATATATAACCCTCTTTTATCTCTATCTTAGCACCCATGGCCTCGAGTGAAGCAATATGTAAATCCACCTGTCTTATTCCTATTGCACATCCTCCAGGCAACGAAACCTTAGCCTTGCCAAACCTTGCAAGCAATGGACCAAGAACCCAAATAGAAGCCCTCATCTTACGTACAATCTCATAGGGGGCAGTAAGATTATCAATTTTACTACAATCAATTATCAAACCAAGTTGATCTTCTTTATCAATTACTTCAATTTTTCCAGCATGATTTTCTATCAAATGTTTCATTGTGTAAATATCCGTGAGCTTCGGGATATTAGTCAAAGTAACTTTTTGATCCGTTAGCAGACAGGCCGCTATAATAGGTAACGCAGCATTTTTAGACCCGCTAACTTTAACACTACCCCTTAGAGGCTTACCTCCAGTGATTACAATACTATCCATAAAAGTTTTTAATAATTTGTTGATTTAAATTGTATTATTCAAAGTTGAATTCGTCATTCAGAGCGAACATAAGGCAAGCGTGGAGTCCAGTGTACATAGGCCATTGCAAGGGGGCATATTCTCATAGGTTGTAATTGCCGAGCATATGGTAGGTTCTTGCAATAATCCACTTTAGGCCAGCCTTTTGGGCTGGCTTCTGGATTGCTCGCATCACTTTTGCGGCCAGCAATGGCAATGGACAGTTTATACCAATTCAATTACAAATTCGTCATATAAAAAATGAAGTGAGGCGCTCGGAACGTAGATGACTACTTGAGCGCTACTAATCTAAAATTTTTTATAACTAATCGTTTTGTAAGTGATTTGGTATTAATCATTACCTGAATCTTGACCTTTACCTAAAGCTGCTCCAAGTATATCACCAAGTCTAGCTCCACTATCTGCAGAACCATATTCCTTGATTGCTTTTTCACGTTCCTCTATTTCAAGAGCTTTAATAGATAAAGAAAGTTTTTTAGTCGTTTTATCAACTAAGATAACTTTAGCATCTACTTTGTCACCTGCGGCAAATCTTTCCACTCTCTGGTCAACTTTTTCACTTGAAAGGTCAGCTTTTTTAATAAAACCTTCTAATTTATCATCAACACTAACTTCGATACCATCATCTTTTACAGAAGTCACAACACAAGTAACAATCATATTTTTCTTATAGCTATCAATATTATCATCTTCATGTAATTGCTCTGTAAGCTGTTTGATACCAAGGCTGACACGCTCCTTATCAATATCAATTGATAAAACTTTACATTCAATTTCGTCACCTTTTTTAAATGTCTTCAGCAATTCTGACCCATTTGATTCCCAACTTATATCAGTTTCATGAATCATACCATCAATGTTTTCATCTAAAGCTACAAACATTCCAAAATCTGTTATGTTCCTAATTGGCGCCCTGATAACGGAACCGACTGGATTAGCGCCAGCAAATTCAATCAGTGGATTACTTTGACATTGTTTAATACTTAAAGAAATTCTATGTTTTTCTGTATCAACTTCCAAAATTTGGAATGTTACTTCTTGACCAATGGTTAACAGCTTCTTAGGATGCTGATTAGATTTTACCCAGCTAATTTCAGTTGAGTGAACAAGTCCTTCAATCCCGTCTTTCAACTCGATAAACACACCATAATCCGCAATATTTGTGACTTTTCCAGTTAATTTTGTTCCAACTGGGAATTCTTCTTTAAGACCTTGCCATGGATTATCGTCAAGTTGTTTCATACCAAGAGATATTCTTTTGGTTTCTTCATTAAATTTAATGACTATTACCTTAATTTTTTGACCTAATGATAATATTTCTGATGGATGATTAATCCTGCCCCAAGAAATATCAGTCACATGTAGTAAACCATCAACACTTCCAAGATCAACAAACGCACCGTAATCTGTAATATTTTTAACTACACCCTCTAGCGTCACTCCTTCCTTGATTTGAGATAGCATCTTATCTCTGGCTTCAGACCTAGATTCCTCGAGTATTGCACGTCTCGATACTACGATATTACCAAGTTTTTTATCCATTTTTAATATGTTAAATGGCTGTCTGATACCAATTAACGCAGAAACATCTTTAACAGGCCGTACATCAACTTGACTACCCGGAAGGAACGCAACAACTCCAGACACATCAACAGTAAACCCGCCTTTTACCCTACCAAATATTACACCCTCGACGATTTCGCCTTTATCATGAGCAATTTCCAAACGTTCCCATGATTCTTCCCTGATAGCTTTTTCTCTACTTAAAATGGTTCTGCCATTTCTTCCTTCGAGTTTTTCGACATACACGTCAACTATGTCACCCACTTCTGGTAAAACTTGTTTACCTAAAAGTAAGAATTCGTCCATAGGCACCCTTCCCTCATTTTTTAAGCCAACGTCAACTATAATTACGCCTTTGCCAACCCCTACGACTTGACCTTTAACCACAGTACCTTCTTTTACGTGACTAGGACTTACTTCTTCAAGTAAAGCTGCAAATTCTTGGTTACTTTCTTGGGTGGTTTCTGCTAAGTGTGCAACGAATCTTTTTTTGAATTTCTGCATTATGTTTCTCGAGTATTAGTAGTGCTGATCTAATACCATTTAAATTGTTAAATATATGAAACTAATTTGAGAATAGCACTATTTGGCTTACACCAAATTCTCAAAATTAATTGTCATTGTCGAGCAAATCATTAGATTTGCGAGTGGTCTTAGGCAGACGCCTTTAATCCCCCTTGCGAGCACCGTCATCCCCGCTTCGGTGAGGGATCTTCAGTTCTATCGTCATTGCGAGTCACCTTAAGTGGCGTGGCAATCGGTATTCTCACCTCATAATAAACTCCATGATTCTTGTAATTACTTGCTCTATCTCAAGATCAGTATTATCAATTACCAAAGCATCTTTAACAATAACAAGAGGTGCGACAGCCCGTTCTTGATCTCTTAAATCACGTATTTTTAATTGCTCTAAAATTTCGCTAAATATACAGTGTTTTCCTTCTTCTTGCAACTGTTTATATCGCCGCTTTGCTCTCGCATTTACATCAGCTTTTAGAAAAATTTTTAAATCTGCATTTGGGGCAATGAAGCTAGCAATATCCCTTCCTTCCATAATAATACGGTTAGTATCTCTGATTAAATTAATTTGATAATGATTTAAATTTTCTCTAACTGAAGGAATGGTTGCAATCTTTGAAGCAATTGAGCCGATATATTCATCATTAAGATCCCAAACAGAAGCATTTTCTAGTAAATATTTTATAAGCTTATGGTCGGCAGAAAGCTCTGTTATCTTAATAAAATCTTCTGGAACTATTTTTTGATCAATAGAAATCTTAGCAAGCCCCCGATATAAAATACTTGACTGAAAATATGTAAGGTGAAACTGTTGCGCTAGTAATTTTCCAATAGTGCCCTTGCCAGAAGCAGAAGAACCATCGAGAGCTACCACAAAAGGATTGTTGAAATTTAGCGCTTTTTCTTTAAGAGTGATTGTCATTTATTTTTTGTCATTCAGAGCTTGGCTCAGCCAAGCGTGGAATCTCGTGTAAA
>Ga0209702_10004006_pt1 | contig 22173 bp, 19 predicted proteins | sample FRY01_FD_187210 | JGI IMG/M metagenome (GOLD analysis project Ga0209702, IMG submission 187210) | Freshwater microbial communities from Lake Fryxell liftoff mats and glacier meltwater in Antarctica - FRY-01 (SPAdes) (version 2) | ecosystem: Environmental > Aquatic > Freshwater > Ice > Glacier... | reverse complement strand
GCGCCGGCGCGAGGCGACGCGAGGCGCGCTAAAAGCGCGCGGACCATAGGGGGGAGGCATTGACTAACGAGCGCGGGAGCGGCCCTTGGTCCGCGCGTTTTTAACGCGCTACGGGCCTAGTTAGGTGGGGACTCAAACTAAAAATGCGCCGGCGCGAGGCGACGCGATGCGCGCTAAAAGAGGCCGTCGCAAAACCCAAAAAGGGGGATCGACAAGTCGCGCAAGGCGTAAGACTCTTTGCTTCTCAAAAGAGTTTGTTATGTGCGCGTCATCACTCGAGCCTGGTCGTTATATTGAGCGCGGCCCACAATTGTGGCTGCTCATCGCGCCCAGCGAGTCCTCGCCAGAGACAACTCGGCAGCGGGTGATGCCGTTCCGCGATCCGGACCCGGCGGAAATTTACGTGAACGGGCGGCGCCTTGACGAGCACCTGAAACATATCGGTTACGGGGAGACGCGGTTGATTCGCGAGGTGTTGCGGTCGTTGGATTGGGAGGTCTTTCGGGCGCGGTATCAGAGGAATGGTCGGCCGCCGTACGCACCCGAGGCGATGATGTCGGGGATTCTATTTGGATTAATGAAGGGCCTCAGGTCACTTCGTAAGTTGGAGTATTTCTTCAAGACGAACCATGAGGTGTGGTGGCTGACCGGCGGTATCGCACCGGACCACGCGGCGCTGGGGCGTTTCGTTCACATGCACGCGGAGTCTTTGTCGGAGGATTTTTTCACGATGCTCACATCGAAAATCCTCGATGTGGTCGGAAAGAAAGCCGGAAAGAAGGTCACGGTGCTCGATGGCACGGTGATCGCTGCGGCCGGGTCACGGCTGGCATGCCGTCGTGTGAAAAAAGTCGTGCAAATTGCCGAGGCTGCCCGCGCAGCGGCTGATGCCGCGCCAGACGACAAGGCCGCGCAGCAGGCGGCCGAGAAGGCCGAGAGAGTTCTGGCGGCGGGTCAAGCCCGTCAAAAGGCGCGGGCGGCGGCGGGCGATTCCACCGATAAGTTAGCGAAAATGCGAGTGTGTACGACCGAGCCGGATGCCGTGATCCTCAAATCGAAGACTGGACAGGTCGAACCGGCCTATATTCCGTCTGTGCTTGCGGGTGAAGATGTCTACATTGTTGGGCAATCCGTCGAGCAAACGGATGAGAAGGCGGCATTTCCAAAGGTCATCAAGCAGGCCAGCGCGATCGGGGTCGAGGTCGAGGTCGTCCTCGCTGATGGCAACTACTGCAAGGGCGACTTGCTCCAGCACGCCGTCGCCGAGGACATCAATGTCATCACACCACCCGATAAGGCCTCAAAATCAGGGCGCAAGAAGGAGCTGGAGCCGCTGGCGTCGAACACGCGAAATGTTGTGAAGCAAGACTTCACGTACAAGAGCGAATCCGATACCTATACCTGCCCGCGTGGTGTCAGTCTCTACAACAGCAAAGAGTCTCGCACGGACAAACGGCGGGGCTCCGAGGCAGACGTCTACCGCCCAGAACCAAGCACGTGCGATGGCTGTGCGTTTAAGGCGCGATGCAAATTCTCATCGAGAGGTGTCGAGCGCCAGGCCTCCGAACCCTACATCGAGGCCATGAGAGACGTGTTGAGGCAGCCGCAAGCTCAGGAGATCTTCGCGAGACGGGGTGTCATCGTCGAGCCGTGCTTCAGCGTTCTCAAGTGCGCGATGGGAATTCAACGATTCCATCGCTTTGGCTACAAGTCCGTTCAGGTCGAGTTTGCGCTATATGTCTGCGCGTACAATCTCATCAAGATGACGCGGGCCGTCCGGCGCGAGAGGCTGAAGGCCGCGCGGCCTTCGGGCGCGCCTTCCGACTCGGCAGGCCAGCGCGAGCTCTTGGACATGCTGATGCTGGCGTTCATGCTGGCCGCGATTGTCCGCCTGTGGCTCGCGCATCCCTGAACTGCGGCGTGCACCCCAAAAAAAAGGGGGTGAGCGCTGGTGGGGTCCGGAACGGGGTCTCGAAAAATGGATCCGTCAACGCGACACCCTCGTGACGCGCGCCAATCGGCAGCCAGCATGCCGAGAGCTCATCCCACGGGCGGCCTTGCCCGCCGGCGTCCGGTGCACATCGTCCTCCCTTCGCTCTGGTCACGTCGTTCAAGGGGGCTCATCGTATGTATCGTCTTTTGTTCACCACAGGTTTCGTCGCGGCCGGCATGCTCGGAGCGTGCAAGGACAGGGGCGCGGCCCCGCCAAATCAGACCCCATCGGTCGAGGCGATCGCACAGACGCCGGCGGCGGCGATCGGCGCGAATCCAAGCGCGGCCGCGCCAGGCGACCCATCCGAGGCTGGGCCTACGATCGACCACAAGGTGCGGATGCTCGACGGCAAGGACGCGTCACTGTCCGACTGGCGCGGCCACACGCTGCTCATCGTCAACACCGCCAGCGAGTGCGGTCTCACGCCTCAATACGAAGAGTTGGAGGCCCTCTATCAGCGCTACAGCGGGCGCGGGCTGGTCGTGATGGGCTTCCCGTCAAACGACTTTGGCGGCCAAGAGCCGGGCGATAGCAAACAGATCGGCGAGTTTGTGGCGAAGACCTTCGGCATTACGTTTCCGATGTTCGACAAACAGGTCGTGAAGGGCGCGAACAAGAGCCCCCTCTACAAGACCCTGACGGAAGGGCTTTCGCCTACCCTACGTGGTGAGATTAAATGGAATTTTGAGAAATTCCTGGTCGGGCCCGATGGCAAGGTCATCGCGCGCTTCGCCCCGAAGACGACGCCCCTGGATCCGGCTGTGACAGCCGCCATCGAGGCGAACCTGCCACCCCCCGCAAAATAGACAGGCAGCCTCAAGGGGCGGCCATCACCCCGGCGTGCACCTTGCGGATGAACTCGGCCATCAGCTCGTGGCTCTTGATGCCTGGCCGCAGCTCGATACCGCTGGCGACGTCGACACCGTATGGCTGAAGGTCCCGCACTAGCTCTTCGATGTTATTGCAGTCCAACCCACCGGCCAGAAAGCCCCGCGGATGCTGAAGCCCATCGCGCGCGAGGGTCGGCGAGAGCATCTTGCCCGTACCTCCAAAATCAGTGTCACTGAAACTATCGATGAGATAGCCCACGCAGTAGCCGCCGAGGTAGCGCGGGATCTGCGCCACGTCGCCGGCGCCCTTTAGGCGAAAGGCTTTGAGAAACGGGGTCTTGAAGTATTGGCAGACGTGGGGCGGTTCATCGCCGTGGAATTGCAGGATGTCTGGTTTGACCTCTTGCATCAGCTCCAAGACGAACTCGGGCTCGGGGTTCACCATGACGGCCACCGTGCGGACGGGCCTCTTATTGCGGCGTTCAGCGCCGGCGGCGTGGACGACGTCTTGAATGCGCCGCGCGAGCCCAAAGGACACGGCCCGCGGCGAGCCCGAGAAGAAGTTGAGGCCGATAAGATCCGCGCCAAAGCGCGCGGCGGCCCTCGCGTCCATCGGATCGAGGAACCCGCACATCTTGATGTAAGGCCTGTGTTTTTTGGGTCGCGCTGGGGTGGGGTCGGTCATGGTCAGTGGCCTTGGCGGGGGCGGATGATGGCGTCTCCGGCGGCGATGAAGGCCTGAAGTTGCGCTCCGGGGTCGCCGCTCTTCATGAGGCTTGAGCCGATCAAGAACGCATCATAGCCGGCTCGGGCGAGTCGCGTCATGTCGCTCGTCGTGTGGATACCGCTCTCCGCGACCGCGATGGCCGTGTCGGGGATGAGGGGCCGGAGTGACTCGGCGACCGCGAGATCGATGGCGAGCGTGTGGAGATTGCGGCTGTTCACGCCGATAATTCTCGCACCGGACGCCACGGCGCGGTGGACCTCCTCCGCGTTGTGCGTCTCGACGAGGCAGGCGAGCCCAAGGGCCTCCGCCTGCTCGCGAAAATCGCGGAGCTCCCTGTCGGTGAGGGCGGCCACGATCAGCAGCGCGAGGCTCGCCCCATGGGCACGGGCGATGGTGAATTGGCGCGCATCGACCATGAAGTCTTTGCACAGGACCGGGGTCTCGATCGCGGCCGTGACGGCGTCGAGGTCCGCGAGGGATCCAAAGAAGCGCTCGGGCTCGGTGAGCACCGAGACAGCCGCCGCGCCATGACTCGCGTAGGTCGACGCGAGGGCCGCTGGGTCGACGTCGGCGCCCAGGGCGCCCTCGGACGGCGAGTGGCGCTTGACCTCAGCGATTATGCGGGCTCCGGGCAGGCGCAGGGACGCCATGGCGTCGCGCAGGGCAGGGGCCTCGTGTGCGAGAGTCGCGGCGATGGCGTCCATGTCGGGCGGCGCGGTTTCGAGGCGCTGGCGGGTGCGCGTGCAGATGGCGTCGAGGACGCTTGGCATGCCTTGGGGTGCGCTCATGATGCGAGGCTCCTGTCGCGGTAACGAAAGAAGAGCTCGGCCGCCGCGCCGGTCTTTAGAAGATTGCGGCTCAAGGTAATAGCCGTCGGCAGGTCGGGGGTCGCCTCGGCCGCCCATAGGGCCACTCCGGCGTTAATCGCCACAATGTCAGCTTTCGGCCCCGGCTCACCGCCGAGGATGGCCAGCATGGTCTTAGCGTTGTCCGCTGCGTCGCCGCCTCTGAGCGCCGTGATGGGGGCGAGCTCAAAGCCCAGGGCCTCGGGGTCGATCGTGACGTCCTGGAGGGTGCCGCGGTCGTTCAGGACGCCGTGAGAGCTGCCCGAGAGCGCGATCTCGTCCAGCCCGCCCGCACCGTGGGCGACCAAGACGCGCGTCGCGCCGAGGCGCCCAAGCACCGCGGCCATACGGCCCACGCGGCCCAGGTCGTGGATCCCGAGGAGCTGATGGGTCGCGCCGGCCGGGTTCGACAGGGGCCCGAGGAGATTAAAGATAGTCCGAAATCCGAGCTGACGGCGCACCGGGGCCGCGTGGCGCATTGCCTGGTGCCAAGCCGGCGCGAAGAGGAAGCAATAGCCTAGCTCGGCGAAGAGGTCGGCGGCTTTGTCGGGGGATAGCTCAAGGCGGACCCCCGCGGCCTCGAGGACATCGGCGCTGCCAACGCGAGAGCTAGCCGAGCGGTTGCCGTGTTTGGCGACAGGTACGCCCGCCGCGGCGCAGACGAACGCGACGGTCGTCGAGATGTTAAACGTGTCAGCGAGGTCTCCGCCCGTCCCGCAGGTGTCGAGGACGCGCGTGTGGTCGTGGCGCAGCGGCACGAGGTGGTGCCTCATCGCGCGCGCCGCGCCGACGAGCTCGTCTTCGGTCTCGCCCTTGATCGCTATCGCCGTCAAGAAGGCCGCGATCACGGGCTCTGACGCTTGGCCCGCCATGATCGCCGACACGGCCGCGAAGGCGTCGTCCTCACCCAAGTGAACCCCCGATGAAAGTCGCTGTAGCAATAGTTTGAAGTCGATGTGTTCGATCGGCTCAGCCATTGGCCAGCTCCGCCTTCGGCCCGAGGGCGCGCCCCGGATTCACGCGGTCGTGATAGGCCGCGGCGAGGCCAAGGAAAGACGCCAGCATGCTGTGCCCGTGCTCGGTCAGGATGGACTCGGGGTGAAACTGAACGCCCCAGCTCGGATGGTCGCGGTGGCGAAGACCCATGATGATGCGTTTGGGGCCCGGGTCATCCGTCCAAGCCGTGACCTCGAGGCAGGCTGGCAGAGTCTCAGGGCAGGCCATCAGCGAGTGGTAGCGCGTTGCCAAGAACGGCGACGGCAGGTCCGCGAAGACCTCGCGTCCGTCGTGATGAATGTGCGAGGTCTTGCCGTGCATGATGAGGCCGGTGCGGACGACATCCCCACCAAAGGCCGCCGCCATGCTCTGGTGGCCGAGGCATACGCCCAGTATGGGCACGACACCTGAGGCCTTTTGTATGAGCTCCATCGAGATGCCAGCCTCGGCGGGGCTACACGGACCGGGCGAGATGACGATCGCGTCAAAGTCGAGCGCGAGGGCCTCGGCGACCGTCAGGGCGTTATTGCGGTGGACCGTCACTTCGGCGCCAAGCTCGCCTAGATATTGGACAATATTCCAGGTGAAGCTGTCGAAGTTGTCGATCATCAAGACGCGCAGCGGCTTGAGGCCCGCGCGCAGCGTCTCGGGCGGGGTCCCCACGAGGGCGTTTCCGTGTGACTGGGGGTGTGACTGATTCATGTGCGTTCCCGCCGGTGAAAGGTCTTGCGCGCGATGTCCATCGCCTTGAGCACAGCCATCGCTTTCGTGCGCGTCTCGGCGGCTTCGCTCTCGGGGATGGAGTCCCACACGACGCCCGCGCCGGCCTGGACCGCGAAGGTGGACTCATCGGCGATGAGGGTCCTGATCGCGATCGCGAGGTCGACGCTGCCGTCGAGGGCGATGGTCCCAACGGCCCCGCCGTAGAAGCCTCGGCGCGAGGTCTCGAGCTCGTCGATGATCTCCATCGCGCGGATCTTCGGGGCGCCCGATAGAGTCCCAGCCGGGAAGGTCGCGGCGAAGATGTCGGTCGGCGTCTTGTCCCCGAGGGTCCGCCCGCTGACATGGGACACGAGGTGCATGACGTGGCTGTAGCGCTCGATGATCATGCGATCATCGACGGTCACGGTCCCGACCTGCGCGATGCGGCTGATGTCGTTGCGCCCGAGGTCCAAGAGCATGACGTGCTCTGCGACCTCTTTGGGGTCCGCGGATAGCTCGGCGGCCAAGACCGCGTCTTCTTCAGGGTCGGCGCCCCGGCGGCGGGTCCCGGCGATGGGTCGAACCTCGACGAGCGCGTCGCGTTTGGCGGTGGCGGGCGTGCTCTTGACGAGGAGCTCGGGCGAGGTGCCGACGAGGGTCCTGTCGCCGATCTCAAGATAGAACATATAGGGCGACGGGTTGAGGGCCCTCAGCGCGCGGTAGACCGAGAACGGATGAAGTCCCCGTTTTGCTTGTAGAAAACGCCGTGAGATGACCACCTGAATGATGTCACCGGCGGCGATATAGGCCCGGGCCTTTTCGACCATCTGCGCGAAGGTGCGGTCGTCGATGGCCGTGAAGATCTCGCCGGGCTTGGGGTCGGCGTTCGTGGGAAGTGGCGGCAGAGGGCCACGCAGGCGCTCCTCGGCGACGTCGAGGGCTGCTTGGGCAACTACCCATGCGGCGTCGATGGTCGCGGCGTCAGCGCCCTCGGGGATGGTGACCACGTCGATGAGGGTCGCCCGGTGTTTGACGTTGTCCCACACGAGGACGATGCCGCTCTCCATAAAGACGAGGTCGGGCTGGCCGCGGTTCGAGGCCGCGTGGCGGTCGGGGATGGCCTCGAAGGCGCGCACGCCGTCGTAGGCGATGGCGCCGACGAGGCCCCCGAAAAAGCGCGGGAGCCCAAGGCTCTGGCCGTCGCGGCCGATGTCTGGCGAGATGCGGATACCCTCATAGCGGTCGAGGATGGCGCGAGTGGCGCCGTCTGGCGTCGTGAAGCGCGTCGTCTCGATGATGTCGGGGGTGCCGGGCGTGATGGTCTTGAGCTCGGTGCCGCGCGCAATGAAGACGCGCTTAGGCTCGGTGCCCAAAAGCGTATAGCGCCCCTGGGACTCGCCCCCCTCGACTGATTCGAGGAGGAAACTATAGGCGCCGCGCCGGATCTTCCAGAGGGCCGCGACCGGCGTCTCAAGGTCCGCGAGCACGTCTCGCGTGACCGGGATGTGTGTGAAATCAGAGGCATACGCCCTGAACTTGTCTTTGCCCGCTGACATCGTGACCTCCGAGTCGAAGTGGGATACTAGTCGCAGCCATGCAGAAGCTCAATGTGATCAATGTGCTCTATTTTGCCCATGTACGTGAGATCGTCGGGATCGCACAAGAGTCCATCGACGTGGCCCCCGGCGCGCTCGTCAGCGAGCTGCTCGATGCTTTGAGCTCTAGGTATGATGGCCTGGGGCCCCTGCTCGAGCGGTGCCGCGTCGCCCTCAACGGGGAATTTGTGGGGCCCGAGGCCTCCCTCGACGGGGGTGGCGAGCTCGTCATCATCCCCCCAGTCTCCGGTGGCGCCGGACGGCAGCCATGATGGACACGCCTCGCGTTCACATCGGGCCGGAGGTCCTCGACACCGCGGCCCATGACGCGCTGACCGCGCTGGTCGCCGGGCCAACGCACGGGGCCGTCGTGACCTTCGTCGGCCAGGTACGCGATCACGCGCGCGGCCAGGCCGTCTCGGTCCTCGAGTACGAGGCCTATGTCCCCATGGCGCTTAAGCAGCTCGGCGCGATCGCGGACGCCGTCGAGGACGACTTCTCCGGCGTGAAGGTCGCCGTCCACCACCGCGTCGGCGTGCTCGGCATCGGGGACACGGCCGTCATCGTCGCCGTCGGTAGCGCCCACCGCAAAGCCGCCTTCACCGCCTGCCAGGCGGTGATCGACCGCCTCAAGGCCGACGTGCCGATCTGGAAGCGCGAGACGGGGCCAGACGGCGCGGTCTGGGTCGACGATCGGCCCTAACGCGTCCTAATAACGGCGCTTGCGCAGCTCGACCAGGGTCTCGCTGAGGGCCTCGGCTGGGTAGGCGTTGACCGCCTGAAACTGCGCGAGGGTCTCGCGGGCCCGAGCGATGTCACTCGCGGACATCGCCGCCAGCAGGCCCGCCGCGTCGTCGCGCACGCCGGCCTTGTCGCTCTGTTTGTCGCTCTGAAGGACCGCGAGGCAATCGTTCAGCTGGCGTGTCACGCGCGCCTTCTGTTTCGTGTAGTAGTCCTCTTCGAGGGTAGAGATCAGCTTCGGGAAGAGCTGCCGCCACGGGATGGGGTCGCCCGGGTGCTCGACGCGCCATGCGCCTACCCGCGAGACGAGGTCGCCCCGGAAACGGTCGACGGGACCCTGAACGACCCAGATCTGCTCGAGTTCCTGCATGAGGCTCGCGTCTGGGGCCTCGTAGGTCTTGGTCTTCTCGTTGTAGACCTTTTCATTCTTCTGCAAGTAACTGACATGCAGCAGGTAGCGCGCGAAGAGCTCCTCGTAGCGGTGTTCGTCGACGAGCCCCATCGCGAGGTGCAGCTCGGAGTCCACGATGTCGAGCCAGTGCGCGTGGATCTCGTCGATAAACCCCTCGTGCCCGAAGTAGGCGTCATCTGGTTTCTGTTGCAGGTATTCGTAGACGCTGCGCAGCTTGACGTGTTCCCGTAGCTCGGTCAGCACCCCAAGCGGCGACAAGCCCCAGTGCTCGGGATCTTGCAGCACGTTGAGGAGCACCTGCTTCATCTCGCGGGGTGACGCACCAGTGAGCCCCTCGGCGCCTGGGGCGTCGGCGCCTTCGTCGAGCAGCGCTGGGATCGCGGCGACCAGCTCGCGGCCCTCGTCGGCGCTGGCGTGACGCGGGATCTTGCCGGTCCCGTAGAGCTCCGCTTTTTCAAAGGGCGTGAGGCGGGCGAGGATCTCGCGGACACGGGGATCGTGGACCTCGGGGCGAGGGCGTTTGAGGCGCGTGAGCACCGCCCACAGCGCGAGCACGAGCGTCGCGTGCGGGACGACCCGCCCGTCGAGGCTGGCGGCGCGGAGGTGTTCGTCGTAGATGCAGCGCTCGGTCCCGAAGTCGACGAGATAGGGCATGCGGACAAGATCCATGCGCCCCTTAAACGACGCGAAGTCGGCGTACTCCTTGAAGGCCGTCAGGTGCGCCTCGTTGCTGGTCGCGAGCATGACCGTGTCGAGGTGCAAGATGGCGTTTGAGAGCGCGACGGTGCCCTTCTCGCAGGTCGCGAGGAGGTATTTGAAGGCGTCGATGGGGCGCTTGAGAAGATCGTTATAATGGACGATGCCGCGGTTGGCGTCCACGAGGTCGCCGATGGGCTCAAAGAGGCTGAGGTGCCGCAGCGAGGGCGGCAGCGAGGCCATGCTCGTGTCCATCGTGACCTGGCGGATGCCCGCGTCGACGTGCATCTGCGGTTCGATCGTGACGAGGCCCTGCCGATAGCGCCGCGAGTAAGTAAAGCGCGCGACCTGCACGTGCTGAAGGACCCGCTGCATATCACCGTGGTAGGCATTCATCAGCGCGTCGTAGATGGCCCGAGAGCGCGGCGAGAGGTCCCCGTCAAGGAAGTACTCGGCGACGGGCTCGTTGGCCCCGAGGCGGCCCGTAAGCTGGCCACTGTCGGTGAGCTGTTGAATCAGCGCCCGTCGGTCTTCGCGCGGGATGAGCAAGATGGGGTGGTCGCGGAGATCGGCCGGGACGCGGGCGTCTACGTCGTCGTCGCCCAAGAAGGCGAAGCTCTGGAGGCTCTCGCGTCGGGTGTCGCCGAAACCGAGGGGCTTTTTCGAGACCTTCGAGGTCGGAAAGACCCAGTTAAAGCGGTAGACCGCGCCCTCGTCGGTTGTGCTGTAGTTCTCTAGGCCCATACCCAAGCACTCGATCAGAGAGCTCTTCGCGGACCCATTTGGACCGTGCAGCATCAAGAGGCGCGTGACGCGTCTCTCGCGGATGAAGTTCTGAAGCAGCCGAAAGAGCGTCTGTTGGACGCCCTCTTGCCCAACGACTCGGTCCTTGCCGTCTTGCCACGGGCAATCGAAGAGGCGGTAGCGCGTCTCGGTGACGCCCGGCCTCTCGATCGTCGTCGTCCCGAAGTGGAGCATGCAGTCCCGGATATACTCCGGTGCGGTCCTCAGCTGTCGCCGTGGCGACGCGACGAAGAGCGCGATGTACGCGTCAAAGCTGAGCACCTGCCGCCGGGCGGCGAACTCAAGCGCTTGACGCTCCTCAATCTCACGAAGCATTTTCAATTCGGTCATGAGCCTATCTTACGCGCCGGGCCGCCCCTTGTCACCGGGGCCCCAATGAAACGGGGTCGAAAAGGCCCAAGCGGCCGGCCTCACTTGGCGCCCACGTCGACTTCGACCCTGGCCGATTTCATCAAACAGACCCGGTCATTGCAGATGCTGAAGCGGGCCTGGACCGTCACCGGGCCCTTGGCCTGCGCGGTGCGGGTGAACGGGATCATCGTCGTGGCCTTCTGGGCGGTCGCCTTGATTCCCCCGTCCTTGGCCTTGACGATCGGTTGCGGGACGGCCACGCCAGCGGGGAGGTCGCCGATCACCTCGAACTTCGCGGGGTACTCTTGGTTCCAGTGGAACTCTTTCGCGACGTCGATCGTCAGCGTCAGCGCCGGGCCGGCTTCGCCCACGGTGACGGCGCCCTTCGCGACGAACCCGTCGGCCGCGCTCGAATCGGCCTGAGCGCTCTGGGAGGCGATGGTGGCGATGGCCACGATTCCGAAGGTCTTTAGAAGGTGGCCAAAGCGTGAGTGCGTCTTGAGCTGCATTGGGTGATGACTCCTCGTATTCATGTCGGCCTCATCGGTGGCGGCCCCAAGTGTGGAATGACTGCGTCCCGACCAATGTATTCACCACGAACGCGCTGGACGTCCAGAATCGTTCTCTTGCCCCCGCCTTCACCGTGGTCTACAAGCCCTTCCTATGCAGCGCCGCTTGGTCATTGTTGGTATCGTCTTCGTCGTCGGGTTTGGACTCGGCTACGGCGCGACGTGGTTACTGGTCGGCCCTCCGGGGATCGTCCGGCCTGAGGTCGAGCCCCCGCCGACGCCCCCAGTCACGGCCGCCGTCGCTGACAGCGTTCCGCCCGCAGAGGCGCCTCCGCAACCACCAACCCCGGTCGCCGATGCCGACGTCCAAGCTGCTGAGCCAGTCGCCGGCGACGCCGCGGCCCCTCCGACCGAAGCGCCTGTCGCGGTCGTACCTGCCCCTGACGCCCCTCCGGCCAAGCCCGAGGTCGCCCGTGGTCCCGAGGCAGAATGCGTCGACGCGACCTGCCGCCTCGATTTCGGCGAGATCACAGGCGGGATCTCGGTCAGACGCGGACGTCTAAACGACGGACAGGACGTCGATTGGGACAAAGACTTCGGCGACGCGGCGAAGATTGGCCTCATCCCCGCGGGCGATAAGGTCCGCGTCGAGGTGCGAGGCATCGGATACGCCGACGGTAAGCCGGTCGCGGCGTCCGTCGTCTTCCGTAATCGCAGCGTCTCGCTTAGCGGCGTGATCGCGCTCGTGGTCGGCGACAAGAGCCTCCAGCTCGTGCGTGACTGAGTCCGCCGCGGGGTCGTAGTCGGATATACCCGCACTGGTCGCGCTTGACGGGCGATCGCGTGAATGATCTACTCACGAGCGCGCCGCACCTGTTTTTTTGACAGCGAGAGCGACGCATGGAATGAGCGATCTGGGGGATCAACGATCAACGTTGGTCCGCGGGTCAGGAGGGCGCATGGAGCCGATGAAAAACGACGGTCCCGACGCAGCACCCAGCACAGAGGGTCGGCAGCGACGCAGCCGGCTGCGTCCGAAGACGATCGCCGGCAAACGTCTGACGCGTGCGGAGATCCAAGAGGGACTGACTCTCCTCGACGACATGTTTCACGAGCGCCCAAAGTCACGCGCAGATTGCGTCGACGGGCCTCGGCCTTGTCCGTTTGTCAGCTGCAAGTTTCACCTCTACCTCGACGTCAAAGACGAGACGCAGTCCATCAAGCTGAACTTCCCACACCTCGAGGTCTGGGAGCTTGAGCATTCATGCGCCCTCGACGTGTCTGAGCAGGGCGGCCTGACCCTCGAGGAGGTCGGCCACATCCTCAACCTCACACGCGAGCGGGTGCGCCAAGTTGAGGTCGCGGGACTCGAAAAACTCAAAGAGACCGGCGTCGTCGAAGACATCAGCCGCGTCTTTGGCGAGTCGACGAAGTTCGAAGACCTCTAGCGTCTCCGGGCAATCACGAGACGGCGTCACAAAAAAGAGAGCCGAGCTCTCCGCGTCATCTGGCACGCGGGGCTCGGCTCTTGGTGTTTCAGGGCCGGCAGGGCGTTAATGCCCTGCCGGCCCTAGACTCAATGCACTGCCGGCTTGTCCTCGTCGGTCCCCATCAGGATCGCGTGCAACGGGTCAACGGCTGGGGGGCCGTCAGCCTCCGTGCGGAAGACGTTCTTCGTCAGCGCGAGTGGGATGACCTCGTCCATGTGGCGGACGGTCACGAGCTTGATACGGCTGCGGACGGCCTTCGGTATGTCCCGAATATCCTTCCGGTTCTCTTCGGGAAGGAGGACCAGGTTCATACCGGCGCGGTGGGCCGCGAGGACCTTCTCCTTGAGGCCGCCAATCGGCAGGACCCGGCCCCGGAGGGTGATCTCACCGGTCATCGCCACGTCCCGGCGCACTGGCGTCTGTGTAAGCGCCGACACGATGGACGTCGCCATTGTAATACCAGCCGAGGGACCATCTTTAGGGATGGCGCCCTCTGGGAAGTGGATATGGATGTCGATCTGCTTGTGGAAGTTCTTCGCGAGCCCCCAGACGTGGGCCTTGGAGCGCACGTAGCTGAGGGCGGCGTGGGCCGACTCTTCCATGACCTTGGCCAGGTTACCGGTCAGCTTGAGCTGGCCCGAGCCGGGCATCAGCGTGACCTCAGTCGGTAGCAAGGTGCCGCCAGCCATCGTCACGGCGAGGCCGTTGGTGACGCCGACATCGTCGTGATCTGCCACCTGGTTAGAACGGAAGCGTGGAGGTCCAAGGAGTTTCTGGACCCGCTGGGCGTCGACGTTGAACTTGATGTCATCGTCAGACTTGCCCTGCTGGCGAAGGTCAATGACCTCGCGCGCCAATTTGCGGCACACACTCGCGAGCTCGCGCTCGAGGCTACGAACGCCAGCCTCACGTGTGTAGCGGTGGATGAGGGTCCGGACCGCCGCGTCCGTCCACACGATGTCGATCTCGGCGACGCCGTTGGACTTGGACTGCTTGGGTATCAGGTACTTCCGCGCGATGGCGAGCTTGTCGAATTCGGTGTAGCCCGAGATCGGTATGATCTCCATGCGATCCTGCAGCGGTAACGGGATCCCATGCAGGTTGTTCGCGGTCGCGATGAACATGACGTTCGAAAGATCGTAGTCGAGGTCGAGGTAGTGGTCGTTGAAGGCGCCGTTCTGTTCCGGGTCCAGGACCTCGAGCAACGCCGAGCTCGGGTCGCCGCGAAAGTCAGTCGACATCTTGTCGATCTCGTCGAGGAGGAAGACCGGATTGGACGATCCGCCCTTTTTTAGGCTCTGGATGATCTTGCCAGGCAGGGCCCCGATGTAAGTCCTGCGGTGCCCACGGATCTCGGCCTCGTCGCGCATGCCGCCGAGACTCATCCGGACGTACTTCCGCCCGGTGGCCTTCGCGATCGAGCGGGCGAGGGAGGTCTTGCCCACGCCAGGTGGCCCCACGAAGCACAGGATAGGCCCATTGAGCCTCTTCACGAGGTGCTGGACCGCGAGGTACTCAAGGATGCGCTGCTTGGCCTTCTCAAGCCCGTAGTGGTCGGCGTCGAGGATGGCCTCGGCCTCACGGATGTCGAGCTTGTCCTTCGTCATCTGCGTCCACGGCAGGCCGATGACCCAGTCGATGTAGTTGCGGACGACCGTGGCCTCGGCCGACATCGGCGACATCATCTTGAGCTTCTTGAGCTCGCGCTTGAGCTTGAGAGAGGCCTCTTTGCTCATGCGTTTGGTGTTGATCTTCTCTTCGAGCTCTTGGATTTCGTTCTTGAATTCGTCGCGGTCGCCCATCTCTTTCTGGATCGCCTGCATCTGATCGTTGAGGTAGCTGTCCTTTTGCGTCTTCTCCATCTGCTTTTTGACGCGGGTCCGGATCTTCTTTTCTACAAGAAGCATCTCGATCTCGGCCTGCATCAGCTCGTGGAGGCGCTCAAGGCGGCGCGCGGGATCATCCATCTCAAGGAGGGTCTGCTTGTCGACGGTCTTCAGCGGTAGGTGGGCCGCGATCGTATCCACGAGCCGCCCCGCGTCGCTGATGGTCGACACGGAGGCCAGCATGTCCGGCGGGATGCGTTTATTGAGTTTGACGTAGCTCTCGAAGGTCGCCTGCACCTGCTGCACGAGCGCGATGACCTCGTCCGGTGGGCCCGCCCGGTTGTTGAGGTCCTCGACTTCGCAGATAAAGTACGCGTCGTTAGGCACAAACTTACGGATGCGGGCGCGCTGGCGGCCCTCGACGAGGATGTTCATCGAACCGTCGGGGAGACGCCGGATCTGCATGATGACGCCGACGGTCCCGACGCGGAAGATGTCGTCGGCGCGCGGGTCGTTCGTCTTCACCTTCTTCTGCGCGCAGAGGAGGATCTCTTTGTCCCCGGCCATCGCTTGCTCAAGCGCGGCGACAGATTTTTCGCGGCCGACGAGCAGCGGGACGACCATATGCGGGAAGATCACAATGTCCCGGAGCGGGAGCAGCGGCACGATCCGCGATTGAGACGAACGTTTGTCTTTGCCGGTCATTGCGTCATCCAATAGGCCCTGTGCGGACCCTCGCGCCCAGATTCCTGGGCGCCTCAAAGGGTGGGGCCTTCATCACGGGCCCCGGATGTGTCCTCTCGATGCGCCTAGGCCGTTAAGCGGATGCCGCCTCTGAATCATAGACGACGATAGGCTTCGCGATTCCTTCGATGACGTCCTCGTTCACGACGACCTCTTTGACGTTGGGCATCGACGGCGCGTCGTACATGATCTCAAGCATCACGTGCTCGAGGATGGACCGCAGCCCGCGCGCGCCGGTCTTACGCAGCAGCGCTTTTTTCGCCAAGGCCTTGAGGGCCCCGTCGGTAAAGGTCAGGCGAAGGCCGTCCATGTCGAACAGGCGCTTGAACTGTCGCGTGATCGCGTTCTTGGGCTCGATGAGGATCCGCATCAGCGCCTCTTCGTCGAGCTCGCGCAGCGTCGCGACCACAGGCACGCGGCCCACGAACTCAGGGATGAGGCCAAAACGAATGAGATCGTCGGGTTCAACCTGCTCAAGGAGATCGCCGACCGACATGTCGCGGCGACCGCCCGACTTGTCAGCATTGAAACCGAGCGTCTTCGTACCGATGCGTCGCTCAATAATCTTTTCAAGTCCAACGAACGCGCCACCGCAGATGAACATGATGTTCGTCGTGTCGAGCTGGATAAACTCCTGCTGCGGGTGCTTGCGGCCGCCCTTGGGCGGCACGTTCGCGATGGTGCCCTCGATGATCTTGAGCAGGGCCTGCTGCACGCCTTCACCGCTGACGTCGCGCGTAATCGACGGGTTGTCGGCCTTGCGCGAGATCTTGTCGATCTCATCGATGTAGACGATGCCGCGCAGGGTCCGCTCGACGTCATGGTCAGCCGCCTGCAAGAGGGCGACGAGGATGTTCTCGACGTCCTCACCGACGTAGCCGGCCTCGGTGAGTGTCGTCGCGTCGACGATGGTAAAGGGCACCTTGAGCAGGCGGGCGAGCGTCTGCGCCAGGAGGGTCTTGCCGGTCCCGGTGGGGCCAAGCAGGAGGATGTTTGACTTGGTGAGCTCGACCTCGTCGCGGCCGGTGGGCTTGGCGTCGACGCGCTTGTAGTGGTTGTAGACCGCCACCGACAGGATCTTCTTGGCGCGATCCTGGCCGATCACGTACTCGTCCAAAACTTTTCGGAGTTCGTGTGGTTTGGGCACGGAGACGACCGCAGGCAGCGTGTCATCCTTGTGGATATCCTCGGCGATGATCTCGTTGCAGAGCCCAATGCACTCGTCGCAGATGTAGACCGTCGATCCGACGATCAGCTTCCGCACTTCCTTTTGACTCTTCCCGCAAAAGGAGCAGCAGAGATCCTTACTGTCGCGTCGTTTTTCCACCAATGTACTCCTCTATCGAGGCCGGCCGCCGCTGTCGCGAGCGTCCGGGCCCCCACCGCGAGACTTGTCCCGCTTCTCTAGGACGATGTGAAACTTCACATCATCCCCTTGGTTTGTCGCGCCAGTTGGCGCCTTTGGAGGACCGTAAGGACGGTCCCTAGATTTGTTCAATCGATCTTCGTCACCGAGGCCTTTAGGCCGATGCGGCGTTCCCTGTCCAGCGGCCAGCGACGGGCCCGCGGACCTAGATAGACACCCGCCGCGAGTCCGACCACACCATAGTGCATCGGGATCGGGGAAACAACGGGTCAGAAAAAAGCCCCCAGGCGCAAGCGCGAGGAGGCTCAAGTGCGCATGGGCCGCCAGCGCTAGGTCTTGCGGGCCACGATCTCATCGATCAGGCCGTATTCTTTGGCGAACGTCGGCCGAATGAAGAAGTCCCGGTCCGTGTCCTGCTTGAGCTTCTCAAGGGATTGGCCCGAGTGCAGCGAGAGGATGTCGAGGATCTGACCCTTGAGGAAGAGGACCTCCTTGGCCGCGATGTCGATGTCCGTCGCCTGCCCGCCGAGGTTCCCGAGGGGCTGGTGCAGCATGATCCGCGAGTGGGGCAGGGCGAAGCGCTTGCCCTTGGTCCCTGCGGTCAACAGCACGGCGCCCATCGAGGCGGCCTGGCCGAGGCAGATCGTCGAGATCTCGCAGCCGATGAACTGCATCGTGTCGTAGATCGCCAAGCCGGCGGTGATCGAGCCACCCGGGCTGTTGATGTAGATGTTGATCTCTTTTTCGGGATCTTCGGACTCAAGGAACAGGAGCTGCGCGATGACCAAGTTCGCCGTGAAGTCGTCGATAGGACCACCGAGGAAGATGATGCGATCTTTGAGGAGTCGCGAGAAGGGGTCGTACTGACGCTCTCCGCGGTGGGTCTGCTCGATGACTGTCGGGATAATGGGCATGGCTAGGTCTCCGTTCCTTCGTGTCAGCCTTCGTCTTTGGGCTGCGCGGGCGCGGCGTCGACGATGCTGGCGTTGGCAATGATCGTCGCGAGCGTCTTCTTCGACGTGAGGTCCGCGAGCAGGGATTCGCGCATGTCCGGACGCTCGTAGAGCTTGCCGGCGCGTGCGCCCTGCTCTTTGATACGCTCCACAATCGCTTCGGACAACTCGTCGTCGCTCACTTCGATACGTTCTTGCAGTGCGAGCGCTTCAAGCGCGAGGTGTCGCTTCACTTCGACCTGAGCCTGCTGGTTGATCCCCTGCCAGTTCTGCTGCAGGAACTCCATAGCGCGGGCCTCAGGCAGGCCTTGCATACGCCAGAATTGGATGAGGTTGCGGGCGCGGTCCTGAGCGAAGGACTCGATCATCGAGGGGGGAACGGCGAACACGTTCCTCTCGAGCAGGACATCGATGACGCCGCGCTCGATCTCAACTTCGCGCTTCTTCTTGAGCTCGGCCTCAACCTCGCCCGCGATCTTCTCGCGAAGAGCGTCGAGAGAGTCGGCGCCCGTGTCTTTCGCGAAATCGTCGTCAAGATCCGGAATCTCTTCGAAAAAGAGACCCGTCAGGGTGGTCTCAAAGGTCGCCGTGTGCCCGGCGAGATCGGTCGCGCGGTAGTCCTCTGGGAACACGATATCGAAGCGCTTGGTCTCGCCTTGCGCCATTCCGATGAGCTCGTCTTCCCAGCCGGGGATCATCGATCCGCCGCCGATCTTGACCTCGAGGTCGTCGCCGTCGAGGCGCTGGTCGCGCTCGCCGTTGAGCCAGCCCTTGAATTCGACCATGCAGATGTCGTTCGTGTCGGCCTTGCGGTCTTCCACTGGGACGCGCTCTTTGTGGCGCTCTTGCAAGGCGCCGATGCGGGTATTGACCGCTTCGGGGGTGACAGTCGCCGGCGTGACCGCGACCTCGATGCCTTTCCACGAGTGGATCTCGATCTTCGGCTTCACCTCGGCGCGGATCGAGAAGGTCAGCGGCTTGCCCTCTTGGGCGAACCCTGGCTCGACCGCGGGCTTGCCGACGACGCGGTCCTTGCCGACCGAGTCCAGCGCCTCTTCGAAGCAACCATTGATGAGGGCGCGCGTCGCCTCGGCGGAGATGTCGCCGCCGTAAGATTTCTTTACGAGCTCGCGCGGGGCTTTGCCGGCGCGGAAGCCCTTGACCCGCGCGCGGCGGCCGAAGGCGTTGAGCTGCTTATTGAGTTCGCGGTCGACCACGTCGGCCGGAAGTTCCACATCGATGCGGACTTCGATTTCGCTGATCGGTTCAAAAGTAGCTTTCATGCGCCTGCCTTTAGAATGCGAGAGGGGGGACTCGAACCCCCAAGGTCAAATAACCACTGGAACCTAAATCCAGCGCGTCTACCAATTTCGCCACTCTCGCCCGCTAATCCCCAAGGGATGGTTCGGGAGTTTAATACAAAAAAGGACAGGCCATGAGACCTGTCCTGGAGTGGGTGTGGAAGGAATCGAACCTTCAACCTACGGATTAAGAGTCCGGTGCTCTGCCAGTTGAGCTACACACCCGCGAAGACTATTCGCCTCGGGTCGCGGTTTTTGCCGCTATCGGAGGCCCCTGTCAATCTGAAATCGACATGTTTTTTGTTTCGTGCGCCCGGCAGGATTCGAACCTGCGGCCTGCGGATTCGAAGTCCGACGCTCTATCCAGCTGAGCTACGGGCGCAAAAAATGGGAATTGCAAAGAGTTCAAAATGGGGTGGATTGTGGGGATCGAACCCACGACCTACGGTACCACAAACCGTCGCTCTAACCGACTGAGCTAAACCCACCATATTTTAACGAGCGCGCCTGGGAGGACTCGAACCTCCGACCAGCGGCTTAGAAGGCCGCTGCTCTATCCACCTGAGCTACAGGCGCCCAGATCTTTCGGCTAGAAGCCATTGCCCCTGCGCGGGGCGGAGATTGTGGCATCGCCCGGTCCAAGTCAATACAGAAAATGCATCAATGGCACGAAGAGCGACCCTCGGCTGTCTCGGCGCGCCACGGGTCTTGGTTGACACGGCCGGACTCCCGCGGGACTCTGCGCCGCACGATGGAGCGCCCCGAATGAAGCCAGCGGATCACATACCGGACGACGGCGAAGAGAAACAGGCGGATGCCTTGGAAGTTGGCGAAGGCGCGCGCCATGACGTGGCCCCCATCGAGAAGCTCTCTCGCGCCGTGCGCGCGGATGTGAGCCGCTTGCGCCAAGTCTGGCACACGGTGCGGACCCCCTTCGAGATGGTCGGGCTGGGTTTTGTGACGATCGCGGGCGCGATTGGTGTGAGTACGGTCGTCGTGGTCGGGTTTCACGATTGGTACATGCATCTCGGGATGCACCTCGTGATGTTGGCGCTGGCCCTCTTGTATCTGCGCGCGCACGTCCGAGGTCGGAAATATCGGCGCGCGGGCTACGCCGCGGTGACGGCAGCGCTCTTCCTCTTTTTCGCTTGGGCGCTGGTCGATCTGGTGCCACCGCGTCTCGAGATTGTCGGTGACACCGTCTCGGCCGACGGCGGCGTCGTGCCGAACGTGATGCTTCGCGGCGCGGCCGACGCGCTGAAGGTCGCCGCGGGCTTCTTGGTGGCTGGTGCCGCGTGGGTGGTGCTTCACTGGGCGATCCTCTCGCGGCGCGTCGTGGCCTCGTAGAGTCCAGGTTGGCGCCATCGGGATGCGCGGTGAACGACGGCCGCGGGGGCGGTTGCACGGGAGGTCGTCATCCGTTCCTAAGCCCGATTCACGGTCAAGGTCGTCCTCGAAAGCGCGGTGAGCGGGCTGAACGAATCCCGCGCGCTCGGTTGCCGTGCGATCGATTCGGCTCGGGTCGTTGCGTCAGGGAACATGGCGACCTGATGCGGCCCAGGCGGTGCGTCAAACGCAAGTCGCCGCCTCGAAGGGCGGCGACTTGCGTGAGCTATTGAGGCGCCTTAGAGGCGGGACTCGACGGCCTTCATGGGCGTCACGTTCAGCTTCGTGACCGTCTCCGCCTGGCGCGGAGCGACGATCGACGGCACGGCCGTGAGCGCGAGGCTCTCACCGGCCTGCTTGGACATCATGAGCGGTTTCGACGGCAGGACGCCGACGACGATCGTCGCGACCGAGGCGATCCCCACCGACCACGCGATCGAACGGCTGGGCGTAATCCGGATGGGGTCAGCCGCGTCCTCGTCCTTCATGAAGGCCACGAGGAGGATACGCAGGTAGTAGTACGCGGAGATCACCGAGTTGATGACCGCGACGATGATGAGCCACGTGAAGGCGTCGCCGCGGGTCGCGAGGACCTCCTCGAAGATGGTCAGCTTGCCCATGAAGCCGGCCGTCAGCGGGATTCCAAGCAAGGAGAGGACGGCGATGAGCAATCCGAACGCGAGGCCCGGACTGCGCTTGGCGAGGCCGGCGTAGGAGGCCTCGTTGAGGCCTTCGCGGTTCCCACCGGAGATGGCAGCGGCGACGCCGAAGGCGGCCGCGTTCGCGAGGGTGTAGGCGAGCAAGTAGAAGATCAGCCCTGCCCCCATCGCGTTGAGCGAGTAGCCGCCCTCGGCGCTGGGCATGGCGAGCAGCGCGACGAGCAGATAGCCAGTGTGGGCGATGGCCGAGTACGCGAGGACGCGCTTGAGGTTCGTCTGGTTTAGCGCGGACAGGTTGCCGACGAACATCGACGCCACCGCGACGACGGCGATGATGTTCTCCCAACCGGCGGCCCCAAACCGAAACGCGTCGCTGCCGAAGGCGGTCAGGAGGACGCGAGCCAGGACACCGAAGGACGCCGTCTTCACGGCGACGGCCATGAAGCCCGTCGCGGTCGAGGGCGCGCCCTCGTAGACGTCTGGGAGCCACATGTGCATCGGGACGGCGCCGACCTTGAAGAGGAAGCCCGCGACGATGAAGATCATGCCGATCGTCGCGATATCAGTGGGGATGTTCGCGCTGTTCGAGAGGGTGCTGCCGATGGAGGCGAGGGACAGATCGCCCGTCGCGCCATAGGTGAAGGCCATGCCCATGAGCAGTACCGCAGACGCGAACGATCCGATAATGAAGTACTTCATGGCGCTTTCAGTTGAAAACTTCGATTCGCGCTTGAAGCCGGCGAGGATGTAGAGGGGGATCGACATGAGCTCAAGCGCGACAAACATGGTCAGCAGATCCGCCGCCATCACGAGCGCGATCATGCCGCTCGTCGCGAAGGCGATGAGGGCGTAAAACTCGCCGTGGTCGATCTCCTGGCTGGGGAGGTAGTCAACGCTAGCCATCGACATCAGCATCGCGCCGATAAGGATGACGAGGGTCAGCCCGAGTCCGAAGTGGTCGATGACCAGGGCCTGCTGGAAGGAGCCGCTCTGCAGGGCCAGAGCCTCAGCTGGCTCGCCGAACTGCATGACCGTGAAACCGATCGCGAGCAGATAGCCCATCGAGGTCAGGTGCCCGACCCACCCGCGCGAGGTGCCGGGGGTCGCGAAGACTGAGGTCAGCAGCGCGATGAGGCCGATGATGATCGACAACCAGATGGGTGCCGTGAGTGACAGGTCGTGAAACATAGGTCGCGTTACTCCCCAGCGATCCGCAGGCCGCTAGGGGGCGCTGCTGCATCAATTGT
>Ga0209702_10004005_pt1 | contig 22174 bp, 20 predicted proteins | sample FRY01_FD_187210 | JGI IMG/M metagenome (GOLD analysis project Ga0209702, IMG submission 187210) | Freshwater microbial communities from Lake Fryxell liftoff mats and glacier meltwater in Antarctica - FRY-01 (SPAdes) (version 2) | ecosystem: Environmental > Aquatic > Freshwater > Ice > Glacier... | reverse complement strand
GCAATTAATAAAAAAAGGCAGTAACGAAATTATTCTCGACGCTTATAATGCAAATCCTAGTAGCATGAAAGTAGCTATTGAAAATTTTGCTGGCTTAAAGTCCGATAAAAAAATATTGTTACTTGGTGCAATGATGGAGCTTGGAGAAGACGGTATTTTGGAACATGAATTATTAGTAAAGCTTATTCAACAATATAAATGGCATGCAGTTGTTTTGGTTGGGGGCGACTTTGCTAAAATTGAACACCCATATATTTATTTTTCTAGTTCTGTTGAAGCTAAAGCTTGGCTTGATTCACAGCATTATGAAAATGCAACGCTGTTGATTAAAGGTTCTAGAAGCTTCGCAATGGAGAAGGTATTGGGGTAAACTGAGTACCCGAATAAAAAAGCGTAACTTTACTTGTAACTAATGACTAGTAACTAATGCCCATTGCCAATGCCTAAATCATACCTAGTAAGCGTCCTAACAAATAAATGTCCTCGTTGTAGAGAGGGTGATTTATTCGTATCTAAAAAAGCTTATGCATTTAAGGGGAATTTAGATATGAATGAAAAATGCCCAGTTTGTAATCAACCTACAGAAATAGAAGTTGGATTTTATTACGGTACCGGTTATGTTAGTTATGGGCTTACTGTAGCATTATCTGTAGCAACTTTTGTTGCTTGGAAAGTGTTAATTGGATTGAGTTTTGATATTGATGATAACCGAATTTTTTATTGGCTAGGATCTAATATTGTTGTGCTAATTGTTTTACAACCATTGATTATGCGCTTATCGAGATGTTTATGGTTGGGATGGTTTGTTTCTTATGAACCAGATTGGAAAAATAATCCTCTTAAATAATATCATCCCTTCGGGATTCTAAACCCTGAATGACTGACATTAAAATAAAAAAAGAGAAGGTTTCCCTTCTCTCTTAAAACTTCGATCCCCCGATCGAAAAATAAATATTGATTAATTCACAAATCTTGTCCAACCTTTCCACCAGTTTGCATCAACTCCTGCTGGTGCACATGCTCCACGGAATCTTAGTGCCGATCCGTCTTGAGCTAATATTTTTTGGAAGAATGGATTTGCCAATTTAGGATCTGTAAAACTTGCTCTTGTTAAAATATCTTGGTTACCACTTGAACCACCAAATGGTAAGAAATCTGGTGCAGCATAGTTAAATGGAGCTATCAACAAAGCTTGTGAAGTGTTGATTAAAACTGTATTGAAAGGAAAAACAGTTCCAACTCCACCTTGTAAAAATACAGCTCTAAGCGCATCAGTTCCAGTTGCATTAGTAGTCCAACCTGGCAAACTTAATGTACCAGTAATATATTGTAATGAAGTAGGATCTGCAAGTGCAGGAGCAACTCCAGGTAATAATGGACCGCAACCAGCAATTGTATTGTTTTTAAAACGAGTAGTACTGTCTAATATATTATTTTCAATAGCTCTACCATTTCTTGCATCTATAATTAAACCAGCAGCCCATCCTAAGAAAATTGAGTTGAAAATAGAGATACCTGAGTTACGACGAATTTGTGCAGCACCTAAGAAAAGTGTATTACCATTATTAGCCAAAGTAGCTCTTGGCCCTATCACTGTCATATTACTAAATACAGCTCTTGTTTGAGGCGAATTGGTTGACCCACTAGGATCATTATCACTTTCAAAAGCTTCCGAACGAGAAATATCTGCAATTGTAGAATCTCTTAATGCAATACCAAATTGAACGTTACCGCTATATCCGTTATCTGTATCAAAATCATCATCCTGAGTTTTGTAAGCAATTAAATGCTTGCAATTTACAGTTCCACCGAACCACTCAAAAGCATCATCTTTTGCATAAGTAACTTGTACATAATCAATCACTGTTTTTCTACCAACAGCAGCCATTGTTAAGCTATTAATTTCTCTATCTGGTTGAAACGCATAACCAGCATATTCAATACGAACATATTTTAATACTCCAGAACTATCATCATCGTTTGGAGTTGCTCCACCACCTGCAATTCCGTCACCAAAAGAATTATCAATACCACCTTCTACTGTTATAGTTCCTGCAGAACCACCGGTAGCAGTATTTACAGATGCTTTTCCGCAAATAACAATTCCACCCCAATCTCCTGAACGAGGAACTGGTGAATTACTAGTAAATACAATGGGATTATCTTGTGTTCCATTAGCAACTATTTTAGCACCACGAGTAATTGTTAAGGCTGCTACTGAAGCTCCTTGAAAATCACCTTTAATAGTAGTTCCTGGCTCAATGGTCATTGTAGCATTATTAACTATATACACTAATCCACTTAAAATATAAGTATTACTTGCCTTAAGTAAAGTGTCTTTGGTAATTCTACCAGATAAAGTTATAGTTTGACCAGTTGTTGGAGTAGGATTAGATATTATTAAACTAGTTCCTCCATCCAATTCAATTTTTCGACAACTCGTAACAAATAATCCTGTAAGTGCTGCTACGAGAATGATTGACTTTTTCATGTTTTATTGTTTATACTTTTTTAAAAAGTTATTTTATTATAAAGAATATCCGAAGGTTACTGAAATATTGGTACCAAACTGGCGAGTTAATCTGTTAGGATCTAAAACATTATTTCGATTGGTATTACCATCTGGGTTTTGATAGAAGTACAATGGTCTGTTTAAAATATCTTGTACATTCAATCTTATTTCGGCTTTATCTCTCGCTAATTTTTTAGTGATTTGAAAATCAAAAACTGGTCTAGAAGATTCATAAATATCAGGTTGATCTAAGCTTCCGACAAAAGTGATACGTCTTCCAATTTGGTTGTACAATAATGTTGCACTCAACCCTTTGGATTCTAAATCATATAATAATGATGCATTGATTAAAAAAGGTGACTGACCTTGTAATGGGCGGTCTAAAGCCAATTTAGTATCAGTTACTCTGCTATAGATATAAGATCCATTGGCTTGAAAAGTGAAGTTCTTTAGTGCATCTGAAAAATCTAATTTTTTACGGAACTCGATTTCAGCTCCATAAGCTGAGGCGTTATCAGGATTGGCAAAAAGAAAAGAGCTAGAACCACCTGTACCAAAATTGAAAATCATTTCAATTGGTTTATCGAAGTATTTATAGAATAAACCAAAAGTAAATACCTCTCCAGCTTTAGGATATACTTCATAACGTAGATCTAAATTAGATACTTTAGTTCTTTGCAATGTTGGTAAACCTTGTACCGCAGCATTTAATTCGAAATCGTAGTATTGAAATGTAGCTAATTCTCTAAACTCAGGACGTACAATAGTTTGAGAAGCCGAGAAACGTAAATTTGTTTTTTGATCGAGTTTATAAGTTGCATTTAAGCCAGGTAAAAAGTCGGTAACTTTTGTATTATTGTAACGAGGATCAGATGTTTTAACACTACCTACTAATTGGTCATAATCTTCCATTCTAACACCCCAAACAACCCTCATTTTAGAACCTAGTTGATTATCGAACTGTAAAAAAGCCGCGTTTAAAATAGTATTTGCTACGTACCTATATAAATTACCCTTAATTGCATCGAAAGCTAATAAAGTGCTAGTAACAGAACCATCACCGAAATTATTTGGATTAAATATTTGATCTGCGCTTTGTAAACGCAATGCAGGATTATCTCTTGGCAGATAGATTGAGAAAGGCTTTGCATCGAACAAACGATCTTTTACTTGAAATAAATAACCAGCTTTTAATGTTTGTTTAGCACCTAATGCATCAAAAGTATAAGCTAAATCTCCACCTGCAGAATATACATAATCACTCAGGTTTTGATAAAATCTATTACCACTTTTTTGAGATAACACGTTCGATAATAATGCTACATATGGATTAGTAACAGATGCATTGTTTTTTTGATAATACAATCTTCTTTGATCAGGAATATACCCATCTAATAATGTAAATGAACCATACCATTTTAATTTGAGCACATTGGCTTTTAAATTATGCTCACCACTAATTTGCGAATTCCAGAAAGTGTTTTGTTTAAAGCCATATTCAAAAGCTCTAGCACTATCTAAAGTAGTGTTACCATTCGCTTCTACTCCAGTTCTTAAGGTTGTAAAATCAGTAGTATTAATATTAAAAATAGTTTTGAAGGAAACCTTATTATTATTATCTAATTGATAAGTTAAATTCCCTAAAGCACCCCATAAAACATCATTGCTGTAACGATCGTCATTAAAAGAAAAATCAGGTGTAAATGTACCATCTCCTACAAAGTTAAAACCATTATTTGTTCCTTTAAGATAACGACCAGTTCTGTTATAAGTTACTCCGAAAATACCTCCTAATTTTTGACTTCCTTTTAGCTTAGCAGTAAAACCACCACTAATTTGAAACTGACCGTTTAATCTATTCAATCCATTATCCTGTTGTGCAACCCAATTATTTTCGAACTGCTTTCCCATTTGTGTTTTTTGCTGAGCTGTTAACGCATCGAATTGAGATTTTGTAGTGTAAGAACCTGGTAAACTTCTGGTACCATCATCAATTCCAAGCCAATCCGTTTTTCCACCTTTATAAGAATAAAAATTGTTGCCGATTGTTTGTGTATTTACACCAGTGCCAACTTGAATTGTAAAGAAATTTTTTGTTGGAATATCTCTTGTATTTATTTGAATTAATCCTCCTGCCCATTCTCCCGGTAATTCTGGAACGAATGCTTTATTGATAATAATATTATCGATCATATTAGAAGGTATCATATCGAAAGAAAAAGCTTTTCTATCGGGCTCAGTACTTCCTAATTGAATTCCGTTTAGCATAGCTAGATTGTATCTTTCCGCCAAGCCTCGAACAATTAAAAATTTACCATCTTGAATACTTGCGCCTGGTACACGTTTTAAAACTTCACCTGTATTTTTATCTGGAGAACGTCTGATAGCTTCTGCAGAAATTACCGAAGCAACTGTATTGGTATTTTTTTGGAAAGCAATTAATGCATTTACTGTTTCTCCTTTGGCACTACCTCTTGCTGTTGTTTTTACTGTAACGTCATCTAAAGCTTTACCAGCTTCTTGTAAATTAACTTCAAGAAAACTCTCTTCGCCAACTTTAGTTATACTTATATCATCAATTGTTTTGTCTTTGTAGCCAATGTAAGAAAGAATAATGCTGTATTTTTTTCCAGTTTCAACGGGCAAAGTAAATCTGCCTTCTATATCGGTTTTAGTAAACCCTGTAACACCACCTGAAATTTTTATGGTAACTCCAGATAATCCTTCATTTTTATTATTGATCACCTTACCGGAGATCTTGCCTTTTTGAGCAAATGAAGCAAGGGATAATATAAGAAAGGCAATTATAGAAAATATAGATTTCACAGCGTTATAATTTAATGCTGCGAAAGTAGACGCCCAATGTTATGGAATTATTAAGCCAATGTTAAGGAATTAATATATGAATGCTGATGTAGAAATATGAAGTTTCGGCTTAAAGTTGCTATTTCGGTCTATATTTGCAGCCCACAAACAGAGAGGTGTCCGAGTGGTTGAAGGAGCACGCTTGGAAAGCGTGTATGCGGCAACGTATCGAGGGTTCGAATCCCTTCCTCTCTGCAAAGCCTCTCAACGAAAGTTGAGGGGCTTATTTCATTTGATTACTTAGATTATCACTAAATGTATATTTATGAAAAGAAGCATAAATCATAACACGCACCCAGGTGAGATTTTGAAATAAGAGATTATTGAAGCAAATGATTTAACGATAACAGAAGTTGCTAATATGCTTGGTGTTACAAGACCATCTATATCAAATATTGTAAATGAGAAAGCAGCAATTAGTCCATTAATGGCACTAAGAATTACCAAAGTTTTCGGTGGAAATGCTGAACGCTGGGTTAGGCTTCAGTCGGCATATGATTTAAGAGAAGAAGAAAAACAAGCCAAAAATCTTGTTTTAAAACCTTATAGTTTTAAAGCAGCTTAAATCTATTTTCAAAAATTTGTAGCTCATTAAAAACTAAAATATAGCTCAATTTAATCCTTATTTGAGCTAAAAATACTAATTTAGTGAGCTATAAATGAAAATATGGCAAAGCGCATCAGCGATAACTGGGATGAAATAATTGATTTTATCAAAACGAATCCTAAATGTTCATCTCAGGAAATTCTTAAAGGCATTGCATTAGGTATTAGTATAGCCACGCTAAAAAGGGCACTTCAAAATTTAATAGCATCAGAATATATCTTATCTATTGGGAAATTGAAAGGAACTAAATATGCAATAAGTCCATCTTACAATATCCTTAGGACAATAAACATAAGCAAGTATTTCGAAAAAGAAATTGACGAACGAGTTATTCAAAATGGTTTCAATCATGAATTAATTGCTTCCACTTTAGAAAATATTTCTCTGTTCTCTACTATTGAATTAGTTAAGTTAAATGAATTACAAGAAAAATTTAAATCCAACTCCTCAAAACTATCTAAGAGTGAATATAAAAATGAGATGGAAAGGCTTGCTATTGATTTAAGTTGGAAGTCTTCTCAAATTGAAGGTAATACCTATTCATTGCTTGAGACAGAGCGGCTTTTAAAAGATAAAGAAACAGCTTCTGGTAAAACGCAAGAAGAAGCAAATATGATTTTAAATCATAAAGCAGCATTGGATTTTATAGTAACCAATCCTAATTATATAAAACCATTAACAGTTTCAACTATTGAGGATATACATAGCATTCTAGTGCAACAATTAGATATTTCTAGAAATATTAGAACTAGAAGAGTAGGAATTTCTGGTACTAATTATACTCCTTTGGATAATGAGTTTCAAATAAAGGAAGCAGTTGAGCAAATGTGTGAATTAATCAACAAAAATAATAATGTATTTGAGAAAGCATTGCTTGCACTTGTTTTGATATCCTATATCCAGCCTTTTTCTGATGGAAACAAACGAACAGCGAGAATTATAAGTAATGCAATACTTATTAATAATCACTATTGTCCCATATCTTTTAGAACGATCGATTCTATTGATTACAAAAAGGCCATGCTGGTTTTTTATGAGCAAACAAATATTAATGCATTCAAAAATGTGTTTATAGATCAGTTTGAGTTTGCAGTGAATACTTATTTTTAAAACAATCGTTCTGCATTTGCAGTTGTAACAGCTGCAATTTCTTCTTTCGAAACCTGCTTTATATCAGAAAGTTTTTCAACAACATATTGCAAATAGCTACTTTCATTTCTTTTACCCCTGAATGGCACTGGCGTTAAATAAGGCGCATCTGTTTCTAATACAAGGTGCTCTAATCCTATATTTAACAACACTTCTCCTAAACCAGCATTTTTATACGTAATTACCCCACCAATACCCAATAAAAAACCCATATTGATGATTTGTTGAGCCGATTCATAACTTCCACTAAAACAATGAAAAATACCTTTCAATCCTTTGGCAGCGAATGGTTTTACCATATCAATGGTTTCTTGCATGGCGTTTCGGGTATGAATTACAATCGGTAAGTTTTTTGCCAATGCCCAATTCATTTGGAGATTAAAAGCCTCATATTGCTGCTCCTTAAAATTAGAATCCCAATAAAAATCGAGCCCTATTTCGCCAACTGCTGCAAATGGCCGCTTATCAAGCCAATCATTTACAATCGCTAATTCTGCTTGATAGTTCTCTTTTACATAACAAGGATGTAAACCCATCATTGCAATACAAACACCTGGATATTTTTCCTCGAGCGCTAACATTCCATTAATTTCAGTGCTATCGATAGCGGGCAAATAAAATTGCTCTACCCCTTGCTGTATGGCTCTTTCAATCATTGCATCTCTATCATCATTAAATTCTTGAGCATATAAATGGCAGTGAGTATCGATGAGTTTCATGATGCAAATGAATGAAATTTATACCTAAACAATGGTAAATCCGATCAAATAAATTATTTTATTTAAATAAAATGGCTATTTTTTTTATCACAAGAAAATAAAATGTTCAAAGCTTGCGTTTAATAGAAGCGACAGGTTATAAAACAAAGAAGAACCATGGAATTAGAGCAAAAAAGATATATAGGGATTAATTAAAGTAACTACAGTATCTGGTGTAACAATTGGTTACTGTGATTTTTGTTTTCATAGGGTACGGATTAAAAAACAGGCTGAGGTTTCTACCTCGGCCTTCCCTTTTTTTAGCCCTAGTCTTAATTAGGAATTGCTTTAAAGCGATAGCCGAGGTTACTGAAATGCGCTAGTACAATAGGTAAAGCATACGACATCCGCTCCCATGCTTTTGCACTATCATGAAATACCACAATTGACCCCGATTTTGCATTATTCAATACATTATTACAACATGCTTCTGGCGAAAGTTTTAAATCGAAATCGCCACTAAGAACCGACCACATAATAATTTTATATGGATTATTGATAATTTTGTTGATTTGCGCCCGTTTAATTCTACCATAAGGTGGCCTGAACAAATTACTTTTTATTAGTGCCGCGGCTTGATCAATTTCTTTAAAGTACAATTCATTACTCACTTCCCATCCATTTGCATGATGCTGGGTGTGATTGCCTACAGCATGGCCTTCATCAATTATTTGTTTATAAATAGTTGGGTATTTTAGTACATTTTTCCCGATGCAAAAAAAGCTTGCTTTGGCATTAAATTTTGCCAATGTATCTAATACAAAATTTGTTGCGGTTTCATGCGGACCATCATCAAAACTTAAATAAATGATTTTCTCATTGGCAGGTATTTGCCATATCAATTTAGGATATAAAGCCCTCAACCACCATGGAGTTTTTACTAAATACATGTGGTAAAGATATTCAATTGCATCTTTTAAAAACCATATGCAATTAAACCAATTACTAAGTTCTCAAATTTATACGCCTTGCCATATTGGGCCAATGCTTTTTTCTGTGAAGTTTCATTCTCTAACAAAGCATCCATAAATATTTGCATTGTTTTTACATCAACAGAAGGAACTCCTCCTTTTGTAATGGAAGACCTAACAAATGAGGCCAGCATTGATTCCCAAGCATTATTAAACAAAGTTGGAGTTACAAAAATTTCAGTCCCCAAAATTCTATTGCCAGATATTGCCACAAACCCCGCAAATGCACTATCTGTTCTTGCTAATTGTGTATTAAAATACTTTTTATATGCAGAATCGGCTTTGCCAATATCTCTATCCAATTGCAAATATTGAGTTGTGCTCGATTTAATTTTTTGATCGTTCAAACTTTGCACAATTGCCTTCCATATTTCTGCCTGCTTCTGAGATAAATCCAATGTTTTGCGTAAATCCATATCCATATTTCCACTATGAAAAAAAGCTTTTGGCTTCTTACTCCATCTTCTTTCTTCAATACAATACACTGTTACATATTGCTCAGCTTTCCCGGGTGGAATTAACTTAGTTTCGCCAATAACCCTGTCTTGTTTTCCGCCTTCTAATAATTCTCCTGAATTAATTAAAATGGTTTTATTTGAATTATTTTCTACACTTAAAATATGAACGTCTGCATCCCCCTTTGCTACAAATTCCTTAACCTTTACTTTGCCGGTTTTCATCCCCTCGGCTAATGTGATGTACTGATTAGGTAACATTTGGCGGTAAAACCCAATATTTCCCTGTCCTTTAAATCTAATAGGTATAATTTGAAGATTTTGGTAAGTCCATGCTGAGTCATAATCAACCCAAACCTGCTGATATGTGAGCTGTGCAACGGCAAATTGGGCTATTAAAACCAAAAAAAAGAGGGTGATCAACCGTTTCATACTGCCCAATGTAGGAATTTTATACATATCACTATTATAACGTATTCCCAAAGTTTATATTTGCAGTATGAATAAAAAAGTAAGGGTACGTTTTGCACCCTCCCCAACTGGTGGATTGCATTTAGGTGGCGTTAGAACAGTTTTATTTAATTATCTGTTTGCCAAACAAAATGGTGGCGATTTTATTGTGAGAATAGAAGATACCGACCAAAGCAGATTTGTTGAAGGTGCCGAAGAATATATTTTCGATACCTTAAAATGGTGTGGACTAGAACCAGATGAAAGTCCGAAACATGGAGGTCCATTTGCACCATACCGACAAAGTGAAAGAAAAGCATCTTATAAAAAATATGCAGAGCAATTAGTGGCTGATGGATATGCATATTATGCTTTTGATACGCCTGCTGAATTAGATGAAATGAGAATTGTTTATAAAACAGCGAAAAATCCTTCGCCACAATACAATCATATTTTACGCACAAAAATGCGTAACTCATTAACGCTTTCTACAAATGAAGTTGTTGCTTTAAAAGCCGCAGGAACTCCTTATGTTATTCGCATTAAAATACCAGAAAACGAAGCTGTTTCTTTTACAGATATGATTAGAGAAGAAGTAACATTTAACTCATCGCAAGTTGATGATAAAGTTTTATTAAAGGCTGATGAAATGCCTACTTATCATTTAGCAGTTGTGGTTGATGACTATGCTATGAAAATAACCCATGCATTTAGAGGCGAAGAATGGCTTCCTTCTGCACCAGTACATATTTTATTATGGAAATATTTAGGCTGGGAGGCTGAAATGCCTTACTGGGCCCATCTTCCATTGATTTTAAAACCCGATGGAAATGGAAAATTGAGTAAAAGAGATGGCGACAGATTAGGCTTTCCTGTATTTGCAATGAACTGGTCCGACCCTACAACTGGTGAAAGAACAACTGGCTTTAAAGAGAATGGATTTTTACCAGAAGCATTTGTAAACTTGATTGCATTATTAGGATGGAATGATGGAACTGATAATGAAATTTTTACCAACGATGACTTAATTGCCAAGTTCTCAATGGATCGCGTACACAAAGGAGGCGCTAAATTTGATTATGATAAAGCTAAGTGGTTTAATCATGAATGGATTAAGAAATCTTCAATTATCAATCTTCAATCTTCAATCAAAGACATACTGGTTAGTGCAGGCATTGCAATAGATAACGACGAAACTTTAGCAAAAGTTATTGAGCTTGTTAAAGATCGTTGTACTTTATTGACTGATTTTGTGCATCAAAGCTCCTTCTTTTTTAAAGCGCCTGAAAGCTTTGATATTGATTCAATACAGCCAAAATGGAATGCTGTAAAAAATCAATTTTTTATTGAATTGGCCAATGCTTTTGAATCTAGCATTGTTTGGGAATCGCATGATCTTGAAACAACTTTTAAAGAAATTTCTGCTGCACATCAACTAAAACCGGGAGAGCTCATGTTGCCATTGCGCATTATGTTGGTTGGTGGAAAATTTGGACCAGGAGTTTTTGATATTGCACAAATAATTGGGAAACACGAAACAACACATCGTATAAAAAAAGTGCTTGGCTTATTAACTATTTCATAAATATTATACATGAGTAATGAAAATAAAAATCATCATAATAAATTAATTTATTTTTTAGCAATAGTAAAATTTGTTATTCCTTTTATTCTCGTTCCCTCATTTTATGAACTTCATAGAGATGAGTATTTATATTTAGCCGAGGCAAAGCATTTAGCTTGGGGATATATGGAAGTGCCGCCCATGTTATCTTTCCTAGGATGGATATCTAATTTATTGGGAGGAACAATGTTTTGGGTGAAATTATGGCCAGGTTTATTTGGTGCTGCAACATTTATTATTACTGCTAAAATAGTAACTGATCTTGGAGGTAAAACGTTTGCAATTATCCTTTGCTTTCTACCTTTTATACTTACCGGCTATATTCGATTATTTTATTTATTTCATCCTAATTTTTTAGATGCTTTTTTCTGGACGCTCATGGCTTTTTCCGTATTTAAATTTATTAGAACCAATCAAAATAAATGGTTGTATGTATTAGGCATTAGTGCTGGACTAGGTATGATGAGTAAATATTCAACCGCATTTTATTTGATCAGTATTTTAGGAGGTTTACTAATTACTCAACACAGAAAAATTTTTTTAAATAAGCATTTATATATAGCAGGATTTATTGGCTTTTGTATTTTTTTACCCAATATTTTTTGGCAATACAATCATAATCTACCACTCATTGCACATATGCAAGAGCTACAAGACGAACAGCTAAAATTCAATAGCCCATTAAATTTTATTATTAGTCAACTTTTAATGTTATTACCATTTCTTTTTTTATGGTTGATAGGTTTATATTTTGCAAGTTTTTCAAAAGAAGGAAAACCATACCAAGCTTTCCAACTATTATCAAAAAGCTAAATTGACAAAATCAGGTGCTTTTAAATGGGAGGATCAACAAGAACATGAATTGCCACAAGACTTTGCAGATATGATTGGCTGGGAAGATTTGGCATTTAAAACTGCAAAAGTTTATCATAGCTTACCAAAAGAACAACTAAGTAAAACGATGATTTACTGCAGAGGTTATTTCTCTGCGGGAGCGCTAAATTATTATGCTAAAAAATATGATTTACCAGAAGTTTATAGTGATAACGCTTCATTCTTAGGATGGATGCCCAAAAAGTATGACATCAATAACCTGATTTTAGTGGGTAAAAATATGCCAGACTCAACTGATTTGGTTTTTACTCTATTTAAAAATAAGCAGATAGTTGATTCATCTGGTATCCCATATTTTAGGGAAAAGAAATTGAAGATTACACTATTTGAAAATGGAAAAGACTCACTCAATATAGCAATTGAGCAAGGCATAAAGCAATTAAAGCAGCGTTTTCGCTTATAAAACACTGTTCTTTCGTACTTTTACACTGTATGTCAAAATCAACTCGTCCCTTACGTGTACTAGTAGCCAAAGTAGGTTTAGATGGCCACGATCGCGGGGCCAAAATTATAGCCACTGCTATGCGAGATGCAGGTATGGAAGTAATTTACACTGGCTTGCGCCAAACTCCTGAAATGGTGGTGAATGCTGCGTTACAAGAAGATGTAGATGCAATCGGCATCAGCATTTTAAGTGGCGCTCACATGACTGTTTTTCCAAAAGTTATTGGGCTGATGAAAGAAAAGGGAATGACCGATGTGTTACTGACTGGTGGTGGCATTATACCCGATGATGATATGAAACTGCTAAATGATATGGGTGTAGGCAAACTATTTGCTCCTGGCACAACTACTACAGCTATTGCTGATTATATTAAAGAATGGGTAAAAGCCAATAGATCATTTTAGGAGCAATAAATTATATTTTGTAAATTGCTAAAGAAGATTTAAGTCATGAAAACGAGCATTAAAAGAATTAGTAAAAAAGTTAATAAATCCAGCGAGGCCAATTTGCTAATAAAAGCCGCAAAAAATGCTGGAAAAAATGCTATACGCACATCGAAAGCTTTGGGCTTAGATATTACTTATTTAAAAAAAGGAGTGATATACAAAGAAAAGGCAAATGGCGAGACAGTGATTTTTAAAGGTAATCAAGCTATTGACACTCCAAAAATTAGTTTAAGAAAAGGAATGACCCTCAATGCTAAAAACTGAAAGACTACGAATTTTTAGTGGTCCAAACGGATCTGGCAAATCAACTTTATATAAAGAAGTAAAGCAATATTTTAGCAAAACATCATTTGTAAATGCAGATGAGCTTGAATCGGTTTTAGCTGAAAGTGAGGGGCATAGTATTAACATAATTCTTAGGGAGAATTGCATTGTAGACCAATCGAAAAGTACACATAGCTATGAAACATCTTTAATTGCTTCCTTTATCAGATGGGTATTATACAATAAAAGAAAGGGTTTTGCATTTGAATCAGTAATGAGTCATAAGTCAAAATTGAATGAGATTATTTCCGCCAAGAAAAAAGGGTTAAAAATATACCTATACTTTGTTTGTATTGACAATACAGCAATTAATATTGAGCGCGTAAAAGACAGGGTAAGAAAGGGTGGTCATAATGTTAATACTGAAAAGTTAAAACACCGATACCTAAATAAACTTAAAAATCTCTACCCAGCCATTAGACTATCAGATAAAGTTTATCTATTTGATAATTCGGGTAAATCGCCTGAGTTAATTGCAGAGATTTTCTCTGACAAAATGATTATCAAATCAAATTTTTTACCCAACTGGTTCATCAAATTTGTACTGCCTCATTATAATAAATTTTAATTAAAAGATTTCTCATCTAGAGTATCTTTATACAAATATTTATCGATGGCTTACGCTACTTTGCTTACCGAATTACAAAACGGAATTTTTACCATCACCATTAATCGTCCTGATAAACTAAACGCCATTAACCAACAGGTAATGAGTGATATTAGTGATGCAATGGATGAAGTGTACAGTAATCATTTGATTCAGTCTGTTATTTTAACCGGAGCTGGCCCAAAAGCATTTGTTGCAGGCGCTGATATTAGTGAGTTTGCAGGAGCTACTGTAGCAGAAGGAAAAGCGTTGGCAAAAAAAGGACAAGATATTTTTTTTAAAATAGAAAATTCTCTAAAACCAGTTGTTGCATGTGTAAATGGTTTTGCGTTAGGTGGTGGTTGTGAGTTGGCAATGAGTTGCCATTTTAGAATTGCTAGCACCAATGCAAAATTCGGTCAGCCAGAAGTAAACCTTGGATTAATTCCTGGTTACGGTGGTACACAAAGACTTACACAATTAATTGGTAAAGGGCGTGCAATGGAATTGCTTATGAGTGCTGGTTTGATTGATGCTGCAACTGCTTTACAATATGGACTGGTAAATTATGTTGTTGCTCCAGAAGAGTTGATTGAAAAAGCAATAGGCATTTTAAACGTAATCAATAACAAAGCGCCTTTAGCTGTTGCCGCATGTATTGCATCGGCAAACGCAGTTTTTAATGAAACTAAAAATGGATACGATGTTGAAGTAGACGAGTTTGGCAAATGCTTTGGCACTGCAGATATGAAAGAAGGAACAACTGCATTTTTAGAAAAAAGAAAAGCAAATTTTACAGGGAAATAATTAAAACTAATATATGGAATACAGAATAGAAAAAGACACCATGGGTGAAGTGCAAGTACCAGCCGATGTATATTGGGGAGCTCAAACCCAACGCAGTATTGAGAATTTTAAGATTGCTCAAGACATCAACAAAATGCCTAAAGAAATTATTGAGGCATTTGCTTTTTTAAAAAAAGCAACAGCATTAACTAATATGGATGCTGGTGTTTTGCCAATAGAAAAAGCTGAATTGATTGGAACCGTATGCGATGAAATTCTTGCAGGAAAATTAAATGATCAGTTTCCATTAGTGGTTTGGCAAACTGGCAGTGGTACTCAAAGCAATATGAATGTAAATGAAGTGGTAGCTTATAGAGGTCATGTATTAAAAGGTGGATCATTAAATGATAAAGATAAATTTTTGCATCCGAATGATGACGTAAATAAATCGCAATCTTCGAACGATACTTTTCCAACGGCAATGCATATTGCAGCATATAAAATTTTATTAGAAACTACTATTCCCGGGATTGAAAAATTAAGGGATACACTTGCTGCAAAAAGTAAGGCTTTTATGCAGGTAGTTAAAATTGGTCGCACTCATTTTATGGATGCAACTCCATTAACTGTGGGGCAAGAAATTAGTGGTTATGTATCTCAACTAAATCATGGATTAAAAGCTATCAACAACACATTAAGTCACTTAAGCGAATTGGCTTTAGGCGGCACAGCAGTTGGCACAGGAATCAATACACCAGAGGGTTACGACGTTAATGTAGCAAAACATATTGCTAACTTAACTGGCCTACCATTTGTAACCGCAGAAAATAAATTTGAAGCATTGGCAGCGCACGATGCAATAGTAGAAGCGCATGGTGCTTTAAAAACAGTGGCGGTTAGTTTAATGAAAATTGCCAATGATATTAGGATGTTATCGAGCGGACCAAGAAGCGGAATTGGCGAATTATTTATTCCCGATAATGAACCAGGCTCTTCTATTATGCCAGGAAAAGTAAACCCTACACAGTGTGAAGCATTAACCATGATTGCTGCACAAGTAATGGGCAATGATGTTGCCATTAATATTGGTGGAATGAATGGTCATTTTGAGTTGAACGTTTTTAAACCAGTAATGATTTATAATTTCCTGCATAGTGCAAGATTAATTGGAGATGGCTGTGTAAGTTTTAACGATAAATGTGCTATAGGCATTGAGCCAATTGAAGCCAATATTAAAAAGCATGTAGATAACAGCTTGATGTTGGTAACTGCATTGAATACCAAAATTGGTTATTACAAAGCTGCAGAAATTGCACAAAAAGCACATAAGGAACATACTACCTTAAAAGAAATGGCAGTTAAATTAGGATACGTAACGCCAGAAGAATTCGACGAATGGGTAGTTCCCGCGCAAATGGTTGGCAGGTTGTAAACTCGGTATTACGGCTAAGCGTCATTCGACCCTTCGACAGGCTCCCCGCAATAAGCGGGGCAAGCAGGGTGACAAATGTCGCTTAGCCCAATGACTAGTGCCCAATACCTAATGCCTAATGCCCAATGACTAGTGACCAATACCTAATGCCTAATGCATAGTAACTTTTTTGCCTCCAATATAAGTGGCAGAAACTTTAGTATTTAAGATTTCGGTTTCTGCTACTTTCATTAAGTCTTTATCGAGCAAAATAAAATCTGCTTTTTTCCCTACTTCTATACTACCAACTTCTTTTTCTAAGAAACCTGCTTTTGCCGCCCAGATGGTCATTCCCCTAATAGTTTCTTCTCTAGTAAGTGCATTCTCCATTTGAAATCCATCAGCTGGAAACCCTTTAGCATCCTTACGAACAACAGCTGCTAAAAATGTTTTGAATGGAGAAATATCTTCAACCGGAAAATCGGTACCTAGTGGCAACCATCCATTTTGTTGAAGTAATTTTTTGTATGCATAGGCGCCTTTCATTCTTTCTTTTCCTAAACGAGCTTCGGCCCAATACATATCACTAGTGCCATGTGTAGGTTGCACGGATGGTACAATTGATGCTGAGCCAAATAAATTAAAATCATTTATATCTACAATTTGTGCGTGTTCAATTCTCCAACGTTTATCGTTTTTAGGTTGAAGGTATTTGTTATAAATGTTTAGCATTTCTCTGTTGGCGCTATCACCAATTGCGTGTGTACACATTTGAAATTTAGAAGTACTCAACACTTTAGCTAATGAATCGTAATGCGATTTATTTCTTAATAAAAATCCACCCCAACCTGGCTTGTCGGCATAATGTTTTAATAAACATGCACCTCTGCTTCCGAGTGCACCGTCGGCATAAACTTTAAATCCGTTTACAAATAATTTATCGGTTTTATATGGACCGCTTTTAAGGTATCGATTGATGTTTTCATCATTATCGCTCAACATTACATATAAGCGCATACTCAGCTTTCCATCTTTTTGCAAGCCATCTAATAGAGTAACATCATCATAATTTAACCCACAATCGGTAATGGTAGTAAGGCCTTGCTCAAAACAATTTTTTTGTGCGGCTTGTAACCATTTAGTATAATCATCTTTAGTAGGAGAAGGAATTTTTGCGTACACTGCATTATCGGCGTTGTCAATTAAAACGCCAGTTAATACGCCGTTGTTTGTTTGAATATCGCCACCTGTAATTGATTGTCCAGCTTTAATACCAGCTAATTCCAAGGCTTTTGCATTAGCAATAGAAGCGTGACCGTCTATCCGGGTAATAACAACAGGCGTATTAGGAAAAGCTTTATTTAATAATTCGTTTGTAGGAAATTGTTTGCCGGGCCATTTATTTTGATCCCATCCTCTGCCTTGTATCCATTGCATTTCTGGGTGTTGAGTAGCGAAAGTTTTAATACGATCTACAGTTTCTTCCCAAGTGTTGGTGCTAAACAAATCTACTTGAAATAAAGAGCGAGCATACCCAACAAAATGTGCATGCGCATCAATTAATCCGGGGTATAAAGCTTCACCTTTAGCGTCGATTATTTCTTTAGCTGTGTACTTTTTAGCTATATAATCATTGGTACCAACAGCAAAAATTTTACCATCTTTAATGGCCATCGATTCGGCAATTGTAAATGCAGAATCAACTGTATAAATTACAGCGTGATGAACAATTGTATCAACTTTGTTAGCATTATTACAAGCAGAAAGGGTTGCTAAAATAAAAATATATAAAATGGGTTTCATATTATTAATTTAAATATCATCAATTTGATTCCAAGGTAAAACAAATTGTTGATTGTTGATTTCACTGGTTTCGTTTCCACCATAAATCAATAAACTATTACTATTGGGTACTTGCTTTTGCCAATATGTTAAGCTTTTTAATGCAAGGGAATCTATTTTTTTTCCGGACTTAATTTCAATACCAAATAATTCTTCATTTTTATTCATGACCAAGTCTACTTCATTACCTGCTGCATTTCTATAAAAATACAAGGGTGTAAGATTTCCTTGATTTAGCCGATTCTTCTTGATTTCAGTTATCGCCCAATTTTCAAATAAATATCCATATTGGGGATGTTTTTGTAATGCAGTTTTAGAGTGAATTCCCATTAAGTAACAAAGTAATCCTGTATCATAAAAATATAATTTAGGGCTTTTTACAAGACGAGAATTGCTATTATTAAACCAAGGTTGAAGCAAAAATACTAAGTAACTGCTCTCTAATAAACCAAGCCAAGATTGAATTGTTTTAGTATCTACTCTTGTATTCTTTGCAAGTTCATCTCTATTCAGTATTTGGCCAGCAGCATTTGCACATAAAGAAACAAATCGAGTAAAAGCAGAAAGGTCATTAATATTTTTTAGTAGCCGAACGTCACGCTGTACGTATGTTTGAATGTAACTCTCTAACCAAGTATTTGCATTAAGATTTTCTTTCCAAATTTCGGGGTAGCCGCCTTTTAAAATAAGTTCATCAATAGAATCTACTTTAAATTTATTTTCTTTTAGTTCTCCGTAACTCAATGGGAGCAATGAAAGGTATCCTACCCTTCCAGCTAATGACTGAGATATCTGCTCTTGCAATAAAAAGTTATTAGAGCCTGTTAAAATAAATTGACCACGCTTTGTATTATTATCTAGAACTTCTTGTAAATACCTGAATACATCTGGCACTCTCTGTACTTCATCAAATATTGCTCCCTTGGCATATTTTTTTAAAAAAGATTCAGGATCATTTTGAAATTCCGCTTGAACAATGGGTGATTCAAAATTGAGATAGGGTTTGTTTTTAAACAACAGCTTACTTAAAGTAGTTTTACCACTTTGTCTTGGGCCAGTAATGCAAAGCGCCCTAAACTGCGTTAACCTAAACTTAGCTTCATCAAATATATTTCTATGAATGGTTTTTACCATAACACAAATATATGCAAAAATGGAGTTCAATTCCATATTTACATAAATCTGCAAAAATGGAGTTTGATTCCATATTTACATAAATCTGCAAAAATGGAATTTATTAAAATATTTGATTCTTATCGTTCACCATGGTGTTGGTTTCGATAGTATGGTGTTCTTCTTTAGGAGTATTTTTAAAAAAGGTGTTTTGGAATACCAAGATGGATATTACTCCAGTAGAGATGGCTGCATCTGCAATATTAAATACTGGTCTAAAAAACTCAAATTCATCACCACCTACAAAAGGCATCCATGTTGGATAGTGAGCATTGGTAATTATTGGGAAATACAACATATCAACCACTTTGCCATGTAAGAAGCCAGCATAACCTCCTGTTGTAGGAAGCAATTGAGCAACATTTTGGGTGAAGGGATTGCTGAAATCGAATATAAGTCCGTAGAATAAGCTGTCAATTAAATTACCTAAGGCGCCAGCATAAATGAGTGAAGCACAAATAATAAATCCCTTATGGTATTTCTTGCGAATAAAATCGCGGAGCAAGAAACTTCCCCAAATAACGGCTACCAATCTAAATAATGTAAGTGCTATTTTTCCAAAATCGCCGCCAAATTTCCAGCCCCAGGCCATGCCTTCATTTTCTACAAAATGTAAACGGAACCAGTTCCCCAATATAATATGCTCTTCGCCTGCGAAGTAATTAAGCTTGATGTAGAACTTTAGTGCTTGATCGGCAAAAATTACTGCTAGAATAAGTAATATGACTTGTTTTGATTTCACTTTATGATTTTAAACGAACCGCAAAGATAAGGGAAGCAAATAGATCAGGATTGGTATAAAATTACAAAAAAACGCAATTGATACTCCATCTAGGGCCTACATCTAGCGCAGGTCTTAGACCTGTGCTTGAACCATCTAGCGCAGGTCTCTCTACCTGAGTATTAACCATCTGGCGCAGGTCTTTGACCTGTGCTTGTGAGATAACTTAAGCACAGGCCTGGAGGCCTGCGCTAGTTTAAGAATTAGGCCTGCGCTAGCTCGGTATATAGCCACAAAAAAACCGCGAGGTAAATACCCCGCGGTTAAACTATCAAATTATGAGAAAAAGATATTACTATCGTGGTGTTCTATCACGAGCTATTGTTCTTGTAAACTCAATTGGTAAGAAAACGCTATTACCACCAGTTACGCTTAGGAAAGTTGAATTCGCATTAAGTACTTGTGTGGCTAAAGAAAGTAAATAGGTTTGTGAGTTCATGGTTAAATTAGTCCAAGCTTGACGACCAGATGGTGTAAACATAAAGGCATTGTTAAAAATTCCGCCTGCACCAGGTGTTGTTTGCCATGAAGGGATATTACCCACAGCTACATTGGTTTGCGCTAATCTTATTTGGTTTACTTTACCAGTTGTGCCATCTACAATAGCCCTTAAAGCAGGTGAAGCTACAATCCAATTAGGTACTAATGAAACCAAGGTTACTGTTAATGTATCTGCTCTTGGAGTTGGAGGAACTAAGTACAAATTTCTGCGTGTATAACCTACAGAATTATCTGAACTGTGCGTTCCGGTTGCATTATTGAATGTTAGATTAAATGAACTAGCAAAAAAGTTATTCTGCAAACTATCTGTTTTTACCGAACCAAGATTTCTATTTGCATAAGGGAAATTAGAAAATGTATTAGGCTGAAGAAAAGTATTTTGTCCATTAGTAGTAACTGCTGCTATCACTGTTCTTCCACTTATGGTATCTGCAGGTAAAGAATAATAATAGCCAGTTCCCGTTCCTGCACTAACTGTGCTAAAAAATGAATTTGTAAGTGTAGCCCCAACAGTAGCAATTCTTGGAACTGCAATACTAGCATCTTCATCTGTAAATGCATTTACAAACAATCTTTGTTGAACACGAACATTATTTGAGTAAACAGGAGTATAAAAGCCGTCTGGAACACCTACAGAAAAATTACCGTTAACATCGCTAACAGCAGGGAACTGATAAGTAACTGAAATAGCTGGAAAACCTGTATTAACAATTTGAGTAAAAGTTACTAAATTACCTACAATAGCTTCAACTGCATCTCCATTGGTTAAATCAAGATCTCCTAACATAGACCCACGAATAGTATTTCGTGTACTAGCTGAATTAAACATTTGAAGAGATGGATTAGTTCCACGAACAGTGGTTGTAGCATTAGGTGTTGTTGTAGAAGGAACACTACCAATTGTAAACAAATTGCCTTCTCTTATTAAAATAGAAGCATAACCTGTTGCACTTGCAGAGAAGAAAGCACCCGGATCAACTATTTGATTGGTGAAAGTTGCAGTTCCTAATGTATTAGTTGTTGCAGAAATTGCAGTAGTTGTTCCAAAAGGAATTACTGAAACAGTTGCTCCTGAAATGCCAGCACCAGTATTAAAATCAGTTAAAGTAATACTATAGTTTTTTCTTAATGCATTTAAAATATTTGTGCTAGACGATAAATTGTTTGCTGCAAGTGTAACACTATCATTAAATAATCTACTTGCTCTTGCAACTTGGTCGTTTAATGTAGCAATACCTCTTTGCAAACTATCTGCTTGCAATGCTAATAAACGGGCATTTTGAAGTTGTTGCAACAATTGTGCAATTTGAGCAGACTGTTTAACGCGTTCAACAGCACTATCAGCACCACGTTGAATACCTATCATTGCTATTTTAGCACTATCACTAACACGCTGAATTTGCAAATCGATATTTTTGATTGCAAGATCAAAATTAAATTTTGTTTGTAATAAAGTTGTTTGAGCTGCAATAGCATCTTTTTCGCTAAATGCATCTTTTTTACATGCGGTGAAGCTAATTGCAAAAAGCAAAATAGCAGAAATGGTTTGTAAAAATTTGTTTTGTAACATAAGTGTGTGTTTTGATTAATTAAT
>Ga0209702_10004002_pt1 | contig 22182 bp, 13 predicted proteins | sample FRY01_FD_187210 | JGI IMG/M metagenome (GOLD analysis project Ga0209702, IMG submission 187210) | Freshwater microbial communities from Lake Fryxell liftoff mats and glacier meltwater in Antarctica - FRY-01 (SPAdes) (version 2) | ecosystem: Environmental > Aquatic > Freshwater > Ice > Glacier... | reverse complement strand
AGAAAGAAAATATAATATATAACATAGCAAGATTTGATATTAGCACTTACATGGATGATAGTAAGGAAGCTATTAGTGGTAGGTTTAATTATGCAACAAGCATATATGAAGAATCAACTATTCAGGCAATGATTAGTACCTATAAACATATATTACAGCAACTTGCTTCCTTTATTGAAGCTGATAATAATTCCTATAGCTTAGCAGATTTTAACTACAAATTAACTAATAGATTATGAAAGTTCTAACCTTTATTTTTAAAACTTCTTATCCATTCAAGCACATACTACTGTTAATGCTTTTTGGCATCTTAGTTATGGCTCTAGACGCTAATATAAGACCATATATAATTAAGCTCCTTATTGATAAGTCATCAGATTTTAGAGCTGAGAACTTTATGTTTTTAGCTGGCATTTATGTTGCTTCCCAGTTTCTCAGATCAATTTTTCATTCAACTGTAGATTGGTGCGCTACACTGTTTTCTGCAAGATATAGAGAGCATGTAAGTCATTTATTTTTAAAAAGGATAACTAAATATTCCTATAACTTTTTTCAAGATAATATGAGTGGTAATATCACAGCTAGGGTTAGCGATGCTTTTAATTTTATACCTCAAATAGTAGTAGTAGTTTTATTTGATTTTATACAATTTATTATTCTGACCGTTATTTCCTTAACTATACTTGCTCAAATTGATTGGTTATTTTCATTAATAGCTCTAATCTGGATAATAATTTTTGTTTCCAGTATATCATTTTTCTTTATTCTTGCAGACCAGTATAATAAAAATTATGCGAGCACTAGGCCGAAGATATTCGGTTTTTTTTCTGATTACTTTAGTAATATAATAACTATATGGTGCTTTAGTACTGAAAAAAGTGAATATGAAAGATTTAAAGCAATTACTGCAGATTTTGTAAAAAAAGCACTATTATTCGGTAAGTTTTTAAGAAAGTTTCATTTTATTCAAGGATTTATAACAACACTTTATATGATGTTAATCTTAGTATTATTAGGAACTCTGAGCATAAAGAATAAAGTGACACCAGGAGACTTTGCTTTAATATTTTTAATGAACTATAAAATCAGTGATATGTTATCTTCAATATCCCAGCAAATTAATGCTTTTTTTGTTAATTGGGGTGTTGTAGGTCAAGCTATTAAGATACTTGATTATGAAATTGAGTTAGTTGATAAAGCATCAGCTCGTGATTTGGTTATTACAAATGGGGAAATATGCTTTGAGAAGGTTATTTTTAACTATAAAGGAGCTGAAAGTTTATTCCAAGATAATTCAATAATAATACATTCAGGCCAAAAAGTAGGTCTTGTAGGTTATTCAGGAGCAGGAAAGTCAACTTTTGCAAATTTGATCCTAAGATTATATGATGTGACAGGAGGAAACATACTTATTGATAATCAAAATATACAAGATGTAAGCTTACAGTCATTAAGGAAAGCTATAAGCATAATCCCCCAAGATCCGTCTTTATTTCATAGAACAATTGAAGAAAATATAAAATATGGTAATGATAAAGCCACTAATGAGCAAATAATAAAGGCAGCTAAAGAAGCAAGTGCTCATGATTTTATAATCAAACTAAAGGATAAATATAATTCTATTGTAGGTGAAAAAGGGTTAAAATTATCCGGCGGACAAAGGCAAAGAATTGCTATAGCTAGAGCTATACTCAAAAATGCACCTATCTTAATTCTTGATGAGGCTACTTCGCAGTTAGATTCAATGACAGAAAAAGAAATTCAACTTTCTTTATGGAACTTAATGCAAGGGAAGACAACTATTGTAATAGCTCATCGCCTCTCTACCCTTTTAAAAATGGATAGAATTTTAGTTTTTGATGAGGGAAAGATAGTTGAAGATGGTACTCATAACAAACTTTTGAAGAATAATGGGCTATACAAGAAGTTGTGGGATGCACAAGTAGGGGAGTTCTTACCAGAAAATAATAATTTTGATCAGGAGTAAAATTTACTATCTGGAATGTTGCTATAAAAGTTTACATAAATTTAAATGATATTTATACAAGTATTTATTATCAATTTAGTGGCTTTGTAATAAATTTATACGTTATAAGAATAGAAGAATATCAATTATTGAGATAAAGAATATATGCCTATCCCCGATGAATCTGATCTCGCTAAAAAAATAATGTTAGGGCTCATTTTTAAATTAGCAGATAACAAAATTTTTCCTCAAATTCATTATAAAAAGTTAATAGATATCTATAACAATTTTAATAATAGGATTTTTAATAGGGGCGATTTAATATGGGAACATATAAAACAAAATTCAGTTTTATCGTATATTGAGGACTTAAATAATATCTTAGAAGCCAAATTAAATCACGACATTAATAGTAAATATTATATTGCATACGATGCAATTTTCTCCTCTCATAAATTATCATCAGTAATTACAATTTTTTCAGGAGGATCTGGTTCTAATTCAATAGTTTCTGGCTTAATTGATAAAATAGATAAGGGTGGGCAGATAAATTTATTAATTAATGCATATGATGATGGAAAGAGCACTGGGGATATAAAGAAAAAATTGAATATTTTGGGGCCATCAGATATAGCAAAAAATTTAGGCGTATTAATTATCAAAAAAAAACCTGAACTTAAAAAATTATTAAACTATAGATTTGAAAAGAATTCTTTTGTAAACGCTAGGGAGCTAATGAATATAATCCAAAATGAAAAATTAATATTAGAAGAGGGCAGAACTACTTTAACTTTGGATCAACAAAAAATTATAAAATTATGGGTTTCTGCTTTTATTGAAAGAGTCATTGAATGGGAGAAAGAAAATAATAAAATTTGGAACCTAAGTGATTATGCACTCAGAAATATAATTTATGTAGGAGCATACTACAATAATAAAGAAAATCATACCCACACTATCCAAAATATTATAAAGATTTTTGATTTATCAGGAAATATTATATTAAATAGCCCAGATATGATATACCTAGTGGGACTCACCGAAAGTAATAAATATTTAGATAATGAGGATTCGATTGTTAATAAATATTTAGATGAAAATATTTATGATGTGTATATGCTATCGAAAAATCAGTATGAATTAGTAAAAAATTTTAGTTCAGAAGAAAGAATAAAATTCTTACAAGAAACTAACCAGCTTACTATAGATGAAGAGCTGGAGCTTAATAACCTGAAAACAGTTGATGATACGATAGAATATTTAAAACTAAAATCAATAATACCTCTACCAACTAAAGAATCAATAAACTCAATAAATAAAGCCGATTTGCTATGTTTTGCTCCTACAACTATTCATTCTAGTTTGATTCCAACCTTAAAAACTTATGGGATTAAAGGGGCATTAAGTAAATCGAATGCCCCTATAATTTTCATTGGTAACTTTGGCCTTGAGCGTGGTGATTATGATTTAGCTGATCAACTTGAATTAGTACAAAAAATTTGTTTTTTTAATGATTTAGTCCATAAATATGTTATTATCTCAAACCATGGATTAACTAATGAGAGTTATTTATATAAAGGGGAAGAATTAAACTACCTTCCTATTGATTTACATAAAATTAGAACACTTGGTCTTGAGCCTATTGAACTTAGTATTAAAGAAATAGATGGTACTCATAGACCTAGTCTTGTTTCAAGTATAATGCTTTCTTTACTAAATCTAAATAAAAAAGGCTTAGGGATATATAATGGTAGAATAGTACAACTATCAGAATCTATTCATAATAATCACAAGAGTTTAAGTCAATTATTAAATTTTTCTAAGAAGCCCTTCTTATATGATATTTATAAAGATAAAATAGAAAAACTAGCTCTAGATATACAAAACTGTAAATCTATTACCGAGTATCATCAAATTGTTAAAAAACGTTCCCAGACTAAAGTAATTATTTTAGCAGCAGGTAATTCGACAAGACTTAAGTTTAGACCTAAAGCACTATATCCTATAAATGATATACCAAATATAGAATATATTTTACATGCAACAAAAGATTTTGATGCAAAGCCTATAGTTTTAATTAATAGCAAAGACATTGAATATTTTAAAGTTTGGGAAGATCTGTTATTAAAAAAGACTTCAAGAGAAATTTTTTTGATACCAACTGAAGCCTTTGGTAGTGGTGGAAGTTTACTTTATGTGCAAGACAAAATTGAATTCATCACAACATCAGAAGAAACAAATACGATAATATTAATTTGGGGTGATATTACTAATATTAAATCCAGTTCAATACTTAAATGCTTATTAATTCATAGTGCTACAATGAGTGCACTAACAATTCCAACATGCATTGAGAAAAGGCCATATGCAGGAGTAACAAGAGATTGTTTTGGGAATGTTATAGACTTTTTTCAAACAAAACAAATGATTAATAAAGATAAACCTGAATTTGGTGAACACGATGGAAGTTTTTTCATCCTCAATGAAAAAAAAATGTGGCAATATTTGAATGAATTAAATAATGAACAAGTAAATACCTTTAATTCTAAAGATGTTAGGTTTGAGAAAATAGTCAGCAGTTTTTCTAACGTTAATGAATTGGTTACAGCTGTACCTCTATTAGAAAATAATGAGACTCTTGGATTTAATACAAAAGCTGAAGCTAATTTAATTGCAAAAAATATAAGTATAAAATCTATTCAATATGATTTAGATTTAGCTTTATTAAAATTATATAATGCTTTAGTTCTAGATGTAGATGGTACAATAACAAATGAAGAAAAACAGGTCCCTGAAGAAATTATTGATTATATTATTTTAAAAGCTGGAAAAAACATACCTATAGGAATAATTAGTGCGAGAAATAAGGATTCTCTTGAAAAAATTTTATTAGACAAGTTAGGCGATACACAAAATATATATACATATTATAACGCTTCAGCAATAGGTATAAGACTATCTGATAGAGAAATATTGTATCAAGTACCTTCTCTTTCTGAGGATTTGATAATAAAATCTTTAGATATTTTAAAATGGGGGCTGCCAATTAAATATACTTATAAGTGCTCCTCACACAAGATTCAGCTTTGGATTAAAAATGTTCCATTCGAAAAAGCTCTTGATTTAATTAAAATAATTAATTTTCTTTTTAAAGAGAATATGATTAGCCTGTCGGCATATTTAAGCAATTATGACAAAAATACTTTATCTATTATTATAACAAACTCAAGCAAGAAATTTGCTTTAGAGCATTTTAGTAAGCATCATAAAATATCTATAAATAAAATTGCAAAAATTGCTGATATGGGAAGTAAATATGGTATAGATCATGGTATGCTTTTGGGTCAGGGTGCTTTTTCAGTTAAAGAATGTGATAATGAAACTTCTCAAATACAGGTAAGAAACATTTTATCACAAGAAGGCTTACTTGCTACTATGCATATACTAAAAAGACTAAAATTAGTTGCAAGAAAATAAATCAAATGTAAAAAATTGAACTAAAGTCTTGCCTTATTAACATAACACTTAATTAAAAATCCGCTTTATTTTAATACATATAATATAATGGTAACATTGAGTAAGAATCTAAAAACTTTAGGCCCCTGAAAAATCTTGTTTTAATATAAAAAGTTTAAATAATTAACTCCAAAAAATATTTGAATTGGATAGAAATACTGCAGCATATCAGAAGATAAAAATTAAATTTACAAAATTGGTAACCTGCGAATTATTATATTTTACGAAATTACACAATCTTTAAAAATATAAATTCTCATTAAGCACTATAAACTTTTTTTGCTTAAAAAACTTTGATGAAAATTTCTTACACTATTTTTATACAAATTAGTTAGCCACACATAATAATTGCTACAATACAAAGGGTTATTAATTTTTTTATTAAATTTATAATAACTAATATTCTAAATAAGACTAGATTAAAGTATAATAAACCTCCTAAACATAATGATAAAATAAATGTGGCTCATAATCTTGACAAGCACTGGAAATTTAGAATAATTTCCTCCATTTATATTGGCTATGCAGCTTACTACTTATCTAGAAAAGCTTTTACCTATATTGCTCCATTCTTAATTATAGATCTTTCTATAACAAAAATAGATATAGGTGTAGTATCAAGTATTTTATCCTTAACATATGGAACTAGTAAGTTGATAAGCGGGATACTATGTGACTATTTCAATTCAAGGTACTTCCTGGCCTTTGGATTAATTGCTACAGGTCTATGTGCTATTTTATGTGGTTTTTCTTCTTCCCTTCAGGCATTTGCTATATTGGGAGGACTTAATGGATGGTTTCAAGGCTTTGGTTGGCCAGCTTGCACTAATTTATTGACAAACTATTTTAATAAAAGAGAGCGAGGAAAATGGTGGAGCTTTTGCTCAACTGCTCATACAGTAGGGGGAGCAATTATAGCATATATTTCCGTTTATTATGCTAAAAATTATAATTGGCAATCTGGTATTATTGTTCCAGGTACTTTATGTATAATAATTGGGTTATGGCTAATAAATAGGTTAAAAAATTTACCTGAAGTAAACTACGTTGATCAATTTCAAGCTAATCCTTTAATCCACCAACAAGAGTTAAGTAGTCAAAATAGTTTAAAGTTAAAACATATTTTATTAGAACATGTTTTTAGTAATGGGTATGTATGGTTACTAGCTTTTTCATATTTCTTTACATATATTATTCGTACAGCAGTTAGTGATTGGCTACCTCTATTTTTAGTTGAAGAAAAAGAGTATAGTATAGCAGATACAGTAATATGTGTATTTTTATTTGAAATCGGTGGCTTTATAGGGATTTTAGCAGCTGGTTGGGGATCTGATTACTTGTTTCAAGGAAGACGTATTCCCTTAGCAATTTTAAGTTTTCTTATTATGTTTTTCTTCATTATGGTTCTTTGGTATTTACCATCAGATCGGTTTATAATAAATTTTATAATAATTCAATGCATTGGATGTCTAGTATTTTGCCCTCAGATGCTAATTGGGCTAGCTGCAGCTGAATTGGTTGTAAAAAAGGCTGTAAGTACCTCAAATGGGTTTGTAGGATTTTTTGGTTATATGGGATCTGCAGTAGCAGGTTATCCTTTAGGAGTAATTATTGAAATATATGGATGGTACAATTTTATTCTAGTATTAGTTATGTGCGGTATTCTATCTTTAATTGCTTTATTTCATATGTTTATCTATGATTGGAAAACATTAAATTTAGCTAACGACTAATTATATGTACTATTTTTAATTTAATAGATTTACCTTAAATTTATATCAATTATATCGATTTATCTTGTCTTTCATCTTCTCTGTAATTTAAAAAATTTATTGAAAAAAGATATAAATCAATATAGATTAAAATCGGTAATTTACAGCAGCTTATGTTTACAAATAAATCTAACGATGCAGTTAAGCCTATTATTGGCATTATTGGTGGCTCAGGGCCAGAAGCTACTATTTATTTTCAACTTGAGCTGTTGAAAGCGATGAAAGAAAATCTCAAGCCCTCAAAGGATCAAGATTATTATCCTGTGTTAGTTGATAATGATCCCTCTATCCCAGATAGATCTTTAGCTATTCTTAAACAGCAGGATGAAATAGTAAACCTCTATATTAATAGAATAAGGAAACTGGAAAGCTTAGGAGCAAATATTATTATAATTGCTTGCAATACTGCCCACGCCTTTATTAAAAAAATTCAAGAAGCAATTAATTCATATTTAATAAATATTATAGAAGAAGCGGTGATCAATTTTGTTAATACAAACAAATTAATAAAAAAGGTTGGACTTTTAGCAACAATGGGAACTTTTAGTTCAAAGATATATCAGCATGAATTTTTAAAGCACGGTGTTGTTGTAGAAGAAATATCAGCCGAATCAATTCTAAAAGTTCATCAAGCTATATATGGAATAAAAGCTGGCTTTGTTACTGATTCAGATATGAAAAAGGATAGAGAAAGATTGTATCGGGTTTATAAAGCCTTTGATGAGCAATTAGATTTTTTAAAAATCAAATCACCTAATGACCTTCTTACCGAAATTTTATACGAAATGCACATAAAGGGAATAAATCATGTTATCCTAGGATGTACCGAATTACCTATTGCTTTAAATAATGAAATTTTTCAAGGTCAGATTTTATTTAATCCGGCAACTATTATTGCAAAAAAAACACTATATTACTGTAATCTTATAGAAAATAATAATATACTAAGGAAGGTTATATAATGGATTATCCTTATTTAATTGAGTATGGGGTTCAAGATGTCCAAGGAAATCTGAGTGACTACATAATTAACAATCGAGACTTCATTTTTAAGAAAGTTCATAACACGGGGGCTTTATTATTCAGAGGATTTAATCTGAAATCTGCAGAAGATTTTAGAGAAATTGTTACAATTTTACAACCTGAGTTACAAAATTACATTGGAGGCGATTCGCCAAGAAGTAAGGTTACCGATAATATATATACTTCAACTAGCTACCCTCCTGAAGAAATTATATCTATGCATCACGAAAAATCATTTTCAAATTCATACCCAAAACTTATTTACTTTTTCTGTGAAATTGAGCCTAATATTGGGGGTGAAACTCCTATAGCAGATGGAAGAGAGATTTATAAGAAAATGCCTTCTGATATAATAGAGAAATTTGAGAAGAGAAAGCTGAAATATATAATGAATATGCATAGTGGAGATGGTTTCGGTAAATCATGGAAAGATGTTTTTGAAATAAGCTCAAAAATTGAGTTAGAAAAACTACTTAATGAACTTAAAATAAAATTTAAGTGGAAAGGCAATGGATTATTGCAAGTGGAAGAAATTGTAAACCCTATAATTATTCATCCAGAAAATGGAGATAGAATATTCTTTTCTCAAGCAGATCAATGGCATCCATCTAATCTAGATGAAAATGTTTTAGCCGATATGAAAGAAATTATGCCAGAAGAAGATTTCTATCATAATTGTCGTTATGGAGACGATTCTGAGATTAGCTTCGAGGATTTGAATCGTATAAAGGAAATAGTTAACAAGGAAAGAGTGTTTTTCAAATGGAAAAGAGGTGATTTACTAATGTTGGATAACCTAGTTTCAATGCATGGGCGTAATTCTTTTAGCGGGGAAAGAAGAATACTAGTTGCCATGTCTTAGTTTAAGTACACAAGCTATTAAAACTCTTATGATATTAACTAATAGCAATTTATATTAATTAAAAATACTCTAGGTCAAATAGTAAAATGGTAGTAATGGAATGAAATTGTCTAATTTAGAAAAAGAAACTATATGCAGCTTATTTGAAAAACAAGTTGCATTAACGCCTTTACTACCTGCAACAATTTTCGAAACAAATACGCTCAATTATTATGAGCTAAATATTAAATCTAATCAACTTGCTTTATATCTAACTGAATTAGGAATTCTCTCTGGTGATATTATTGCAATTAATATTGATAGGTCGATTAGTATAGCGGTAATTATACTTGCTATTTTAAAAGTTGGTGCAGCATATTTACCTCTTGATGCAGATAGTCCTCAACTAAGACTTCAAAATATATTATTAAATTCAAAGCCCAAATTACTTATAGCTAATGAATGTTACCTTAAAAAGTTTAACGATTATGGTGGCGCTATTAAATCATTGGAATATATATTACAAAAATCTCAGTTTTTAAAAGGAGAATTTAAGTCTAAAGCAAATCCTGATAATCTAGCTTATGTAATATATACTTCTGGTTCTACAGGTGAACCAAAAGGAGTTAAAAGTATTCATATAGGTCTTACCAACAGACTAGTATGGATGAAAAAAGAATATAAAATTAATTTCAAAGATAGAATTTTACACAAAACCCCATTAAGTTTTGATGTTTCTGTATGGGAGATATTATTGCCTTTAATCGCTGGCGCGACTTTAATTATTTCTCCTCCATCTGTTCACAAAGATCCAATAAAAATAATGCATCTTATTGAGAAATACTCGGTTACCGCAATTCATTTCGTTCCTGTAATGCTAGGAGTATTTTTAGATTTTGTGGAGCACCACAGATGTAAATCATTAAGAAATGTATTTGCGAGTGGTGAGGCATTGACAGAACCTATAGTAGAAAAGTTTTTTAAAAAACTAAATTCTCGCTTACATAACTTATACGGCCCTACTGAAGCATCAATTGATGTTACTTATTATGAATGTAGAGCAAATTATAAAGTTACTATTGGCAAACCCATATCTAACACAAAAATATATATTTTAACCGATAATCTATTGTTATGCGATGAAGGAGAAATAGGCGAAATATATATTAGTTCCATAGGCCTAGCAAAAGGCTATTTAAATAGAGTTGATCTTACCGCCGAAAGATTCATTGATAATCCTTTTGTAGAAAAAACCAATAAAAGAATGAGGGCATTTTTTAAATTATATAAAACTGGAGATTTAGGGAAATTTTTATCAGATGGTAATATTCATTATATAGGTAGAATTGATCATCAGGTAAAAATTCATGGCCATAGAGTTGAATTGGGTGAGATTGAATCTATGCTGCAAAAATCATCATATATTAAAGAAACGGCTGTAATTACAAAAAAGAATAATACAAATGACCAAATATTAATAGCCGCTATAGTACCATTAAACTTCTCAGAAAAGAATGAAAGTGATTTTCTTGAAATGATAAAACAATATCTGCGGAACAATTTACCTGAATATATGGTACCAGCAAATTATATTATATTAAGGGAATTGCCAATAACTACAAGTGGTAAAATAGACAGGATTAAGTTAGGAGAGTTGGCTACAAAAGTACAGAAAAATGATTCTTTTCCTGAACTACCCCAAACCGCTATTGAAAGTAAGATATGTGAGATCTGCTCTTCTGTTTTAGAAGTAGATAATATGACATTATCAGATAATTTTTTTGATTTAGGAGGTAATTCCATACTAGCTATGAAGCTATTACTTAGGTTAAAAAAAGAATTTAAACCAAATATTCCTTTAAGAGTGATATTTGAAACCAATAATATAAAAGAGTTATGCGAATTAATAGAAAGTAAATAAGTTTATAATGTAATTGAGAGAATAATGCAGTTCGTAACTTTATCGTCAGCACAAGAAAGATTGGTTTTTGTTGATAGCTCTATTGAAAATAAGTCCTTATTTAATATTCCGCTTGCTATAAAGATTATAGGCAAGCTTGATATAAAGTTACTTAAATTAGCTTTTTCTAATCTAATTTTGAGGCAAAAAATATTAAATCTGAAAATTTATAATTTTGAAGGAGAGATTAAAGGAAAAATACTTAAAACTCCTTACTTTAAATTAAAAAGCACTAAAAATTTTAAAAACAAAAATCAGAATTATATAGAGGAATTCATAGATGATGCTATATCTAAAGATTTTAAGCAGCAAGATCTTATTAGGGCTGAATTATTGCACTACAAAAAAGATGAATATATTTTAGTTATCGTAATACACCATATTATTTCTGATGATTGGTCTATGGATATTTTATTGCGAGAATTATCGCATTTATATAACTCTTTAAAAAAAAACATCCTAAATGAATTACCTTTTTTAAAAACTCAATATCATCAATTTGCAAAGAATCAAAAAGAATTAATACAACACCAATATTATGAGGAAACTCTAAATTATTGGCGAAAATATTTAGAGGGACATTCTAATTTTATTAATCTTCCTTCTACTAAAGCTAGACCTAATGTATTAAGTAATAAAGGCGAAGGAATAATCACTAAGATTCCTGAAGCAACATATAAAAAAATTAAGTCATATTGTAAAATAAAAAGGGTCACTATATTTACATTCTTAATTACAGCATTTCAATTTTTATTACATAGGTATAGCAGTGAAGATGATATAGTAATTGGATATCCATGTGCAAATAGACTCGATCCTGACTTAGAACATCTCATAGGTTTATTTGTTAATATCTTACCTCTTAGAACAAAATTTGAGGCAAATAAAAATTTTTATGAGCTAATTGAACAGACAAAGTTTGATCTAATCAATGGATATGAAAATCAGGATTTTCCTTTTGAGCAGTTAGTTCAAAATTTAGAAATCAATAGAACTCCTAATTATCATCCAATATTTCAAATCCTTTTTACTTTTATAAATAATGATAGTTATTACGACTTTAGTGATTTAAAAATATCAATACTGGATATTAAAGCCAAATTAGCAAAATTTGATCTTAGTTTATTTTGTAATGAAAAAAATAGTGAACTTAGTATTAACTTTTTATACTCTACTGATATATTAGAAAAATCTACAGTAGAAATATTAAGTACGGCATATCTCAATATAATTAACAATGTCTTAGAAAATGATACAATGTTAATATCTAAAATTCCTTTAGTAGATAGTGAATTGCTTACTAATATAATTGAAAATAATATTCAAGAAGAAAGTATAATTAGTTTATTTGAACAGCAGGTTTCAAAAAATCCAGAAAAAACAGCGATAATATTTAAAAATCAGAAATGCAGTTATAGAGAATTAGCTAATTTAGCTAATTCTTTTGCCTCTTATTTAGAAAAATCTGGTATAGATCAAGGTAGTATTATCGCTATAAATATGGAACCAAGCATTGAATTTATATCCATAATTATAGGCACTATTAAATATGGTTGTATTTTTCTTCCAATAGATAAGATGACTCCACCTGAGCGTATTCTAAATATTATAAATGAATCTGATACTAGGTTGTTTATAGCTTCAAATTTAGATTCAAATTATATCAAAAAATATGATGGAAGAATTCTTGATATAGCAATAGATTATGAATATGTGTTCAATACAAAAGAATTTTTCAGCCAAAATAATAAGCCGAATGAGATATCTTGTATAATTTATACTTCTGGATCAAGCGGAACGCCAAAAGGAGTATTGTGCAAACATATAAGCATAATTAATCGTGTTAAATGGCATTCTAAGGAATACAAAATCAAAAATAATGATATTTTTTTACTCCTTGCAAATTTATCTTTTGTAGATTCTATAGGAGAAATTTTCTTACCGTTACTTAATGGATCTACGTTGGTGATTCCTCCAGCTAAAACTGCTGCTGATCCTGAGCAATTAATAAGTTATATCAATAAATATAGCATTACCAGAATAGGAATCGTTCCATCTCTATTAAGAATCTTATTTGAAAAATATAAAAACTTAAATTTAGAAATACCTAGTATAAGGCATATGGAAGTCAGTGGAGAGCCATTTCATTATGACTTAATTAAACAAGCATTACATAAGCTAAAAAAAGTTAAACTTATTAACCGTTATGGCTCAACAGAAGCAACTTCAGTTATATATAATGAATTAAGAATAAATCCAAATTCAAAGGAAAGTTTTTTAATAAAAACCCATGTTATAGATAATACAGAAATTCACATTTTAGATAAATATTTAAATCATGTGCCAAAAGGGCTAATTGGTGATGTATATATTAGTGGAGTACCTTTAGCTGCTGGATATTTAAAAAGCCCTGATTTAACTAGGGAGAAATTTATTGATAATTTTAATAGCCCCTTACTTCCTCAAAAAATATATAAAACTGGAGATTTAGGTGTTTTTAATCAAGATGGATCAATTCAAATAATAGGCCGAAAAGATAACCAGATTAAAATTAACGGCTATAGGGTTGAATTAAGAGAAATAGAACTAGCTATTGAAAGATATTCAGAAATTAATCAAGCAGTTGTAACTTACGATATAATTGATGATGAACAAAAAAAATTGATAGCCTTTATAACTCTTAAAAATATAGAAAATCTATCAGAACCAACTTATTCAGAAAATATATTAAGGGAATTACTTTCAAATTCATTACCTCAATATATGATACCCACAAAATTCATCATTTTAGATCATATTCCTCTCTCAAATAATGGTAAAATCGACTATCTGGCTTTAAAAAACTCAAGTAATCTAATAAAAAAAGAATATAATATAGCTCCTAGAAATCATAGAGAATATAAAATTGCTAAAATATGGGAAGAAGTTTTAAAAACTGATAAGGTAGGAATTTTTGATGATTTTTTCCAGATCGGAGGAAATTCTTTAATCGCAATTAGATTAATTGTAAGGATACAAAAAATATTTGGTATTTCATTTCCCATACCAAATATTTATAAGTATAAAACAGTAGAAGCAATGGCTAAAATTATTGCTCAGGATAATTCCTTTCCAAATGAGGACGTAATATTACCAATAAATAAAAATGGAACAGAGATTCCTATTTTCCTTATTCATCCTGCACCAGGATTTGCCTTTCCTTATTCTATACTTTCTAAATACATCAAAAATTACCCTATATATGGAATAAATGATGCTTCCTTAAGTAATCCCGATTTATCATTTAAAACCATACAAGAAATGGCAAGTTTTTATCTTAAGAAAATAATAGAAGTTCAAAAAAATGGCCCTTATATCCTTGGAGGCTGGTCCTTTGGTGGGGCTGTAGCTTTAGAAATTGCATATCAATTGAAGGAAATAAATCAAGAAGTTGATACAATTATAATGTTTGATAGTTCACTTAGGCCAAAAGAATACTATAGTGAATGGACTGATCAGGAAATTGCCGAGGACTTGCATAGAATAGGATTAAATCATGATTCTAACGAGGGTAAGATAATTATTGAAATTATGAAAAGGAATGGTGGTTTGTTGAAAAATTATATTCCAAGTAATTACTTAGGGAGGGTAATTTTATTTAAAGCTCAAAATGATGAATATACAAGTGAATTCAGAAGAAATGATTTTTTTCAAGGATGGTCGAAAGTACTTGGAAGAAATCTTGAAATATACTCAGTAAAAGGTACACATAAAGATATGTTTAACGAAGAACATGTACGAGAGCTTTCTATTTTACTTGAATATCTACTGACTAATAAAAATATTAGTTATATTTTACAAGACCAGAATCTCTCCAATATTGACGCCTATTTACATTATGCAATAGCCAGGAATGACCAATTTAGCATTGAAAGGTTATTAAACATTGGCGCCTGTATGTCTTCAAAGGATTCATCTGGTAGAACTGCTTTTGATAAAATATCAGAACATACCCTTTCATAAATACATTTGAAATTTTAGTACCAATATTTTAACTTTGTATATCTATTTTATTGAAAATTAAAATATTTGGTGCGCCCCAAAAAAAGTAGTTGTATAGTTCATACAATCCAACAACATTCATTAAATTCCAATTTCGCTAGCCGTGGATATTTATCATCTTTCTCTCTATAACCTAAATTGCATAAAAAATTTACTTTATAACTTGAATTTATAAAAAAAGTATTATTAACTGCGTCAGGATTGAACCCAGACATCGGGCCACAATCAAGCCCAAGGCTTCGTGCTACAATTATAAAATAAGCTGCCTGCAAAGTAGAGTTTCTTATGGCAGTATCAATAGATATCTCCTCTGAAGAAGAAAAAAGACTTTTTATTTCTAAATTGTGAGGAAATAATACAGTTAAGTGATCATAAAACCTAATATCATAGGCAAAAATTGCAGTAATAGGGGCAGACTTAACCTTGTCAATATTTGCAGGCAGTAAGCAAGGGTATAATTTCTCTTTTTCAAAAGTACTTTTAAGAAATAATATACGCAAAGGAGATGAATTAGCAGAAGTTGGACCCAGCTTCATAATATTATAGATCTCTTTTAACAAATTTTCTTCAATATCTCTACTTTGGAATTTGTAGCATGTCCTTTCATTAAATACCATATCTACTGTTTTCATGGCCAGTCTCTAAATCGCGTTAATAATTGCCCTAGTTTAACAAAAGCAGCAGGTTTTAGCATAAGATGTATTTCCTAATTCTTGTAGTTCTAAATCCAATATCAATTCTGGCTTTAAGTGAACTGATAAAGAAATTAATTAGTTTATTAAGGTCTTTTATCTCCTGATAGTATCAAAATTTCGCTATTTCAATCACTTGAAATTTCATAATATCTCCAGTAATTTTTTGTATCTTCACTTAATTTTTCTGGATTTTTTTCATAAGTTTCTCTAATTTCATCCCTCCAAGGTTTTAATTTGCTAGCATGATGTGCAATAAAGTATGAAAATTGTGGATGAGTATCTGCAAATATAGATATCATATTCCACCTTATAGGTAAATTGTAAATTAGATCTTTAAATGTAATATTAAACAAATCTTGATCAGCAAAACGGAAATCACAATCACTTGACTCTAATACTCTAAGCATTTGATCTGATGCATTAAATTTCCTCATATTTTTTAGGTTAAAAAGTATTAAACCGCTGTTCTTATAATAATTAGGAATTTTTCTTGCACATGTTACCCTAGGTGGTAGACCATAACCTCCATGAAGATCAGTAACAGCAGCAGCTATATAATTTTCTAAATTGATTTGCTTTAAACTTGTTAGATCTCTATATACCAACATATCAGAATCTATATACAAAATCTTATCTAAGTCTGGAAATATTTCATGCAAATATAATCTATAGAAAGATAGTTTAGGATAACGTAAAGTGAACTTTTTATTCTTATCAAGAAATCTAGAAGAGGAATTATCTGGGAAGTAAATAAAGTCAATTTCATAGTTTCTTATATATTTCATTGACTCCATCTTTTTTTTCGATGATTCAGATAGCGGATCTTTTGGATCCATTATTATATGAAACTTATACATAGTATTTAAATCAGAGTTTAATAATGCAGAAGAAATAGTTACAGCTGCATACTTTGCATATTGTTCATTTATTACAAGTGCAATATCTAGTAAATTATCTTGTTTTATATCAAGTAATGTAATAACTTTATTTATTCTTTTTACTGCAGACTGAAAATTTACGTCTTCTTTTGAATCTAGCGATGTCGCTCTTCCTAAAATGTCAATTAAAGCTAGCCTATACTCCGCTCTTGACATTAACTGATTAATACCAGATTGTAATAGCTGATGTAGAAATTTTATTTCACTCTTATCGGGTACAGTAAAATATATCTTTATGATATCTTCTTCTGTTAATCCAGAAAATTTTTTCCCTATCTCATTCTCAAAACCGCTAATTATAGCTTTACCTAAATCTTGATATGAGTCTGTAGTAAATGTCGTATCAAGACTATAGCTTAGATTTTTTATTGATTGATAAAATTTATTTATCTGATTTGGTGGATTATTATCTTTGATATTAAGAATTGCTAAACATCTATATCCTCTAGCTACATTAACTTTTTCAACTCCGTCTTCTACCTGAAATGTACAAAAACTTTTTATCTCTTGTTTACGGTAATTAGATAGACTTTCTGAAGTAAGTTCATTAAGTTTTAAATCCAGTAATAAATTATCTAATCTTCTGTCTGAATAAAATTTATTATATGTATAAGTAGTAATATCAAATGCATAAACAGTCTGAAAATATAAATTTCTTAATAATGGATAACATCTAAAACCCAAAAACACCAACATTAAAATAAACAGCAAATAAAACAATTTTAATCTTTTCATATTTATTTTTTGAATTAACAATTTAAGAAACGATAAACATTAACAATGTTATTGTCAAATTATTCTTATTATTAGTTGTATAAGTGCAACTGTATTGTCTAGTTATCAGTCAACATCATCTATTGAAATATAATTTACACTTTATTAATAATAATCATCTTTTAGTTCCTTTAATGTTTTTTTCTGTTTGTTCTCTTGAAACAGTCTTTTAAATCTATCCAATGGGTTTTCCACTATTTTTGAATTATTTATTTTAGGTTTATTTTTTTCCATTAGATTGAATGCCGCCTTTATGCTTAAGGAGCTTTATAAGTCAAATTATTCTGCTCTATATACTCATTAAAAGCTTTTGTATGTATTCCGAGCCTACGAGCTATGAATGATTTAAACTCCCCGCTATTTAAAAATTTTCGTGTGTCTTCAGACATATACTTATCAATAGCAAAATGCATTTAGCGAGCAGAAAACTTACTTAAACTACTCACCTAATAATTAGTATCTAAAAAAAGTATAAAGCCCTAATAAATTTCTATCTCTCTACAACGGCTTTGTTGCCTATTATTTACGCAACAAAGCTGTCATAACCCCCAATATTTCTTTCTAATTTCTGGAAATCCCAACTGAATTTTACGTGAAGAGCAGCCTTTAGCAACCTTAACAAATTCACTTATTGAAATGTGCGGTGGTACTTAGGCAAAAATATGGACATGATCAGCAGAAAGAATAGTATTAACCCCCCTACCCCTTCTTAGAAAAAAACTTCAATACCCCTTCTATGATCTCTCTTCTCTTTGCTAAAAATACTTCAGGATGTTTTTCTGCAATCTGAAGAAGCGCGCAAGCTGGACTAGAAGGTTTCTTTACTCCTCTCTCCCAAGTACAGTAAGTAATATGTACTACTCCAAGTAAATCTGCAAAGACCACTTGAGTCATACCAAATGTCTTTCTAATATTTTTAATACGAGATGGAGTCATATTACCATCTTGTAAGAAAAGACCAAAGTCTAGTCCTGATGTTACATCTTTATGCTTCATAATGGGTACCAATATTAAATTAATTAATTTTACTGCGTCATTACCTAGAATATTGCCTACTAAAGCATTTGTCAATACATTATGCATACCAAGTATGTATAATGTATTAGTATTACACTAATTCAGTAACTGCTTGTACTGACGACTGAGCATTACTGAAACAACTAAGAACCCTGCAAGAGAGTATTAGAACCAAGTAGTGGAAATGAAAAAAATACTAGGAATAATAGGATTTTTGCTAACACTAGAACTGCAGCTCCAGGTATTAGAATCTGGTAAACACACCATACATTCCAGATAAAACAAATTCTAACTAACCATTTTGCGTCAGAGTAAAAGTTCCTTAGCTGAAGGCCAGGTTTTATTATGCATTTAAAATGTTTTATTTCTTTATTGATAAGATAGGGCTAAGCTCAAGGAGCACCCTACCCTACTTTTATTATTATGCTATTATGCTTTTCTAAACTTTATAAATACTTAAAGATTACTTCTAAGTAAGTACCTATTCTTAATGAGACGGTATTTGCTGTTAGTTTAGATACAGAAAAGTACATATGAAAATTACCTTAAAGCTGAACCCCTTGATCTAAAAGGGTTTTAAGGCGGCGGCCTATCAATAATTTAAAATCTTCTTAGCCTCTGTAAGCCTTATAAGGCAAGCTTTAGAGGCCTCTTGTGAGAAAATCCGTACTTTCCTGCAAAGACCGCATTTAAGTAACTAAAGCATTAAGCTGGTAATTTATTATTTTGCAGCTATTTTCTATAGCTGAACCATATTTCTGAGTGATCCAATCTTTGAGGAAATTAGTTGGAGCTTTCAGGGTTATTTTTCTTTGGGTTGTATCTTCTTCTGCTCTTAGTTTAGAAAACCATGCTTTGTCTAGCCCACTACCAAATTGGTTCTTTAGGGCTGCCCTGACCTGATACCACGCTGTTGCCGGATCTAGCTCTTCTAAATATATCTCGTCCTGCTGCCTTTCTACTGTAGCAGTATTATTACCCAGCGTACTATACTTCTTCATTTCGCCATACATCACTTCTATATCCTTACCGTAAATTAACTGGATTTCATTGGTTAATTTATCCTGTTGGCTTTCTGTTAAGTTTAAGTTATGAGCAAGCTCTACAAAAAAAATACCAGCGTTGGGTCTTGTAAATTTACTTTCAGTAAGTAGCCTATAAGCTACTTCAGTCTCAAGTAAAGCTGCTATCTTCCTTTTTAGTTGAGAGGCAGCGCTAGTGTTTAAATCTGCTTCTATGGCTACTAGGTATTTCTCCATTTTTTCTTTTTTCTGCTCGATAGGTTCTATTCTAACAAATCTAAAGCTTTCATGGTTTACCTTTTCGCTTTGGTGCTTCTCATGCTGCATGGCTTTAGTTAAATAGGCGAGTATTTGTTTGTTATTGCCAAAAGACATTAGAGGATATTTGCTATCTAGCTTTAACAGTAATTCATTGGCAAAGTTTACACTAAACTCTCGACCAGATTTATGGTTTAACTCACGTACTTGAGTTTCGTCCAAGGGGTGTAGATCTTTTAGCCTTTTGTTAGTATAGAAAGAGCTTGAAGGCGCCGCGGAAACTCTAGTGACAATATTTTTATCTACTTTTTCTTTATTTGGGGAATTCCTTAAGTCGGTTGGCTGTTCCATTGCTCCCATAACCCCTTTATTGGTTAAATTAGCTATATCTACTAATTCTATACCTGGCTTAAGCCTTTTACTTGGTTCTTTATTTCCAGACTTGTTGAAATTCTTAGTTCTTTCTGATTCTTTAAAATAATTTTTAAAAGGTACAGATTTCTTAAAAAATACAGATTCCCTATCTAAATTATCTTTATTCTTTATATTTTTATTTGTTTTAAAGTTTTTATTTAATAGTGGTCTAAATTCTGCTACGTCAGGGTCATAGGAGGCGACTAAAGTTTTACTCTCGATAGTTTCATTGTGTCCAATATCTAAGGTAGCCTCTAAAGGAGCGAGAGAAGGGTCACTCAATGAACAATGACTCAGCGCGTGCTGGTAGTGAATTTGGTTTAAATCTTTGTTATAATCTTGCTTCGTATCGTTAGCCTTATGTGATTGTGCATTTACATTTTTACCTGAAACAAGGGTGTTAACAACCTCAGGGCTTAGTTTAAGATTAGACCTATCATTTAATTTTAACAGAACATCTTCATGTTCACTTGGTATAGAAAGAGTTATTTGCCATAAGGACCTATCCCTCCTGTCTTGAGCTGAACTCTCCCCTTTAATATAAAAATGCCTTCTCAATATAAATCCTACCTCTTCTAAAATACTCATAGCTTTCGATAAATAGCGTTTATCACAAGAGTACCTATCTACTAATTCATGGTAAGATACTTTGAGAGAAAACTTACTATCGCTATCTATACAGGTATTTTTATCATTTCTATTTTTAACAGAGCTACATTTGTAACACTTTATAAATAAATCTAACCATAGAACTTTATGAAATGAAGTTAAATAGTCATTAGAAGTGACCGTTTTAAGAAGATAATAATTGAGCCTTATAAAGAGCTTAGTTCTATCTAAATAAGTTCTACCCATTTCCTGCAAAGGGTTGTAAGGTAGGTGGTCCCCTGCCCTATCAGGCATTTTAACCAATAGATCAAAAACTTTACATGGAAGAGTTGGAATAATAAGATTTCTTTTATTCTGACCAGACTTATTCTTATCTTTGATAATAATAAAATAGCCCTTCTCGCTTAAGCTTTGTTGTAGTTTAAAGACTTGAGACCTGGAACAGCCTAATTGAGTAGCCCACTTATGGCTTGGAAGTGCCACACTTCTTTGTTTGCCGCTATTTGCATTGATTAAACTCAAAGAATCTGCTGCGATATAGAAGAGCTTTTCAAGGTGGGATAGATTGTGGTGAAGTAGGATATGGTCGAGGACGCATCCTGACATTGGTATGTAGGATTTGTTCTCGGTTATTTTAAGAAGATCTTTAGGTGGTATAGGAGGTTTGCCAGCATAAAGATGCTGTGGCAATTCCTCTATTTGGCATAAAGCCGAGGTTATTTGCATTTTTTTGCCCTTTTTTAGGGGCTAAAAACTAAAAAATACTTGACTTAACCCTAAAAAAGGCATAATATACTGGTTATAAGAAATACAAGCCGCTCAAAGCTATATCTTATCTATAAAAACCTATAAAGTTTTATGAAGGTGTTAAGTTCTATTTTTAGTCTTAGCGCCTCTTTTTTTATCTAATATAAAATTATAAATTTACTGAAAAACCTTTGTAAGTGATAGTTTTAGGCTTGACATATTAAACTTATATCTTCCTTGACGCGCATAGTCAAGTTCTTTTTAAATTTAACTTTATAAATTATACCAAATTATCTCCTTATGAAGCTAAAAAGGATGCTTAGCGTAAGTTAAGTCATGTGTGTGTATTTAAATACTCAGGCAGGTGAGAACTCAATTTTTGTGGTAATTGTGGATTTATAGTAACTTCAACCGTAGAGCTTCCAAAAAATTTTAGCCCTAGTTTTTCAAAAAATTCTTTAATTAGTATGTCGTTTACCAGTTTTGGTGTTTCATTTAAATAGATATTATTTTCTTTGCTTTCTAAATAGCCAATAACTTGTTTAGGCATATTAACATATGCAGCTAATTGATCCTGTGTAAAGGCTAA
>Ga0209702_10004000_pt1 | contig 22204 bp, 21 predicted proteins | sample FRY01_FD_187210 | JGI IMG/M metagenome (GOLD analysis project Ga0209702, IMG submission 187210) | Freshwater microbial communities from Lake Fryxell liftoff mats and glacier meltwater in Antarctica - FRY-01 (SPAdes) (version 2) | ecosystem: Environmental > Aquatic > Freshwater > Ice > Glacier... | reverse complement strand
TTGGGTGACCTCAGCAACGAGTTTCGACAGCTCGGCGATCCGATTCGCTTGCTCAGCGATCGTCAGATCCTGCGGATCGATTTGTGGTGTTGCAGCGTCACACATGACGAACGGGTAACAAATCGATCAATTCTCCGAAACCCCAATCGAAAATGAGCGGCTACAAGGCAATCTGTGCCCCGGCGAGCAACTCTGCCACACGCCCCGCCGTACCAATCTCAAGCGTGGCCAGCGTCTGCCCTGACTCTTGCAAATAAACGATCGCCGCATCTTCGATTTCGTCGTCATCAACACCGTAAACCAACTGCCCAAGACTCGCCCGAATCGTTTCCTCAGTGGGTGCTATCGCGGCCAAACACTCGGCTGCGTTCTGGCCTCGTGCTGTAATCCGCAGCGTGATCGTCGCCTCGTGCGCCGTGATCCCAACGAGCGGTATTCGGTCGCGATCAATCAGATTGGGCAGCATCGCCTCAATCGTGCTCTCCCCTGCCCCAAAGCACTTCATACGCCGGTGAATGATGACCCCCGCTTTTGGCTGCATCCGCATGATGCATTCGGCCACACAGCTCCGCCACATCGTGCGCATCTCTGCCGGCACTCCCGGCAGAGCAAACACCCGGCTCTTCCCGCCCCCCGGCCGACTCACATCCAGATCGATTCCCGGCGCGGTGCCATCGGGATTGGGAATGATCCGACTGCCCTGCGGAAAGAATGCCTGCCGACGGTTGCTCGGAGTCATTGGCGCTTTGCGATTGGCAAATCGCGACTCGACATCCTCAAGCGCCTGCAGGAATAATTCCAGCGGGGCGTTGCTCAACGCCGCCAAGACCTCCCGCGTGAGATCGTCGGCGGTCGGGCCCAAGCCGCCGGTGGCAACAACCACATCTGCCCTTCCGCAGGCAATCCTAAATACCTGCAAGCCAGCCTCTAAGGTGTCGGTCACGGTAGTGTGAAACACCACCGGAACCCCAAGCAGTCCGAGTTCTGTGGAAATCCACTGGCTGTTTGTGTCGAGGCGTTGTCCTGACGTAAGCTCGTCGCCGATGGCAATCACTTCAGCGAGCAAAGGTATGGTCATGTAGTTTTTCTCCTGCCTGCTGATTCGCTACTCGCTCCATGTCATGCCCTTCTCTACCAGCGCCCATCGGCGGCGAACAGCCTGCCCACGCTAGCGGGCTGGCCGCTTTCCCATCTGCAGGAAACAATAGGGGAATGAAACTAGGACTCCTCGGGATCGACGGCCAGATCGCCACACTGCTCGCAGCAGCATCTCGCTGCGGTGATAGTATTGTCATCGCCTGTGATTTGCCTCTGGACTCCCCTCACGCGTCTCTCGCAATCGATCTGCCTCGTGACGCCTCTTGGGAGGCCCTTCTTGATGTGCGGGTCTGCGATGCGGTGCTGATCGGCGCCGATGGCTGGAGCGAATATCGGGCCGACGGCATGCGGAAGCTCGTCCAAGCGGGCCGCACGTTGCTGGTGTCTCAACCGCTCGCGCTCTCGATGCTGTGGGCTTACGAGATCGATATGATCCGCAAAGATTCGGGTGCAATCGTCATTCCCTTCCTGCCGGCCCGGCTGCATCCCTATGTGGGACGACTGAGCGATGAGATCGAGGCGAGTCTGGCAGGCAGAGGATCTGTGGGAACTCTTGAAACGATTACGATGGAGCGGCGCATGCACGATCGCTCTCGCGATGCCGTGCTGGCACAACTTGCCCGCGATGCCGACCTCGTCCGCGTGCTCGTCGGAGACCCTCAGCGACTCTCGACGCTTGGAAACGATACACCCGACACAGCGTGGAGTACGCTGGCTGTTGGCTTTACCAACGCATCTCATGTGCCAGTTCGCTGGCACATTCTGCGAGGGGATCCTTCTGGCCTAAAGATCTCACTGATCGGATCGGCTGGCGCGTGCGAAGTCGATATCCCCGACGACCCATCGCAGAAGTGGCAGTGGTCGGGCGGAAGGCAGTCGCTCGCTGCATTGCCGCCCTTGGAATGGAATGCCGCCGAGGCAATGCTCCGCGTTTTGCACGATGCCTGCCACAAAGAACACCGCCTCAACGCCCAAAGTGATTCTGATGAAATGCCGTCGCCAGCATCGTGGGCCGACGCCGCCCGCGCGATTGAATTAGCCGAAACGGTGCCTCGCAGCATCGCCAGAGGACGCGGCATCGACCTCCATCAGGAGGAGTTTTCCGAAATCGGTACATTCAAGGGCACGATGGCGTCTCTGGGCTGTGCGATCGTGCTCGGAGTGCTGCTGGTTCTCTTTGTTGCCACTCTTCTCGGCGGGATTGCCAAGGAGGCCGGTTGGCAACTCGGCGAACAAATCGCCGGAATCTGGCCGCTGGCCGTACTGGCCGTCCTAGGGGTTTTTCTCGGCCTGCAAGTGCTGCCTTTTCTGATCCGTTCTGATTCCGATCCAGATGCCACACCAGCCGCAAAAGACGCTGATCCGGACCGCGGCCAGCGTGAATAATTTTTCCTCTGCCAGCACCGCTTGTGCCATTTAGGCCAATCGATGCCTGCCCGCTCTCCTAGCCGTCCGATTGGGAAGGCTGCGCCAGCCACGCCAAGAAACCTGCGAATCGGAGGGCTTTTGTGGCCGAAAACAACCAAACTGGCTACCGGCATTCAAATCGGATAGCAGAGACATTTCCTGTCCTAGTTGCCATCGGAGTCTGTCCGCTATGCGGTTACTGTGGACTGTTTTTACGCTTGTACTCGTGGTCCACAGTGCCTCAGCGATGCGGCCTCTAGCGGCCTCTGAATCGCGGCGAACCGCCATTGTACAGGCGATCGAATCGCAGCGAAACAGCGTGGTCAACATCCATGGCCAGAAACTTGTCTCCAATCCGGATGACGAGGTCGGCGCGGAACTGCGACGAGTCAACGGCATGGGCACAGGTGTCGTCATCGATGCCCGAGGCTACATTGTCACCAACTACCATGTGGTCGAGGGCGTGCGACGCGTCGAAGTCACAATGGCATCTGGAAAGACAACCTCGGCAACCCTTGTCTCGCACGATCCTCGCACCGATCTGGCCGTGATAAAAGTCAATGCCGAGACTCCGCTGACCGTCATCACGACTGGCACTTCGAGCGATCTGATGATCGGCGAAACAGTGCTGGCGATGGGAAATGCCTACGGCTACGAACACACGGTCACTCGTGGCATCATCTCCGCGCTCCACCGCAGCGTCGAGGTCAGTCGGACGCAGCGTTACGACAATCTCATTCAGACCGATGCCAGTATCAATCCGGGGAACTCTGGTGGCCCACTGCTCAATGTCGACGGCCAGATGATTGGCATCAATGTAGCCGTGCGGGCCGGTGCACAGGGGATCGGCTTCGCCATTCCAATCGACCGCGTTCTCGAACTCGTCACAGATCTGATGTCTGTCGAACGCGTTGATAAAACCTGGCACGGGATCGTTGCAACCAAGGGAGACGGCTCGCGCGGGGTTGTTGTTGAGGCCGTTCATCGCGCCAGCCCAGCCGAACAGATCGGTATGAAAAAGGGCGATCTCATCACACAGATTGGCGAACTGCCCGTCTCGAGCCAACTCGACATCGAACGCGCCATGATCGGCCATAAGGCCGGCGACAGCGTCAACGTGACATTCTCGCGAACCACAGGCGACGAGCGTATCAACCTGTCACTCGCCAAGGCCAAAACTCAAACGCTCTCGATCGAAGACCGCTGCTGGCAGGAAATTGGCATACGCTTCCAGCTTGTGCCCGCTGCGAAGGTGCAAAAGTTACAAGCTCGTTATCGGGGTGGACTCCTCGTGACTGACGTGCGCAGCGAAGGCCCTGCCAGCGAGCAGGGAATCCGCGAGGGGGACATTCTTGTCGGCCTGCATGTCTGGGAGACGATCACTCCAGACAATATCTCCTATGTGCTCGACAAAGCCAGAGACGAAAAACTCGGCCCGCTCAAGTTCTACATTCTGCGGGGCCGGGAGACGCTGTTTGGCAATCTCACCTCCGAGAGCCTGCGTCGCTAGTCAGATTCTCTTGGCTCTATAATGGTGCAGATCTCTGAGCCATAGCGCCCCCTTGTACAAAGACTGCCACAGTGGAAACAGAATTTGTTGACTGGCTGCTCAGCGGCATACCAGCCGACCCTCGGCTTGAAGTGGCTCCCGGCGATGACGCGGCCGTGCTCAGGCCACCGTCACTGCGCCGCACGGTCATCACTGTCGATATGCTCAGCGAGGGAGTTGATTTTGTGCTCGGCGGTGACTGTTCTGCAGAGGCCGTTGGTCATAAAGCACTGGCCGTGAGCCTCAGCGACTTGGCTGCCATGGGATCCCGTCCAGAAGCCGCATTCGTGGCTGTCTGTCTGCCCAGGCAGGGTGGCGATGCCATTGGCCGCAAACTCTTTACGGGCATTATGGCGCTGGCCGAGAAGCATGGCGTGACCATCGCCGGTGGCGATACAAACACATGGGACGGGCCTCTTGTCATCAGCGTCACGGCCGTCGGCAGTGTCTTGCCGGGAAAAGCCTGGCGCAGAGATGGCGCCCGCCCAGGTGATCTTTTAGTGGTCACAGGGGCTTTTGGGGGAAGTCTTTTGGGTCGACATCTGGCAATCACGCCGCGTTGTCGCGAGGCCTTGGCAATTGCCGAACAATTCACCGTTCATGCTGCCATTGATGTCAGCGATGGCCTGTCGCTTGACCTCTCACGGATATTGACCGCCAGCGCCATGGGCGCAACGATCAATCTGAGCAAGCTACCAATCCACGCCGACGCTATCACAATGAGTCGCCGGCCGGGCGACACTCGCGCGCCTCTGGAGCACGCGCTCGGGGATGGCGAGGATTTTGAACTCATACTCGCCATGCCGCCGGAGGCAGCCAACAGGCTCGTCGCGGCATCCGGTACGGCGATGCTCAATCTGCCAATCACAATCATTGGCGAAGTGACGGCGGGCCAGGGACTGATTGCGATCGACGCCGACGGCACTGCCAAACCGCTTGAGACGCAAGGATTTTTGCATGACTTCCAGCCCTGAGGCACAACCTGCCACGACGATTTCCCTAAAAATTTCTTCTCTCGACGCACTCTCGCTTTTAGCTGGTCGTCTGGCGAGTGCGCTACCAGAACATGCGTTTGTCTCGCTCTCGGGTGATCTGGGTGCAGGCAAAACAACATTCGTCAAGGCCGTGGCAGCGGCGATTGGCATCGACGCTTGCGAGGTCATCAGTCCGACATTTGGTTTGATTCATATTCACATAGCGACCGACGTCACGAGGTCTGCAAGTCCTCAATCGATTCGATTGGTCCATGCTGATCTTTACCGGCTTACCGGCCCTGGCGATTTACATGAGATCGGCTGGGAGGAGGCGATCGCAGCACCCTGCTGGGTCTTCCTTGAGTGGGGCAGTCGGGTTGCCGCCGCACTCCCCGCCGCGCGACTGGATATCACAATTGAAATCGATTCCATGACGGCTAGGACATTCACATTCACAAGCTGCCAGTTCCACTGTCTGGCTGTGTTAGATCAACTGCTGGAGTCACCTGTCGAGCTGCCCCGATCGCCTTAAGTCGGGCAATTTTCGCCGCCGCTGAGGGTTCTCCGGCGACCTCTCGACCCGGTGCAGAACCAAACAAAGCGACCCGGCCAGCCGGGCCAAAAAGTTCCCACATCCGCCTGCCTCGTTCAATAGTCGGCCGACAATCCACAATCTCGAGCGCCTGCCACTGCGGTCCGATGGCAACGGCCAGAGCCGCTCCCTCTTCCACAATTGGATCCCCCCAGAGCGAACCCTCCGGCCCCTGCGGGCTCGATTCAACGCCTGAAATACGCGGATATTCCGCAGCCAATTCGGCGGTAAAATCGCCGCTTGGCAATACAATTCCTTCAGCACTCACAGCCAACAACCCACCTTGAACGCCGACCATCGCCACTGGTTCGCGGCAGAGAATTTCCACGACCGCTCCCGCCGGATTGCGGAGCTTCACGCTCAAGACCTGCTGCACCCACGGATGCATGTCGAATGCCCGAGCCAATCGCATCGGCAGTTGCGGATCGTCCAAGGGCAATCCACCATCGAGACTGGCGTTGCGCAAGGCCTCGGCTTTCAAGTCGCATCGCACCCAGGCAGGGCAGCCAAGCAATTCAACGGCATCGGGCCGGAGCATATACCCCCCTTGGGACCGCACGCGAGGCCCCACTCGATCCCAGAGTATAAACCCACACGCCAGAGCGGCAGCCAGCACCGCAAGGGCGATCAAACCGGCCCGTCGCTGACTGACAAAACAGGCGATCGCGCCTGGCGATGACGGCACCACTGCGACAGCTTTACGGCGGGGTGGAGGATTCATAGATCACTACAAGCAGGGTCCACTCACCACACCTCAATCTGCGGCGTCAGTTCGACCCCTAGCCGGTCTCGCACTTTTGATCGCACCATTTCGATCAACGCATGCACATCGTCGCTGGAACAACTCGAAGACGCTACTACATAGTTGGCATGCGCGGCGTAGACCATCGCCCCGCCGACATGCAAATCCTTGGCTCCCGATTGTGCAATCAACGATTCCGCACTGGTGCCATGAGGATCTTTAAACATGAGCGCCACCGTCCGTGTGCCCGAGGGTTGTTCCGACCGCTCCACAATCCATAATCTCTGCATGCGTTTGGTCAGCATCTCGGCGATTTCCTCGTCGAGATCCAGCTGGCAACTGATGATTGTGGCGTCATCGAGGTTGCTCCACTGCGACTGAAATGCCAACTGCCCTCCCTGCCGAACTTCCGTCTTTCCAGTCGGCAGCATCACCGTCACCTCCCGAACTCTCTCGCCAATATCTCCACCATGGCCGGCGGCATTGCCCACCAGTGCGCCGCCAATCGTGCCCGGGATGCCGACCAGCGTCTCAAGGCCCGATAGCCCAGCTTGCACGGCCGCGGATACCACATGCACAAGCTTCGCTCCGGCCCCCGCTATCACGCTTGGCCGGTTCACCTCAATCGCGCAGAAAGCCGGTGCTGAAAGCCGCACCACAACGCCAGAGAAACCACGCGTGGGAATCAGGATGTTGGAGCCGCCGCCAATCACTCGCAGAAGTATCTGGCATTCTTGAGCCCGCACCACCAGGCGTGCCAGCGCATCGACATCAACAGGCTCACAAAAATACTTTGCTTCACCGCCAACACCCAGCCACGAATGATGTGAAAGCGGCTCTCGACAGGCCACCGTCAAGCCGAGATCATCAAACGGCGTCGTATCAGTAGGCATTGTTTTGGCAGTCTCATTCATCTGCGTTTTCTCACGTTTTCCCTGTTGTCTGCTCGGCTGCGGCAATCGTATGAAACAAACTAGAGTGGAATTGTGCCTCAACTGGCCTGCTGCCGTCTATCCGGCGTCGACGGGCTAACATCCGCCAGCCCACGAGTCAGCACAATTACGCCGCCCGGCGCCCTGCCGAACGCTGCAGAGAGAGTTGCTGCGGAGGATTGGCCAACTGTAGCCAGCCATCCACGACGGCTGTTAGCGACAGGCCCCCTGGCAGGGGATCGGGCGAACGGGCTGGAACTACCAACGCTTTCCCGAGCACAAGCAGGCAGTCTTGCTCGCCTAGAGATGAGAGCAGCCGATCGACCTGAGCATACGCCATTACCTGCTGATGGCCTGCGTCATCGTCCAGAATGCCAGCCGGCACGATCATGCAATGATCACACCATCGCGATGCCCGCAACTCAAAGCGGTCGCTTTGAATGAGATCGCTCTCCCAGATTTCACCGCCGACGAGTTGGCCGACAAGCTGCTCTTCCACCAGCAGTACCAACCGGCCTGGAGTCAACTTGCGCAGGCTCGAAAGAGTTGTGGAGAGGGCATGACCGCTGGTTGGCCCATCGAGAAAAACGGTGAAGTCCTGACCTCGATCGAGCCGTTCCATCCGGCCTGAGACACTTCCCGCTGCTTCGATGCCGCGGGCAATTCGCTCCAGTGGCACCCGGTAACGAAGGCCAATCGCCGCAGCCATCAAGGCATCGCGGACAAACGATGTGACTGGCGTTGTCACGGCGACGGGAGCCATCTGCCCGCCGGCTCGCATCAAAAATGTCTGCCCGTGAAGACTTCGCTCGATCGCTGTGGCCGAGACATCGGCACACCCTAAAAGACCTGCTGTGATCACCGCACAGTGGGGCCGGGCCGCAGTCTGTCGCTGCACCATCTTTTCTACTCGCTTATTATCCGCACCCGCAATCAGGCAGCCGTCGAAAGCAAGACTGTCGAGGATGCGAGACTTGATTTGTTCATACGCCCCAGCAGTGTTGTGCTGCTCCAGATGTGCCGACGCTAGATTGCCCACCGCCACCGTATCGCAGGTCACGCCGGCCAACACCTGTTGTGCAAGCATGCGACTGGAAACTTCCAACACCGCGTGCGTACAACCGGTCTCGACCAGACGAGTGAGCCACGCGGCCAGCACGTGCGGATGGGAAATGTCAGCCACAACAGGCTCGGTGCTCTCGGCGTCAAGGCATCCCAAGTCGGAAAGCACACCGACGCAAAGGCCGGCCTCAGAAAGAATCGAGGCGGCCAGCCAAGCCGTCGTCGTTTTGCCGCTAGTGCCTGTAATCGCTATCAATCGTAGCGACTCTGCTGGATCACCCGCCAAGGCGTGCGAGAGCCGAGCGAACGCCCAGTCGCTGTCGGGCACAAGGCACAGAGGTATGCCAAAGGTCGGGATCATCCGCTCCGCAATCACGCCAGCCACTCCGCGTGCAATGGCCGAGGAGACATCCTCGTGGCCGTCGCCCTCGGCGGTCAATCGGGCAACAAACACATCCCCCGGACCGCAGCGACTGGGATCGTCGTGACAGCCTTTTGCGAGAATATCTTCGCAGGCGATAAAACGAGTCGAGGGTAGAATTCGCGAGAGAAAAATGCCGGCGGCATGCCTCGACTTCACTTGGCCCTGCGGCGCTGAATCATTGCCGTCGAATACCGACCAACTGCCAGACGTATCCTCATGCATAGCGGCCTCCTGCCCGATGCCCGCTCCACAAATAATCTGTGAAACCAAGCGGCTGTAAAAAATTGAATCCGCGTTCATCCTTGAACGCCGTGAGAACGAAATTGTCCGCCGCATCGAGATCTGGTCAAGCCCGGCTGAGTGTCATTTCAGAGCCAAATCGTCATAAGATTAAGTCAAGACCAAAAGCGAGTCCCCGCAGTCATCCTGCCTTGCCTCAGCGACGCCTCCTCCACTACTCTGACTCACGCGCAGCCAAAGCTGCTTTGAATGAGTTGTTCTGCTTGGCTCACTCCATGACACTGTTGCGGCAATGCTCGTAAATACCATTGTTACTCCGAACCACCGATCGAGCATTCGCGTGCTCTGGATTGGAACTCGCACCGGCAGCGAACTAGGAACGGTTTACGACTGGACATCCCAACGCACCCAGATTGATGTTTTTGATTCGCCGCCCGCTGCAATTGCGGCCTGCGTGGCCCAAGACGCTGAACGTTCCCTGCGAAAAGGCCATCGCTTGAGCACCCACCCGACACTCGCAGTGCTCTCAACGGACAGGCCGGGACGATGGATTCAAAGCGATGCAGTGCTGCTTTCGCGGATGTGGCCCCTGATGCCAATAGTGTCGCTGGCGTCGAGCCTGAGTGACGGTTGTCGTCGCAGTGGCCCAACGATGCCGGGTGTTGAAGAGGTTTTGTGGCATGATTTTATCTACCGATTTGAGTCGTGGCAGGCCGACAGGACTGCGGGCCGCTGCGGCACTCTGGGCCTGCCTATCACGGCAAGGCGAGAGGAACGGTTTCTCGAGGCAACGACCGCCATCAATGCCGCGACTGTTTCTGATCTTCATATTTCCGTAGTGGCATCTCATCAGATCGATCTGGATGGGCTTGTTGATCTTCTCACGCTCTCCGGCTGGCGAATCACTCGCACAGCCTGCGGCTGGCCTAGCCTGAATGATCCCGAACCGGCCTTGATTTGGGACGCCGGCAGCCTCGGGGCTAGCCAATTAGCCTGGTTGGCCCGGCTTACGGCCAATCGTCCCGCCTGCAGCATTGTGGTTCTTGATTCGTTTCCTCGAGGCGACTCAACGCAGGCGGCAATCCGTGCCGGGGCCGTCGCCGTTCTGGGCAGGCCCCTTTCTCTGGAAACGCTCAAGGGCACTTTCTTAAACACCCAACGCAAGCGACGAATGACTGCCTGAGCTGTTGAGAGCTGGGACGCCAGCTCAAAAGTTCGTTGCCGGACTGATCTAGGCTCCTCTCTGCCAGGCCACTACCATCCCGCATCGCCGCGACCGTGCGCGTTTCACTTTTTTGTCCCCAACCAGGAATGTGATTTCGTTTCATTCAAACTCTCTGGCACTGTTGCCCAAGCGTTTTGGCTCGCCTGCACAGCCGCATGCTCGCTGCTGGGCTGCGCGCACCTGATCGATGCGCCTCGCTGGGGTGCCTCCGCGCTTCGTGGCGGCCTCATCACTCAAGCAGCGATGGGCCATGCGGCCGACCTTCCAAATCGCACCGAGCTCAGAGCCGGCCAACTTGTGATCCATGCCGATTTTCCTCTCACCGGCCAGCACCGATTGATTCGCGAACTGGAAACTCTGCGGGTCGATGTAAGCCAGGGCCTAGAGCTGCCCCTTTCAGACGAACCTGTGCACATTTACTTGTTTGAAAAAACAGACCGTTACGAGGCCTTTGCCGCGAGCCGCTTTCCGGCTTTCCCAGCTCGCCGTGCCTTTTTTGTTGAAACAGACACAACGCTTTCTGTTTTTGCACCTTGGCAAGACAGGGTTGCCGAAGACCTGCGGCATGAGACCACTCACGGGTATGTGCATGCCGTCGTCGCAACGGTTCCGCTGTGGCTGGACGAGGGCATTGCTGAATATTTCGAACTGCCCCGCGTTGAGCAAGGCGTCCATCGCGATCACATCGCCCATCTTTCTGGTCGGCTCCTCGAGGGCACATGGCAGCCCAATATTGAGCGACTCGAATTGCTTGAATCGGCCAGTCAACTCTCGCAGGATCACTACGCCGAGGCATGGTGCTGGGTGCACTGGATGTTGTGCACCACTCCAGAGCGGCGAAAACTCCTGCAAAACTATCTCGCCGATGTGCGTCGCGATGGCAAAACAGCCCCCTTGTCGGTGCGACTGCGAGAGTCCGAGGCCTCGTCGACTCACTGCTCCAACGCCGTGCGGGCCCATCTGGAACAGTTGGCTCAAGGGATTGCTGAGCAAGAGTCGCAGTGATCGCGCTAATCCCGGCTGAATATGATGCCGTATTCAGTCGTTTCAAACCCCAGCTTGTCAAAGAGTTTTTTGGCGGCGGCGTTGGACTCCGCAACGTGTGTCTCGACAAGCCCCACGCCCTCATCGGCCAAGTCGCCAATCGCCTCCGCAACCAGATAATGTGCCAGTCCCTGCCGCCGTTTCCCTCCCTCGATGTCGACGTGCAATAAACCCGCAGCCACAACTCCCCAGGCCGAAGCCATTGGCTGCATATCCCACAAAGACACACTGCCCATCAACTCTTCGGCACTGCTTGTAAGTTCGTAACGCCGCAGTGCCATCCCTGTCGTGGTCGCTGCCTCCCACCACGTGCGGCGAGTTGGCTCATCGATGACTCGCAAAATGGTGCTGCGTTTGATTGCCATTTGAAGTCGATTGACAGGCGGCCGAAAGCCGGCCAGCGGTCGCCTCAAAATAGCCATTCGCTCGGCCTCTCGGTATCCGGCGCGGCGAAACACTGCCTGCATTTGCGGCGAAGAATCGAGGATGCCGGGCAGATCCGAACCCCCGTAGAGCCCCAGATAAAACCCCCGCATCTCAGACGATCCGCCCCCCAAAATAACTTTTGCCCCACGTTGATAAAGAAACTTTTCGCACCGCTCAAGCAACCCCTGGCCGATGGTCACCTGCTCATCATGTGGCACGACGGCTACGAGGAGCGTAGTGCCGACAGCCGTGTCGATCGCCGAGCGGTTTGTATTGGGCCCAAATGCTGCATGGGCAAACCCTACCACGCGCTCGCCGTCAGTCGCGACCAACAGCCCCTGACGATCGAAGTAGGGCTTTGAAAAAACGCTCGACTCAAGCAGGGCCGATGTCATCGGCTGGATGGCAGAGGGGCCTAGGTCGGCCGTTCGCCACACCTCGGCTAACTTTGGCGGATCATCGTTGCGGAAGCAGCGAAATTCGATCACGGTCGCGGCTCCCCTGGGTCTGCCGGGCAACTCGCTATCACTACTCCTGGCCCATGCACTTGATCGCTCCAGCGGACGCACACCGATCCCTCTCGCAGGCAAGCCTCGTAGGCTCGCTGACAAACGGTTGGCGAGAGCTTGTGCTGGCCCGTGATCACATCAAATTGCCAGCCGTGCCACGGACATGTCAGGACTGTGCCCGTGAGCATCCCCCGGCCCAGTGGTCCGCCTTGATGCGGACAAAGTCCATCGATGACATGAAACACACCATCGACATTTGCTAATGCTAAAACTTTCTCTCTCACAACCCGTTCGATACTCGTCCCGGGAGGGCATTCATCGGGCGAAGCGATTGGTATCCAGTCGGGCATAGCACTTCGCAAAAACAAAAGTCGCAAGTGGTTCTCAGGCAGAAGTCGCAACGATCGGGCGATAAACCGGTCAGGCAACTAGGCGTCGCTTCACTTTAGCTTTTACAGGCAGTCCCCGCCATCGCCTATGCACCCACCAGTATTGTTCGGGGGCCCGCCGGATCGCTCGCTCCAATAGATCGGTGTACCACTGCGAAAGCGACTTTAAATCGGCCACCTCGGGGGCCCCGCTCAGAGGATCGGCCGCGCCCTCCAATCGCATGTCGTAATCAAACAGCCTCCCCCGCCGCGTTGCCGTACAGACTAAGATCGGGGCCGAAGACGACAGCGAAAAAACGCCGATGGCCTTGTGAACGCTGGCAGGCTGGCCAAAGAATTCAACCCAGCAACCTCGCGGCCCGGCCGCTTGATCACCCAACAGCCCGATCGCTCCATTTTCCTCAAGCACAAGAGCCACATCGGGTGCGCTCCCTTTTTTTGGCAGAATCTTCTGGCCACGCAACTCGCGAAACTCCGTCACAAATTTGTCGAGAAGCGGGTTGTCGAGTTCGCGTGCCACGGAAAATATGCGGAACCCAAACATGCCAAAAATGTAGGCAGCCAATTCGAAGTTGCCAAAGTGACCGGAAAGAATCACCTTCGGTCGATCCAGCCAAAGGTTGCGCACAAACTCTTCCATGCCGTGAATCCGCAAGTGTTGCCGCCATGTTGTCTTGCGAAGAACGCGGGGGGCGTGCGCAATTTCCATCACCATTAAAAGCAGATGCTCCCACATTCCGCGAGCCACATCCCGGCAACGGTCGTGAGACCAATCGGGAAACGCCATCTGTAGGTTCTCGCGGACAACGCGGCGGCGGATCTTAACTCGATTGGCTAGGAAGTCGGACCACCGCCTGGCCATCCTTTCGCACGAACTGCGGGGCAGCGACTGCACGACGCAGATCAGCACCCGCACCGCCACATAGACGGCGCGATCAGTCAGATGGTGTAGCAGTGAACGGGACACAGGTTATTCCCAGGCGGGCATGGCTCACAAAAGTGGGCAAGTGGCTCTAGGCGCACGCCCGAACCGTTAGTGTCGCAAACAAACGCCAGACGCAACCAGATCGGTTTTCGGCGGCCAGCGGGTTCAATCCTCAAGGGAAGGCTGCCGATTGTATCGATGCGGTCGTTTGTGGCGAGCGCATGGCTCTCCCAATCTCTCAGCCGCCGCTAGTGGGCGGCCTCGCCGGGCGTGACCACAAGCACCACGGATATGGCATTAAAGATCGCGTGCAGGAGAATGCCGGGCAAAATGGAACCGGTCTGCTTGGCCAAATATCCGACAACCACTCCAAAAAAGACCAGCGGCACCCATGCCAGTCCTTGGTCCACATGCAGGAGTGCAAAACAAAGTGCCGAGATCGCGACGGCAGACTCGCCCGATCGCACTCGATAGAGAGCCACTGCCTGACGCTTTTCAAGCCAGCCCTGCAGCACGCGACGAAAGAAAAATTCCTCCGCAATCGGGGCCACGATAACAGCCGACAGAAACACCACCGCCAGCGAGGCCGGATCGCGGTGGCTCGCCAGAAAATCGACGATTTGATGGTGGTAGGGCACGACGCGATCCAGCACAGCGGCAAGCGTGAGAAGCGGGGCCACAATCAACGCGATCCCTGCAATCGCTCTTTGACAATCCGCCAGGGGCTCTGTCGATGTGAATCCAAACGACTGCCAACTTGCCCCTCGTGTTCGCAGATACGCAAGGGCAGCGACTGTGGCCAGAATCATTGCGGCGGATTGGCCCAGTAACTGATTGATGTCCATTGGAAGAGCCTCCTCTGGGACTGCTGCCGGCTTGAGCAGACAGATCGGAAGGCAAAGAAAAAGAATCGTCACAACCAAAACATCGATACCGTCCCATGGCACAGGCTCCTGCGATCGCAGCGGCACGAGTGGCTTGCTTTGCCGCACCCGTGCAAATACCCACCCGATCATGCAGACGCTAGCCCCAATCGCCACCGCAGCGATGATCAGAGCGGTCATCTCGCCAGACGCCTCGGGTGGCGCTGGGCTCGGTATGGAAGTGATATTTTCAATCTCCATACCAATGACTGCCCTCGTCTTGAATCGGTTTCAATCGCTGCGTGCGTGGCCAAAGGTGATCTACTGCTCGGACGATTCCGCCGCTGTAAGAATACCCCGTGCAGCGACGAGGTATGCAAAACCTGAGTAAACGGTGGCCACCACAGCAGCCCATGCTGTGGTATGTGCGACCTGCCTGAGCGATGCGCCGCCAACGGCCGCCATGGGCCAAGCCAAGGCCGCCAGAGCGAAAAAAATGGCCGCACATTGCAAAACCATTTTGATTTTTCCGGAAAACCCGGCGGAGAAATCTTGCCCGACGCGCTCCATTTCGGCCCTTACGGCAGTCACGATAAGTTCCCGCACGACTACCACCACCGCCATCCACGGAGCAATCACTGGATCGACAAGTCCTGCCAGCAGAATAAAGCTTCCACAGACAATCACCTTGTCGACAAGCGGATCAAAAATCCGACCCAACCGGCTGATCTGCTGAAAACGCCGCGCCCACCAGCCATCGATCCAATCGGTCGATGCGGCGATTAAAAAAAGCACCGCAGCCGTGGCAAAGTCCCGCCGTCCGATGACAACAAAAAGGACGATGGCCAGCCCCAGCCTGGCGGCCGAGAGCAGATTGGGGATCGTCCAGACCTGAGACTGTGCGGCACTCATTTGGAAAAGCGTCAGGCTCCCGCCGGCACGCCTGCCAGATCGTAGCCACTGGAGGCGACCATTTCGACCGGCAGAATCTTTCCACACAGAGAGTTGCGCTCGCTACTCCCCGCAGCCGTCACATAGACCACGCAGTCGATGTCTGGGGCATCCGACTTGGTGCGGCCAATCCAGACATCTTTTCGCTCATCGCTCTGCCGATCGATGATCACATCGTGCGTCTTGCCCACCTGCCTGCGGGCATGATCGTGGGCAATCACCTGCTGGGCCCGCATCAATTCGTCGCGACGGCTTACCTTCAAATCCTCCCCCATGTGACCGTCCAGCTTTGCCGCCGGCGTGTCTGGCTCTAAGGAGTAAGTGAAAACGCCTGCCCGCTCAAACTTCCACTGCTGCACAAAGCCCAACAGATCGGCAAACTGCGCGGCCGTTTCACCGGGAAAACCAGCAATGAATGTGGTGCGCAACACAAGCCCCTGGATCTGGTTGCGAAGTTTCCCCAAAAGTTCCTCTGTCGGCCCGCGTGCCACGCGACGCTGCATGCGCTTGAGCACAGCGTCGTTTGCATGCTGCAGTGGCATGTCGAGATAGGGAATGATCTTTTTACTCGTGGCAATTTTTTCAATCAGACGGTCGCTAAAATAAATGGGATAGAGATACATCAGGCGAATCCACTCGATGCCATCGACTTTTTCTAACTCGTCCAAGAGTTCGACCAACCGTGGCTCACCGTAGAGGTCAATGCCGTAGTAGGTTGTATCCTGCGCCACCACCACCAATTCTTTGACACCGTCGGCGGCCAATTCACGGGCCTCACGCAGCACATCCTCGATCGGCTTGGTGGCGTGCTTGCCCCGCATCTTGGGGATTGCGCAAAATGTGCAGGTGCGATCGCAGCCCTCGGAAATCTTCAGGTAGGCCATGTGGCGCGGTGTGACTCGCATCCGGCCAGAGTCATCCAGCGCCGTGGCCGGTGCCGGGCGAAACACGCCCCGCTGTTCTCCCAGCCCGCCAATCAATCGCTCTGCCGCACGGGTGATTTCGTCGCGGGAGAAAACGCCGATCACCGAGTCGATGCCGGGCAGTTCATCAAAGAGTTTTTCTTTCTGTCGCTCGGCCAGACAACCCGACACAATCACTCCCCGTGTGCCCCCAGCTTTTTTGAGCTCGAGCATCTCTTTCACCGCTCCATACGATTCCTGCCGGGAAGCATCGATAAAAGCGCATGTATTGATGATGACCAGATCCGAGCCCCGCGGTTCCCTCACCAATTGCCAGCCATCGTCCCGCAATAAGCCCAGCATCCGCTCGCTGTCGACAAGGTTTTTGGGGCAGCCAAGGCTGACCATCGCAAACGTGCCGCGACGGGGAGATGCGCTTTCAATCGGGAGAATCAGCGGGGCTGTGCTGGCAGCCTCGCCGGCGATGGTCGAGCAGCAAGCCGCGCCGTCGGCGGTCGAACTGGAGGTAGACGCGTCGATGATGGGCAGGAGATTCATATCAGGCTTGCTCCAGAATGATTCGATCGAGCTCTGCCCGCAATTTCGGCAAGATCGCGTCGTACGCAAAGGCTCCCAGCTCATTGGACCGCCGCTTGAGATTGACATGCGTCGGACCGCACCAGAGGCCCAGGTCGGCGTCGTCGGTTTCTCCCGGGCCGTTGACGCGGCAGCCCATGACAGCAATCGTGAGCTTGTGATGGCTGGCATAAGCGGTCATCTCTTTGACCTGACTGGCCAACTCGATGAAGGCTTCGTTTTCAACGCGGGAACAGCTCGGGCAACTGATAATGTTGAGCGAGGCGAGTCCGTAGTCGACAACGCTGCGCACCCGGCCTGCGGCAATGTCGGCTAAGATCGCGCTGGCCGCCACAATCTCCTCCGCCTTACGGGAGTTTGGCACAGTCAGCGAGACACGCACCGTGTCGCCAATGCCACGGCTGATAAGTTGCTCGAAGGCAATCCGCGTCTTAATGATGCCGTCGGGCGGCATACCGGCCTCCGTCACGCCCAAGTGCAGCGGCACATCGGGTCGGGCCTGAGCAAACCGCCGATTCACATCGATGACTTTCAGCGGATCTGAATCCTTGAGCGAAACGCAGTAGCGGGTAAACCCGAGTGAGTCGAGCCATTCGCAATGCTCAAGGGCGCTCGCCAGCATGGGACCGATCGAATCGTCCTCGGCAAACTTTTCTTTTTTTGCTGGATCGACGCTGCCGCAATTGACGCCGACCCGCAAGGCGCAGTCGTTGGCTGCAGCAACTTCAGCAATAAACTTCACCTTCTCCTGCCACGGCTTTGTCGGCTCGTGGTGGTAGAGGTGGCCGGGGTTGTACCGCAATTTATCGACATAGGGAGCGACATCCTCAGCGAGTCGGTAGTTTTCCTGGAGATCGATTGCCAGATTGGCAGGGGTGCCCGCTCGAATGGCAGGCAGGGCCGCAGCATCCTTTTTACTGTCGACTGCAATCCGCACGACTCCGGCTCCGGCCGCATGGAGGGCCGCTATTTGCTCAAGAGTGGCGACGATGTCCTGCGTGTGCGTGGCTGTCATGCTCTGCGAGGCAATCGGGTGGCCGCCGCCGATGGTGATCCGGCCGATCTGGACCGCACGCGTTGGATTTCGGTTGATTTCGACCACAGCTTCTCCTCTCGACAGACTCACTCTATTCTCGTCACTCTTTCACCCTCAAACGATAGCAGAGCCTGCCACCTTTGGCGATACAGCCCATGCGATACGACCCCATTCTTCACATCGTTCTGCACGAGCCGGAAATTCCCCCGAATGCCGGCAATGTCGGTCGTACCTGCGTGGCGATCGGTGCGAAAATGTGGCTCGTCCGACCACTGGGATTTAAGCTGGACGATTATTACCTCCGGCGTGCTGGGCTCGACTACTGGGACGAACTGGAGTGGGAGGTTGTCGATTCGTGGCAGCATTTGCTGGAGCGACTCGGCCGCCAGCCCAATTGGTATTTTTCGACGCACGCCACCCGTTCCTACGCCAGCGTCACCTACGCCAGAGGCGATGTGCTTGTCTTCGGCAGCGAATCGCGAGGCCTTCCCAAGGATCTTCTGGCTGCTCACGCCGATCAGGCGTTGACGATTCCCGCGAGGCCCCAGGTACGCAGCCTCAATCTTTCCAACTGCGCGGCAATCGTTGCCTACGAAGCGATTCGACAAACCGGAATCAATCTCCGACCAGCGTAACTCGATTTACGGCTCCGCGTAGATCGGCATGTGTCGGTAATAGACTTCCAGCATGTAGGTGCACATGCAGGTCACAAAGAGCCGGCCACCGTGCGGGCCCCATTTGTCGAGCGACGGGTCCCAGCTTCCCTTTTCGCGGCCGCTCGCCACTTGCTTACTCGGTAGCACCTCGCGAAGCTGCGCGTTCCAGCGATCCCATGCACTGCCCTGCAGGTGATGCGTCACCTGCGTGATGTAATACCATGCGTAAACATCTTTGTCGTTTTCATAGTCAAATAATTTGTCCGCCATCAACAGCTCCACTCCCTCAAGCAAACGCGGGTCATTCTGGGCCCAGCCCAGATACTCTCGACACAGCAGGCCCTCCGCTGAAATGGCGGCCGTTGTTGGTCCCGGTGGCCGATTGGCATTGTCGCGGCGGTAGCCATAGCGTGAGCCCTTGTCGAGGGCAACGCTATCAAGAAATCGCTCCACCGCGTCAAACGACGACTGCGGCACTTTCATGCCGGCCATCTGTGCGGTTTTCAGTGCCATGACAAACCACCCCGTCACCGACATATCTCCATCCTTGCCAGGTTCGTAACGCCACGCGCCGTTGGGCCCTTGTGCGGCCAGAGCAAACGCCAGCGATTGCATCGCCGGCTGGGCAAACGACTCGTCCTGTGACATGCCATAGATTTCGCAAATTGCGATAGTGGCTTGGGCATGTGAGTAGAGCGAATGGTGCAAGGGAATTGAGCCGGCGATAAAGTTTCCCTCTCGTTCCTGTTTTGCCAGCAGGCTTTTCCAGCCCCGGGCCACGACCGTGCGATGTGCCCCCGTGGTGGTCGTGTTGCCCGCCCCCTGAAAAGCCAAGAGCGCCATCGCCGTGGCAGCCAGCCGATTTTCCTGCGAGCCGCCATTCTCATAGGGTCCCTGCAGATTCCAAAGCCCATCCGGTTGCTGCTGCTTGGCCAACCACTGAAGCGCCATGGCCACTGAAAACTCCGTCGCTTCGCCGCCTCCAAAAGCACCGAGCAAGGCTTTTTTCTGTCCCATTTCGCGGCCGTTGAGCGCTGAACCAATAGCAATCGCCGGGGCCGCGGCAGCCGTCACACCACTCTCATCGACAACCGCCACAGTCGGTGGAGCGGCGATTGGTTCAGCCACGGGTGGCAATTCGGTTTCAACAACCTCCGTTCTATCGGACGGTTCTTCAGTGGGAATTATCTGGACACCTTCCTCAATAGCCGGCTCACCAGGCGTTAAGGAAAACGCCATATCGAGCCGCAAGCGTTCGGGCTTTTGCTGGTGGACGACAAAAAGAGTGAGTATCAGGAGTATGAGAATGTGGACTGCGAGGCTGACGGTCCAGGCGGGGCTGTTGCGCACCATCTCTTGAAAACGCAGCTTGAGCGCGGGCCACGAGAAAGGATCTTCGACAACCGTCTCTGGGAGTGGTGAGAGAATCGACGGAGTGCGTGGCGGCTGGGTTCTGACAAGAGGCTGGGCATTGAATGCCGTCTCCGCCCAAGGAAATCCCCCCACCAGTGCTGACTTGTCGCGGGGAGCGATCGGGCCTTCTGGCCAATGCGACAATGGAGATTCCGTTTGTTTTTTCATCGCTCGCGCTGCCAGAGCATCCGAAGAACATCCGAGGCCACCAACAATTCGAGAGATCCTATCCTGCGTTATTCCCGATGCTTACCGGAGCACGCAATGCCAAACACACCCAGAATCTCGGCATGCCCTTCTTTTTCGGGTGCCGTTGCCGTATGATACGGCTTCACCCAAAATTGACGCGGGGTGGAGCAGCCCGGTAGCTCGCGAGGCTCATAACCTCGAGGTCACAGGTTCGAATCCTGTCCCCGCCATTCCTTTACGCCCGCTGGGCCATCCATGGCCCAGCGGGCTTTTTTGTGGCGGCATCCTGCCGCCACTGGACCAGTTTTGATAACTGGCGTAATTTCCGAAGAACCCGCGATAACCCTAGTGGTGGCCGCGGGTTCTGTCGTTTCGTGCGGCTCCGTGCTGTCCAGTGCGGCTGCCTGCGGAGTCGCAATTCGCGTCGCACACCAGTAGGGCCTGCTGCCCCGGTTCGGGGGCGGCGGCAGCCCCGGTCGCATTGCCGCCCACGACGTTTTCAAAGTGGTGCTCCCGCGACATTAGATAGTGCTCCGCCGCGATCTTTGGCGAGTGTCCCAACCACTTCGCGACAACGTGGGATGGATAACGCTCGACCCAGTCGGTTTCACAGGAAGCCCGAAGATTTTGGAAGAGCCGCGGCCAGGGCTTGTGGCCAGCTTTGATGATAATCCGCTCCAGATAGGTCCGCAGATTGACACTCGACCGGGCCGCCGCCGGCACGATGAGTGTCTCGCCCGCAACTGCCCGCTCGAAGGCAGTGGCGAGGATCGCCCGCAGCTCCGGACAGATCGGCACAACGCGGACAGCATGGGCGGCGCCATGATGCTCTGTCTTCTTTGACAGAACAGTCAGTCGGCCCTTCTCCCAGTTGACGCTGCCCCAAGTCACTGCACCAAGCTCCGACGGGCAGCGCAGGCCAGCCAGGCGGCACAGCGAGATAATCAGCTTCCATTCAACAGACGGGCAGGTGTCCAAAATTTCCCGGATAGTCTCCATTGGTATGTAGCGAGCCCTTGCCGGGTTTGCCTGTGAGCCGGCTCGCAGCCCATCAAACGGGCTCTCGGTCAACCAGCCCCACCGGACGGCAGTTCGAAAGAGTTGCTTCGTCACGCAGACGCGCTTGGCGACCGTGGGCGGCGAGAGGCGGTTGTCGCCGGTTGTCCGCTTCTTCGTCCGTCGCCCACTACCCTTCTTGTCGTTCACCACCCAAGCCCGCCAACTATCTGCGCCCTCGGCCGTGATCGTTTCAAGCGGCGCATCGGCGCCAAAGTACGCCAGCAGCGAGTCTAGCGTCTGTTGAAATCCGCGAACGGTGGCGGGCCGGCCTGTGGACCGCTCGATAAATGCCGCCGTCAGCTGGGACAGCGTGACGACGCGGGGGACCAGCGGCGCGCGCGGCTCCCACGTAGACCGCGTGACGCTCCCCGGCACCGTCATAGAACTGAATTCGCCACGTTGGCCTGCCATTCCGCCCCCGTGACTTGAGTCGAGTCAGGTTTGCCATGCGAGTCCTCCTATTTTTTAACTTCACCGTTTTAGCCGCTGGCCCCACACACCGTCGACCTGGCTACGCCAAGATATCTGGGCAGTTTGTGGGCTCACTCGATTTCTCGGTCAGCCACTGTTCAAGCCATCCACGGGGTACAGCACCACGTTACCGATGCGGACATGCGGCGTCCTTTGCGCAGTCCAAACGAAAACCAGAGTGCCAGACCCGTTGCAAGCGCCGCCTTGCCGAGGGTGTGTGACCGACACAGCCACCACATCGGCGGCTTGCTGCCCAGATATGTCTGCCCGGGGAGGCCCACACGACTCGCCTTTGTCTCAGTAACGGCCGGTGGTGGCCCGTTCGCACGGAAAATGTCCAGATCTAGCTCCACAGCACGATACTCCTGCTACTAATAAAAAAGAAAACTCTTAAATGAATACCAGCAATTCCCGGTCACTGAACCGGGACGCATCGTATTTGGCCCAGCTTAACGTGCAGCCGCTGGAAGTCGACGATTGTTGAGCGTCAACGGGTTCCAAGGTGTGGCAAGGGGTTGAATTCGACGAC
>Ga0209702_10003999_pt1 | contig 22205 bp, 22 predicted proteins | sample FRY01_FD_187210 | JGI IMG/M metagenome (GOLD analysis project Ga0209702, IMG submission 187210) | Freshwater microbial communities from Lake Fryxell liftoff mats and glacier meltwater in Antarctica - FRY-01 (SPAdes) (version 2) | ecosystem: Environmental > Aquatic > Freshwater > Ice > Glacier... | reverse complement strand
AGCGCGCATTCTGTTTGGCTGAGCGCTTGGCGATGTCGATGCCTTGATCGCGAATGGCTGCCTGGAGGAAGGCGTCATCGAGCTTGGATTCGCTCAGGCTGCGGTCGATGCGCACCATGAGATCGCGTTGTTCGCGGTAATCCAGCGGGCCATAAACCGTAGGAAGTGCTGGACGCAAGGCGGGCTGAAAGGCAATGATGGTGGACATTCGTGACTGGGTTGTTGCTCGATACTTCGATCATAGACCACGAATTTGGGGCATGAAGCGCTTTTAGTGTCTTCATGCCTCACTCATTTTTACCCTCAATCCCAGGTGGTTGCGGCTTTCCAGGCCATTGGGACAGGCTCTAGATAACCGACTCAGTCACTTTGAACTGGAATGACAGTGCGGGGAGGGGTCTCTGTGAACGCAGAGCGGCAGGGAAGCATTCGATGTTTGGCGTAACTCGAATTTGCCGCAAAGTGGCGGAGGAGCAGAGAGGGTAGAGATTTCAGAAGTCCTTCAGAACTCTGCGCCCTCTGCCTCTTGGCTCCTCTGCGGTGAAGTCGAGCGTCCAAAACGAGACGAAGACTTCGAATCGCTGATCTGACGTTGATGGAACGCTGATGAATGAATCTCCGGATTAGCGTCTGATTAGCGTCAAATCAGCGGTTTTTAGACTGGGATGTTGGAGCACCTCTCTGCGTTCTCTGCCTCTCGGCCACTCTGCGGTGAAGTCGAGTGTATAGGAATCCATCAAGCCGACCTTTCCCAGCAGAGATCCAGAGCTCCCAGCGTGACTCCGGCGGATTTCATAATGGCCTGATTGTCGAAGCCGGGAAGCTCTTGAAGTCGCCTGAGCAATTCCAAATCTCCGGTGGCACCGAATGGGATGCAGCACCCATCATTTTCACTGCCCTGGAGCACCCAAAATATGTCGGGCAGAAGTGGGCCATCGCTGGTCCTGAGAACCTGAACTCTATGAAGGTCGTCCCAACGCACGCTTTCGACGATGCCGTCGAGGCGATGGCAGGAGACCTCGGTTTCTGTCAGGTGGATGACGAAGCGGCTCTCGGGATCGAGGCGCGGACGCGGGCCGTCGGAGGAAAGTGCCCTGGCTACGGCACGATCGGTGAGCTGGGATAGGTACCACCGAATTCCAAAACGAACCAGGATGTAGATCAGAAGCGCGAGGGCCAGGCATTCTAAAATCGTCATGGAGAAGTGGTGAGCGGAAGGATCGAGGACGAGGACGAAAATGTGGCCTCCGTGCGGAGCGGTTTGGGACTCTACGCCTTCGGCTCTACGTTTTCGGCGGCTTGGCTGCCCCGCTTCAGCATTACGGCCAGCAGGGCTATGTCGGCGGGGTTGACGCCTTGGGCGCGGGCTGCTTGACCGAGGGTGGCGGGACGGAGGGCAGTGAGGCGGTGTTTGGCTTCGATTTTGAGGCCGGGGATGGCGTGGTAGTCGAAATCGGGGGGAATCATTTTGTCCTCCATGCGCGCGGTTTTGGCGACCATGTCTTCCTGGCGGGTGATGTAGCCGGCGTATTTGACATCGTTCTCGACGAGGGACCAGACTTCGGGGGTGAAGCGGTCGCGGAGGGCGGAGGGCAGGGCGGCGGGTGTGTTTTCGGGTCGGCGCAGCCATTTTTCGAGGCTGATGCCGTCGAGGCGGGTGTCCTGGAGGAGCTGCTGGGCGGCGGTGATGGCGGCGGCTTTTTCCTGGGTGTGGCGGACACGGAAGGGGGAGACGAGGCCGATCTGAGCGGCGAGGGTGGTGAGGCGGAGATCGCAGTTGTCCTGGCGGAGGAGGAGGCGGTATTCGGCGCGGGAGGTGAAGAGGCGGTAGGGCTCGGTGGTGCCCTTCGTGACGAGGTCGTCAATCATGACGGCGAGGTAAGCCTGGCTACGCTGGAGCAGGAAAGGGCGGCGGCCGGTGGCCTTGAGCGCGGCATTGGCCCCGGCGATGAGGCCCTGGCCGGCGGCTTCTTCGTAGCCAGAGGTGCCATTGATCTGCCCGGCAAAGTAGAGGCCGGAGATGCGCTTGGTTTCGAGAGTGGGGTGGAGCTGGGTGGGCGGGCAGTAGTCATACTCCACGGCGTAGCCGGGGCGGACGATCTCGGCGTTTTCGAGGCCGGGGATGGTGCGAATGAAGTCGTACTGGACCTCGAAGGGCAGGGAGGTGGAGACGCCGTTGACGTAGAACTCGCGGGTGTGGCGGCCCTCGGGTTCGAGGAAGATCTGGTGGCGATCCTTCTCCGCAAAGCGCACCACCTTGTCCTCCACGGAGGGGCAGTAGCGTGGGCCGACGCCTTCGATCTTGCCCGAATACATCGCCGACTTGTGGATGTTCGCCCGGATGATGTCGTGCGTTTGCGGGGTCGTGTAGGTGATCCAACAGGGGATTTGTTCCACGTGGAACTTTTCGGGAAGCCAGGAGTTCAGGGTGAACTGGTTCGGGCCAGTGGAGGGAAGAGGGGAGGGAGCGTTAGAAGTGAGAGGTGAGAGGTGAGAGGTCGGGTAACTTCTAACCTCAGACTTCTCACTTCTCACGGGATTGAAAAGGCCCTCATCCTCATCTTCACCCACCACACCCGACAGGTAACTAAACTGCGGCGGCGGGCTGTCACCGGGCTGGGACTCGCATTTGGAGAAGTCGATGCTGCGGCTGTTGAGGCGGCAAGGGGTGCCGGTTTTGAAGCGTTGGACGTCGAAGCCGAGTTCGCGGAGGCTGTCGGACAGAGTGGACACGCTGTCGCCCATGCGCCCGCCGGCTTGGTTCTGCTGGCCGACATGGAGCAGGCCGCGCATAAAGGTGCCGGAAGAAATGACGACCGCCTTGGCCCGGTAGATCATGCCAAGGCTGGTGCGGATGCCGGTGATGGCATCGTTTTCGACCAAAATCTCGGCGGCGTTACCCTGATGGAGGTCGAGGTTGGGCTGGTTCTCGATCAGCCACTTCATGCGGAACTGGTAGGCCTTCTTGTCGCACTGGGCGCGGGGGGCCTGGACGCTGGGGCCTTTGCGGGCGTTCAGCATGCGGAACTGGATGCCGGTGGCGTCGGTATTCCGGCCCATAACACCACCGAGGGCGTCGATCTCCCGCACCACATGGCCCTTGGCCAGACCCCCGATGGCGGGATTGCAGGACATCTGGGAGATGGTGTCGAGGTTCTGGGTGAGGATGGCCGTGTGGCAGCCCAGCCGTGCCGCAGCCATCGCCGCCTCCACCCCGGCATGACCGGCTCCGCAGACGATGACATCGTAGTGTTTCGGGAAGGTGTGGAGGGACATGAAATGAGGAATGCAGAATGACGAATGGGCGACAGGGCAGGGAGGATAGCATGAGGCGGGACGGAGGGAATATCGAATATCGAACAAGGAATCTCGAATGACGAAGAGGCGGAGTAGAGAAGGCCGGATTGTTCCATGTGGAACAAAGTGGGAGAATCGGTTCCATGCCGCTGGGCATTTCGACATTCCGGCTTCGGCCGTCATTCGTCATTCTGATTTCGTCATTCCCGGCTCCCCCACACTCACTCCTCTTCTTCAAGAAACACGCCGGGCAACCCTTGAACAATCCTTTTGCTTCGACCCCTGCCTTGGCTAGTATGCGTCCTCTTTTTCGATCGCCCATGTCCAAGACCCAAACTCCTGCCGCTGAGTTCGCCTCGGCCCCCATCAATCAGAAGCTCACTGCCGCCGACAAGGTGGGACTGTACCGCCAGATGGTGCGCATCCGAAAGTTTGAGCAGGAGTCTCTGCGGCATTATCAGGCAGGCAAGATGGGCGGTTTTTTGCACCTCTACATCGGCCAGGAATCCGTCGCCGTCGGCACGGTTTCCGTGATGGGCGAGCACGATCATGTGATCACCGCGTATCGCGATCACGGCCACGCTTTGGCCGTGGGCATGGGCATGAACGAATGCATGGCGGAACTCTTTGGCAAAGCCACTGGCTGCTCGCGCGGCAAGGGTGGCTCGATGCACTACTTCGCACCCGACAAGAATTACTGGGGCGGTCACGGCATCGTGGCCGGTCAGACACCGCTGGGCCTCGGTCTCGCGTATGGATTGAAATATCGCGGTCTCAAAGGCGCAGCTTTGTGCTTCCTCGGCGACGGAGCGGTGAACCAGGGTGCCTTCCATGAGTCACTCAATTTGGCCGAGCTATGGGATCTGCCGGTGATCTATGTGATCGAAAACAACGGCTACTCGATGGGCACCAGCCAGAGCCGCTCCTCCGCTTATCAGGATTTCCTCGCCAAACGTGCCGAAGGCTATGGCATGGCCTGGGAGCAGTTCAACGGTGAAGATGTTTACGCGGTTCGCGCTGGCGTGGGTAAGGCCATCGAGCGGGCGCACAACGAGTCGAAGCCCAGCATCCTCGAAATCTCCACCTACCGCTGGGAAGGCCATTCCGTGGCCGACGCAAACAAATTCAAGTACCGCACCAAAGAGGAGGTCGAGAAGTTCCAGAACGAGCACGACCCGATCCAGGTGTGGAAACGCAACCTGCTCAACGAGGGCGTCGCCACCGAAGAGGAGCTGAAGAAAATCGACAAGGAAGCGCAGAAGGAAGCCGAGGAATCGGGCGAATTCGCAAAGTCCAGCCCCTATCCTGAGCCTGAAACCATCTTTGAAGATGTGTACTGGGAAGTGGACAACAAAACCGAAGCCGGCCAGACCGGACGGCACTTCTTCAACGACTGACCCGGTCAAATATACCGTTTAAGTCGTTCACCCACAGTGACTTAGAGGTATTCACTGTTTCGCTTCGGCGTTGGAGGTCGGCGTGTCGGCCATGGCAGACACAATAACGGCATGCTTGTCGTAAGTGGCCTTGGCTCCTACCAGTTGCACGACGTAGTTCAGCGCCTCCGAGAGTGGAATGTTCGCCAGCGAAAGGCTCAACTTGCGCTGACCCAGCTCTTCGCCCTTCACTATCACATTCGGCGACACCTTGCCCTCGCTGGCGTTTTTCGACAGCGCCCGCAGACCTTCGAGGGCTTCGGTGAGTGTCACGTCGGCCATCTCGACCTTCGGCAGGATCACGGCGGCGTATTGATTTTTTAACGTGTTGTCAGGTGCCTTGTGATTCGCCCGGATGAACGCCAGTAGGTTCGCTATCTCCGCATGTTTTGGGTTCGCGGCGGCGACGCGGGAAAGAAGCTGCTGCGCGGTGGTGAAGTCGCCTTTGTAAAACGCCGCGCGTCCTTGCTGGAACACGACGTTCAAATCTTCCGCCTGCGCTTTGAAGCCCGCCACCGACACAAACAAGGCCGTCGTCAGAGCAACGACCACCGTCGAAACCTTGGCCCTAATCAATGATGTTTTCATAGGATGAGTTGGATTTGAATGCATTTCATCAGGTCACGGCCTGGAAGTCAAGACTGCCGCGTTTGGAGTGCTTGATGCCGTGTGCTTCCTGCTCCATCGGTGCCGCATGCCGCCGCCTAAAAAAACCACCGCCGCCCAGGTGAACGTCCTCCTGGGGAGCGATGAAGCGCGGGTGAAGGAGGCTGCGCTCAAACTCGTGCGCAGCCTCACGCCAGCGGACGCGGGAGACTTCAGCAACGACATCATCGACGGCACCGCCGACAACGCCGAGCACGCCGGCCGAATCTGCTCCAACATCACCATGGCGCTGCAAACACTGCCGTTCTTTGGCGGCACGAAAGTGGTGTGGTTGAAGAACGCCAACTTCCTTGCCGACTCCGGCCCAGGTCGTGGCCAGGACGCGGTGGGCGGCTTCGAGCGCATCGTGGACATCGTCGAGTCCGGCCTCGGCAGTGATGTGCGTTTCGTCATCAGCGCCACCGGCATCGACAAACGTCGCAGTGGCTACAAGCGCATTTCGAAAATCGCGAACATTGAGGTCTTCGACAAGCCCGACACCTCCAAAGCAGGGTGGGAAGGCCCCGTGCTCGCCATGGCCTCGCGCAAAGCTAAGGAGCTCGGCATCACCTTCGAAAGCGGTGCGCTGGAGCTGTTGGTGCAGATGGCCGGTGACGACACGCGACAGATGGAAAACGAGCTAGAAAAGATCGATCTCTTTCTCGGCGAACGCCGCCGTGCCGGACTCAAGACCGTGCAGGGACTCGTCTCCATGAGCCGCGCCGGCGTGCTGTGGGATCTGGGCAATGCCATCGGCAAACGCGATCTCGCTCGCGCTTTGGAACTGCTCAGCACGCTCATGTATCAGGGGCAGAACGCCATCGGCCTGCTACTCGCCGCCATCGTGCCGCGAGTACGCAGCCTGCTGCTCATCAAAGACCTCGGCTCGCGCTACAAGCTGAACAAGTTCAATTACACCGGCTTCTGCACCTCGCTCGAAGGCCTGCCATCCTCCGCCACCGCGCATCTGCCGCGCAAGAAAGACGGCAGCGGCTTCAACGCCTACCCGATGTTTCTCGCCATCCCCGAAACCGGCAACTTCACGCTCGAAGAACTACACTCCGCCTTCAAAGCCTGCCTCACCGCCAACACCAAGCTCGTCACGTCATCGCTCGATCCGAAGATCGTGCTCGAACGTCTGCTAGTCGGCATGCTGGCGCGACAAGGCCGCTGATTCCCCATGTCCACCGCCACTATTCTCACTTGTCTTGCCATCGGCGTTCTCAGCGGCGTGGTGGCCGCATTGTGCGGTGTCGGCGGCGGTGTGGTGATGGTACCAGCCTTTGTTTTCTTCCTCAAACTAGACCAGAAAACCGCCGTCGCGACCTCGCTGGCGATCATCATTCCCACTGCATTGATGGCGACGACGCAGAATGCGCGTTCCGGTTACGTGGATTGGAAAGTCGCCGCCATCACGGCGATCTCCGCGTCCATCTTCGCCTACTTCGGCGCAAGCTGGTTGAAGACCATGAGCAATGAAACGCTCACCCGCATCTTCGGCACCATCCTTGTCGTCTTCGGCCTGCGCATGCTGCTGCAAGGCAAGGCGTGAGTTCGTAGTTCGGGCTTCAGCCCGTTGCTGTGGCACTCACCACACCAGCGCGTCGAGCAAAAACGTCGCGATCATCACGAGCGAAACGATCACGCGCACCACCAGGCCTACACCGGTTCCCAGCAGCGAGCCCCAGGCCGATTTAGCCGCCGGATGCAGGCGCTTTTTGGCAAAGGCAATTTCAAACACAATGCCGCCAATCAGCGGGCCGAAGATCAATCCAAACGGCACAAAGAACATGCCCACAATGCCGCCGATGAACACGCCCGCGATGCCCCAGCGGCTCGCGCCGAACCAGCGTGCGCCCATCGCACCACTGACGAAATCCACGACGTAGGACAGCACCAGTAGCAGCGACAGAATCACAAAACCCCAAGTGCTCATCGCCGACTCTGGCCGCAGCACCGTATGCACAACCCCTGCCGCGAAAATCAACAACGGCCCCGGCAAAAACGGCACCACCGAGCCAATCATGCCGATGATGAGCAGGCAAATCGTCAGCGACCACACGCCCCACATTTGCCACGGCATCGCCGTGAAGAAGTGCGTCGTCGCCTGCCATGCGTTGGTGAGCCACTCAGTCATCGCACCACCTCGTTTTCTCGGCCACCGGCTGCCGCACACTGCGCGGCCATTTGAGGCCTTCACGCGGCCAGCCGAGATAAATCAAACCCACGCAGCGGTCTTCCGCACCGATTTGCAGCCACTCCGCAAACGGCGGCGTGCTGAGCAACGGCGGCGATGACCAATAGCAGCCCAGGCCGGCAGCCGTTGCCGAAAGCTGCAAATTCTGCAACGCACACGCCACTGCCTCGATCTCCTCAATCTCAGGAATTTTCGCTCCACCCCGCCGCTCCATCACACAGGCGATCACGACAGCGGCCAGCAGCGGGTTTTCGCCCATCTTCTTCATCTTATCCTCGCGGAACTCGCTTGCGGGCGTCGTCTCGCGGTACACCCGCTGCATCGCCTCCACCAGCCGTATCCTGCCCGCGCCCTGATGCACCACAAACTTCCACGGTTCTGTCAGCCCATGCGTCGGTGCCCAAGTCGCATCTTCGAGCACCTGTGTCAGCAGCTCCCGCTCCACCAAACGCGAAGCATCCATGTCCACCGGCTTGATCGAGCGCCGGTGGCGAATGAGCGCGCTGATTTGATCATGTGTGGCGGCTATCATGTGCGCGAGTCATGTGGTCGGGCTTTGCCGTTGTCAAGGTACTGGTCTGTCCACAAGACGGAAGTCGCGTCTGCACACGAAAGCGCCAACGGCGCGGTATCCCAAAGTTTTGTTTTCCTGATTTCAATATTAGCGTGTAAAGCCACCATATTCTCAAATGAAGATTTTTGATTGGCTTCGTTTAAGTGCGGCAACATCCTAGGAATAGCCAATTCCATTTTGCCCCTCCGTGCCGGTTTTGGTGCGGTGGGCATGTGGATCTTGGGAACCATCCTCTCCATCTTATTTTTTTTGTGCAGGAGGAACACACAGAGTGCGTCTTACTGCCATTGCAGTTTTTTCCGCCATTCGTCGTCAACAGAGTCTCCGAAATCCACTACGCGTGGACCAGCCACCACACGACGCGCTCTCCTTCCGAGGCAATCTCCGCCATGCTCCCAGACACCCTGCTTTTTTCCCTGTTTACCTTCGCTATGTTTGTCGCTGTTCCTCTCGCAGTTGCCTTGATTACAAGCCATGTCGCTTACAAAGCCCGCAACATCCAGAGCAGCCACTCATTCTGCGAGCCGCTGGTCGAACAACAGTGATTCCGCCTTCCCGATTTCCAGCCGGTGAAAGTCAGGATGCGCGGGATTGAGGAGATAGTTCCACTCCTGGGGCACGATCACGCTGGGAACCCGCAGTGCGACCGAACTTGCCGCCGCCGCCCATTCATCGCCAAGCCGCCGGGTGGAGCGTGGCGCTGCTAGACTGCGCCAGTTACGCGGTAGTTCGCTCGCAGCCACCGTTTGCACACAACGCGGTGGGATGCGCACCGGGATCAGCACATAACGCTCGCTCAGGATTTCATCGCTCTCCAAATGGACCAACATCTCGAGCTGTGCCAACGCGGCAGAACTGGCGACATAGACCATGCGTGTGCCGGGACTGTTCCAACGTCCGCCGTAAAGCCGCGCGCCCTCACCATCGAAGGCCTTTCGTGCGAGCCGTCGCTGGCAGATGCGGTGGCCTGAAATCATGAGAACACGCCGTGCTCGACCTGCCCCAGCAACTGCTCCACCTGCCGCGCCCCCGGCTCCGTGCGCGCGTGGCGCAATGGTGATTCGCCACCCAGCGCCTTCTTGGGAGTCTGCATCCAGCGCCGGGCATTGGATCCTTCTCCCAGCACCTCAATGGCGCGCTGGAACAGCCAAGCGAACCGAAACACGCGGTCCGACTCCGGCACCAGCAGCCGTTGACGGCGGCTGAGTGTCCGCAGTGGAATCATGAAAGCCTCCGCCGCCACCTTTTGCGGCACGCCCAGCGCCCGTTGCAGCCGGTGAAACGCCGCCTTGGGCAGACCGCCCTCCACTGCGGCGATCGGGCCATCCGCACGCCACTTGCGTGTCAGATTAAAGATCACCATGTCAGCAGTGTCACGTCCTGGAGAGGTGCGGGACCAGTCCGTGGCGGACTCATGCGAGGTTTCCAATAGAGCGGCCATATGGCACACACTACACGGCCAGATGACCGAGCCAAGTCATGATTTTCATGGCATGCCAGCACAGCGCCTCACACCAGCGGCAGCACTTTGCTCAACACGACGGTCACCAGCAGCCCGATCACCGAATCCGCCGTGAGCTGCACGGACCAGGTGCGCAGGGTTTCCTTTTCCGTCATGCCGCTGAGGCGATTCACCACCCAGAAGCCGCTGTCGTTCATCCAGGAGCCGAACATCGCGCCGAAGCCGATGGCGGTGAAGAGATAGAGCGGATGGCAACCGAGATCCGAGCCGACCAGCATCGGTGCCATGATCGAGGCAGCCGTCAGCATCGCCACTGTGGCCGATCCCTGCGCCACGCGCACCACCGCCGTGACCAGCCAGCCGAGCACCAGCAGATTGAGGCTGTAGGTTTTCGCTAGCTCCTCCACCGCGCCGCCGACACCGGCCTGACGCAGGGCAAAACCAAAGGCACCGCCTGCGCTGGTGATGAGAATGATCATGCACGCCGTCTCCAGCGGCGGTCCCATCAGTGCCTCCACTTTTTTGAGGCCAAAACCACGCTGTTTCACCATCACACCGATGGAAATCACCGCGCCGATGATTAGCGCGATGTTCTTGTGGCCGATGAAGTCCACCCAGGCACGCGCGGCGGTGAACCCTTCCTCGCCACCGAACGCGCTCACCATTGCCACGCCCCAGCCAGCACCCTTGGCCGCACCAGCATGCGCCAGTTCAAACACCGTCGTCAGGCTGATCAGGAAGATCGGCAGCAGCACCGGCGTGATGCTCCAGAAGAAGGAGGGTAGCTCGCGCTCGGGCTTTGCGCTCACACCTTCCAGATCCTTGAGCGACACCGCGCCTGTCTCACGCAGCGGCACTTCCGTGCGCGCATTGATCCACTTGCTAACCAGGAAACCGAAGAAGCAGACGATGGCTCCAATGACCATGCCACCCACGAGCGACACTCCCACATCGAGCTTCAGAGTCTCCACCACCGCCACCGGTCCTGGATGCGGCACCGTCATGGAGTGCGTCACCGTGCCGCCGCAACAGATCGCCATGAGATAGAGCGTGTAGTCTTTGCCAGTGCGCATTCGCAACGCCATCGCCAGCGGCACCATCAGCATGAACATCGTGTCGAAGAAGATCGGCGCACTGAGGAGAAAGGTGCTCCACAGCAGCGCCCAGCCGGCCCGCTTTTCGCCGAAGAACGCCAGGAAACGCCGCACCACCTTGTCCGCGCCGCCGCTTTCCATCAAGCACATGCCAATGATCGCCGCTAGCGCAATCGAGATGGCAATGTCACGCGCCGAGTCGCCCAAGCCTTTGGACACCATCTCCACCGCGCCCACCAGCGCCGGCAGGGACTTCATCTTGCCATCTTTCTGCACCACATCCCACGAGTCCTTCCCCGTAAGCAGGCACACCAGCAGCGACGCCAGCACCAGGGCCAGAAACGGATGCATGCGCAGCTTGCTGATCGCGATGATGATGAACGCGACGCTGACTGCGAGCACGACGAAGGGCCAATAGCTGACCGTGGAGGCGGCGATTAAAAACATGGGCGTGATGCTGAATGTCTGCGGCAATCACGTCAAGAAATTCGGCGATGGACTTCCCGCACGACTCCGCTTCTTTCCGCCGCGCATGAAGCCAGCTCTCCCACACCTGCTCTTTCTCCTCCTCGTCATCGTGGCGGGCTGGTTTGGCGTGTCGCGGTTGGATTTCGATGTCGATCCGCTCAGCCTGCTGCCACAGGAGCTGCCGGGGCTGCAAGGCACGCGCTTGCTGCGTGAGCAAAAACGCGATCTGCTGCTCATCGCCGTGCAGGCGGATGATCCGGCGCTGGTCGAGGTCACGGCGCATGCCCTGGCAGAGCACCTCGCCGCGAAACCCGAGCTGTGCGCCAGCGTTCGCAGCAAGTCGCTGCTGCAATCTGATCCCGCCATCATCGCTGAGGTCGTCGCCTATCTCTGGCTCAACGCCCCGCCGGAACAAGTGACCAAACTCATCGCCTCGCTCGATCCCGCTGCCATTGCGACCTTGCTGGCAAAATCACGCGAGACCGCCGGCGCTTCGCTGGATCTGCAAAACGCCACCCTGACGGGTTACGATCCGCTGGGCCTCGCTCGCGGTGCCTTGCAGCTCATGAGCGGCGGTGGCGACATGACCAGCGCGATGAGCGATGAGTTCAGCAGCGCCGATGGCACCCTGCGCCTGCTGTTTGTCACGCCTCCCGGCCAAGCGCTGGCCGATTACCGTGCGGCGAACGCCTGGCTCACGCAGATCAAGGCCGAGGTGCGCGAGCACTGGCTGCCGCAGCAGAGCGAGCTGACGGGCGTAAAGATCGGCTTCACTGGCGATCCGGCGTTTCAGGCGGAAATCGCCACCGGCATGGAAGGGGACATGCGCCAGTCCATCGGTGCCGTCACCTTCATCGTCGGGTTCCTGTTCTGGCTGCTGCACCGCAGGGTGAAGCCGCTGTTCTGGCTGCTGCTGGCGATCCTCTGCGCCAATCTGATCACGCTGGGCACCGCTGGCGCGATCTATGGCTCGCTCAATGTCATGTCCATGGGCTTTGCCGCCATCCTCACCGGCTTGATCGAGGACTTCGGCGTCGTCGGCCTGCACATCGCCCGCGAGCATCCGCAGGAGGCGTTTCCCAGCATCCGCCGCCGGGCGCTGCCGAGTGTGGCCTGGTCCGCCATCAGCATCGCCGGTGTCTTTGCCATGCTGGGCCTGAGCCAGCTTCCAGGCATCGCGCAATTGGGGATTTTGTCGGCGCTCGGCGTGTTGATCGGCGCGGCGGTCATGCTGTTCGGCTTTTTGCCGCTCGGCATGCGCACCGGAAAGCTGCAGGAGCATCAAGGCAGCACCCGCCTCGCCATGAAGATGCAGGGCGTCATGTGCGCGCTCGTGCTGGCCGCATCTCTCGCCGCCACGGCGTCCGTGCTGTGGCGTGGCCTGCCACGCATGGATTTCGGCTCCGCCGTGCTACGTCCTGACCAGAGCGAAGCCTTTGATGTCTTTGAAGACATCGAAAAACACATGCTGGACCCCAGCGCCGAACCCGGCCGCACCGTCCCCCTCATCTTTGCCGCGCAGGATGCCGCCGCCTTACGCCAGAGCATCCTCGCCACGCAGCACACGCTCAAAAATGACGCGGTGGAAAGCCAACTGCTGCCACTCGCGCTCGTTCCCGATGCCACCGCTCAAACCGCGAATCTGGCCGCGCTGCAAACATTCGCCACACGCACCGCCGCACTCCGCCAGGCCGTCGATGCCGCCGGCTTCACCGAGGTCGCCTTCGCCCTGACGCAGAACGTCCTCCAGCAATGGCAGGACTGGTCCGCCGCTGGCACCGCCCTGCCGCTCTGGCCCAAACCCATCGTGCTGGAGAATCTCGGCGGCATCGTCTCGCAGCATCCTGAGCACGGCCTGATGGCCATCGGCTCCGTGCGCCTCGCCCCAGGCCACACCTTGGAAAACTTGGCCGTGCTGCACACCTTGGAAACCATTCCTGGCGCGCATCCGGCCGGCTGGGCCTTTCTGCGCACCTCGCTGGAGCCGCTGCTACAGCGTGAAATCTTGCGTGTCTGCGTGCCTACGGTCCTCATCGCCTGCGTGCTCTTCCTGCTGGTGTTTCACGGCTGGCGGGAGCGCCTCTTCGCCTTTTTGACCCTCGCGGCCAGCGGCTGGATCTTGCTCGGCGGCATGAGCGCCTGTGGTTTGACGTGGAATCTCATGAGCGTGGGCGCGGTGCCGCTCTGCCTCGGTCTCGGCCTCGATTTCACCATCCACGTAATGCACGCGCTGCGGGAGCCGGGCATCACCCGCGCCCGCGTCGCCTCGCTCGGCCGCTCACTCGCCTACTGCGGCCTCAGCACCGGACTCGCCTTTGGCGCTCTCGCCACCGGCAGCAATCGCGGCCTCATCTCCCTCGGCATGACCGCGATGATCGGCGTCCTCACCGTCCTCACCACCGCCGCGTTTGCGTTGCCCTGGCTGTGGTTCCGCCGACTTGAGCGGACGGCATTGTGATAGTCCCACATGGTTTTTGGCCTCCTATTTGCTCCGCGAGGATAAAGCTGGTTGCAAAGCAACTGCTAAGCGGAATGGACTGGGGCCTGTAATGATTCTGCCGTTCATGCTCAAAACACCCAGCCAGCCGAACCAGCGACACCCACCTGAATTTTCGCTGGCGCAACGACCCGGTACCGCTATGATCCTGCCCTCTCTCCGAGATGGTGGTCGTAGTTCAACGGTAGAGCCCCAGATTGTGATTCTGGTTGTTGCGGGTTCGAATCCCGTCGATCACCCCATTTTTTACTGGAGCGCCAGTGAACCAGCGGCATGAGTTCCGCCACGCATGGACACGCTGGAAACCATTCTCGGACACACTTTTCGCGACCCTGCGCTGCTCCAGCTCGCGCTCACCCACGGCAGCCTCGGCTACGAGTCTCAACGCGCCTTCGCCGACAACCAGCGCTTGGAATTCCTCGGCGATGCCGTGCTACAGCTCACGCTCTCCCACCTGCTGTTCCAACGCCTGCCACAGGCTGATGAAGGCGTGCTGACCCAGGCCCGCGCCCAGCTTGTCTCCACCAAGGCGCTCGCCCGGATCGCCCGCCGCATCGGCCTCGGTGCCCATCTGCGCATAGGCCGGGGCGAGGAGGCCAATGGCGGCCGCGATCGCGATTCCACCCTCGCCGACGGACTCGAAGCCATTGCCGGGGCCATTCATCTCGATGCAGGCAGCGACGCTGCGCTGCACTTCTCCGCTCACCTCTTTGCGGAAGATCTCGAAGCCCTCAGCCGTGGCCCGCTGGACACCAACCCCAAAGGCCAGCTCCAGGAACTCATCCAGGCCGTCAGCACCCTAGCACCGCTCTATCAGATCGTCGGCGAAGAAGGCCCCGACCACGCCAAGAACTTCATCGCCTGCGTCACCTGGCAGGGCAGGGAACTCGGCCGCGGTGCCGGCCACAGCAAAAAAGAGGCCGAAACCCTGGCCGCCCAAGCCGCGCTCGACCATCCCGACCTGCAAAAACAACTGCGAACAACCCGTGAACAGCAGCGTGAACAAACCGGCTCAAACTGAGAACTCCTGTGCCAAACTCCAGTTGTTACCGCCCGCTCACAAAAACTTCCGGAAGCCTTCACAGCTCCAGCGCCCGTGGAACCCTTATCAATCCAGCGTGGAACCCGCTTGTTGCGCTTATTCGCACTCCTTACTGATATGAAGATTTAGGCAACTCGACTCACACTAATCATAAGAGCTGGGAATAATTCGATCTGAACGAATCATTTGAGCATGAATTCAGGATCGGCAGCGGGCAGGAGAGCAGTCCAGAGAGTCTGTTCAAGATGTCAAAAAGCACTCATGGTGCTTGGCGAGCGGGTGCTTGTGTCACGACATAAAATCGCATAAACCCTTGATTTTCCGAGTGGAGGCGAGGGCGGGAATTGAACCCGCGCATACCGGTTTTGCAGACCAGTGCATTACCACTTTGCTACCTCGCCGTGCTCGAAAGCGGGCGGAGAGTAGGCGGTTGAGCTCCTGCTGTCAACCGCGCTGCTGGGGATGGGCTGTCTGGAGGAGACAAGCGGCCCGTGTCATGGTTCACGAATGAGGGATCAACTGCCGAAGTTGCCCGGTGGTTTTTTCTCGGGCGCGCGTGCCTCTGGTTCGACTGCTTTCTCTGCTGTCTTGGCGGTTTCCTTCGGCTTCGCCTCTTCGACGGCTTTTTCCGGCGGGCGACGCAGGGAAGGTGTGGCTGGGGCGGCACCTTTGCGCCTGCTGCCGATGCCCTGGGCGAGGCGCTCATTCAGGCGGTCGATTTCCCCGGCTTCGAGCTTACCGTTACCGTTCTGATCGAGCCGCGAGAGCATTTGGCCGCCGCTGAGCGTTTTTTGCAGGGCTTCGACTTCCTCGGGGTCGATTTTGTGATTGCCGTTTTTGTCCACTTGCTTGAATCCGGCCAGCATGCGGGTTTTTCGATCGCCGGTGACCGGTGCTTTCAGGCTGTCCACCTCTGCTTGCTCGATCTCGCCATTGCTGTTTTTGTCGAGTTTGCGTAGCGCGACGTAGGATTTCTGCATGGAGGCCAGCTCATCGGGATCGACTTGATGGTTTTCGTTTTTGTCGAAGGGTTTGAGGACTTCTGCGGCTCCATCGTTGGCGGGACGAGCGGTAGGGCGTTTTTTGGCTTTGTCGGATGGGGCGGCAAGAGCGAGGGCGGGGAGGAGGGCGGTCATGATGACCAGGACTGGCAGATGAGAGGGTTTCATGTTCGCTAGAACGCGATTTTGCCCCTCTGGTTGCGCATTTTCATCATTCCTGCGCTATGAGACCTCTTTCGCATGCAGCCTTCTTCTTTGCGCATCGCCATCGTCGGTTCCGGCACCGCTGGGCCTGCGGCGGCGATCTTTCTCGCCCGCGCTGGGCATGAGATCAGCCTCTTTGAGCGTGCGCCGCAAAAGCTGCCCGTCGGCGCTGGATTTCTGCTGCAGCCCACGGGTTTGTCCGTGCTGCGGCAGCTTGGGCTGGATGAGGCGTTGCTGCCGAATGTCGCCAGGGTTTCCAAGCTCTACTGCCGCACGCGCTCGGGCCGGGTGTTGTTGGATTTGCCGTATGCGGAGCTTGGCGCAGGTCTTTTCGGCGCGGGCACGCATCGTGCGACCTTGCTCGATCTTTTGTTGAATGCGGCACAGCAGGCCGGGGCCAAAATTCTGTGGGATGTGACCATGGAGCGGCTCACGCGTAATGCCACGCAGTGCCCCAGCCTGCACGACAGCCACGACGTCACGCACGGCCCCTTTGATCTCGTGCTCATCTGCGATGGTGCTCACTTCACGCTGCGGGCGCAAAGCGGCGTGTTAGCGCGTGTCAGCCGCTACCCCTGGGGCGCGTTGTGGTTCATTGGCAAGCGCACGCCAGACTTCGATCCGCAGGTCTTGTGGCAATGCGTTGGCTCCACGCGTGAGCTGACCGGCTTTCTGCCCACGGGCACGCCGGATGATCTGCTCAGCATGTTCTGGAGCATACGCCTCGATCATATCGAACGCTGGCGTGCGACACCGCTCGACGTGTGGAAACGCGAAATCCTCACGCTGGCTCCGCAGGCGGCGGGTTTTATCGCACAAATCGAATCCCATGCCCAGGTCGCCACCGCTGTGTATCACGATGTGCGCATGCAGCGCTGGCACGGCGATCGCGTCGTGCTGTTGGGGGATGCCGCGCATGCCCTGAGTCCCCAGCTTGGCCAAGGCGTGAACCTCGCCTTCATGGATGCCGCTGCGCTCGCGGACTCGCTCGCCACGCAGTCATTGCCTCAGGCGCTCGCTCATTATTCTGCCACGCGGCGCAAACACCTGCGTTTCTACCAGTTTGCCACCCGCTGGACGACACCGTTTTTCCAGTCCGATCTACTGCCGCTCGGCTGGCTGCGCGACTTGACCTTTCCCATCATCCAGCGCATTCCGCCATTGCGTCGTCAAATGACGGCCACCATGGCCGGCGGCAAAACCGGACCGTTCAGCAGTCTCAAAGCAGCGCCGCTAAATCCGCCGCGAGTTGCTGCGCTTCATGCACCGGACGCTGTGCCGCACGTTCGACCGGTGGAAGAGAAAGAGCGGCCTCATTGAAGACACGGACGGCCATGTGAAGCTGGCTGTCCTTGATCCAGGTGTGAGCACCGATGGGCGTCTGGCAGCCAGCACCGAGGATTTTCAAAAATTCGCGCTCCGCAGTGACGCGTGACTCAGTTTCGGCGTGGTTGAGTGCTCGAATCGCGGTGATCGTAGCCTCATCTCCCGCGCGGCATTCGATGGCGATAGCTCCCTGCCCGGCGGCGGGAAGAAAGGTCACGGGATCGAGCGTCAAGGCGCTGAGTGTCTGCCCTTCGATGGCGATTTGATCGCCCTGCATCAATCCCAGGCGTAGCAGTCCGGCAGCGGCGAGCATTACGGCATCTAGCGCGTTTTCACCGAGCACTTTTTTCACCCGCGTGGGTACATTGCCGCGAATTTCGACGATCTGCACATCGGGGCGCAGAAACTTGAGCTGCGCGGCACGCCGCACGCTGCTGGTGCCGACACGGGCACCCTGCGGCAGTGTTGCCAGCGTGCAAGGCTGTGCGGTGATGAGCACGTCCTCGATCGCCGCACGCGGCAAGACCGCCGCGATGGTGAATCCGGCGGCGAGATCGCTCGGCACGTCCTTCAAACTGTGAACTGCGGCATCAATCTGACCGCTTTCGAGGGCGCTTTCGAGTTCCTTGATGAAGATGCCCTTGTCCACCTGCGCCACGTCGCTGAACTCGGAGAAGCGCAGATCCTGGCGCTTATCGCCGCTGGTCTGGATGATCTGGCGCTCGATGCGCAGGTGCGGATGCGCGGTCTGCAGGTCCGCCGTGACCATGTTCGTCTGCGTGAGGGCGAGCTCGCTACCGCGGGTGCCGAGGGTTATTTTTTCGATGCTCATGAAGCGATGAATCCGTGCTGTTGTGGGCCGGGTGGTTTGAGGAAGCCGTATTTTTCGAGCTGCTCCTCGATGATGCGCTCGCAGGCGGCGAGCTGGCGTATGCGCTCGCGGCGGCCGTCGTCGGCGATGGCTTGCAAAGCGTCGATGTCGTAAAGATACACTCCTTCGATCTCGTTCACGGCGGGGTCCACGTCACGCGGCACGGCGATGTCGATGAGCAGCAGCGGGTTCCAGCGGCGCTGGCGCATCACCTGCTCGATCTGCTCCGGTTTGATGACAAAATGCGGGGCGCTGGTGCTGGAGATGATGACATCGACCTCATGCAGCGCGTGCTCCCATTCGTCGAACTTCAGCGCGGTGCCTTTCATCTCGGTGGCGAGCTCCACGGCCTTATCGTAGCTGCGGTTGGAGACGATGATGCTCTTAGCGCCGCGTGAGAGCAGGCTTTGCGCGCAGGTGCGGCTCATTTCGCCGGCGCCGACGAGCATGACGCGGCATTCTTTGAGATCGTGGACCTTTTCCGCGAGGTCCACCGCCACGCTGCCGACGCTGGTGGAACCGCGCTGGATGGTGGTGTCGTTGCGCACTTTTTTGCCGACAGTGAAGGCCTGCTGGAAGAGCTTGTTGAGCGAACGACTCGTCGTGCCGGTGTCGAGCGCGACTTTGTAGGCGGCTTTGACTTGGCCGAAGATTTCCGTTTCGCCCAGCACCATCGAATCAAGACCGCTGACGACGCGGAAGAGATGCCGTGCGGCTTCGGCGGCGTCGAGATTATACAGCACCATCGCCTCGGCGTGCTCGGGTTGGAGTTGAAAGTGGGAGATCAAGTACTCGCGCAGCGCGGCATGCCCATGATTGCCACTGGGCAGCGTATGCGTGGCGTACAATTCCACGCGATTGCAGGTACTGAGCACGACGCTTTCGACGAAGCCGGGAAGCCCGCGCACCTGCTGCACCGCTGCGGGCACCTGCGCCTCGGGAAAGGCGAGACGCTCACGCACTTCGACGGGCGTGGTCTTGTAGTTCAGGCCCACACAGACGAGGCCGCTGCGGTTGTCAGTCGGCTCAGGCATGCGTCACGATCCAGAGCGAAATGAACGGCAGGATGAAGCCGATGACCGCCAGCCACGCGGTTTTGCGCGGGGAGGTGAAGTGCCGCCACATCAGCACCGTGATCAGCGCATACAGCGCCCACACGACCCAGGAGAAAACGACCTTCGGATTCGACACCGAAGTGTGCAGGGCAAAGGAAATGCCCAGCGAGATGCTTAGCAGCAGCAGGCCCAAACGCACGAGCCGCTGAATCGCGCTGGCGAGTCCCTGGATCGGTGGCAGTTGATAAAACAGGCCGCCAATCTGATGCCGCTTCAGCATGCGTTCTTGAATCAAATACATCACGCCGGTGATGCAGGCCAACGCGAAGGCGGCATAGGCGATGAGCGCCGCCGCCGCATGCAGCTCCACCAGCGCGTTGATCTTGCCCTTCGGCGGATACGGCGCGAAACCGCCCGCCAGCGCCATCACCTGTAGGATGCCCACCAGCGGTGCGGTGAACAGACCGAGCAGTGAAAGCCGAAACGCCCTGCCGACGAGAAAATACAGCAGCACGATGCTCCAGGCGATGAAGACCAGGATGTCCGGCAGACTTTTCATCGGGCACTGGCCCACCTCCTGGCCGCGTAGGTAGATGAAACTGGTTTGCAGGGCAAAGCCGAGCCCCATCAGCACCACGCGCGCCCGCCGCTCTTTCCACGCGCCAGATTTCAGCGCGAGCAGCGCCTGCACCACCGCACCAGCAAAGGTGAGGGTGGCGGCGACCAGAAGCAGTTGGGACAGCGGCATGAAAACAGGGTGTGGATACTCGCGGGCATGCGCCGGTTTCGCAAGGGTGAAGGCAATTCAGGCGACCCCCGAAACACGAACGGCACGAAACGGGCTCCCATTCGTGAAAATTTGCGGTCATTCGAGAGTGGGATTGGGAGGACTGTGTCAAAGACGACCGTTCACGCTTTTTAAGCGGAATGAAGAAACCTGTCACGCCCGATCCCTGCCATCCGGTGATGAGAATGAACCCAACCTCATCCTCATGGCGCAATACATCACTTCCCTCTCGTTGAACTGAGCCGCTGCGCGGAGGGTGGGTGAGGGGGGGTTGGGTGAGGAGTATGCAGGGGGTCTATGTCACCTCTACGCACCCAATATGTCGGGCTGCTGACCCTTCGCGGTTATACGCAGCGCACCCACGAGTCTTATGTCAACGCGGTGGCGCCTTTGGGCCGTCATTACTCACGCTCGCCGGACCGGCTCAGTGATGAGCAGATCCGCGATTACCTCATCGGTCTGCATCAGCGCGGGCTGAGCCGCAGCTCGATCAATGTGGCCATCAGCGCTCTGCGTTTGTTTTATGGCACGATGCTCAAGCGTCCGGTGGAGCGCATTGAGGAGTGTCTGCCGCGTCCGCGTAAGGTGACGCGCAGGGCTCGGGTGTATAGCCGGGAGGAGTGCGCACGCTGTTTGTGACGGGCTGCCGCTCGCTGCGCGACCGGGCGTTTTTGATGACGGTGTATGGCGCGGGCTTGCGCCTGAGTGAGGCGTGTCACTTGAAGTTGAGGATGTGGAAAGCTTGCGCTCGATGCTGCGGGTCAATCAGGGTAAGGGGAACAAGGACCGCTACACGGTGCTCTCGCCTTGGTTGCTGGAGGTGCTGCGGGATTACTGGCGCGAGTTCCGCCCGCCGGGGCCGTGGCTCTTTCCGGCTCCGCGTTTGCTCAACAAGCCGATGGTGGATGGCACGGCGCAGTTGATTTTTTGCCGGGCACTGAAGCGGGCGGGCTTACCAAACCGAGGTGGCATTCACTGCTTGCGACATTCATTCGCGACGCATTTGCTGGAGGACGGGGTGGATGTGCTGACGATCAAGAAGCTCCTGGGCCATGCGAACTTTGCGACGACGGCGGGCTACCTGCATGTGAGCGCGGAGCAGGCGGTGCGGGTGCGCTCGCCGCTCGATGAGATCGCGCCAGCACCGCCATCGTTATCACCACCGTCGTCTCCACGCCTGATCCTCGCTGAACCTGCTGCCGCTCGCACGTCATGCTTTCGTTGCCTGTGAATGAGGGGGCTGTTGGTGTGCAGACTGGGGATGTGGGCTGCTCGGTGCCTGCCACGGACACGCCGCGCCTGACGGCGGCGCTGCGACTCTTTCCCCGGCCTGCGCTCTGCGCTCATGCCTGGAAGGTGCTCAATGCGCTGCTGGCCTGCCACACTCCGCGGCTGGGGGCGCACCGTTACCACTGCGCGGACTGCGGCAAGGATCATCTGGTGCCGCACTCTTGCGGCGGCGGCCTCAGTGCCGATGGCTTGCGCTGGCGCGGTGTGCTCGGCGGTTATCTCTTTCCCATCAGGGCTTTAGCCAAAGTCTTCCGCGCGAAGTATCGCGACGGTTTGCAGCGGCTCGATGAGGAGGGGAAGCTGGAGTTCCACGGCCAACTCGCGGGTCTGGCGGAGATCAGCGCGTTCCAGCGGCTCAAGCGTGAAGTGCTGCGCAAGGAGTGGGTGGTGTATGCGAAGCGACCCTTTGCCGGCCCGGAGCAAGTGCTGCGCTACCTCTCGCGCTACACGCACCGCGTGGCCATCGGCAACGGGCGACTCTTGAAGCTGGACACGACGGCACGCACGGTGAGCTTTGGCTACAAGGATTACGCCGCAGGCTCGCAGCGCAAAGTCATGAGCCTGGGACTCGATGAGTTTTTGCGGCGGTTCTGCCTGCACATCCTGTCGGAGCGTTTTGTCAAAATCCGCCACTACGGACTGCTGGCCAATCGCGGAAGGCATGAGCGCATCGAGCAAGCACGGGCGCTGCTGGCAGCCAGCACGCCAGCCTTGACGCCTGAGGCAGCCAAGCCATCCGCCAGCACTGCCGCAAGCGAGGCAAACCAGGCCGCTGCGCCCAAGTGCCCGCACTGCGGCAGCCAGCGAGTGAGCCTGGTGGACATCTATACTCCCCGTCATCAAGTTTTGTGAAAAAGAAGGCTCGATAAACGGTGGGCTTGGCTATCATCCGACGGGCATTGCCCATGATCCGTATCGAACTCACACCGGCCCAGTCCCAGGACATCAACGAAGCGATG
>Ga0209702_10003995_pt1 | contig 22218 bp, 18 predicted proteins | sample FRY01_FD_187210 | JGI IMG/M metagenome (GOLD analysis project Ga0209702, IMG submission 187210) | Freshwater microbial communities from Lake Fryxell liftoff mats and glacier meltwater in Antarctica - FRY-01 (SPAdes) (version 2) | ecosystem: Environmental > Aquatic > Freshwater > Ice > Glacier... | reverse complement strand
TGCTCATGGGCCGCTCCGATCTGATGATCGCGAATTTCCGAAACCGACATCAGCTTCAGATTTCTGACTAAAGTGACGAGGTCGGCGCGATGGTAGAGGCCATCCTCCCAGTCCGTAAAGTTGATCCAATCATGTGCACATTGTCTGGCAATCTTAATTGGGGAAGCGCCATTTGGTTCAACCGAATGGGCGGGGCTTTTGGCGAAGCGATGTTGGAGCTGTCAAAGGGCTAATAATAATATGCCTTGCGTGTAAATCTACTGAGTAATTCCATCGCCAATTGAATTAAAGACAACCACTCCGGCCGCTGCCTCCAGCTTCATTGCCCCGTCGATCTGACAGGCCGAGATCAGGTTCTTTTGGCCTTCGCCCACAAACTGGATCGAGCCCCGAGAGCGTCTAGGCGTCTTGTTGAGATCTCCGGAGAAGATGCAGCCATTGATGATTAACTCGCTGCAATCTCCTGCGGCGAGCCCAAAGGGCGCGCCATCGATGAATTGCACGCCCTGAATAGTAATCCGCCGACAGCGCAACAGTTCGATCAGCGACACCCCGCTGGCCTGCCCTTCAGGCGACTCATCTTGGATAATGCAGCCACTAATGACGCAATCGTGCGAGTCCCTCATTCGGATGCCAGTATTCGCGAGGTCCGTGTGCCGGCGAAAATTATTTCCGGTCAAATTGATCTGGCTGCATTCTTCCAGCAAAACATTGTGTTGCTCGCAGGAATAAATGTGATTTCCGCTCAACACGATTCCGTGGCAGCCCGTCAGATGCACATTGTTCTCTTGGCTTCCAATGATGTTACCTGTAATCGACCAAAGCCCCGGGGGAAGATCTTGCCCCTTCTTTTCCTTGATGCGGATATTCGCGCCTCCCGGAGAAGAAGTTGCCTGAATCGTGTTCGACGCCACCGTGACCTCGTTCACGCTCGCATGTTCGGCCGTGGTGTCGATGTAGATCTCGGCCGTCGGCTCCGGATCTGTTTTGAACGCCTGGTGATTGTTGTATTCGATGTCGTTGCCCGTAATTTGAAGATTCCGAATCTCCGAGCGCTCAATTCGGATTCCGCCCAGCCGATTGTAGCTGATGTGATTTCCGCAGATGTTGATCTGGTGCAGATTCAAGTCTTCGAGAAACACGCCGACACCGGTGTTGTGATAAATGTGCGAATCGTAAATTCCCACGTTGCGATTGCGCTTGTGCAGCAGAATCCCATGCCGCACCTGGCGAATCAGGACGCCCTCGATTATCGCCTGCATCGTCCCGATCAACTCCACGCCATCGGCCTTCGGATTTGTCCCTGTGATCTCAATGTTTCGAATTGTGGGCATGCGCTGACGCTCCCAGACATTGGGCTTCGCGGAATTCGGATCGCCCGTGCCTCCGTGCGTGCCGATGATCCGAAAGGCCGGCCCCTCTCCCGCCATGACAATCGTTGCCGTGCCGTCGTTCCCGTCGATGCCGATGCGGCCGACTTCATCGAGCTTGATCTCGATCGTCTCGCTGATCAGGTAGTTGCCCCGCGGAAATTGAAGCCGCCCGTCCGCGTCCGTGACGGCGTGCCGAATCGCCTGCGTGTCGTCCGTCTCGCCGTCGCCCACGGCCCCAAATGCTTTCACGTTGCTCATACTGTTTTTAACACTGAGAGGTTTGCTGACGCTTCTTCTGCCAGAATTGGAAGATGACGGCGAGGAAGGCAATGACGGAGCCGAAGAATTCGCGGGTGAGTTCGACGCGGGAGTCATCAGCGGACATTGAGACCTGGGTTATCGTGAAGGGCTTGTCGCCGAAGAGATTGTCCCAGAGGCCGGGGCCGGACATCGCCATCTCGATGAAGCAGGCGATGACGGCTAGGGCGAAATACCAGATTGGGAGTTGCTTGAAGGTGATGAGGATGAAGGCGACGCCAATGATGCCGTAGAAGAGGAGCCAGAGGGCGGAGTCGAGCGAAGAGGGGTTGGTGTAGATCTCCGGGTCGATGTCGTTTCGCTGATACCAAGTGAAGAGGAAGAAGAGGGCGGCGAGGGCGTAGTTGAGGATTTTCATCGTAGGAGCATCGTAATAGAATTGCTTATTGAGAGATACTGTAGAGCGGCTAGCGTCCTTTCCATGCCTCGCAAGATCTTGTTTATTTGTACCGGAAATACCTGCCGCAGTCCGATGGCGGAAGGGGTTTTTCGTAAAGCGGCCGAGGGAACCGACTATGAGGTGGGTTCGGCCGGAGTGGCGGCTCATCCCGGGAGTGCCGCGAGTTCGGAAACGCGGGCGGTATTGCACGACCAGCGGATCGAGCTGGGCGAGTTCCGGAGCCGGATGGTCGGTGACGAAATCCTCAAGGAGGCCGAGGCGGTGTTTTGCATGACCGAGGGGCACCTCGAGATGCTGGAGATGCTCTTTCCGGAATATGAGGAGAAATATCACCTCGTCTGTGATTTTGTGGAAATCAACGGCAAGGTCGGGATTGATGTCCCGGATCCCATCGGAATGGGCCGCAAAGCCTATGAATCCGTCTCGAAAGTGCTCAATCAGGCTGTCGACGGAATCATGGGGTTTCTTAATGAGCGAGGGAAGTAGTCAAACTTGGCAACTTCGCTTAACGTGCCGACATGAAAGCGATGTCTGTTGGCGAGTTTAAAGCGCAGTTTTTCCTCAGTCGCGATGGGCTGATGAAGGAATATCGGCCTCATGGATGGTGGCTGATTGAATAGGAACTCAGGCAAGCGTCTCTTTTCCAAGTGCGCGCTTGCCATTTGTCCCCGGAGGATGCACGGAAGGGGCGACCTATGAGTGCTGATTCTTACCGCATTGTTGTCGGGGCCGATCACGGCGGAGTTGAGTTGAAAAATGCCATTGTGGAGGCCTTGCAAGGGGCTGGACGCGATGTTTTTGACTATGGTGCTCACGGTAAGGAATCGGTCGATTATCCCGACTTCGCCAACGAGGTGGCCCGCGCGGTCAACGAAGAGCGCGCTGACCGGGGAATTCTTGTCTGCACCTCGGGGGTGGGGGTTTGCCTGGCCGCCAATCGTTTTCGAGATGTTCGCGCTGCCAACGTCCGCACGGTCGCTGAGGCGAAAGTCACCCGTTCACACAATGATGCCAACGTTCTCTGCCTCGGGCAGGCCGTGGTCACCACCGAGGTTGCTTTGGAGATGATCGAGGCTTTTCTCAGCACCGAATTTGAAGGTGGTCGTCATGAAGCCCGCCTTTGCAAGGCTTCGGGCTCGCGTCTCGCGATGACCGACCAGGAGGTTTTTCAAGCGATCGTGGGCGAGGAAAAACGCCAGCGGAGCCATATTGAGCTCATTGCTTCCGAGAACTTTTGCAGCCCGGCGGTCATGGAAGCCCAGGGCTCCCTGCTCACCAACAAGTATGCCGAGGGCTACCCCGGACGTCGTTGGTATGGCGGATGTGAGAACGTGGACGTCGTCGAGGAGCTCGCGATCAACCGTCTCAAGGAGCTTTTCGGCGCCGACCACGCCAACGTGCAGCCGCATTCCGGCAGCCAGGCCAATACCGCAGTCTACTTTGCGGTTCTTGAGCCCGGTGACAAAATCCTGACGATGGACCTCGCTCATGGAGGTCACTTGACTCACGGACACCCCGCCAACTTCTCGGGTCGCCTTTACGATGTGACTCACTACGGAGTGAGCGCTGAGGATGAGAAGATCGATTACGATGCCCTCGAAGCTCAGGCCAAGGAAGTGCAGCCCAAGTTGATCACCTGCGGTGCCAGTGCCTATTCCCGCACGATCGATTTCGAACGCATGGGGCAAATTGCCAAAGCGGTCGGAGCTTATCTTTTCGTGGACATGGCGCATATCGCGGGACTTGTGGCGGCGGGAGTTCATCCGAGCCCGGTCCCGCACGCTGATTTCGTGACATCAACGACCCACAAGTCCCTTCGTGGACCTCGTGGCGGCGTCATTCTTTGCAAAGCGAAGTATGCCAAGAAGATCGACGGTCGTGTCTTCCCCGGGGTGCAAGGGGGCCCGCTGATGCATGTCATCGCGGCCAAGGCAGTTTGCTTTGGCGAGGCGCTCAAGCCCGGCTTCAAGGATTACCAGATTCAAGTCATCAAGAACGCCCAGGCGATGTCAGCTGCTCTTGAAAAGAACGGTTATCGTATCGTTTCTGGTGGCACCGACAACCACGTTTTCATGGTCGATCTTCGTCCCGTGGGACTGGATGGCTCCATCGTTTCCGATACCCTCGACAAGGTCGGGATCACGGTGAACAAGAATAGCATTCCCTTCGATGAAGCGGGTCCAATGAAGCCCAGCGGGATCCGGATTGGAACTCCCGCCGTCACGACCCGTGGCATGAAGGAAGCTGACGTCGAAACGGTGGCTGATCTCATTCACGAAGCGCTGCAAGCCTGTGAAGACGATGCCAAGCTGGCCGAGATTCGTGAGAAGGTCTTCGCCTTCAATGCCGTCTTCCCGATGCCTTGGTAGAGACGGGGGTGCACGGTCAGGAAGTGATGATTTCGATTAGCGGAAGTCATCCCGCGATCTCCCGATCCAGGTGATCTCGCGGGCTTGGAAAGGCTCTTCTTCGATGGCTCGATAGTAAACCGCTTTCGCGTCGCCCGCCTTGGAGTCGACGATTCGAAGGGGCGGGTTGCTCAAGAGGACCGAGGAAAGGGGCTCCCAGGTGAACATGTCGGTGCTGCGCTCGATCCGGTAACGACGGTAAAAGATGGGGTCGATCCCGGTGATCCATTCGAACTCGGCGACGACGCTGACCGTTCCGGTGAGGGAACGATTGACTGCTAAAATTGGAATGAGCGGGACGGCGTCGATGATGATGGGTTGGCAATTCGCGCTGAAGCAGGAGCCAGGGACGCAAAAGTAGCCCCGTTCCAGAAGCTCTCGTTCATCGACTTGGATGAACCATTCGTCATCGGCCAGATTGATGGTGATGGCTCCGGAAGGCTCTGTTCGTTTTTCGACAGCTTTAGCGGGGTTCTCATTGATCGGAGTGGCCCGGATCAGGATTTGAGAAAGGGGTTCACCGGCCCGGTCCTTGAAGGTGTGTGAAAAGACGAGTTCGCCAAAGCCCGGGAGGGTTCCTAAAAGAAGCAGGATGGAAAAGAGTCTTGAATTCATTCCTCTCTCATAATCAAAACTATCGAGAAGAACAGGATGAAAGAACGATTTTTCGAGGATTGCGGGCTGCCAAGCAAACGCCCTGATTGCCGAAACAGGGTGTTCTTTTGGATAGAAGGAATTTGTGTTTGAAAGAGTGGGGAAGGGGATTTTTGGCACAGATTCGAACGGATTTAGATCAGATGACACAGATTTCTTGGGATTCCGATGCTCAGTCTATGGGCCTTCGGCGAAAACGGTTCGCGCGGCTTTGACCGAGATCTTTTGGTTTTTGGCATAGGCTTTGGCGGCGGCTTCGCGCATTTCTTTTTTTGATCCTCCTTTGAGCCAGACTTCGAGAGCGTCGTGCAGAAGGAATGAACCGGGATCCATCAGGCTCTTGGTGAGGAGCAGAGGCCGGGAGTTCATCGTCTTCAAGGGCGCCGGGAAGTAGGACGTGGTGAGGCAGGCGAGGACACTGGCTTCGCTGGCGACATCGTCCGCCTTTGCGGGGTCGGGGACGACGACGAGGCTGTCCATCATGCCGTTACCAATCTTGGCTTGGCCTTCCCGCCGATCGTGTTCACCCTTCCTCTGTGAGTCTCCTCGCATATCTCGCCTTCCTTCTTTTGTTGGGCATTATCGCACAATGGTCAGCTTGGCGGCTGAAGTTGCCCTCGATTCTGCTCCTCCTGATTTTCGGATTTGGACTGTCCCAATTCACGGGAACCCGGATCGACGACTATCTCGCCAATGAGTCTTCCTTGCTCACTCCGAAAGACGCCAGTGCCCACCACTCCAAGGCTGTCGCGAGTCATCTGCGGGGACGCTTTTGCTTCCTGGGTGGCCCGAGGTTTGCTCAACTGAGAGCGATGGTGAGTCGAGGTGCCGAGATGAAGGTGACTTTGCTGACGGACGTTTTCACGCTGGTCGTTGAGAAGGAAGACGTCGAAACCAAAGCCCTCCGCAAGAAGGAGGAAGCAGAAGCGAAAGGATGACTACCGGTTACCATGGACTTGAAGCCCTCTGGCATGATCTCTTCTGGGAAGCGGAAGAGGCCCCCGGGGAGATCTCTCTGATCGACGATTACCTCCAGGACAAGGATGGCGAGTCCCTCTATATCGGCTCCGGGTCCGGAAGGCTTCTGGGGCCGTTGGCTCAGTCAGGTCATGAGATTACCGGCCTTGAGATTTCGCCCGAGATGGTCGCGCTTTCACAAAAGAATCATGCCAAGGCTTCGGTGATCGCAGGCTCGTGGCAGGATCATCAGCCCGGAAAGAAATACGCCTCCATTCTGATCCCCGCGTTCACCTTCCAACTCTTTCTCGATCCGCAAAAACAACTACAACGACTGCGCGAGCAAACGGATCACGTCTATCTGACCCTCTTTTTTCCCTGGGGAGAGCTCTCCGGAGAGCTTCCGCAGAACCAATGGTATTTCGACCGGAGTATCCAGCTGCCGACCGGCGAGCTGGGCGAGTTGGAAACGCGCCACAAAATCAAGGAGCAGACCGGCTCACTCACGAGGCGGCATCGCTATACTCTCAAAGACGCGGCCGGAAAGGTCGTGCGACAGGAAGAGACGGAGCAGCGTCTGCGCTTCTTTCCTGACGTTTCGTTGAAGTCTCTTTTTAAGAAGACCGGTTGGAAGATTGAAAAGGAAATCTACAACCTCGAGCCCGATGGTGACGACGATGATCTCGTTTATGTCGCGACCTTCCATTTGGTGGGGCTGGTTCCGTCAGTTTGAATTTTCTGCCCAATTCTCGCGTTCCTCCTCAAAACGCTTGATGAGATTATAGGCATGAAGCGGCTTCCCGGGCCGCCAGCCTTGGCTGGAGGTTATGGGCTACGCCATGATCAGCGTCGGTGATGCTGACAAGTGCTGATACCTAAAATGGGATTTTAGGGGGACTTTTCGCGAAGTTTACTAGCGTATGAATCCCCCGGAAAAGATTCCTCGATGGCCTCAACCTTGACCTTTCACCTCCGACTGCCTAGCGTCCCGCCTCTAGCGCTATGAGCACTCCAGAAGGAAAATCCTACAAAGACACCCTGTTTCTGCCCAAGACAGATTTCCCGATGAAGGGAAACCTGACGGTCCGGGAGCCGGCACGACTCGAAAAATGGAACTCCGAAGGTCTCTACGCGCGAATTATTGCCAAACGTAAAGCCGAAGGAGCCCCGCGCTTCATTCTTCATGACGGTCCTCCCTTTGCGAATGGAGACGTCCACATGGGCACCGGCCTCAACAAGGTGCTTAAAGATTTCGTGGTGAAGTCCAAGACGATGGCGGGCTTCGAAACGCCTTACATTCCGGGGTGGGACTGCCATGGCCTCCCCATCGAATTTAAGGTGATGCAGGGTGACGACGCTCGCGACGTCGAGCCTGCAGAAATCCGCCGTCGCTGCGAGGATTTCGCCCGCGGCTGGATCGAGACCCAGCGTGAATCATTCAAACGCCTCGGTGTCTTCGGTGATTGGGAGAATCCCTACCTCACTCTCGATCCCTCCTACGAAGCCAACATCATCCGCACCTTCGCCTCGCTCATCGAGAAGGGCTGCGTTTATCAATCCAAGAAGCCGGTGCAATGGTCCTACGGTGCCAAGACCGCCCTCGCGGAGGCGGAAGTCGAGTATCAGGACAAGAAGTCGACTGCGGTCTTCGTGAAGTTCGATCTGCCCGCGCATGAGTCACTCCCTGAAGGCACCTCGATCGCGATCTGGACTACTACGCCATGGACCCTTCCCGCCAACCTCGGCATCGCGGTGAACGAGCGCTTCACCTACACCATCGGAAAGTATTCCAATCGTAAAACGATCATCGTCGTTCGCGATCTCCTCGGCGAATTCCAGGCAAAAACCGGTCTTACCCTTGAGGAGGAATTGGGCGAAATCAAAGGTTCTGAACTTGAAGGTCTCGAAGCCCAGCACCCTTTCCTTGATCGCACTTCCAAGGTGATCCTCGCTCCCTTCGTCACCACTGACGCTGGAACAGGTGCTGTTCACGTTGCGCCCGGTCATGGTGCTGATGACTACGCCATCGGACAACAAAACGGCCTCGCCGTTCTCAGCCCAGTCGATGACGACGGACTCTTCACCGACGAATGCGGCATCCCCGAACTCGTCGGCGTTCACGTCTTCAAAGGCAACACCCGCATTGTCGAGATCCTCACCGAAAAAGGAGCCCTCCTCGGCGAGGAAACCTACGAGCACAGCTACCCGCATTGCTGGCGCTCCAAGACGCCCATCATCTTCCGTGCCGTCGAGCAGTTCTTCATCTCCATCGATAAACTCCGCGACAAGGCGCTCAGCGAAATCGATGAAGTCGAATGGCTCCCCAAGTGGGGTCGCAATCGCATCTATGGCACGGTTGAGTCCCGCCCTGATTGGTGTATCTCACGTCAGCGCACCTGGGGAGTTCCGCTTCCCGTTTTCTTCGCCAAAGACGGCGCGCCCATCGTCTCCGCCGAGCTCGCGAGGCAGATCGCGGACCTGGTTGAAAAAGAAGGCACGAACGTTTGGTTCGAGAAATCCGACGCCGAACTTGCGGCGCTCTTTGATCTCCCTGAAGGCTCCACGAAGTGCCGCGACACCCTCGACGTCTGGATTGATTCCGGTTCAAGTCACGTCGCCGTTCTCGATGCCCATCCCGAGCTGAGCTGCCCGGCCGACCTCTACCTTGAAGCCACCGACCAGCACCGTGGTTGGTTCCAAAGCTCCCTCATGCTTTCGGTCGGCGTCCGCGATGCCGCACCCTACAAAACCGTCCTCACCCACGGCTTCGTCGTTGATAAGGACACCGGGAAAAAGCATGCCAAAAGCGACAAGAAAAAAGGAAAGCCCACCGATGCCGCCCACTTCTATAATAAGTATGGTGCCGATGTTCTCCGTCTCTGGGTTTCTTCCGTCGATTGGCAAAACGAAGTGCCCTTTAGCGAAGACCTCTTCCAGCAGGTCGGCGAGCCCTATCGTCGCCTCCGCAACACCTTCAAGATCCTCCTTGGCAACATGCGTGATGAGAAGATCAGCGAGCCGGAATCCCTTCCGCTCATCGATCAATGGATCATGGAGCGCCTTCAGGTCATCATCACCGAAGTCAGAGAGGCCTACACCAGGTATGATTTCCGCAGCGTCTTCTCGACCGTGAACAAGTTCGCGGCCAGCGACCTGAGCGCCTACTACATCGACATCACCAAAGACCGTCTCTACTGCGACGCCGCCGAGAGCGATCGCCGTCAGGCCAGCGTCTGGGTGGTGGGCGAAGTCTTCGATGCTCTCGTCAAACTTCTCGCTCCTATCCTGGCCTACACCGCCGAGGAAGCGTGGGAACATGCCGGGCGCGAAGGTTCCATCCACGAGCAAACCTTCCCGGAAGTGAATGCCAAATTCGCCGGAAGTGACGCGACCAATCAAGTCACCCAGCTTCTTGAAATCAGAGCGATCATGCAAAGCGCGATCGAAGAGAAAGTGCAGGCCAAGGAGTTTAAGAAGAACAACGAAGCCAGCGTCACCCTCACCGTCCCGGCCAATCACACCTGCTTGGACCTTCTGAAGAATCACGAGTTCACGACCGAGTTCTTCATCGTCTCCGAATTGAAGATCACCGCAGGCGATACTCTCACCGCCACGGTCGAGCCGACCTCACATCCGATGTGCCCTCGCTGCCGCAAGTATGAGCCCGTCGTCAAAGATGACCTCTGCCAGCGCTGCGCGGATGCGGTTTAAGACTAGCCTCGAAGCCCCCCTCATTTTGACATGAAAAAGCAAAGAGTCTCAGTATTCCTGAAAGAGTCGAGTTGGTCCGAAGGCTCGAAATGGGTGAGGAGATCGTAACGCTGGCGCACGATTTCAAAAGAGGACCTCAGACAATTAGGAGAATACGTCAGAGGATAGAAAAAGAAGGTTCGGGTTGGTATCTCAAGCCCGCAAAAAAAGGGCGAAAACCGGGAGCAACCAACCCTAATGGGGGGCGCCGCCCTCCTCAGCGTAAAATCTTGCCGGGTGAGAAGAAGAGAATCCGCAAGCAATTGGAAAAGAAAGGTGTTTTCGATCAAGCGAAAGAGAGCGGGACGGATGGCGAAATCCGGATTGACCTCGAGAAGTTTAGAACTCTCCTGAAGGAGGAGTTGGACTTTTATCCCTTGAAGAAAGTGATGCGGGCTCTCTTGGATGAGTGGGGAAAAGGAGTGTGCCGGAAGGAATTGATGAAGATGGAAAAACACTCTGGGATTGAAATCATGACTTACGTCATTCTGGATACTCATTGTTTCGCAGTGGTGCGTTTTTCGGCCCGCGAAAAGTGGTTGGAGAGATTTGCGGGGGGGAGCAAGTTTGAAAATGAAGAGGCTGTTTTGGCGTATGCCAAACTCCGCTTTCACGACGAAGCCAACAACGTCATTTCGCAAAAAGAAAGGCGACTTTCGGGAGTACCTCGGGTGAAGTTTTTTGACGATTTGAAGCATTCATTTTGCGATCTTTCGCTTTCAGTGAAGGTCTTTAAGGAAGCGGTCACCCGGGTCATGAATGAGCGCGCCGGAAAAACCGGGCCATTCTGGGAAGAGCGGTTTGGGAGCAAGCGGCTCCATACGCCGGAGGACCTCGTAAAGGCGGGGATAAGGGTCGATGGCTGGGCTGGAGTTCAAGGGTTGCTCATTGAGGAGCCTCCCGAGGCCTATCCATGGTGCCGATTTGCCGAAGCGGTCGGCGGGAGTAAACGCATCCGCAAGGGGCTTTGCCGGATCATGGGGATCTCCAGGGATCGCTGGAAAGTAAGCACGAAGATCGAGGGCTTTGGACGCAAAGGCCTCCCCGGAAATCTCTACCGGAAGCGCTTGAGGCAAGGCGAGGATTAGAAAGCTCACTTCTGCCGGAACTATTCTGATGGGATCCCATCACCCGCCGACTCAGAAAAGCCTCCTGAGCACCAGCGGCGCTCGATCACCGCAACACCCAGAAGCCCGCAAAAAAGAGGGGCGCCCATTCAGTCGCTGCCGCAAGTATGAGCCCATCGTCCAAGATGACCTCTGCCAACGCTGCGCGGATGCGGTGGGATTCTGCTGATTAGCCGCCAAGTGGCGATTGCTAGCTTTGATCTGGTGGAATTGCGGCCGGGATTGTCACCCGAAATTCAGTTTCGTCGAAAAGGTCAAACCTAACCGATTGGCCACTCAGGCGTTTGGTCTCGCGTTCAATGATTTGGATGCCGTCACCACGGCGTTCCATCAAGTGGCCACGACCAATTCGATCCTTTGAGTCATCAGGTAGTTCGCACTCACTGAGCAGATTTGTCAGGAGTTCGTTGCGAGTCGCGGTGCGCACTGCCAGGGATTCTACACTCATCGAATTGATGAGGCTTCCGGGTGAAGAGATCTCAAGGCGGTCATCAAAGATGAAAAAGCGGATTTTTGAATGGTCGATTTGGTAGTCCCGATGGGCCACAGCGTTGACGATGGCCTCAAAAACAGCCCGTTCACTGAATTGCGGAGTTTCTTCTCGATCAAGGGCTTTACTGGCACTGATGCGATTGTGGAGACGGAAAAATGTCATGGCATCAGCGATTTGCATGTCGAGCGATCCAGTGAGATCCTTGGCATCCACTTGATAGTGGGAATCCTGTTCAGTTCCACGATATCGAACCGCTTGAATGAATGCATTGGGCATCCATTTTCTAGGGTCAGAAGTAGCCATCAAAATTCCCGCGACAGAAGGTTGTAATTCCCCAGTGGTGTTTTTGACGAGAAGGTTCCGCTTTGCCAATGCATGATTCTCATTCTCTTCCAGCTTGGAGGTGAACTTTTGCCATAGGATTTTCTCTAGATCGCTCGCTTGGCTATGAGGGACTGGAAGTTGTTCAAAGCGTTTTAGCCCGACGAGGCTCCGCTCTTGATTGAGTCTTGCAAGGTAGATGCTGTCCATCGGAATTGCTCCGCTGCCGGTGCGTCGAAAGTAGCCCTCTTTAGTGCTGTGGACAAACAGACCACGTTCGACCTCTACGACAATGATTGCCCGAAGTTCTCCATCAAGATTGGGAAGTTCGTGTCGAAAGATGTCAATCGGTAGAGCTGGCGTAATTGAGGTTCGCGAAATTTCTCGAAGGGTGTCTTCAACAAGATCCAGCTTGTCTTGTGGGATGCCCAAAATCTCCCGCGACTTGTCGTTCACTCCCAAAATTAGGACTCCCCCTGTGCCATTGGCCATGGCTGAGAGTTCTTTCGCGAGATGGTCCCGTTTAGGTTCTATAAATTTATCGCCTGCAAAGCGTAACTCCTTGAATTCGTAAATGGAGTCTTCACCAAGTCGGATGTGCGTTGTGAGGTCTTCAATGGATACGGGCATGGCAGTTTAGGAAATGAGACGTTGGTAGCGTTTTTCGAGGGCTCGCTCTCCGCCTTCCATGACGGCACAGACTTCGTCGCGGACCTTTGAGTCTTGAAGGGCACCTTGGGCGAAGGGCCTGCATTGACCGTTCATGAACTTCATCGCGTGAACCATTTCAGCGTCACCGTTGACAACGATGTTTGGGTTGTGTGTCACCACGATGATCTGGCGACGGCTCTTGTTATTTTGGAGCTGTTTGACGACAAGGTCGGTGATAAGGTGGTTGTCTAGGTCGTTTTCGGGTTGATCAATGACCAAAGGGCTTTCGCCGTAGGCGAGGAAGAAGGCGAGTAGCGCAGCAGCTTTTTCACCCGCTGAGCCGTTGGCAAGGGGAGTGAAATTTCTACCTTCGCCTCCCTTGCTGTAGGAGACCTCGAGAGAATCCTCTGGCCACCAGGATTGGAGACGCAAGATTGCTTCGGGGTTTACTTCGTAGGAGCGTTGGAGGAAGGTTGCAAACGGCTTCGCTAGATCAAGATCAGGACCTCCAACCTTCGCGCTGATGAGAACCATCGATTTCCACTCAGAAAGTCTTCGTTCGATTTCCATCCTCTTGGTCTCGGCATTGCCGTTTGGAAGCTCTCGATAAAGTCCTCCTAGAATCCCGAACTGTTTGTCATCGGAGAGGATTGAGCTGGAAAATTGGTTGTCTTCACATCCCAGAAAGGACCTGAGAGTTCGCTCTGCGAGTTCGATGTCGTCTAGGGTGCCATAGGGAACGAGGGCAATACGAACAAAAGGATTCTCTGCAAGGTTCTCCGCCAAGAAGGATTGCCGCATTTGCTGTAATTCTTGGCGAAGTTTGAGTAGGCAATTCCTCGAAGCTTCAGCTTTTTCGGTATGAGATTCGATTGTTTTTTCAAGTGCTCCCAGCGCCTTTAAGCCATTCTCGACAGCCTGTTTTTGGCCCATCAAGGTCGAATACTCGTTAGGGTTATCAACACCTCGTTTCTTCAATTCGTTGACCAGGGTGTCGTAGTCTTCGGCAGACCTTAATCGTGCTTTCTCCCAGTCGCTGTTTGTGAGCATCTGAGTGGCGTCGTCATTTACTTTTCGTAGATCGGCTGCAATTTGAACGAGCTTGGAAGCAGCTTCAGTCACGGAGGTCCGCAGTTTTGACTCGGCGTCAGTCAGGATGTTTTGCTCGGGGGCGGTAGGATCGATGAGATCGGGAGGAAGATCATAAAGCAGGAAGTTTTCGATGAAGTCTTCGAGGCTCGAAGCTTTGTCATTGTGGGCTTCGATAAGTGAATGGAACTCCGTTTGCTGTCTTTGGGATCGCCGGGCTGATTTAAGGATGCTGGCGTGCGCTGAGCTCTCGAAGACGGCCAGCTTCTTTGTCAGGTCTGTGAGTTGACCATTGAGACGATCTTTTTCTCCGAGCTGATCGCGGAGACGACGGACTTCCGAAAGGTGTTTGAGGAAGGTTTCGAGTTCGTTGTTCCAGCGGCTTAGCCAGCCAGGTTTGTCAATGGCTTCATCGATCCGTTGCAGGATCGCTTGCGAGTTTTCGGCCAAGGTTCCGATCTGGTCTTGGCCAAAGATCGTCATCGGGAAGCGGGTGGTGACTTCCTGAGAATTTTCAGCGAACCATTCTCCGAGGATGGAGTCCCAGTTTTCGACAGTGGTGCCTCGGTCGCTATTTTTCCAGAGCAGTCGGTAGCGCTCATCACCCTTGCGGTAAACGAGAGTGGATTCGGATTGGGCTTCGAGTCCGTGGCCGATTTGGGTGAAATTTTCGAACCCTTCTCGGACGCGACTTTTTTGTGGGAGTTGGGTGAGTTCACCTTCCCGTTTCCCAGTGAGGCGGATGAAATGAATCAAGGTGGATTTGCCGCTCCCTCTTCCGCCGATGATTGAATTGAGCCATGGGCTGAAATCGAACCTGATAGGTGTCGGCTTGCCCATGAACCGTGCATTGTTGACTTCAAGTGATTCTATCCAAAGCTCAGGGGCGGTGTTGAGATTGCTGTCGGGACTGATCTCGTCAGATCGCTGGACGCCCGATCCGTTTCCATCGAGCAGGGCCAGACGGAGGGTCTCTAGTGATGGTTCTCCCATTTTCACCCAAGTGTAGTGCGAGCCGGGATAGCGACCTCCTCCAACGGTGTTGGGTGCGGGGTGGTGGCTGTCAGAGCCGAGAATGCTTGTCCAATTTACTTGATGGTCCGTGTAGATTTGGGGCATCTGGTAACCAGGTCCGGCTATTTCGCAGGCAATAAACGCCTTGCAATTGAAAATTGGTCTAACATGTCCGGTTTGAGTTGATCGGAAGAGTCCGCTGTTCTTGAGGTCGACATGAGCAGGGAAGAATAGTCCGCCTAACTCGCTAACGGTCTCGCAAACTTTGACTGGGTCGAGTTCGTTACAGATACCTTGGGCATTGTTAGGATTCTTATCGTAGCGGGCACGGGCGAGAAGATCATTGATCGTCTGTGTTGAGGCTTCTTTTCCGAAAATGGCGAGGTAGTGGATACCTGCAATCGAGAGCTCCACTCCGGGGAAAAGATAAAGCTTTCCGGCTCCGGGCATTCCCTCTTCCTGCATCTTGAGCTGTTCGGCCTTCAGTTCATCAATCCAGTCTCCGCAGTGATGATCGGTGATGGCAATGCAGTCGATCCCGGCTGTGATGAAATTTTGGAGCCAGTCCCGAGCGGTAAGCGCCTTGTGGCTCTTTTGGTCCGGTCCGGCTCCATAGTCGGAAGATGCAGGGGTGTGAGTGTGGAAGTCAAATTTCCACCAGCGTGCTCCGGGGTAGCTTTGGGAGTCGTTGCTCATCGAGGGTGTTTATGAAGTCTTTAGAAAGCGATTGGAAGCGCGCAGAATTCATTCAAAGACAAAAAGGGAGCGTCTTTAGGTGAGTCGATTGAGGCGGGTGGGATTTGTGGGGGAAAAAATGGGGTGTCTACACCGATCGGTCAATCTCCTTGTCGTTCCTTCAAGTGTGCCATCGTTCTCTGGACCCGATCCAAAACTTGATCGAGGTTTTTGCCGAGGTCGGTGGTGAGGAAGCGGAGGATGAAGTAGTTGTTTTCTTGGAGGAGGGCGTCTTTCCGGCGGTCGCGGCGGTAGGCGGCGGGATCGTTGAGGTGTTGGTCACCGTCGAGTTCGAGGGCGAGTTTGAGGGCAGGGCAGAGGAAATCGACTTCCATGGTGCTGCGGTCGTTGAAGGGGATGGGGAGGTCTTGGTTGAGGCTGAATTGGTCCTTGGTGGTGGGGAGGGTTTGGAGGCGTTCGAAGAGGAATTTTTCGCTGGCACTGCGGGCTTTCACGGGGCTTTGGGCGAGGTCGGTAGCGTGGACAAAAAGTTGCGCCAGCGGTTGCTCGACGCCGTCGCGGATGAGTCGACGGACGCTGGCGGCGTAGTCTTGTTTCCATTGCGGGTCGAGGGGGAGCGGGACTTCGAGGGGCCAGCCGGGGAGGGCGCTCGCGGGGAGGAGGATGGTGTAGCCAACGGCTTCGTAGCCGGCGCAGCGGCGGTCGAACATGCGGGAAAGCATGGGGACGTTAAGATCGGCGTAGTCGTAAACCTGCACCACTTTTTTTCCGTGGTGGAGGCGGTGGAGGCGTCCGGCGTATTGCGCGATGGTGCCGCGCCAGGAGACCGGCATGGTGAGGAAGAGGGTGTCGAGTCGGGAATCATCGAAGCCTTCGCCGATAAATTTTCCGGTGGCGATGATGACGCGCGGCTCGTTTTCTGGAATGGAGGTGAGTTGCTCCATCGCGGTGCGGAGGGCTTTCTTTCCGAGGCCTCCTTTGAGGGTGATGAGGTGCTCGACTTCTTCTTTCAATAGGGAGGACAGGAGTTCGATGTGTTCGGTCCGCTCGGTGAGGACGAGGGGCGTGCGACCGGACCGGAGGGCGTTGAGGATTTCGGTGCAGATGAGTTGATTGCGGGAGTGGTCTTGGTAGAGGGCGTCGCAGATTGACTGATAGGCAAGGCGGGGATCATCTTCGGTTTCGCTAGGGTTTTGAAAGGGGGTAGGGCGGACGAGGACTTCGTGAGTGAAGGGGCGTTCGGCAGCTTGTTGGCGGGCATCGACGCGATGTCTGATGGGGCCGCACTGCATGAAGATGATGGGGTGGTGTCCGTCCTTGCGGGTGACGGTGGCAGAGAGACCGAGAATGAATTTTGCTTTGGCGCGGCGGGCCACGAGTTCGAAGCTTTGCGCCGAGAGGTGGTGGCATTCATCGATGATAAGGTGGCCGTAGTCGGCGACGAGGTCTTTGACGACGCCTTTGCGGACGAGACTTTGGATGATCGCGACGTCGATTTTCCCGCTGAGTTTCTTTCGACCACCTCCGAGACGTCCGATCTCTTTTTTCTCCAGATTGAGGAATTGGGAAAGGCGCTCGACCCATTGGTCCATGAGTTGTTGGCGGTGGACGAGGATGAGGGTGTTGACCCCTCGTTGCGCGATGAGCCAGGCTGCCAGAACGGTTTTTCCGAAGGCGGTGGTGGCGGAAAGGACGCCGGTCTCGTGGGCGCGCATGGCCTTGCCTGCGACTTCCTGTTCGGGGTGAAGGGTGCCCTGGAAGGTGAGGTCGAGCGGTTCGCCGGGATGGCGTTGATCGTCGATCTGGGCGTTGATTTTGAGTTTTTTGAGGAGGGCGAGGACGCTGTCGAGGCAGCCACGTGGGAGGGCGAGGTGTTGGGGATGGTCTTCGGCGCAGGCGATAATACGAGGTTTGTCGTACGTGGTGAGGCGCATTGCTTGCGCTTTGTAGAACTCGGGGTTTTGAAAGGCCGCGAGGCGGGCGAGGGCATTGTGGAGAGCGGGCGGGAGCTCGCTTTTGACGAAGTAGAGTTGGTCTCCCGAGATAATATCGAGGGACTTGGGCATGGGGCCGGTGAGCTTGGGCGGGTGCTGGCGCGAGGGTGGGGCTTTCCAAGGCGCTGCGCTGTCTTCTTGATCGGGCGGAGCCATTTGGATCCCAATGATGCGGCCTCTTAACTCGGCGGCTTCGACGATCTCGTGAAGGTGATTTTTTGAGATCCGATCAAGAGAAGCGAGGAAGGCCCATTGATCGGGATGGGGCTGGAGATGCTCGTCGATGAAGACGCTGTTTCCCTCGGAGCGGGGAGTTTTTTGAAGGGGGAGGGCGATGAGGTTTCCGAAGCCGCCGCGCGGGAGGGTGTCTTGGTTGGGGAAGAAGCGATCGTAGGAGGTGAACTTGGTCTGAGGGTGGAGTTCGGTCGCTTCGGTGAGGAGATGGGAGGCGAGTTTTCGGGCGAGAGTGGCGGGGACGGGTTCTTCGAAGAAGAGCCAGAGGTGGCCGCCATTTCCTGAACGCGAGCGTTCGAGCGCCGCCGGGATCTTTTTTTGACGGCAGGTGGTGAGGTAGGCGAGGGCATCGGCGCTCCAGCCCTCGCCGTCGAAATCGACCGCGAGGAAGTGGCAGGTTTCATCGAGAAGCATGGGGTAGATTCCCATGACGAGGTCGCCGGAGAGATGGCGTCGGATGACGTCAGCGGTGATGGGGAGCCAGTTTTGATGGGCGCAGGCGTGGCATTTGATACGGGGTTTTTCGCAAATGCCCCTGACCCATTCATTTCCGCAGACCGGCGAGTATCCCGCCTTGCCGGTTTTCGTGCTGACGAAGCGGTGCGGGTAGACTTCGTCGCGACCACGGAAGAGCGAGTGGAAGAGGGCGATCTTTTCCGAGGCCGACGAGTTGTGACTGAGGGGCATGGCTGATCTTCAGGATGCACAGATGAGGATGATTTTCAATCATCCGGGTATTTTGATCTTGAGGGGTCTTCAGGGAGATTGCCTCAGGGGAGCAGTGCAACTTTATTCCGCTGCCGCAGGGACAGGGGGCGTTGCGGTTGATTTTCGGAGATTCACGTTTTACGGGGACCGAGGCCCGAGCAATTGACTCATGCTGTTCGGCTTTGATTTCGGGGTGGCGTTTGGTGTATTCCACGAGGTGTTCGGTGGACAACCGCTATTGAAACATGAGATCGAGGTTTTGCATCTCCTTGATGGGGTCACGTGGGGTGACTTTTACAGGGTCGAATTTGGGATCGCGAATCTTGTCGAGAGCCGTCATTGTCATGGCTTCGGCGAAGGGGTGATCGCCCTCGAAAAGGGCCATGAGGCCGCCAATGCCACCGCAGTTTTCGACGGGGTTGGGGCCGTTACCTTTGATGAATTTGACGGGAGGCGCGGAGGGATCGCTTTCGATTTTTTCGAGCTTGATGAGATGGTCCCAGTTGTCGCCGAAGTCGTAGGTGTAGGTCATTGTATCGAAATCCACTTCAAAGAATTCGTCGAGGCGGGTGGCGTGCTCGGGGAGGACCTCGGTGGTGATTGAGTCACTTCCAAAATCACGCCAGGAGATGAGGGTAGAGACTTTACGTCCGTTGCGGACTTGGAAATCGTGGAGGTGGTCGCCGTCCCAGCCAAAGGCGGCTTGGATGGCGAGGTGAAGGTTAAAAAAGGTATCGTCGCTGGCCAGAGAGATGCGCCGCCAGATGGGAGGTTTGGCACCGACGAGGTCGATGCGGAAGACGAGGCGTTGGGTGCTCTTGGGCTTGCCGATTACTGGGATTTCTCCGGGTTGCGGAAAGATGGGCGCCTCGCCTTCGTCCAAGCCAAGACGGTCAAGGAAGGAGTCGGGCGTGGGCAGTTCGCTGGCGAGATGGCGTAGTAATTCTCTTCCCTTGCCGCTCTCACTGATGGTGGCGAGGAATTGGAGGAGTTCCTCCGGATCGGAGTTAGGCGAGGGGGCATTCTTGGTGAGGGCCGCAAGCTGGTCATGGTCTTCGTCAGAAAAGTTGTCGAAAGCCCCTCCGGTTTCAAATATCGACATGTCGTGTTTGAAAGAGGTGAAGACCTGGCCGAGGAGCGAGGAATCTTCCTCGTCGAATCCCAGAGGTTCGGCGATTTCAATGGTGATGCTTTTTTCTTTTGCTAGTGATTCAAAGGTGCGTGCCGCGAGGTCGCTCGAGACCGTGAGTTTCTCAGGAAGATATCCTGTTTCCGCGGCGGCGGCGGCGAGGCAGTTCTTGAAAATGATCTCGCGAGAGATGGTAGCGGGAACGACCTGGAGGCCCCGCGCCATGCCGTGTTCGTGTTGCGCGACGAGGCAAAGGAGAGTCCACTGCACGACGCCATGGGCGAGCACTTGCTGGTGGTCGAATTGTTCGCCGATTTCCCAATGAGTGCCGGGCTTGACCTCCGCGCTACCGATGCGGGCGATGAAAAAGGGATCATTTTTAATCTCAATTTTGGGCTCGGGAACGGCCTGTGGAAAAGGAATTTTGGTGACTTCCCACTGATCGGGATTCGAGCGGTCCTTGCCTTTTGGCAGGGTGAAGCAGGAGATGATCGGTTGGCGACCTTCGCCGAGATAGGTGTAGTGGTTCTCGCCTTGAAGCTTGGGGTTTTTCGCAAAACGGGGAAGCAGTCGCAGTCCGTCGAGAAGCTTCCGAGCTTGAGTTTCGTCAGGATGCCAATTGATACAAGCGGGCACGATGCCCCGGAAAAGAAGAGCCTTGAGCGGTGAGTGGGCATCGTCGGCGAGGCCAAATTTGTCGTTTCGCTCGATGTCGGTTTCGTCCATGTCCTCGTTATTCGGAATGACAAATTCGCAGGAAACCAGTCGCTGTTGGAACTGGCCAAGAAAAGTATCCGGCATCCCGAATTTGATGAACTCGTTCCAGAAGCGGATTCCTTCTTCCGGCAGATAAAGGTTGAGGGCATAGAACTGGCGGGCCTTGCCCATGACCGCAGCGACATGGATTTGGCCGCTGTCAGGATCCTTGATCGCGAACCAATCAGTATCAGAGAGATTCTTCCAAGGCGCGAGATCGATGATGGAAGTTCCGGCCTCGAATAGCTCGCTGAGCAGGCGGTCAGGGAGATCCGCAACGAAGGGTTCGGAAGGATCGGAGGGAGGGGAAGAGATGTCGAAGGTCATGAACGTGACCGAGTAAAGGGCGACCGGGAAACAAGCACAAGTCTCGGTGTTTTTAAGGAGTTGTCGGGGCCGACCTTCCAGCCCCATTTTCAGTCAATCTCAGAAGACGGAGCCTCTCGCCCCGGCTTTTTTTGGAATCAGCAAGAATGAGGCAGTGAGATCGATGCAAAATCCGCATTAGAAGTGTCAGCCAATTTGGCGTGGATCACTGGAACCTCAAAACCGCCGCTCCCGCAGTAAAAAAAGCTCCGGTTTTGGGTGCAATACAGCCCCTGCCGGAGCCTTCCTCATTTGATCACCAAGCCCTCGTTAAAAGGGTCGAGGAACTCGAGGCCACTCTTCAAGAAGTCACCGTAAAAAGAAAAAAGGCTAAGCGCACTCTCCGCACCAAAGATCAACTCTTCCCCCGCTGGATCAAAAGCATCGTTGTTGCAGAACTCATTCCTGACGAAGTTAAAGCCAACCCCGAGGCCTACCGCATCATCGAAGAACGCGAGCACCGCGAACTCGAAACGACCCGTGGCGAAGTTTACTGGCGTGTCACCCGCATCCCTAAGTTCGTTCTCAAAGCCGACAAGCAAGAAAAGCCTCTCGCCAGCCCCGCCCCTGTCTCCAGCGTCCCGGGCACCCTCTGTGGGCCACAACTCATCAGCCAAATCGTGTGTGATAAATTTTGCGACCATCTTCCGCATTACCGCCAGAGCCAACGCTTCGCACGCCGTCACGGAATCGAACTCCAACGCGGCACAATCAACACCTGAACCGGCAAACTCGCCGACCTCCTGCGCCCCATCAATGAAGCGATCAAAGCCGAGGTGCTCGATACCGACGCCCTCCAGATCGACGACTGGAGCGGAGCGACAAAGGCAGCCTGAAAGGCTGCCCGAAGGGGATGAGCGGAGGCGAAGATCAAACTCCCGGAAAATAAAACCCTTGCCCCAAAGCAAGCTCGGCAAGGCGCTCACCTACGCCCGGAACCAATGGCATAAAATCGAAGTCAGTATTTTGAATGCTGAGCTTGAAGTGGACAACAACCGGATCGAGAACGCGATCCGTCCTCTAAAACTCGGCCTCAAGAACTACCTCTTCATGGGCAGCGCCGAAGCAGGAAAAGACAGCGCGCTCTTCTACACCGTGATTGAGAGCTGCAAAGTCTATGACCTCGACCCCGAAGCCTACCTCGTGGAAGTCATCGAAGCCCTGCGGGATCCCGCGATGATCGAGCGAGCCGCCGAGCTGACTCCGGCAGCCCTCGCTGCGGCCAAGAACGCCGCAGGCGACCTGAAAACCGCCTAAAATAAGGGCGCTTCAGCCAAAGATCCAGCTCGAATCAGATGCCCAATTTTAAGACGCTTACGATGATTGCCCAGCACGATCGCCTCTGCACCATCAGCAGCATCGCCGCCTCCCTCAACGATGGCGGCGTCCCCACCAAGAAAGCCGGACAGATCATCAACGGCAAGGAAACCTCCGGACTCTGGCACCCCCTCACCGTCCAGCGCGTCCTCGAACACGCCGAACTCGCCTCCGAAGAAGAACTCGCCGCCGCCCCTTAGCTGTAAGCGGTCAACAGAACATCTCTATCCAGATCGGGCATAAACGCCGCCGTTTGACCGAATTCATCACCTCCATAAAGAAACCTTAGCCAGCCCCAGGGAACGAGCTAACCCAAGTTTAACATTCCAGGGTCCAAAACCACCGAAAAACCACTTTTTTTGAGCCGGCGAGTCCCCGAAATCGTTGGGAGTAAAGGAATTCACCTTTTGAGAATCCAAATGTAGTGCCATAATTTTTTATTAATCATTGCTCCCGTCCCTTA
>Ga0209702_10003994_pt1 | contig 22227 bp, 15 predicted proteins | sample FRY01_FD_187210 | JGI IMG/M metagenome (GOLD analysis project Ga0209702, IMG submission 187210) | Freshwater microbial communities from Lake Fryxell liftoff mats and glacier meltwater in Antarctica - FRY-01 (SPAdes) (version 2) | ecosystem: Environmental > Aquatic > Freshwater > Ice > Glacier... | reverse complement strand
ACATGGGCATCGGTGGCATGACTCCAATGCAGAAATTACAACGTGTTGCCTAAGCTCTACTTTTAGCGGCTACTAAAAATGGGGGGATTACAAAATCTCTCCCACTAAATGAGAACTTAGACTGATGGTTACATATAGGGCACATTATTGAGCTTGGATTCATGGAGCACCTTTGACTGTAGTCTCGTCACGCAACTCACCAATCATATCAATCATTGTTGGCTGAATTACGTGGCGATGCCCTAATATCCAATCGTACAAACCTAATAGTTTTGGTATCTTAAGTAAATCAGCAGCTATTCCACGTAACATTTCTCCATTGTTTCGATAGTATTTCCCACTAAACTGAATTTTACCTATGTCTGCATCAATTTTTTTGAAGTCTCCTTTTTTGTTCGAGTGCCAAACCGAAGCATTATTAATCTCCCAATCAATTTGAGGAAACATCTTCTTAACCCCTTCTTCAGTAAAGCGCCAATAATCTGAGGGATATCCATGAAATTTAAAAGCAAAAGGTACTGACAATACAATTTTTCCACCAGGCTTTAATAAGCGCATCATGTTCTCAGCCATTAGAAATGGATTCTCACAATGCTCCATAACACTAAAAGAAAAAATCGTGCCAAATCGTTGATTGTCCAGAGCTTTATCAAGACTTTCAAAAGGAATTGTGAAATCTAAAACCGTGTCAACATTATCTCCTTTACTCATGTCTACACCAATGTATTTTTCCCCTAAAAAAAGAGAACGTAAGTCCTCAGTATTCCCATAATTACGAGAGCCTATTTCAAGAAACGGACCTGACAGTTTGCTTTTATGAAGACGAACGTACTCACCTTGGTTTATATCACCCATTTATATTGACTCCATCTCGGTTTGAAAAATAGTTGGAATTATAATAACTTATCTAAAATTTACAACAATATATATATACCACGTAAGCAATGAGCGTACATATCATTTATAAACTTTAAGCAGAGGCGCTCATTAAGAATAACAACTTGTGAGTGGGTTACAAAGTTTATTTCAACTTCGCAAGTCTCTATGATGGTACATAGGTATACAGCCAGAGTAAGGTTCCTACCCCCCCCCACATGAATTGCTCAAGGAGGAATTGTGTGGTGTATGTAGTCTATGCGTAGTCTAGAGCGATTGAATGGCACAAAATAAAAAGGCCAACCTCGCTGTCAGCCTTATTATTATTGGTGGCCCGAACTGGAATTGAACCAGTGACACGCGGATTTTCAATCCGCTGCTCTACCAACTGAGCTATCGGGCCATTGCGCTTGAATTAATCGCAGTCGCGAATTATAGCAAATATTATTGAACTGGGAACACTTAATGAGATTTAATACTTGAAAAGGAGTAAAAAAATAGTTTTGGCATAAGATTGCAGCATTGATTTAACTCGTTAGTGTTAAGTTGGCATTATTAAATTACACAAATAAGCAGAACAGAATGGATTTTTTCTTTGATGGGGATGGTTACAATACTTGAAAAATAAAAGGTCAGATATCAAACGGAGTGTCATGTGTTTTATCTGTAGAGTGCATCACCAACTTCGCTAGATGCTAAAACAAAGATAGTCAGTCAGAAATAAAAAAGGCGCCTAAGCGCCTTTTAAATACATATAAACAAAAATTACTTGTTCATTACGTACATTGTAACTTCAAAACCGAAACGCATTTCAGTAGCTGCTGGTGTTGTCCACATAGTAATTCTCCTCTTGTTTAGATTCGTAAAGCTAACGCATTACGTACAACAAATATTACTGCTTGAGCAGAAAAACACTGTGCCAAAACCACTTAAAAGTAAGTCATGATTTTCATTAGATTATCTTGCTGTTAGCTAATGCCTTTGATGCGCATGATTAGTTTTTTTATGCCTTTGCGGCCGATGGTGCGTTTTAGGTTGACTTTACAGTCATATAAGAAAAAAGCCAATCTAGCTCGACGGCCAAACGGTTTGCCGTTTAGCCCTAGATAAATTTGCATAAAGCGTTCGCGACCTGTTTTATGCAGTTTATGACAAGCGCGGACTAAATCTGCTAAGCGGTGTTGCATGGGGAAAGGCGGCATGTCAACTGTGCGTAGGCGTGCGGTGTCGATTAAAGTGAAGCTGAGTTGTTTATGCGCATCTTGTTTGACGAGAATATTGCCACCAGAAAAGTCTCTAAAGAAAATTAAACGTGCGTGCATATTTTGGCAAAACTGGGCAAATTGTTTATACACTTCTTCGGGCGTCAGACCATGATAACTAGGCTCTCCGCGGGCAAATGCAGAAAATATTTCACCAATACTAAAGTCTGCTTTTACGTGTTCACAAATATAAAAATTTTGCTTTAAGGTTTGATCACCTACTTTTTCAAAATAAGCGATTGGCTGTGCTGTGCCCACGCCACGTCTTAATAATTCGATTGCGCCGTTCCAGCTACGTTTGGCTTTGCTTGGTTTAAAGCGATCTAAAAAAGCTTTGTGTGGATACATTTTGATGGGTTGTTTGACCGTTAGTTTGGCATCTATATTTCTAGGATCTTCGATTGCCCAAATCGCATTGCGGGCATGACGCAAGGCATACGCTTTGTCTGGTGCATTGAGTTTATCTGGGTGTATCGCATGGATTAATTGCTTAGCCTCATTTGCATCCTTAGCAAGAATCAGTCCAAGCCAGCCATTTTCATTGAATCTAAAGTATTGCAAATCTTGTATATGCGCGTGAATAGCAACATTATCAGCTAGGTTAGGTTGCGCTACCAAAGCAATGTCGGCATCTGCTGCCCAACATAAATAGATGGGCGATTCGCAAATAAACTCGATATTTTTTTCTAAAGACTTGCCATCACGATTCAGTATTTTTGCAGATTTTAGGGATTCTTTGCTATATATATCTGTAAGGTAAGCAACTTTACCGTTTGTTGTCCAAGCAATATGATATTGACTATTTGCATGGCTAAAGTGGTGAATTTCTAAATGGTTGCCATTGGCAAGGGTTGTTTGGTAGCGCGCACCACTGATGTGGGTAATGAGTGTTTGCATTGCATAAAAACTAGGATATTGTGCGTATTCAGCTAGCTCGCCATCGGCTGATTGGTAATGTGCAATTCGTTCAAAATCTGGATATTCAGCATTGGATAAGCCATCATTAATTAATCCTTCACGATGACAAATCAATGCGCCCCAGTTAGCTTGGTGTATTGCACCAGAAGCGGCTAACAAAGTGAAGTAACGCACTAAGTAATCAGCCTGTTTTTGCTCGCCATCAGGCAAGATGCGTTTAATGCGGTAAATTGCCCAAAATGCAGCCGATGACATCGTCTGTTTTACGCCAAAATCATGGCCAATTTTTTGCAACAAACGGATTTTTTTTATCAGGTTATATTTGAATACGCGCGTCCATTGATATTTAAATACACGATGGTCATTGCGTTCTGGCTCTATTGTTCTTTCAACAAATAGATTATCAGTGTGCACGTCAGGCAATTGAAGTTTGACTCGCAACGTCTTCAATAAACTAATGTTGTACATCGGTTCAAAATCTTGAATGTTAGGGCCTAATAGTTGCACTTTACGTGCTTTTATTATTTGATAGGCAATTTCCCATGCAATGAGAAACCCGTTTATGTTGTAGCCAGACCAGCGCTTACGGTTAATGGTATTGCCAATTTCTATTTGTTGAATAGATGCGCCAAATCGATCCACGATGGCAACTACAAACTGTTCCCAACGCAGTTGCTCATGTTGGCTATGCATGTTTGCAGCAGCATCAATTGGAGCGATTAAATGCAAGGTAATTGCCAAGTTTTCTGCGATTAGTCTTTGCAAGAAACGCGTATTAAAACGATCAAAATCGTCATAAGTAAAATCTAACCGCACACGCTTCATGCCTAATGTTTGGAGTTGATTGATGATATAAGTATCGGTCTCTGGATTGGCATTTGAGGCGACACAGACGCCTAGAAAGTCATTCGGAACAATATGTCCGCGAGCAGAAAGTAAATGCGCTTTGGGAAGATAGAAACCACCTTTTATCACATACAAAAAAGTATCAAGCAGCATTTTTTTAATGAATGGGGCATGCTGATTTTGCTTCATTGAACTAACCTTTTAAGGCGATTGAAAACACATACTGTAAGTAAAATGGAGGTTAATTTCATAAAAGGACAAACTGTTTAAAAAACCATTATAAAGGTGAATGGAAAAAACGCGGAATCAACGATTATTTATGCTTATTGATGTAAGACCAGATTAGAAAGCGCGACCAAAAAATTGGCTGACGGATACATAGATAAGCAATGACAACTGCGCTTAAGATGGCTGTAGCTAAGAATAATTGAGGAATATTAAAGCCTAAGCTAAAAAGAAAAAGTGAAAATAGCGCCGAAATAACCATAAATAAGGCATTCATTATATTGTTTGTCGCAATAATTCTGGATTGGTGACTTTTTTCTCGTGGGCTTTGGATAAGTGCATATAAAGGCACTATGTAGAAACCACCAAACACTCCAATGCATAAAATGTCAGCCAGTAAATGGAGGTGCTGAAAGTTTGAAACAAAGTGGACGTAATCATAAATTACTTCAGGCGCTAAAGCAGATGCGATCAGTGCCGCACTAATCCCTGCGCTACTGGCATAAAGATCAACGCCAAATAAGGTGATGCCAAGTCCGCCAAAGAGAACTAGCCCCAGTTCAACTTTGCCGGCTGATAATTTCTCACATAATAACGAGCCGATGCCAATGCCTAGAGAAAAAACAGACAGCATTAAAATAAAGACACTTTCATCACCATGCAGCGTAACTTTTGCAAAGTTAGGAAACTGCGCGAGCAAAGTCGCACCGAAAAACCAAAACCAAGAAATGCCAATAATAGCCAACCAAAGCGGTTGATGTTGCCAGATGAATTTTAAATTATAGAAAGTTTCTGTAAATGGATTCCAGTTAATGACTAACGCTGGCGCGCCTGCTGCGCTATTGGGCACAGCCCGACTTGCCCAATAGCCAACACAGGCGAGTACAATCACACAAAGGCTAATAAGCCACTCGCTATTGGTTTGTATGGCGAGCCAAGCGCCTAATACTTGCCCAAGTAAAATAGCGACAAAGCTGCCCATTTCAAACATCCCATTGCCGCCAACTAACTCGTCTTCACGTAAATGTTGCGGTAGATAGGCATATTTAACAGGGCCAAATAAGGTGGAATGAACGCCCATCATAAAAAGTGCAGCGGCTAACAAAATCATGTTGTGCATAAAAAAACCAACACTGGCAAACAGCATGATGATTATTTCAAATACTTTAACAAAACGGATAAGTTGAGACTTTTCGAATTTATCGGCAATTTGCCCAGCCGTGGCTGAGAACAAAAAGAAGGGCAGGATAAATAAGCCAGGCAAGAGAGTCGCCATGGTTGTAGCATCAAGACTGGTGAGTTGGCTAGTGCGAAAAACAACCAAGGTAATCAATGCCGTTTTAAATACATTATCGTTAAACGCACCTAAAAACTGAGTGAAAAATAATGGTCTAAAGCGTTGCTCTTTTAAAAGTTGGAATTGGTTACTCATGTCATGAGCCGTTCATCTCGGGTAACTGATTACGTGCCGATTCTGCCATGTTTTTAAGCGTGACGTAATCTGTTTTACCCGTTCCAAGTAATGGAATTTCCTCCATCACTATAATCTTTCTGGCAATCGCAATTTCTGGGCTACCCAGATTTTTTGCGACTATTTTTAAATCTTCACGCTTCAATGCTTTATCCGTCGTATACAGAATGATGTTTTCACCACGTTGCGCATCTATTTGCGTGGTGGCTGCATGCTGATGTTCGGGTGCGGCTGTTTGGGCAATTTTTTCTACTATTTCTAGCGAAATCATTTCGCCAGCTACTTTAGCAAATCGCTTAACGCGGCCTTTGATATACAGAAACCCTTGCGCATCAATTTCCACAATGTCACCCGTGTTATACCAGCCATCTCCAGGCGGCAACAATACGCCAGGATTGTCAAAAAGGGTATAGCCTAGCATGACGTTATCGCCTTTTACGTATAACAAACCACCTTCAGCAATGCCTTGTACAGCTTCTAATTTAGACGCCATACCTGGAAATAGTAGGCCAACACTGCCATTGACGTTGGCCATAAAGGTATTTGCTGAAATACCAGGCGCACACTCTGTTGCACCATAGGCTTCTAAGATGCGGATACCAAATTTTTCTGCATAGATTTTACGCACTTCGTCATTTAATTTTTCAGCGCCTGCAATTACGAGACGTAGTTTATTAAAATAATGAGGGTGAGCAAATTTGGCGTAATTGCCTAAAAAAGTGCTGGTCGAAAATAAAACGGTGCAGCCACGGTCATAAATGATTTCTGAAATTACTTTGTATTGAAGTGGGGATGGAAAAATCAGTATGTTGATACCATTTAAAATAGCGACTAACGAGCCAGTCAATCCAAAGGCATGAAAGAGTGGCAGCGCCATCATGAATTTATCTTCAGGTACCAAATCATAAATCGCCATCACTTGCGCGGTGTTGGCTAAGATACTTTTATGGGCGTGTACAACACCTTTTGGCTTGCCTTCAGACCCAGAGGTAAACAAAATAACAGCAGGGCTTTCAGGCTTGACAGATTTAATGGCCAAGCGTGGAAAATGGAGGGCGAAAGCCATTAACCATAACTTATCCAATAGATTAAAACTTGGTCGTAAATCTTCCAGATAAAGAATATTCAGATTTTTCAAGCCTGCCAACACTTGTTCTAATTTCGCCACTTCAATAAATTTGTGTGAAGTAATGATGGTTTTAATATCCGCTGCAATGCACGCGTTTTGTATACTGGCCGTGCCAGCGGTGTAGTTTAATAATGCAGGAATACGATTAAATGCGGTCATGCCGAGAATGAGCGCTACCGTGTTTGTGACATTCGGCATCAAAACGGCAACTGCTTCCTGCGGTTTACTGACTTTGCAAGTTATTCGCCCTAATGCCAAACTCTTTTTTAACAGAGCTTGGTAGGTTTCTGCGACGGTGTTTATGTCTTCAATCAATTCAGCATTAGCGCCGAATTGAACAATCGCATCTAAAAAATTTTCAAAAATAGTCTTGTTTTGGCGAGCGAAAATTTGCATTTTTTGCATGATCACACGCATCTGCTCACCAGCTATTGTACGTCGCTGTTTTGCTGATAAGCGTTTGCCATCCGTTGGGATTTCAACAGTAATGTTGGTGGACGGCAATATGGTCAGCGTCACTTTAGGGAGTAGTTTTCGAGGACGTTTATCAGATAGTCGCCCAAAATCAAATTGTGCAGCGCCCTCTATATGCACAGGCAAAATGCGTGCATTCGTTTTAGCGGTGACAAAACCAAGGCCATCATACACCTGCATTAGTCTGCCCTTCAGGGCAATTCTGCCGGCAGGAAAAATCACCACATTTTCATCCGCATCTAATCGCTTGATAACTTTTTTAATGGCAAAGGGGCTGCTTGGATCGACAGCTAGGTGCGATGTAAAAGCTAAGAATAGCTTAAATAAACCATTTTTTAATACATGGTTATGCACAACAAAGGTGGTTCTTTTGGGTAAAAATAAGCCTAATAAAAGACCATCTAGAAATGATTCATGATTCGCAATAATCAATAAGCCATTTTCTTTTGGGATATTTTCTAAGCCATGAATGTTGACTCTAAAGAGTATTTTGCAGATAAAGCGCAATATGCTTGCAATCATTTGCTATTCCCCTTTGGTGTATATCGACTGCTCTTAATCTAGTTCCTAAGCATTGGATGATGTGATGTTACCCATTGCAGTAGAGACTTAGATACAGATTTATTCAGTAAAATCTAATTTACTATAGCCCAGTAGGGTGCCTGTTGCGTAAGCCGTATCAACTAGCGCTACTTGATAATCAGCAATCGCTTTCACTTCTTTAATTTGTGCTTCACCCAATCTCGTTAGCGTTTCTAATACCTCAGTCATGGTTCTAAGGCCTTCATTAAATTGCTTTAATTCTGCTTCATAATTAATGCCAGCGATAAGCACCTGTTGCCTAGCTGCTAAAATACGTTGCCAGTTTTGCGCCACTTGGTCAACTGCATCATAGATTTCTTTTTTGATGGTCAGTGTTTGTAAAGTCTTTGTTGTTAGGCGTTGACTTCTTTGTTGCACTGCGCGAGCCAATTGTGCTTTTCTTGCTTCATTACTGAACGGCATTTCAAATTTAAAGCCAACTGACCAATCATTAAAGTCCCCATTTACTATATTTTGATTACTTTTGCCCAAGCTATCAAAAGTATTGGATAGCGCGCCATATTGGTAGTCAATGGAAAACAAAGGTAGCGTTTGGTTTTCTAAATAATCAATTTTAGCTAAATCAGCTGCTAAGCTCAGCTCTTGCGTCAACAACTCGATTCGCCCTTCTAAGGCATCTTGCATGAGTTTTTTTCGCTCAATGTCGTATTTCACTAAATTAGGCGCGGTGGTTGGTAAAAATATAGCAGTTAATGCGTCTTCATCGGTAATATCATTGAGCAAAAATTGCAGTTGTCTATTCGCCAGTTTGAGATTGGTTTCCGCAACGATGAGTGCCTCAAAGCGATCAGCAACACCAATTTCTGCCCGACTAATTTCAACGCGTGCCGTTAACCCTTCTGCAACCCTCGTTTTGACCATTTGCAAGTTTTGTTGTGCGTATTGATATTGCTGCCTTCTAACATCTAACCCGCCCCAACTTTCATAAAGTTGCCAATAAGCTTTATCAACCATGGCGATAATACGGATACTTTGCAACCTTGTATTGAGTGACGCTGACTGTTGCTCAAGGTTTGCGATGCGAATGCTAGCTTCATTCACATCAACACCAGCGTTTCTCAGCAAAGGCTGACTAAAAGAAAAACGTAAAGCGCTTTGATATTGATTTTTATCAAATTGTGCATCTTGGCGAGAGGTTCTTTTATTGGCAATCGGTGTACTTAATGTGACGGTGCCGCCAGTTCTGAGTGGAACGCGAATGCCCGCTTCAACATCCAATATTTTTTTCCGTTGCTCTAATAAGTTTAATTTGACTTCTTGATTATTAAGAGTCGGATTATCTGATTGAAATTGTACATAATCAGAAGATTGTTTTGGATAATCAGCCTCGTTGTAGTTGGCGTAGATGTAAAAAATTTGATCAAATTTCGCCTGCTCTTTTCTAACATCGCTCGCTGCAATGTCAGGATCAACTTTAGCAACTTGTATATTTAAGTTGTTTTTTAACGCCTTTATGCGTAAATCAGCTAACGTAAATTGCGCCGTCTGATTTCTATCCGCTAGGTTTAATTCAAGGATGCTAGCGTCTTCAGGCTGGTTATAAAGCTTTAGCGTGTTATTGAGATTCAAATTGAGGGCTGGTTTATTTTGACCATTAAGCGCTTCACTTTCTTCAATCGCTTGTTTTAACGTTTTGGCGGGGCTGGAAGAATACTGCTCTAAACGAAGCGATTCTTCTCGCTGCAAACGAAGGCTTACTTCGCCTGCGCTGACAAGTGTGATGTTCAAACCATAACCATAGCAAAAGGCGACGATTAGCAGTCGCTTGCTATTAAAGTGATTGCTCATCTATTTGCCTACTTGAGATGGTTGCATAGTGTTGGATACTAGCGGCGGTAAGCGGGCAGGAAAGCCATTGACTAAACGCCATATTTCATAACCAATAGAAACTTTTTCAAGCAATATCCACGCTCTAGCACTAACGCCCTGACGAAGATAAATTGCTGACGGCCAGTCACTATCATCTGCCGGTAAAACCATCACCCTAAAGTTACCAACGCCATTGTCGGTTGGGTCAACAAAAGCAACCTTACCTTTAAACGTACCGATATTTGCTGTTGGCCAACCAGAAACTTGAATGGCTGGCCAACCTTCAAACTCTAATCGTACCTCACTATCTTTAACGACCAATGTCGCATCGCGACCATCTACCCAGAGTTCAACAGCGCGTGAATTGGTATCAGGCACTATGATCAGCAGCTGTTGACCCTTGGAAATGACTTGTGATTCAGAGTTGATTGGTAATCGATGGATGACCCCATCTCTAGGGGCGATGATTTTTTGCGTATTCTGTCGTGATAGGCTAATTTCTGAACTGGTTAAGCTATTTTCACTTTCCGCAAGCTCACCTTTAATTTTATTGATTAAGGCGCTGCTTGAGTCTAAGGATGCTTGAGTATCTGCACGAATTTCTAAAATTTCTGCAGAGGCTGATTTAGCTTCAGCTTTTGCAGAGTTCAGATTTGCCTCTGCACTGTTTAAGCTTCGGTTAGCTAGAATATAGTCACGCTCCGCAACCTCTACATCTCGTTTAGAAACTAAGCCATCTGTCAATAAACGCTGCAAGCGCGTACTTTGAAATTGAGCTGTTTCTAATGTGGCTTGTGCGGCACTGACGGTTTCAGCAGAAGATAAGGTCTTTTGCTGGGCAACATCTAACTTGAATTTGGCCGCTGCAATCTTTGCGTCTCTAGAAGAAATTAAATTTTCTTGTTGGATTTGATAAGCTTTTAACTCATCTGATTTCGCTTCGAGTTTCGTTTGTTGGTTATCACGCTGTGATGTCAGTCTCTCTTTAAATAATGGGTCGATATCGCTAATTTCAAGCAATAGATCGCCTTTTTTGACTTTTGAGCCTTCTTGCACATTCCAATTACTGATGACGCCGGTCACAGGGGCATCGATGCTTTGTATGCGTTCAGAAGCTGAAAATGCGGTAATTTGACCGCTGGCATTCACATTTTGACGCCAGGGCAAAAACATGGATAGAATCGGTAATATAAAAAAGGTGATGCCTAGAATTCGCGCTAAACGTCTAACATATTTAGGTGTTTTAGCTGCAATTAATACATCATTTTGATGTGCAGTTCTTTGTTTTCTCATCGAGTATGATCCGTTAAATCAGAAAGTGTCAGCTGTTGATCAAAGAGCGCTGCTATTTCTTCAGATCGCGTTGTTAGCAATAGCATCCAGTCGTTTTTCCGCTTTATTAAGTAATCAATCAAAGCTTTTATTTCCGCTAGACTTAAGGTATCTATCATTCCATCAATGATGAGTAGTTCAGGCTTTGTAACAATTGCTCTAACCAACATTAATCTTTGCAATTGTGTTGTTGATAATGGTGCGCCAAAACCTGTTAGAACGGTATTTAAACCATGTTCTAATTTTGCAAAATCATCAATCAAGCTCAATTCTGCTAATACTTCATTAATTTCATGCATGGAAATATTCGTATTATTCAGTTGTATATTGTCTAAAATACTGGCTTCGATAATCTCAACTTTTGTTGCTATACCAATTTTACTTCTTAATATTTCACAGTTGATCTGGCGCAAATCAATAGCGTTATATTCAACTTGACCGTTTGTAGGAGTTCTTAAGCCAGTGATTAAATCAATAATGGTCGATTTCCCACTGCCTGATTTGCCCAAGATAGCAAGGTTGCTGCCTTTTTTTAGCTGAAAACTAATATTTTGTATTAGGTGAATACGATCAGAATACGAAAAGCTGATCTTGTTTGCTCTTAGTACGCTTAGATTATCTAAGGCAATTTGAGTGGATGTTATTTCCTCTTGCGGTAAATCATCTAACATCCCAATCTTATCTAAAGCGGCTAACATATCATAATAATCACCCAGCTTACTCACCAGGCGAACAAAAGCACCCAAAATGCTAAAAAAGATTAATTCAGCCGCAACAAACTGCCCCAGATTTATATGGCTATTAACAACGAGTACGCCTCCAGTTGCGAGCATAACAGCTCCAATAAAGGCATAAAACATGACAGCGCTAATTGTTTGTCGCAATAAAGATGAAAAGTGTGAAGTACGTTTCTCTAAGTATTGATTGGCAAGGGTGTTGGTGTAAGACGATGCTAGATGTAAGCCGTTATAAAATTTAAATAAGTAGAAGTTGCCAGCGATGGATTCTAACCAAGCGCCTGATGCATATTTTGCTTCAGATTCTTCTATTGCCGTTTTTGTGGCGTTTTTTCCTAACACACTAAAAATAAACCAAAAGCAAATGAGAACCATGAAAGCAATGATGGCAAAATAAAAGCTATAAAAAATTAATATCATGCTACCAATGATGATTTGAATTGACGAGATGAAACCGACCGTGAGTAATATTGCTGCTGATTTTTGTATTGTTGGGATATCAAAAAACCGATTCACTAATTCAACTGGGTTCGTTTGATCATAAATACTTAGAACGGCACCTTGGGTTTTTTGCGTCATCTGCATAGCAGTGCCGACAAAGAATCGACGCTCAATCAGTTCAACAATATAGATTTCTAAAATATACAAGAAGCCTGACAAAACCAATAGTGCAAACAAAATGATAGAGATTACAACCAATGGTTGAATGACGCCGCCCATCGTGATGTTATTGACTAGTGCTTGGACTGCTACCGGCGTTGCAATGCTGAGCAGGCTATAACCAAGCGCCAAATAGGAAAGGATGAATAAATCATCTTTTTCATGTTTGATGAGCTTTATTAGTCTTTCAAGCGGGGAAAATTTGCTATGTTTAGTCATCATGTTGCTCAGTTTACAGGCTTTATTGTTAATGCTGATTATTGTTATTTGAATAAATAGCTATTGGCTGAGTGCTCAGCTTCATTCATTCATTTATGTTTACGTTAGTGCATGATTAATATTTCAAGTTCATTATTTCATCTTCTCTCTGCGATCAATAAACTTGTCCTTTAAAGGTTCTATTTATTATCTTTGGGGATAATAATTTTATAATCATAAGCGATTGTAGCACTGCCGTTAATTTCAATTGTTTTAGGTATTACTTCTATGCTTTTTTCATAGACTTCAATTAATTGATGATGCGGCTTTATTGTTTTGGCAATCGCATCTACCTCTGAAAATGGTGCATTTTGCCCGTCCAATTCGCACAGATTAGTTTTGATTACTTCCCAGCTACCATTTTTATATTTCCAAATTGTTTTGCTTTCATTATCCCATTGGAACAAAAACAACCATTGATTCACCAGTAAATCTTTAATCATTGTGTGTTTTTGCACAATGTCATGAATCGCATTTCTAGGTGCATTTATATAGACATTCAACCTAATAGGGCTATGTCGCCAGTTTGAACCATCGTGTAACGACTGTTTGGGTAAGCCAATCCTTAAATCCCCCCCATGACCCTCAAATACCCCAAAATTGCCGCCCACAACATTATGCAACATTTTATTTCCGCTACCGTAGTATTGATTGTCAGTCACGCTGGCGTAGTATTGTAGATTAATCCAGTTAGTTACAATCATTGGAGCTGTCATGATTTGCGCTAATAACTCAAAATGGCTATCTGTTTGCCATTGATAGTCGTGTAAAAAGCTTCTTCCCGCAAAATCCACTCCTCTTGTATACGCTCTTGGTGCTACGATAAAGGCAGCATTGTTCGCCAAACCCCATTCAGGTCTCAGCTCTGCCCAGTCTTGACTTCTATTAGTCAGCGCTTTTTGCATGTTTTTTTTGCCATTAAACAGCTGCGTATCATTGGCTGCACGTTGTTGTTGGCAAGCAGATGTCGCCCTTTGTAGCCAAATTTTCCATTCATTATCAGCTTTATCTGCTGCTGGTTGATGCAAGACAATGATTTCATCCGTAACCGTGTTGTGTAAACAGGGGATAAAACTTGTGGTCTCAGGAATGCTGATTCCGCTGTAATGTAGCGCATCTCTGATATCTTTGCGATTCAGTAAGTAACACAATACTGCAGCATTCACTTCGCCAGATTGGCCACCGCAAGCACCGCAATCTAAGCCAGAAGCATGTGGGTTATTACTAGAAAGACTACCATGACCGACAATTAGCACCGTTGGAGCATATGGCGTATTTAATCCAATGCCATTTAAAATAGCTTTTGCTAGTGCTGCCAAGTCTTGCGTCGTTAAATGATCTTCCTCGCCGATGACTAGCCACTCATGACCTTCTTTTAATTTATTTGCACTTGTATTGACCCCTCCAATAGATTGTTTGAGTAAATCAATGATCGTTAGTAGACCTTGCGACTCTACAATCCCAAACATTGATGGTGCCGTATCCGCTGCCATTTTCCAGCTCAATTTTTTCTGCAGTTTGCAAAGAGATTTATTTCTTTGTACAGCGGATGCCACTTGCTGGGCAATTAACGTTGGTTTCAACAGACCTGGCAATTGCGGTCTCGTGTTTTTACTAATGCTTGGAGAGTAAGCAATGGGTAAGCCAAAAAAGCCTGCAAAACCATAAGTTTCAATATCATCATGCTGTGCTTCTAACTGCGTCCTGTATTGTGCAGAACGCACATCAATGCAAAATACCGCTTGTAAGGCTGCAGAATCAATTGGCTGGCTTTTAGCTGAAATCAATTGTTCTTGCATGGTTTCTTGAAATTGAATTTCGCTCGCTTGATGCCATACCCACCAATATTGTTGCTCCTTTTCACATTGCAATTGTTGTTGCTGTGACTTTAAGAATTGTTGATGGAGAGTATAGTTAAGCTGGGTAAACAAATTTTGATCAGTTAACTCTGTATTTTTCCATAGCACCCAATCCCATGCCATTCTGATCACGACAAGTTGTTGTAACAAATGCTGGTTTTCTCGTTGATACAAATCTGCTTGCCATGCATCGTAAGCTAGCCATGATGCCCATCCATTGATATCTAATACGAGTGCATAAACATAATCTTCCCATGCGGTTTCGTCTACTTGATTGCCAGTGAGCGCATCATAGTGCAGCGCCACCAACGCATCTATATCCTCTGGCAGGCTAGCAAATAATGCATTTAAATGGTTTTCGCCTGTGAGAATTTGTATGCCCTTATCGGCGATTATAGAGCTACGCCATGCTTGGTAGAAAGCTTGATTGCTAAGGGTTTGGTTATCATTATGGTGTAAATAAAAGGCACAGAAATGACTGATTTGCTGTAAGACCTCTTCACGCCATGAAATTTTATATTGATGTGATTCCTCCTCATCCAGAAAGTCACTAATATGCACCCAATGTTTAGTTGTGTCTGGCGTGTTTAAATATTCAATTAATTGCAACGTATGAGCGTTAACACCGAGTTCCTTTTTGGCTTTATCTAAATGCGATTCGGATAATGTCGACTGCCATAATGATTGATAGTAACTTTTTGGCATGAGCATTCTGATGTTGCCTAGTACGCGCAATTTAGCCGATGCCTTTGCCATATCCATGTCTCTCAATTTCCACCATGGATTAACGGCAATAGATTGATCAAGTGGCCAAGTAGGGGCAATTTTATCCGCCGCTAAACTAACAGCGTTAAATGGATCTAGATTCAAGTCTGTATTAGGCTTGCTGGCTGATGGCATTGTTCAATTCCTGTTCAGTGTTAAATTTAGCTTGTTTTTTCGGCAGTCTAATTGGCCATATTCTCAACGTAACTCTGGTTGACCATTCATCTAAATAAAAGCCTGCGTTTAATAGTGGCAATAAACGTTGACGTACGGCTTTGTGCTGCATTTCAAATGCAATGAAGTAAGCAACAAATAAACCGCTGAATAAAACACTCACAAATAAGTCTGACTGCCAGGTGTAGTCGTGTTGTATGTTTGGCAGTAAGTTGGAGATGCTGTCTTTTAGCACCACGTAAAAGAGTATTAATGCAACGATAGGGGCGACAGCAGTCATTGGATTTCCGCGGACATTTCTATTTGCCAATAACACTACTGCGGTGCCAGCAAGCAATATCCATGGACTATAAGGCGCACCAATCGAGCCATAATACATCGCTACTGATAATGAGCTTAGGGTGATTGCCAAGGCAATCACCCAGTTAAACTGAGTCGTAGAAGCTGGTAGCTGTTGTTGTAAAATATGTTGTTTAACGGCTTCACCTGCGGTTAAGAAAGCATAGGCTTTGTATATTGAATGTGCCAATAAATGCAGGAGTGCCAGTGTGTATAAGCCGAGCGCACACTCAACCAACATTAAGCCCATTTGCGCAATAGTTGACCATGCCAATCTCACTTTAACACTGGTAATTGTCATCATCACCAAGGCCGCCATCACGGCAGACATACTGGCTACTATTACTACTAAGGCTTGTGCAGGTAACGATTGAGAAAATAATGGGGCAAAGACCAATAACAGCAAGCCGCCTAAGTTGATGATGCCAGCATGCAGCAAAGCTGAAACAGGTGTTGGTGATTCAACAACTTGAATTAACCAGCCATGTAATGGCAACTGCGCACATTTAATTAACACTACATTGGCAATTAAAAAGGCCGCAATATGCAAATTAACACTAAGGCTTTGCAGCGGATATGCAATGAAGATACGGTCAATGTAGGCTGTGCCATGCTCAGCATAAATGATTAAAAAGGCAATCCCTAATAACACCTCTGCTACTCTGGCAAAAATAAACTTCTTATGGGCAGCCAGCACTGCGCGATAGCGTTGCGGATAAAACATTAGCAATTGATGTAAGCAAATGCTGATCGATACCCAGCCTAACCAAAGCACTAATAAATGGTTGCTGACAACCGTGACCATCACAGAAAACAGCGTGATTAAAAACCACTGTAAAAAACGTTGATTATCGGGGTCAAATTCAAAATTTCTACGTGCATAATTAAGGACTACAAATCCAATAAAATGCACTAATAAAAGCACCGTACTCGTTACACCAGTCAAGTGAATAAGCGGAAAGACATGGTTTACATCTACTGTAAAAATAGTCAAAATCCAAATAGCCAATGCTGACAATAAGCCAATAAGGCGAGCGAAATAGGCTATTTCCCATCTTCGGCTAGTCGTGGAAAAGAGTAAGGAAATAAGTGGGGTGAGTAATGCTAAGTTAATCATCAGCGTATTGATGGTTTGGTTCATGCATTTAGTCCTTAATGAAGATAAAGCATTTTGCTTTATGCATTTTATTAAGTAAAATATATTGTTAAGAACGAATCGTTCACTTTTGAAGAACTATGGCTAAGCTCAATTATCATCATTTAAACTATTTTTGGCATGTCGCCAAAATTGGTAATCTCACTAAAACAGCTGAAATGCTGCATGTTTCTCAATCTGCTTTATCAGCGCAAATCAAGCTGTTAGAGGATAGCCTTGGTAATCAGTTATTCACACGAGAGAAGCGCAAGTTAATCTTGACTGATGTAGGTAAGGTGACCTTTTCATATGCTGAATCTATCTTCAATTTAGGCACTGAGTTAGAGGCTATGCTGACAAAAGGGCATCAAACGGAAGATCAAACAATTAGAATTGGCATGTTATCAACGATGTCACGTAACTTTGTTGAGGCTTTTGTTAAGCCTTTGATGAATAATCCTAAAATTAAATTAATGATTTTTGCAAAAGGTCAAACCAATTTACTGAATGATCTCTCCAATTATGAGCTTGATTTGATACTGACTAACATTGAGGTCAGAGGAACTGCTAAACAATCATGGCAATGTCAATTATTAACAAAACAACCCATTTGTGTTATTGGGCATCCAGGGCTAGATTTAGGTAAGCATTTTAATGAGCAATATAGCAAAGTTGATTGGATACTGCCTTTGTCTGGCAGTCCTATTAGAGCTGCGTTTGATGGACTTTGTGCGCAATATCAATTTCAGCCAAATATCTTTGGTGAGGCGGATGATATGGCAATGATGCGGCTATTAACACGCGATGCAAAGGCATTGGCAGTGATGCCGAGTGTGGTTGTTAAAGATGAAATCGCTAGTGGCAATCTAACGGCCTACACAACTTTGCCTAACATTTTTGAGAATTTCTATGTCGTAACAGTCAGAAAGCATCAATTTAATGCATTGGTCAGCCAGTTGATAAGCGATTTTAATCAAGTTGAAACGCAAGCAAATTAACGATTACAGTCACTTTGCTAGCGATCGCTTGCTAAGGTCTGCTATTGTAGATTTTTTTAGGCAAGCTAATAATCACTTCTAGCATCATCTGTTCAGACAAAAAAAATGGCTCGCACCGCGAGCCATTTTTCAAATACTAAAGCATATGCAAACTTTTATTACGCAGTATAAGCACGCTCACCATGTGATGCAGTATCAAGGCCTTCGCGTTCAGCATCTTCGCTGACACGTAAACCAATTACCATATCAACAATTTTGTAGGAGATGTAAGCAACAACACCTGACCATACAATCGTGATAAGCACACCTTCACCTTGAATTAACACTTGAGAAGCGATTGAGAAGTCATCGCCGCCTGTGCCGCCAAGACTCGGTGCTGTAAACACGCCAGTTAATAACGCACCGACAATACCACCAACACCGTGAACACCAAACACATCCAATGAATCGTCTGCGCCAAGCATTTTCTTAAGGCCAGTCACACCCCATAGGCATAAGAAACCACCAGCTAAACCAACGATGATTGCGCCCATCGGACCAACCGAACCACAAGCTGGTGTAATGGCAACTAAACCTGCAACAGCACCTGAAGCAGCGCCAAGCATAGAAGCTTTGCCTCTTGTAACTGCTTCACCTAGTGACCATGCTAATACCGCAGCAGCTGTCGCTAATAGCGTGTTGATAAAGGCTAAACCAGCACCACCAGTTGCTTCTAAGTTAGAGCCAGCATTAAAACCGAACCAGCCAACCCATAGTAATGACGCACCAATCATGGTCATGGTTAATGAGTGCGGAGGGAAAGCCTCTTTACCGTAACCAATCCTTTTGCCAACCATGTAAGCACCAACTAAACCTGCTACAGCAGCGTTGATGTGAACAACAGTACCACCAGCAAAATCGAGTGCACCCGCATCAAGCAAGTACCCGCCAGTGCCCCAAACCATATGCGCGATAGGAATGTAGCTGAATGTGAACCAAAGTAGAGAGAATAATAATACCGCACTGAACTTAGTGCGCTCTGCAAATGAGCCAACAATCAATGCACAAGTAATACCAGCAAACGTACATTGGAAAGCAATGAAAATCATTTCTGGAATCATCACGCCGTCTGTAAATGTTGCTGATAGTGAATCCATCGTTACGCCTGATAAAAATACTTTACCAAGATCGCCAACGATTAAGCCTTCACCGCTACCAAATGCCAAGCTATAACCATAAACTGCCCATGCCACTGAAATCAGTGAGAAGACAACCAATACCTGCATCAAAATAGAGAGCATGTTTTTGCTACGCACCAAGCCACCGTAGAACAATGCCAAGCCTGGCACCGTCATTAGAATAACCAGTAACGTTGCTACCATCATCCAAGCGGTGTCACCTTTGTCCACCGTTGGCACGACTTCTTCTTCTGCTGCTACTTCTTCTACAGTTGCTTCAGCTGCCACAGCTTCTTCCACTGTTGCTTCTACCGTGTCAACCATTTCGGTCATTGCTTCAGTTGCTGCAGCCATATCATCTTCTGCATAGCTAATACTCGTTGTTGCAATTGCACCCACACCCATTAAGGCAACAAGTGATAATATCGATAATAATTTTTTCATTGGATTACCCCTTATAGTGCTTCAGAGCCAGTTTCACCAGTACGAATACGGTAAACTTGCTCTAAATTAAACACGAAAATTTTGCCATCACCAATTTTGCCAGTAGCAGCTGCTTTTTCAATCGCATCAACCACTTGATCTAAAATCTCATCAGCAATCGCGATTTCGATTTTAACTTTTGGCAAAAAGTCGACCACATATTCTGCACCACGATATAGTTCGGTATGACCTTTTTGACGGCCAAAGCCTTTTACTTCTGTGACAGTGATGCCTTGTACGCCCATGGCAGACAAAGCCTCACGCACTTCATCAAGCTTAAATGGCTTAATTATTGCGGATATAAATTTCATTTTTACCCCCTGAAGGAAATTATTTGAAAAAGAAGTCGGTAATGGTGAAACAGTTTACCGACTTTCAATTGGTTTAGATCTTAGAATGCACGACTAACTGTGAATGTAAAGCGATCATCAGTCAAGTCTGCTGTTTGTGAACGCCCGTTGAAGCTAGAACCGCCCCAACCATCAGCTTGCCAATAGCCTGTATCATTTGCCCCAACATAAGCGAGTTCAGCTGCCCAGCCTTCTGAGCCAGCTAATGCGAAGGATTTTGAAAGAGCCACTTTGTAATCTGTGTAGTCAGGGTTTAATTCGCCATTATAAAGTGTGTCACCATCAGTGCCTGCAGCTAGTTTTGTTGATACATTCAAATGGCCAATATGGCCAATTAGTGCCCAACCATTACCAAATGGATATTCAGCATTTAACTCTACATAAGTCGTGAATTTTGAATCATCATCGTAACCTGTATCTGTATCAAGACCGAAATAATTTCCTAAAGTTGTTGATACTTGGGCACTAAAGTAACTGTATGAAAGTCCAAAATTAGCTTCGTATGTATCCCATTTATTATTGCTTGTTGATGGATTGTTTTGGTTATCAAAACAACCTTTACAATCATCCCAGCCACCGCCTGGATAAGTATAGCCAATTAATCCGACAGAGTAACCAATGCCTGTCTTGTCAATTTCACCACCATAACCCGCATAAATATCAATCTCTAATGAGGCATCAGGGAATGTGTTAGGTGAAACATTAGAAGCCCAAACACCAGCAGAAAAACCGCTGCTGTGTTCAACATCAAAACCACCTTGTAAAGCTGGTTTATGAAAGTTTTGTGAAATACCACGCACATAGTAATCTGAGGTATAAGCAACGTTTGAACTGAATGACCAATCTGATGCTGCAGGCTTTGCTGCAGCTTCAACAGTTGGCGCTTCTTCAGCAAATGATAATGTTGATACACTTAACGCACTTAATACAGCTAATGATAATAGCGATTTCCGCATTTTAATCCCCTTAATCTTAATTTATAAAATAACTGAAATAGTATTTAAAAAATACATAACTGCTAAAGCAATTACCATGCCATATAAAAAATAACAATAATATCAATTACTTATAAATTTGTAGCGATGATTGATAGTAGTTAACCAGCTAAAAAACTGGTAAACTAATTCAAATTTAATCGGAATTAAAAATGTTAACTTCTCAAGTATTAAATAACTTATCTCATAAAATCAAACAGATAGTTAAATCATCACCGCTGGAAGATATGGATAAGAACGTTCATGCACTCATTCAGGGCGTGTTCACCAAAATGGAGCTTGTTTCGCGCGAAGAATTTGATGTGCAGACGGAAGTCCTGCAAAACACGCGAGAAAAGTTAAAATTATGTGAAGAAAAGTTAGCTGAGTTAGCATTATTGTTAAAAAAAAATAAGTAAGTCATCACAACAATTAATAAGAATAAAAATAAATGAATCTTGCCGTCTTATATAGCCGTGCCTTAACTGGTATGGATGCCCCTGAGGTCGTGGTCGAAGTGCATTTGGCTAATGGTTTACCTACGTTTGCCATTGTTGGCCTGCCTGAGGCTGAGGTGAAAGAAAGCAAGGACCGCGTTCGTGCTGCCATTCAAACAGCGCAATTTGATTTTCCCGCTAGACGCATTACGGTTAATCTTGCACCAGCCGATTTGCCCAAAGAAAGTGGACGTTATGATTTGCCGATTGCGTTGGGGATATTGGCGGCCAGCGGACAGATTCCTGCCGATAAACTGAATCAGTATGAAATTGCTGGCGAATTAGCATTGACTGGTGAATTGCGGCCTATTCGTGGTGCATTAGCCATGACTTATCATATGATTCATCACAATGCGGCAGAAAAAGTAGGCATTCAGCAGCGCGCTTTTATACTGCCTCAGCAGAGTGCAGAAGAAGCTAGCTTGGTTAAAGGGGCCACTATTTACCCAGCCAATAGTTTATTAGCAGTGTGCGCCCATCTGACTGGTCATACTGAAATCATGCCCTATCAAAGTTTAGCAACTGAGCAAGCTTTTGATTACCCAGATTTTAACGAGGTAAAAGGCCAAAGTCAGGTGAAGCGCGCTTTAGAAATTGCAGCCGCAGGTGGGCACAGTGTACTAATAGTGTGACCTATTATTTCAGAGTTTTATAACGCTTAAATTAAGGGGCTACCGATGAATGATTGGTTATGGCGTTGCCTAGGTTTCAAGCTGTATTCCCATGCTGCAACTATCGATGCTTCAATCTGCATATGCTTTTTACCTAACGTTTAAATTAAGGGGCGACGATAGTCGTCCCGCTTGAATGCAGGGTTAGGCTGGATGCTACATAGCTAGACCTGACCCCATGATTTTTTTTGTTATTTTAATTCCCATTTTTGGCAATGCAACCAT
>Ga0209702_10003993_pt1 | contig 22228 bp, 26 predicted proteins | sample FRY01_FD_187210 | JGI IMG/M metagenome (GOLD analysis project Ga0209702, IMG submission 187210) | Freshwater microbial communities from Lake Fryxell liftoff mats and glacier meltwater in Antarctica - FRY-01 (SPAdes) (version 2) | ecosystem: Environmental > Aquatic > Freshwater > Ice > Glacier... | reverse complement strand
TCTTTTTAGAACTTTCGTAATTTCGTCGATGAGGCTCTGCTTCATGGGAAAAAAGGAGATTTGTTGTTGAGGAACTACAAAAATCCGATTTTCCCATTTAATCCTTTCATTTTAGTAGGGTACAGTAGACAGAGCCTTACGAAGGATATTCTTTTTTATGACAACATAATTCAAAAAATAGGCTGCATAAAGGCAGAACCAGATTTTAACCTAATTGACGGGACAGGCAAACATTTGTTCCCGGGAATAATTGACGGACAAGTGCATTTTCGTGACCCAGGACTAACCCACAAAGGCGACCTCTACTCAGAAAGCAAAGCGGCCATAGCAGGTGGTGTAACTTCTTTTATCGATATGCCCAATACGGTTCCTAACGTCTTGTCGATAAAAACTCTTGCCGAAAAATATGAATTAGCTTCACAGAAATCCTTAGCAAATTACTCCTTCTTTTTGGGTGTAAATGGTGATAATATTGATGAAATAATTAATACAGACACTTCAAAACTGATTGGCGTTTCAGACGATGGATTGTATTTTACGAAAAAGGGTAATTTGCTAGCAGATAACCCTGAAATAATGGAAATACTATTTGCTAATTGTAAATCCATTATTGCTATTCATTCTGAAAAAGAACAGATAGTAGAAGAAAATGAAACTATTTATAGAGAGCAATATGGTATAAATATTCCCATCGAATGCCATCCGTTGATTAGAAGTGAAAAGGCGTGTCTTGAAGCCACCAGTAGAGCCATAGAATTGGCAAAAAAATACAGTGCTAGATTGCATATTTTACATTTAACAACCGAGGCAGAAACGCATCTATTCCGAAATGATATTCCATTAAACAAAAAAAATATTACTACCGAAGTATCAGTTCACCATCTTTGGTTTTCTGACAAAGACTATCATCGTTTAGGGAATTTAATTAAATGGAATCCAGCCATCAAAACAGAAAAAGATAAGCAAGGACTTTTAAAAGCTTTATTGGATGACAGAATTGACCTTATTACCACTGACCACGCTCCTCATACTTTGGAAGAAAAAACAAATCCCTATTTTCAATCAATGTCGGGAGCACCAATGGTGCAACATTCCTTAAACTGCATGTTAGAGTTCTATAAAAAAGATCTCATTTCTTTGGAGAAAATTATAGAAAAAATGTGCCATAATCCGGCCATATTATACCGTATTGAGAAAAGAGGTTTTATCAGAGAAGGATACTATGCAGATTTAACGTTGGTTGATTTAAACCAATATTGGACAGTAGCAAAAGATAATATTTTATATAAATGTGCTTGGTCACCATTGGAAGGAACAACTTTTACAAGCAAAGTTATTAATACCTTTGTAAACGGAAATTTAGTCTACAACAATGGCTATTTTCATGAGGGTATAAAAGGAGAAGCTTTAATAATTCAAACAGAATAGTAAATACTATTTTTCAATGTTCCAATACCGAAAACTAATAATTGCCACAAAACACGAAAAGGAAAAAGTAATCGCCCCTCTTTTAGAAAAAGTATTGGGGGTTTCTTGTTTTATAAACGAAAATTTTGATACTGATATTTTAGGAACTTTCACAGGTGAGATTGAACGTAAACTTAACCCTATCGCAGCTGCTAGGCAAAAATGCCTAATGGCCATGGAATTAGCCAATTGCGATTTGGGTATTGCTAGTGAAGGCTCCTTTGGACCACATCCAACAATGTTTTTTGTTAACGCCGATGATGAATTTCTTATTTTTATAGATAAGAAGAACAACCTGGAAATTACGGTAAGAGAATTGAGTACAGCAACAAACTTTAACGGTAAAGAGATTAAAACTATCGAAGAACTTTTGGAATTTTCTTATTCGGTACAATTCCCCTCCCACGGTTTAATTCTTCGCAATACGAAAGGTGATTGCAAGAAAATAATCAAAGGAATTACTAATATAAATCGCTTAAAAGAATCTTTCTATACGTTATTTGACGACTTTAACTCTGTTTACGTAGAAACAGATATGAGGGCAATGTATAACCCTACTCGTATGAGTATAATTGAAGCCGCAACTCAAAAATTAATAGACAAAATAAATTCTTTATGCCCTCAATGCAGCAAACCAGGCTTTGGAATCATAGAAGCTAAAGGAGGATTAGAATGCAGCTTGTGCCGATCACCGACCAATTCAACATTAAGCTACATTTATGTTTGCCAGCATTGTCAATACACAAAAGAAGAAATGTATCCGCATAAAAAAATAACCGAAGATCCTATGTATTGCGATTATTGTAATCCTTGACATAAGCATAAAGGAGTTTTTACCTAAAAACGAAAAGAAATACCGCTGCTATTTGAGGGTCTGTGACCTTAGTTAGCAGCAGCTGTACCGATGCGTCTAATTTTAATCACTCTATGCCGTGGGAATATCAGGATTGGGGGCGGAGAGGAAGTCAGTGATGGATCAAGGTTTGATAAGTTTTGGAAGGAGTTATGAGGTATTTTTTGGATAGGCAGTAAATTTAAAACTTGGATTCAAGCTTAGATTCAAGTAATAAATGCAACGGCTAAAAGAAAGCCTTCCTACTTTTGGGATAATTATTTAGGTAGCCAAAGTGAAGCTGCCGCTTAGAACGTCGGTCAATTGATCGATCACGTTAATCTTGTTCTTTCTCATGGTAGAGCCGGGTGGCCGGAGCCGAAAATACGGGCATAGCAAGAGGCCCCTACCAGCGTGCGGAGGCAGTTGCTTACTTTCTGCTTTACCTTGGCAGAACGCGAGTCCCGCTCAGCCTGATTTTTAGTGAAAGGAACGCCCAGCTCAAAGGCAAGAGCTAAAACAGCCCGCTGGCGGCGGATTAACCATTCTAACGTTGCGGCCTTTGCTGCGCTTGGAGCGGTCTGTACGACCATCGGCTTTGAAAAAGACCAAGGCGGGGAGTTCTTTCCCATCGCCCTGTTGGCAAAGCCGTTGATACTCGGCCAGCCATTGCGCTTGGTCTGTCGGCGCGATAGGGCCACAGCGGGTGGACTGATAGGCTCTCAGCAGGTAGACCCACATTGCGCTAGCCCCTTGGCGGCCCTGATCCACCAGGGCCTGCAACTCCCGCAACGGATGCGCTCCGCACAGGTTGTGACGGCCTTTGCCAGCGGTGAAGTAGGACGCCCGGAAATCGTGAGCCGTCGAGTTGTGACAGTCTTCAAACACACTCTGCTGGGAGCGAAGGGTGGCCTAGCCCCGGTTGGGGTATACAAACAGATGGGTGTACTCAGGTGTACTCAGGTGTACAGGCTACGTGCAGCCAGTGCAGTTTATCGCCAAGGCGGACGCCGGTCTCATCAAAATGACAGACTGGAGCCTGGATCAGGTGCCCTTTAATCTGCTCCTCGATGGGTCCAGCCCCTCGGAAGCAATCGCCTAGACGGTGGTCAGGTTGGCGGGGTTGTAGGCGTAGCCCGTCAACTCGCCCCACAGCTGACTCACTTTGGTAAACGGGATTCGGTAGTCTACGTTGAGCAGGATGCTGTGGGTATGAATCCAGCCGGGCCGCCGGAACAGGTCCATACTGGACCGGGGCCGTCACTTGGGCCGGGAACTGGCCGGTCTGGATACAGCCATAGCTGCATTGATGAGCCATCAGGTCGGGTTGCTGGATCATTTCCAGGGTGTGCCCCGAATGCCCCGCTTGTCCACCGGGCTTCTTTCCGGGTTGTTTGGGCAGGGCTGGCCTAATGAGAGTCTTCTTTTGATAGCCATCGGAAGCTGGCAGCTTATGGGGGTTGGCAGAATATTGGGCTAACCGGGTGCGCAGTTCAGCGTTTTGGCCCTCTAAGTCATGGACACGCACTCTCAGCCAGTAAACTGTGAACCAACGCTTTTAATTCTCCGATGTCATTTATCTCTAACGCAAGTGAGAACCAGTAAAATGCGTACCTAAATAATTACGTTATTTTTTAACTTGATGACGTTGGGCGCACGGCTACTATAGATTTCTTCAGATATTGAGAGAGTTCTTCAAAACGTTGTTTTTTCCTGACATGGAATGGAAGGAGTTTTTGGTATTCTCTTACTTTATGAATTTCTTTTTGTTCATTTGCTAGTATATCTTTCGGCAGTTTATCTAAAATAGTATGATAAGCCCCTAGAAAAATTATACCCGTTTCATTTGGGCCGAGTGTTGCAGCAATCCTGCCAGCAATGTATTTATCCCGTCGATTTAACAGGTTGGATCGGCTAATTTTAAACCGGATAATCCTGATTAGTTTCATGATTAATGCGCCCGAAGTTGGTATCGATTTGAGCATTTCCAGCTCCTTTCTAACCAATGAAAGATCTTCTGTTTGCACAATAGTAGCACCCCGTTTAACCAGTCTTGAAATAATTTCATAATTTTTACTTCCTGCCTTTACGCTGTCTTCCATGATTTTTAGTGCGATCTCTCCATCCGCTACCATTCCATCCTGGTATATTTTCACAACCTTGCCGCCAAAATCAATAGTATCACAATATTGACTTATTACCTCCCAGTATTTGTTAACAGTATCAACATGTGTTTCCCAAAATTCTCTCCCAAATTTGTCAATGCCCTTCCGGGTTAGCTCGGCTGCCATGGATCCCATATCAGCGCCCGAATGAATGATGGGGATATAGATCAGTGTTCTCATTAGAATAGATTGAGTTTATGTTTCAGCTTAATCATCGTCATCTGATTTTTCTCCAGCTGCCTTACATGCAGCACTCAGGGTAAATATGGCATCATCGATATCGTTAAAGTTCTGCTCCATGTACACTGATTTCAGCTCATCGAGAGCGTCCTCGATCGCATTTTTTTTCTCTATCGTTATAGTGCTTCCAAATTCTTTTAATTGCTTCTCAGTCTGGGAAATTTGCATACCTGCTTTGAGGTTTTTCTCCGCCTTTTCCTTCATTTCCTGATCTTCAACTACGTACTGCCTGGCTTCATCCTTCATCCGACTAATTTCTTCCTTCGAAAGACCAGAGGAAGCTTCAAGTCTTATTTGCTGCGATTTATCTGTCAGCTGATCCACCGCAGTCACCTGTAAAATTCCGTTGGCGTCGATGTCGAAGGTTACCTCGATCTTTGGAATCCCGCTACGGAAGGGTGGAATCTCATCAAAATGAAACCTGCCAATGCTTTTATTGTGCTCAGCCATTGGTCGTTCACCTTGTAAAACATGAATTTCAACCGAAGATTGGTTGTCAACCGCAGTCGTGAAGATTTCGGATCGTCGTGTTGGAATAGTGGTATTAGCTTCGATCAGCCGGGTCATCACTCCACCACGGGTTTCAATACCCAGCGAAAGTGGCGTAACATCAAGCAACAATACATCTTTTACTTCTCCGGAAAGAACCCCGCCCTGAATGGCGGCACCAATAGCTACAACTTCATCCGGGTTTACACCTGCTGAAGGTTCTTTTCCGAAAAATTCACGGACCATTTTTTTTACAGCCGGGATTCGGGTTGAGCCGCCAACCAATATAATTTCATCTAAATCGGAAGCCTTCATTCGGGCATTCTTAAGCGCCAATTGGCATGGGGCAATAGTTAATTGCATCAAGCTATCAATCAGTTGTTCAAATTTGGTACGGGTAAGTTTCCTTACCAAGTGTTTGGAAACGCCATTAACTGACATAATATATGGAAGGCTGATATCGGTTTCAAGCGAGCCTGATAATTCGATCTTTGCTTTTTCAGCTGCTTCTTTCAATCTCTGAAGAGTCATCGGATCCCGAAAAAGATCAACATCTTGATCTTTTCTGAATTCATCAGCTAACCACTCAATGATGACCTGATCAAATTCGTCACCACCAAGATGTGTGTTTCCGTTGGTTGACTTTACTTCAAAAACACCATTTCCTAAGACGAGTATAGAAATATCGAAAGTTCCGCCGCCTAGATCAAAAACGGCTACTTTAATATCTGAATGCCTTTTATCAAGCCCATAGGCCAATGCTGCTGCTGTGGGTTCGTTAATGACGCGTCTTACTGTCAAACCGGCAATTTCTCCGGCATCTTTTGTGGCTTTACGTTGCGAATCGCTGAAATAGGCAGGAACGGTAATTACGGCCTCTTTAATTTCCTGCCCAAGGTAATCTTCTGCTGTTTTTTTCATTTGCTGAAGAATCATGGCCGAAATTTCTTGTGGCGAATACAACTCTCCGAAAATGGATATGCGGGGAGTATTGTTTTCTCCTTTTGAAATTTGATACGGAATCCGGTTAATTTCCTTCTCAACTATGTCATATGATTCACCCATAAAACGTTTAATGGAAGAAACTGTATTTTCCGGATTAGCTATGGCCTGTCGTTTTGCCGAAGCTCCAACTCTACGTTCACCGCCCAGAGTGAATGATACAACTGAAGGCGTTGTCCTGAGTCCTTCGCTGTTCAGGATGACAATCGGTTCGTTCTCTTCTATAATAGCCATACAGGAATTTGTGGTTCCTAAATCTATTCCTAAAATTTTACCCATTTTCACGTTCTCCTTGTATTATTCTGTGTAGAAATTATTGTTTACATTAAATCTCCCAAGGGCCCAAGGTCCAGATTCAAATCCTCATCCGTCAGATTGAAAGTCTTTTTTAAATCCTCCATCTTCATTTCTAATTTCATTAAGGTCTCTCCTAACCGTTCAATTTCATCTTCCGACAATGATCCGCCTTCAACTCTTCGAATGGCCTGTTTTTCGACCAACTTGCGGATAAGCTCAATCAGAGTAAGAACCAGTTTTGCCAATCCGTGACTGGCATTATCAGGGGTGGCGTTGATCCTTGAAGTTGCTGTATTTTCAATTTTTTCAATTGCCTTTTCAAATTCGTCCATCGGAGCTGAATTCAGGAGTATCTTATTTTCATTCATGGCTAAAATCATTAATCTATCGCTATGTCAACAAAACTATAAGGAGGCCAGGGGCCGGTAAGCAGAAATTGCAAGTCGGCCTGTTGCTGCTTTAATGCCTCAATAGCCTTAATAAATTCATCCTTTTTATTTTTTTTAACCAGAAAAAAAGCGTCGAGAATAATATTGTTGGTTACCATCTTTTTAAATTTACAGTCAGGGTTTATTTGTGCCAAATGCCGGCTGACCTCTTCAATCAGCTGTTCAATATGTTTCAGTAAAGCATCTTCCAATCTGTTCTTTTTAATTTTTTCAAGTAAATAATTGGTGTAGACGGTACTTGTGGAAAAGTAGTCAGCAGCTTTCACCTCTTCTGATGCGACTTTTACCCTAATTTCTTCACTACATTTCTCATAATCCCACAACACTTTCAGTCCAAATTCATATTTATTTTCTACTTGATGAAGATTTTTGAGAAAGGAATCATAATGATTGATCAATAACTGATTTATAATTTCATCAGATTTTAGAAAGGTACCAAATCGGACGGGCAGCAAGGTTACGCTTTGTGATAACTCTTCAATAACCCTTGCAAAATCAATGGCCAGTCCTTTGTTTATTGTGAATTTCGAAGGCGTAAAGTCACTTACAGCAACAGAAATACCTTTAAAAGAAAGGGCATACAAGGTTGAACCAGATATGCCCTGAATGCCTTTCATTAAGTCGCCCAACTTAGCATGGCTTCGGTTTGATGCGACTATGGCGTAAATAATTTTTTCCACTGCATAGCTATTTAGTTTCCTGACTCGTTTTCACAATGGCCAAACGCTTTTCCCGCATCGTCTCCACGGAGGTCAACAATAACTTCAATCCCACATAAACAAGGTCGATATCAGCCACCGAGATAACAATATCGCCGGTGATAACTACCCCTTTGTTCAACACCCTATCTAATATTTCAAGAAGGGTGATATTTTTCGACTGATTTATTATATTTTCCTGCATTACTTTTCTTTGATCGAAATGAAACTAAACGGAGGCCATGGACCGGCAACAGCTATGTCAAAGCCTACATTTTTATACTTTTTCAGCAATTCACCAATGGCGCTGAGTAATTCTTTTACCCTACCCTGATTTACGAAGCAAGAAACATTTAAAATCATGTCATCCGTTCGTTCGGTCAGTTCTTTGGGCAAGATGTTGTTGATTTTGGTGTGTTCGCTAAGGGCTGCCAATTCATCAAAACAGGTCTGACCGCAAATCTGCATTACTTTCTGAACCTCTTTTTCGATTAACTCAACTTTTTTTCGTTTTAAGAGAAAAGCTTTGCCGGGCATGCTTTCCAATATTTCCTGCTCTAGTGTACGTACATCATCGCTGATCTTAACGATTTGTTGGTTTAATAAAGTCCGGTTGCAATAAATTTTCACCGACCATTCTTCTTTCCCTTTTATATTTTCAATATTTTCGGTTAACGAACCAGAATAGTTCTGAATAAATTTCCCCAGACTTTCTTCCGAATTGAATATGGTGCCAAATTTGAAAGGGATTACCGTACTCTTTTTCATTACCTCCCCAATTACACGGATGTGATCACGGGCATGTATTTCAATCCAAGGTACATCAGCGAAATTTCTCTTCATATTTTCTTCTGAGAATTCATCGAGTGAAACCTGTTTCACAACTGTATAAAATTCCCGGAACATGAGACATTTCAGGCTTTCTTGCTCCGAAACATGATCCAGGCGAAGCGGACTATCTGAAAGACAGTACACGTAAATTAGCTCATTTTCCATTTCATTCCGGGTTTAAAGCGGTCTTCTATTGAGAATATTCCGTTAATCTTTCAAAAGCAAGTACTTCCTTTTCTTCATCCATCTTAACAGAATAATAAAGCCTTACGTTTTTTGGTGGCAAATTCATTGACTTTAAGAATGAATCATCTTCATACACTTCTGCTATAGCCTCCCAATTATCATTCACTTTATCAAGCTTGATAACCGTTATTTCATGGCAAGCAATGGTATCCTTCAGAAACTTAACGACTGCTGTTTTAACCTCTATTACTTTACTCATGGCTTTGTCCTCCTTTTTTTAAGATTATTAATTATTTTCTTTTTTTAACCTTATGTTTTCAATTAATCCAAGTAATTCCTCTTCTCGTTTGTCAAATTCCTCTATGCTGATTTCATCCAGCTCAAACTTTAATTGCAATGCCATGAGGCGTTCTTTAATCCTGCCTTCGTCGGATGTCTCTCTTTGCATTAATTCATCAATTTTTTTCGCGATGAAGATGAGTCCTTTAAATATCATTTTAATCTTCCTCCGTATTTATAATAAGGGTTACAAAATTATAAGGTGGCAAGGTACCTACATATTTCAAAGAAACAAGCTTCCCAAATTCTTCATCGAATGCATTGATGGCCTTATCGAATTCGTTTTCGTTTTCGTTTTTAACGAGAAAAGCTGCGTTCAGAATCATCCGTTCGCCATATTTATCGTTAACTTTCACCTCATCCGACAGCGGGGTCAGCAGACTTATTATGTTATCGCTGAAATTCGAATTTTCCTTAATAAGTGCCTTTTCAACCATCTCCCCTATTTTCATCAACTGCCAATGCGCCTTATCAGGATCTAATTTAGCCAGTTTTTCTTTCAATGCACGGATATCATGGTGTTTGTCCAAAATGTATTTATAGATAGGCTCTTCCAGCGCCAATACTTTTAGCCCCAGCTCTTTTTTACCTTCCATTTTTTCTAATAAATCCGAAAACTTATCATATTGCTTTTCAAGAATTGATAAAACCTTTGATTCATTATAGGATCCTGATATCGTTGAAAACCTTATGGGAAGAACCGAGAATTGCTTCATTACTTCTTCTATAACAAGTGAATGGGCTGTTAAATTAACCCGCCTCGCTTCGTATCTCATCACCTCAGATTGACTGACAACCACGCATATATCCTTATAGCTGATGCCATACACCCTGTCGTAACGGGTACCAATACCGATAGAGCCAAATTCAATCGCATCAGTATGCCTGATGACGCAATACAAATAAATGCCTTCTTTATCCTTATCTTGTTCCACTATGTTTCCCATCTTAAATTCGTTCTTTCAAATTCATAATTTATTCCTATGTTTCCCACTTCTCCGGAAATATCTTCAAGTCGATAAAATTGAAAATCGGCATAGGACTAGTATAACTAAAATCAATACGGTCTTTATACTGCTCACCAATATCTGACATTATATTATCGATCTCCTTCTCCCTGCCACTATTAATCAAAAAAGCAGTGTTAAAAAACATGGCATCGCCGGTTGTTTTGTTCTGCTTATATTCAAACGTAGCTTTTTTAAATGCAATCAGCATTGATTCAGCCTCTTTTTCTTTTTTTTCATTTAGCCCTTTCTTAACCATTTTACCGGCTTCGGCTATTTTTTTCTCCTTCCTAATTATATCGTGTTCTTTTTTAACATCCTCCTTTATTTTTATAAAAGCTGCATTCTCCTCATTGATTTCTTTAAAAATGCGGCCCATATTTTTCCAGGTGCACTTGACATTTATCTCCACTTTATTTTCGAATGTGCGCAGCAATTCCATAAATTCACTGTACCTACGGTTGAGTAGGTTCCGTATTTCATCTGGCGTAGCTGCAATGTTCCCAAATCTTAAGGGTAGGATGCTGTTGAATTCTTTCATCACCTCTTCGATCACCTTCTGGTGTGCAAGAATATTTTCAGGATTCACTACAATCTCGTTGAGCGAATGATCACTCACCACCATGCATAATCCTTCAAATCCGATGGTAGTTACCAGATCGCCACGCCCTCCAACCCCGATGGGACCGAAGTTACAATCGTAGCTTGAAGCTATAATGCAATAAATATATTTGCCGTCTTTTTGCATATCATTCCTTTATTTTTAGAAAAAATAAATTTTTGGCCACTGCATCAATTAACAATGAAAATTGTACCTCCCGTGATTCCGGTTTAACCGCATTTACATAATCCAACATGGTTTGATATGCTTTCTTGATCCGGTTGAACATTACAACACCATCATCGCCCGGATTCGTGTCTGGGTGAAATAGCTTAGCCTTATCGAGGTAAACTTGTTGAATATTTTTTTCGGAGGTGAAATTGTCTAATCCAAGTTCCTTTTTAGCCAATTCTATTTCTTCAAAACATAGCTCTTTCACTTCCAATGTGTAAAAACTATAACATGGAAGAGGGCCTACCCATTTAAAATTAAGTTTACCATTCAGACTTTCATCCAATTGATCAAGGGCTTTTTCAAGTAATGCTGACTGACTTTGTTTCAGCAAAAATGCAGTATTGGATACCATCTGATCATTCATAACCTCATGTTGCTTTATACTTTGGCAAAAAGGGTTGAGCGCTTCGATCATCTTGGTTGCATATCCGGCTTTCTTTTCATCCAGCATAGTTTTCACAAGATGACCGATTGATAACTGATCGGACTGTGTAATGCCAGTACCACTATTCTCGATTTTTGCTTTCATTTCAAAGACCTGAGGATTTACCGCAATTTCCGCCAAAATCTGGCCAAAATCTGACCAACTCGCAACGATATCTATTTCAAGAAGGTTGCTTGCTTTTTCAATAGTTTCTGTAATCAGATCGTAGCCCTTTTCAAGAATTCTGAGTACTTCAAAAGTATTATTGGCGAAGGTGCCGATCCGCATGGGAATGATCGCATTAAATCCCATATTCATTAGGCTTTCAATAGTCTTCTGATGATCAAGCAGTAACCGCGCCAGCGGCTCTGTGCCCAATTGCCTGTAATCAACTACACTTTTTTTGGAAACGATGGCTGATACCTTTTGAAACGGGACATTAAAAACATGGGTATTCTCTAATTCTCTGAACTGTGCTGCATCATAATAGGTTGGAATGATTCCGTATATGTAAAGGCCTTCTATATTTACACCATTATCCATTTCTTATTTTTTTATTAGGTTTTGTATTTTAACAAGCTGAACAATCTCTTCAAAGTGTTTTTCTTTAATAACAATATCAACATCTGGTTCCTTATCCTGCTCCTTCATGGTTTCAATTATTTCGCGGATAGCTATAATAGAGGCCTTTCTGCAAATAAACTCAATATCGGCGCCTACCATGCCTTCCGTTTCCTTAGCTAATTTTTTCAGGTTAACACTCTTGTGCAAAAGCTTGTTGCCGGTATGGATTTCAAAGATTTTTTCCCGGGTTTTTTCATCGGGAGCCGGTAGTTCAAACATGAGGTCGAACCTGCCGCTTCGTAACAACGCCGGGTCAATCAAGTCTATTCGGTTGGTAGCAGCCAAAACTACTACTCCTTTGAGATCTTCAATGCCATCCATTTCGGTCAGGAATTGACTGATCACCCTGTCGGTAACATTTGCACCTGAGCTGTCGCTGGTGCGACGGGGCACCAGGCTATCGATTTCATCGAGAAAGAGAATGGTAGGGGCAGCCTGTTTGGCTTTTTTAAACAATTCCCGCACTCCTTTTTCCGATTCGCCGATATATTTGCTCATAATCTGGGGACCTTTAACGGAAATGAAATTAACTCCACTCTCGCTTGCTACGGCCTTAGCAAGGTAAGTTTTTCCGGTTCCAGGGGGGCCGTACAGGATAATTCCCTTAGGAGGGTTTGTATTGGCTTTACGAAATAATCCGGCATATTTCAATGGCCATTCCACCGCCTCCTTCAACGCTTCTTTAATTTCGTTAAGTCCGCCGACATCTTCCCATTTAACATCGGGCACTTCTACAAATACTTCACGGATGGCTGATGGTTCCACCTCTTTCATAGCATCATAAAAATTATCCATAGAAACTTCAAGCTTCATCAGCAGTTCATAAGGTATTTCAGCCAGTTCATAATCAATCATCGGAAGGATTTTCCGAATTGCTGTCATGGCAGCCTCTCTTGCCAACGCTTCCAAGTCGGCGCCCACGAAACCATGGGTTATTTCGGCCAGTTTTTCAAGGCTTACGTCTATTGCCAGCGGCATCCCACGGGTGTGGATTTCCAGAATTTCAAGTCGTCCTTTCTTATCAGGAATAGAAACGGATAGTTCACGGTCAAACCGTCCGGGACGCCGCAACGCCGGATCGATTGTATTGGGAATATTTGTCGCCCCGATTACAATCACTTTTCCACGTGATTCCAAGCCGTCCATCAACGATAAAAGCTGGGCAACTACCCGTTTTTCAACTTGTTTCTCTCCTCCCATATCTTCCCTTTTGGGGGCAATGGCGTCAATTTCATCGATAAAAATGATGGCTGGTGCATGTGCCTGAGCATCCGCAAAAACTTTGCGTAGCCGTTCTTCGCTTTCGCCATAAAATTTGCCCATAATTTCCGGACCGGAGATATGCAAAAAATAGGCATCCGTTTCATTGGCAACCGCCCTTACAATCAAGGTTTTTCCCGTTCCCGGAGGTCCGTAAAGGAAAACGCCTTTGGGCGGATCAATGCCCAGGCGTTCAAATACTTCCGGATATTTTAACGGAAGTTCAATCATTTCCCTGATGCGTTGTACCTGGGTTCCAAGTCCTCCGATATCTTCATAAGAAACTTTGGATGATTTTTTTTCACCCTGTTTCGCCACGTTCAGATCAATTTTGGTATTGGGATTAATCAGCACAACCCCCGAAGGGTTAGTATCCACCACAATATAATCGACTGATCGCGATCCAAAAAGGTTGGCTCTGATTTTATCGCCTTTTGATACAGGTAACCCGTCGATAAGCGAACCAATGTACTTGGCATCGTTACTCTTTTGCAAACCGCTACCCGCATCGGGTTGAAGCCTGATTTTTACGGCCGACTTACAGGTAATTTTCTCAATTCTAATTTTTTCATCAATGCCTGCCTGGGTATTTTCCCTCGTGATACCATCAATTTGAAGAATTCGTTTTCCCCTGTCCTCCTGGTAACAGGGCATAATCTTTACCGGAGTTTTGCGCTTACCTTCAATAATAACTATATCTCCCGGTTCGAGCTCATTGGCTTTCATATCCTTGGGATCCATTCTTGCGATGGCCCGGCCAACATCTTTTACTAAGGCTTCTTTGACCTTAAGAACAACCGTGTTTTGAGAAGATTCCATATTAATTGAGGCTATTTATTTTTTATCTTTTCGTGGTTTAGTAATAGACATTATTCGGATAAATTATGCGCTGCGCTCGCAGAGGCATGAAGCCAATCTTTCCGAATAATATCTGTTTGATTAAAAAACGGAGTGGTCAATCTCCGGGCTTGATCAGGTAATTCCATTTGGAGATTTTCTCATCAAAAGTGATGAAGCGGCCCATTTCATTTTTGAAGTTGTGGTCAAGCGACCTCTTGGTGGGGTAAGCCTTGGCATTTATGGTGGTAGAAACCGTCAGCCCCGTCTTGGTGGTGGGTTCTTTGACAAATTGGATACTACGAAAGGAGACGCCCTGCCAAGTGCGGCAGACCTGAGAGAATAGGCGGTGTTCAATAGGATTGTACTTTGAGCAACAGGGCGGGTAGTGGGCGACCAGTATGCTGATTCCAAGCGACTTGGCCATATCCTGTTTGACAATGTAGTGGGCGCTGACAGTGGAGCCGCCACCGTCACAGAGCAGCAGAAACGTGTCGGCCTGGGGGTAGTCGTGCAGGTGCTTGACCCACACGCGGCGCAGGTTATCGCAGACGAACTGGGAGGTGTCGCTGCTGGTGCCCAGGGACATGTAGCCCTTGTTGGCGTTGACATCGTAGATGCCGTGCGGCACGATTCTGCCGATTGAGAAGCTGGAAAAGTCGTGATCGTTGACCCGTCGGGTGGCCGTTGAGTAGCACTGACCCGCCCGGTGGAAGTTGCCCAGCATCTCCTTCTTCTTGCTGTCGATGCTCAGAACGGGCAGATTCTGCGCGGTAAAGGCCGAACGGTAGTAGCCGATTTTCTCGAACTGCTCGTTGCGCTGCTCAACTTGTTTCATGTCATTCATCTTTAATAATTTGCCTCTCTGTATTGGCCGCGCGCACGAAGTATTTGGGCCACATGGTAGCGGCTGATTTGCAGGCCTTGTCCGATCAGCAAGTCCACGATCTGGCGGTGGAGTAGGTAGGCTCACTTCCCCCCCGGTCCTGGGGCAAGTGGTCGAAGGTGGGGTGCCGCGCTAGTTTTTTTGCGCTCCCACGCGACGCACTTACTGAGACGGTCGTCAGGCAGGTCCAACAACTCCTGCTTTCCCTTGCGTACAGTCCTTGAGATCTACGCCAAAGGCTTCGTTGACGTCCCGTATACCGCCTGCTTCCTAGAGACTTGGTCTTTAACCACAGGAAGACCCGCTAATGGTGCTCGTCCGACTGCTTGTAATATCTGATTTCGTCTTTGCTGATCGCTGTAAATTAGTCGTCAGGTGAACCGCACTTTTAACAAGTTATTTTTTAAACGTTACTAAATAGTGACATTTTCATCTTATTCAGTTTTTCTAACCCTTTAATTTCATTTGCAAACAAAGGAATGATAACCTTGTTCAGTTTCGGGAAAGTTGCACTGATCTGCTCTAGATATTTTTGCTGCCCTATTTTCCGTTCCCTACAAAAACCGCATTCTTCCGATTCCATCACGTTATTCATAATTATTTGACGAACCGAAAGGTTGTACCCATGAAGACTTGAAATTAATCGCTCGGTTTCCAAAATCGCCATCGCCTCCGGAATGCACACGGGAATAAATTCGCATCGTGTACTATCGCGAAATAAACTCTCAATTTTTTTTACCGTCTTTTTTAGGTTGAGAAGCAATGCATCGGTTTTGTCTTCCGTATAGGACCCTGAGAAACTTGTAACCATATACCGATACTTCCACCTCATTTTAGCGGCTACTTTAACCCATTGATCAAGCATCGTTGGTGAAGCGATCAAACGCAATGCATGTCCAGTTGGCGCCGTATCAACAATGTATTTATCATAGCCGCCTTCTTCAATGAGATCAATAATCGCCTTCAAACTCATTACCTCATCAATGCCTGGAATAGACAATCTTAACAAGTCGTTAATATCCTCGGCATCAAGAGTTGTCGAGGTTTCAAAAAAGTTTTTTAACTCTTCTTCGTTTTCTTTTTTAAATTTGGCGTAGACATCTTCTGCATTTATTTGTGTTAGCGCAAGGTTTTCTACGTCGGCAACAGGGTGAATTCCGTTTTTATTTTTCTGCCCGAAAGAATCAGAAGTAGAATGAGCCGGATCGGTAGAAATTATGAGCGTTTTGCAGGTTTCAGCCAAACCTATGGCAGTTGCAGTTGCACAACTCGTTTTACCTACGCCTCCTTTTCCACCAAACAGGATCAGTTTAAGATCAGGGTTATCTAAACCGGATAGTGCCATTTTTCTATTTTTCTATCCTGATTTCAAGAATACCATTATTATATTTAACTTTCATTTTCTCTTCTTCTACCTGCACCGGAAGTAAAAATTCCTTGCGATATTTTCGGGTATTCCTTTCGGCAGAAATGTCAAGGATATCTCCTTTAAGATCAATCTTTAAGTCACTTTCCTCAATACCGGGCATTTCGGCGATGATAACGATTTCATCTTTTTCGTCAAACATATCGGTCATTGGTTCACGTTCCTCCTCGACTTTCGGTCCTTCTGGTGTTTTTTTAATATTACCAAAGGTTTCAACGGTAGGTTTTCCTCCGCCAGTAGCCGATTTGATGGTGAAACCATAAACCCCTTTCATCCCTTTTTTGAGATGATCAAGATTAATCTCGCCTTCCTTATTAATCTCATTCCCCTCTTGAAGTTTACCAGCAAGGTCAACTAATTTCTCGATCCCTTTGAATAAACCCCCTAATCCGAGCATGTCGAAACCCGACTCAATCTCATTTTCTTTTTTTTTCATAATTGAATTTTTTTAGTGGTTGCTTCCAGTTTCTCTATCCGCTCCAGTAACATATCGTTTTGTTGTTTTAATTCGGATTCATGGGCTGTTGAAGACAAGAAAGCATCGTCCTGCCACCAGTTGATTCCCATCTCCATGGCTTTATCAACAGAAGCAACCACAAGGCGAATTTTGATAGTCAACAGATCAATATCTGCAATTTGTATCCTGATATCTCCGGCAATGACAATCCCTCTATCGAGCACTCTTTCGAGGATGTCGGCGAGATTGGTCGAATTGACGGAATGTGAAATATTATCTGCCATATTTAAGGTCTTCCTTTAGTACTTAATTTCAACAGTATCCCATTCCATTTTTTCATCATCCTGGCCAATGCCCTGATTTTCATCTGAACCGATATCAGTTTTTGTTCCCAGGGAGGCAGTATAGTACTCTTCTATTTCCTTCAGCCGTGCATCAATCGGTTGCAGTCTTAATTGTAAGCGTGTTTGTTCATTCCGTAAACGTGTCCGCTCTTTTTCAAGCATATAAAGTCTTAAAAAATCCGGATTCTGATCATCGTAGTCTGCATTTCTTTTAATGCTCTGCATCGATGTAATGCTATGAATACCTCTTAAAGAAGTTGAACCTTTCATATTGTACTGTTTTTTTATGGATTACTTACAACCACAGATTAATAATATTGTTGGATCAATTCATTCACGATGACCCGTACCCGCTCCTGATTGGTTTTTGAACCAATACGGCTGGTTTCCGAAGTGAGAATATCCTGGCAAATTATCGTAAATAATTCTTTGGATTCGGAGGGTGTTGTTTCTAATGTGGCCATCGTTTTTGCAATCATGATTGATCCACGTATGGTTGGATCAAATTCGGTTTTTCCTGAATCTCTCAGTCCTCTCACAATTTTCACGATTTTCTCAGCATCCTCCCACGAAAGTTGCGATTTTGCCATCACTATCTGCAGTTCCGTTTCATAGTCAAAGTGATCAACGTCTATCGTGATCATCCGGTCGCGGAGGGCATCCTGTGTTCTGTTCACACCGGCATATTCCTCGGGATTGGAAGTAAAAATGGCGCAAAAATCGGGATGTGCTTTAATATAGGTTTCTTCACCTTTGGTTGATTGAGTACTCATCATACGTTCCTGCAAAATTGGCAACAAGATATTATTGGCTTCGGGGCGAGAACGGGTGAACTCATCATAAATCAAGGTAAAACCATTTTTCACAGCTAAGGTAAGGCGATTGCTCGACCACTGTTTTGACATATCTTCTTCATATTTATGTACCGAATGGATAAAACGGTCATCCAACTTTCTAATCCTATATCCGCTTTCACCACCCACAAGGTCGGAAGTTTTAAATTCGGCATCGCCATGTATCATCACCACAGGTCTTCCAAGCTTACTTGCCACATGCAAGGCAATGGTTGTTTTTCCGGTTCCGGATGGGCCCCTTAAATGTACCGGAAAACCTGCTTTGATATACGTTTTCGCGCGGTTTGTAATATCAGCAATGTATTGGGTTTCAACAAAATCAGCTTGTGGCGCAGGCGCCAACACTGCATTACGTTCATTAGTCATGGTCTATTTCTTATTATTATTTATTATATCTTGTTCCTTTGCAACTAGTGCAGGGTAGTCCATCGGCTACCCTGCCAGTTCCAATACATTTTATACAAACTACTTCACTGGTGATTGAATTAATTTCTTTCCCTCTACAAACAATCCTTGTCTTCAAGGGATCTTTTCCTTTCCCGTCGCAAAAACTACACTTGTTTATTTAACTTCATGACTGCTATTTTTAGGTTGACGGGTAACCATTGTTGTCGTTTTTTTGAACTTTTCCTTCATCCAGATCATCAGACTTCTCGCGACGTTATAAATCAACTCATCGAATAAAAATTCCAGAGATCAGCATACACTTCTAATGCATCGTCATATTTCATAAAATCATGCATTCTTAATCGGTTGTGTTTCAATTACAATACGTTGACTCGAAAGTTGTCGATTGGATAGTTTCTGTTCTTCATTCAAAGGCAGTTTTTTTCTACCTTTGAATGGAATATATACATCCCTACATTTGCAATATTGAGCAAATTTCTGATACCCTAAATCTGTGCGTACTTTAAAATTTTTGAACCAACCCGCATGAGGCTGGAATTGCTCTTTTGGCATCGTGTACCTTTCCAACAAAGCAATAGCTCAAAAAAAGAATCTTTTCGTTGTTTTCTAAACCACTTAATCCTGTTGTAACAGTTTTTTTGGCGAATACTTTTTTCTTAGAGTAATTATCTTTCTGTTAATCTTCCTCGGAAGAACATTGGATTCGCTGCTCGGTACCGTTGATAATAAGAGTATCATATTTTCGGAAGTATTCTTCAAATTTAGCCACGTTGTGGAACGATCGTGCAGGGGCTAGTTCTTATTAATAGCATTGATTTTAAGACATCTATACCTAGATCCTGACAGTTCACCGCTACGATTCCATTTTGCATTGGAGGCATCTATTTCAATCAAAATCCCAACAGATCGTAATGTTAGTTGGCATGGGACTCCCCGCACTTTTAATACTGAATAGCGTGAAAAGAAGTAAGTATTCAGCAGATTTTATGACGGGCTATTTTGGGCTGTCAACCTTTCTTCCATGAAGTATTTTACCAAATCTTTAGTAAGTATGAATCCTAAAAAAATAATACTAAGTTTTGAAAAAATAATCATATTTCTTTGCAGAACGTCACTTTCCTTCAGTTTTTAAACTCGAAGTTGGAACATTTATAGCATCAAAAATATAGTTACATTCCCATTACAGTAAGTCAATTATATCCTATTCCTTTGCAACCGAGGCAGGGTAGTTCATCACTTGCCCTGCCACTCCCGTTGCATCTTTTACATATTACTTCACTGGTGATTGGATTACTCCCTTTCCCCTTGCAAACAATGCAGTAAACCCTTGCTCCCAACGGATTCTTTCCTGTTCCGGTACAGAAAACGCATTTCCTGAATGGCGCATCTATTTCTACAGCGCCTAATCCACTGCATACTGCACATTCCGAAAGCTTTGAAAGCATATTAAAGGGATCTTTTCCTTTCCCATCACAAAAAATACACTTGATTTTTGTGTTCATTGCTGTTGTTTTTAGGCTATCGGATAATAACTATTCTCCGTCTTCCGAACTTTTCCGTCATCCAGCAGCTTCTTGGCGATAAATCCTATTCTCATCCTGGTTTCACCAAAAGGTTCTTCCATATCAGAAACCCTTACCCCATTTCTATGCTTACTGATGTAATCCAGCACTTTTTCTTCCAAACTCAGTCCTTTTTGATACTCAGCAACTGCTGGTACAGCTTCGGCTACGATAACTTCTTCCTCAACGACAATTTCCTTTTCAGTAACAATTTCTTTCTTTGCTTCTACCTTTTCTATTACCGGGCTTTGTTGTGCTGGGGCAGCCCCAAATGATTTTTTTATAGTGGCAATCGAGTCTACCATCCTTTCCCATGTAGCGGCTGCTTCCATTCTATCGGTCGAAAATTCATTCATGAATTTGTTGACGTACTTTCCAATTTCATGAACCCTCTTCTGAATACCGGTAAACATAACATTGAAATCCTTTAGTCTTTGTGCATCATTTCGGGAGAGATTTTTTCTGAGTTCTTTTGCCATTTCTTGGTTTTCATGGCTGATTTCCGACAATCTTTGCTGAAACTTTAACAGCATCTCCTTTGTATAACCCACCCGTTCGATAAGGTTTGCATGTAGTTCTCTCCTCATTTCGACTGTCATGTCAAGATGCTCTTTGTTGAATTTTTTCAGCAAATCATGGGTATCGTTAAAGATATGCATAACTTCATCCTCAATACCTTTCATCTGAGTTTCGAACTTTACCAGTCTGTCGGTGTTCCATTCTGATCTGTCTGCCTGATCCTGAGCAAGCATTTCACTTAATTTCCCTGCCATTTCATGATGCGAAACAGTAAAGATTTTGAGGAGATCTGAGGTCGAAATTTGAATATTTTTCACATCCTTTCGAATTCCTGCGATCATCACATCAAAGGATATTAACCGTTCTTTTTGTTTTTTCGCGATGTTTCCATGAAGGGTTACGGCATTCGCCTTCAGCGTTGCTGCCATTTCCATCTGGTCCTTGCGAAAACCATCCATGGTTTTCTGAACTTCCTTAACAAGTTCTTCATTTCCCTTGAGCCTGTTCTTATAAGAGGCTATAATCTCTTCGCTGAGACCTTTCATTTGTTGTGCCATTCCCATTTTTTCTTCGTTTTTAAGGTTTTATCCGATAACTATCGGATCAGACTAATTCTTCCAATAAATGTCTTTTTACTTTTTTAATATCTTTACAGTTTGTACGAACATCCTGATCGAGTAAAGCTTGAAAATCGTGTGTAATTTTTTTATGTATATTCTGATATTCTAAGAATTTTGCGATAGTGCATTCTTTTCTACGTTGCTGTGTTTTTAAAATAGCTTCCAGACCAAATTTGAACTCTTCAATTTTCTCTTTGTTATCGTTCTGTTCCGTATTTCTTATTCCAAGAATGCCTTGCCGTAAAAAGCGGGCCATTGCCCTTTGGTCTTCGATATACTTGTAAAACTCATTTTCTGCTTCTTTTTCTTTCCCATCCAATAGAAAGAAAATGTCATCCATTAAGACATCGTAATCGTTTTTACGCAAGGATCCATTTTTGGCCATTTTATCACGCAGCATTGTATTCAAAGTGACTCTTTCTTTCTTGAATTCCTGCAAAGAATATCGGAAATCATTCATCAAAGCGTGAGACGACTCATTTACCGCTTCAGAAGTACTAAATACATCTTCTATTTTTTGTATCCAGGCCTCAAAGGAGGTGAGTAAAGTCTCGATGGAATCAGTGTTATTCATTTGGATATCAGGTTCCATCGTAGGCAATCGGTTTTTGTGTGTGGAAAACTATTTCAATATGATGAAAAGAAATAAAAAGTTTTCTTGGCGAATATTGCTTTTAAGTGTGAACAAAAAAGGATGTATTGGCAAGCAAACTCTTTTCAACTAATTACACTGATAGCTTACGCAGCTCTTGCAGTTAAGCCAATAGCTTCTGCATACTTCAGGTATGTTTCAACCGATGCAATCGTTACTCTTGCTTCGATAGCAAGTAATTCGATACCAACCAATGATACGCGAACCCATGCATCAACTACAACACCTTTGTCTAAAATACGGTCAATTACTTCAACCAAACTTGACGAACCGATTGTTTTTTCAACAGCCATTTTGTTAATTATTAAAATTGTTTGACATCCGTACTTAATATGAGAGACGGACTACCTCATTAACATCACAATACGAGTAATCAAATGTTGTGCCAGAGTACTGTACCCTACTAAAATGAAAGGATTAAATGGGAAAATCGGATTTTTGTAGTTCCTCAACAACAAATCTCCTTTTTTCCCATGAAGCAGAGCCTCATCGACGAAATTACGAAAGTTCTAAAAAGA
>Ga0209702_10003991_pt1 | contig 22228 bp, 19 predicted proteins | sample FRY01_FD_187210 | JGI IMG/M metagenome (GOLD analysis project Ga0209702, IMG submission 187210) | Freshwater microbial communities from Lake Fryxell liftoff mats and glacier meltwater in Antarctica - FRY-01 (SPAdes) (version 2) | ecosystem: Environmental > Aquatic > Freshwater > Ice > Glacier... | reverse complement strand
TGGAAACGAAAACCGCAGCGCGCTATCATCTGACATGGCAGGCGTGGCACTTTCTGTCCGGATGAATAGAATGGCGTCGACACCCATTCTCTACATCAGATCAGAGAGTTAAGCTACGTTCGCCACACCGATAAACCCGGTCCGGTGAATAAGACGGGTTAGGCTGACAGCGAACTTCTGATTGCTTTCGTCATTCAGAGCGCAGGAGGGAAGTTATCGCCTCCTGCGCTCTGGATGATAATATTGCCTCAGCCTAAGTGAGATTCATCAGAAATATTACTATCGCTGCTTGCCATAGCTATAACTGGACCTTCATCTTGTCGAATTCAGTGATTGCATGCCGGAGAGGCTTATGGACTTATGCCTCGATTGATTGTTACTTTTGCGGGTTCTGCCGGGGAGTTATACGGGTAAAGTGCCGGTTGCACTCTCTCCTACTGGCCAGCTAAGTGTGTAGCTCCCTATTTTATAAAAAAACTTCATAGACGGTCCGGATATTTCTCAGCTAAAACGCGTTTATGAAAATCAGGCAGGTCTTCTGCACTATGCACCTTTTTACCCGTTGCCAATGAGTGCATTGTCTCCATATCGTCGGTAGTATAGCCAGACCAAGGCTTCTGAAATGCTTTATTAATACCAGTATAATTATAGCCAGTGTGGACTAGAGGCACATCAGGATTCATTACATCGGCTGCCGGCGAACGCCATGTGTTTTCAGTAAATTTCGGCTGATGTTTGCCCGGTTTCTTATAAATGCCGCCATTGAATAAAATCAACTCATCGCCCCATGGCTTAATATTCACTAACCTCGGTTCATCCGGGCTGTTATTGGCAAATTGCGGCTCTTCAACAAAAACGGAGCCGCCTTTAGGAAAAACGAGGAAGTTCTCAGCAAATATATTGTCCTCAAGTTCCATCATCTTGCCATTATAAGGGTTTCTAAGCTGCTTAACGGGCAACATGGTGTTTGGATCCAGATAAACCGATGTAAAAAACGAACGCATAATTGCAGTTCCGGCTGGTAGATTGGTGTATTTTGTTGGGTCTGGAACTTGAAGCTGCCAGGTAAACATACCCGCACCCCCCAAAAGCAAGCCGCCAGGCATATCCTGACGTCCAACTAATATTCGCGTAAGCATGGGAATATAGGTGCGCTTTCCGGAGAGATTGGCTGTCATCTTCAGCTTGGCGAGCGAGTTCTGCACAGGATCAGCAAGATCGAAATTGCCTTGCTGGCTCGCCACCCACGGCGTGCCAGTATTCATCTCATTCTCTGTAAAATCCCGCATGCGTTCATAAACTTTGAAAAACTCTGGCTCGGCAGCCTGCTTCGTCTGCGCTGATGCACAAGATGAAAGTGCGGATGCAGTGAATGCCCCGGCCATGCCCCCAAGCATCATCCTGCGCATTGGATCGCGCGCCTGATCATGCCCGGTTGAAATCTCTGTTTCTTCGTTCGATGTCATGGTCGAAGTCCTTATCATCTTAGTTATGAGGCCTAGCCTTGGGCATTCGAACCCAGACCCCATGGTTCAAAGCCGGTCAGGATATTTCTCAGCCAAAACGCGCTTGTGGAAATCGGGTAGATCTTCCGCGCTGTGCACCTTTTTTCCGGTAGCTAGAGACACGAAACTTTCGATATCCCCCATCTTGTAGCCCGTCCAAGGTTTCTCGAAAGCCTTGTTAACACCCAAGAAGTTATAGTTGGTTTGCACCAGCGCAACATCAGGGTTCATCACATCTGCAGCCGGCGAACGCCAAGTATTTTCAGTAAAACGCGGCTGATGCTTCCCTGGTTCTTTGTAAATACCACCATTAAACAGCACCAAATCGTCACCCCAGGGCTTGATGAGAACGGGCCTAGACTCGTTGGGGTTATTGTTTGCAAATTGCGGCTCCTCAATAAACCGCGACCCCCCCTTGGGATAAACCAAGAAGTTCTCCACGAAAGTATAGTCTTCCAAGGTCATCATCGCCCCGTTGAACGGGTTTTTCAGCGTTGCAACGGGCATCATTGTGTTTGGATCAAGATAGACGGCGGTGAACATCGAACGCATGATCGCGGTGCCCGATGGCAGGTCGGGAAAGGCCTTGGCGTCCGGCACTTGCAATTGCCACGTAAACATAGAGGCCGCGCCCAGCAGCAGACCGCCCGGCAGGTCGTCACGCGCGATAAGCATGCGAGTCAGCATCGGAATATAGGTGCGCTTACCGATCAAATTGCCACTGATTTTGAGTTTTGCTAGATTGTTCTGGATCGGGTCTTCAAGGTCAAAATTGCCCGTTTGTTTAGCAGTCCAAGGCAAACCGCTGTTCATCTCGTTGTTCCCGAAAGTCTTTGTCCGGTCATATGCATTGAACACAGGCTTATCATCGCCCTTGGCCTGGGCGTTGGCGCTATCAGCCATGGCGGCAAACGCACCCAGACCTGTCATCGCGCCAAACATTGAGCGCCGCGTAAGATCATATTCGGCCGGTTCGACCTTGTGCTGCTCTTCCATAAAACTTCCCCTTCGGCCTCACACCCGACCACGTAGAATGTTGTTGAGAATAAAAGCTAATCAGGATGTTGTCGATCGACCAATAGAATAGCTTGGCACTGCCATCATAAAAACGGATAGGCTGAGCGCTTATCGAAGATTCCTGCCGTGAATTAGCCTCAGGACCCACTAAAGGGATTCCCAAGGCGGCAACGATCTGATTCAGTGGCTGGCATCGGGAGGTGTTGCCATGGCTGAGTTTCGGTGGTTACCGGATACACAGCTGCGCCGGATTTCGCCCTGTTTTCCGATTTCGCACGGGATACCGCGTGTTGACGACCGGAGGGTGATTTCGGGGATTATCTTTGTGATCCGCAATGGACTTCGCTGGCGTGTTCTACCGCATCTTTGCCGCGCTGGCGGCTAAGGTGGGCAGGCCCAACACGCTGATGCCGACACGCTGATGCCGGCACGCTGATGATCGACGCGACGCACCTGAAAGCCGCAATTGCTAACGCAAGACTCTATACGGGCCGGAACAAAATCACCGTTACGCGGTTCAACAATATGAGTTTAAGGTACGGGTTCGCACTATTGCGTTAACTTTAGGAGAAAAAATATGGCTATCGCAAAAGTAATCGAAATTATCGCCAGTTCCACAGCCAGTTTCGAGGATGCCGTCGCAAGCGGGATAGCCAAAGCTGCAGAGACTGTGAGCGGCATTGAATCAGCATGGGTGAAAGATACCAAAGTCCGTGTTGCTAACGGCAAAATCTCGGAGTGGCGGGTAATCATGGCCATTACATTCATGGTCAAATAACCCCTTCCATAACGCATTTAGGGGGGCGCTTGGTATGCATGCCAAGTGCCCCTCATCATGCAATGCCCTTGACGTACAGTCCAAGCTAAGGCTGTTCATACCCCCATGCAGTCTCTCGAAAAGATCATGCGTACCGCGCCGGTAATTCCCGTGTTGGTGATCCAAGATCCCGGCCATGCCCGCCCCCTCGCCCAAGCTCTGGTCGCTGGCGGCCTGCCCGTGCTGGAAGTCACGCTGCGTACGCCCGCAGCGCTCGAAGCCCTGCAGGAGATGCGCGCCGTCCCCGGGGCCATCGTCGGTGCCGGCACGGTGCTGAACGAAACTGATTTACGCGCCAGCCTAGAGGCCGGCGCCCGCTTCATCGTATCGCCAGGCCTCAGCCAGCCGCTAGCACAAGCAGTCCTTGCTGCCCGCATCCCCTTCCTGCCCGGCATAGCCACCGCAAGTGATATCATGCGCGGGCTCGATCTTGGCCTGCGCCACTTCAAATTTTTCCCCGCCATGGCCAGCGGCGGCATCCCGGCCCTAAAGGCCCTGTGCGCCCCCTTTGCGGACGCACGATTCTGCCCCACCGGCGGTATAAGCGCTGGCAATGCTTCAGACTGGCTAGCCCTCCCTCAAGTCCTGTGCGTAGGCGGCAGCTGGCTCGTCCCCCCCGGCCCCCTCGATATTACGGTTATCTCAGCCGCAGCCCATGCTGCCGCAAACCTGTCCGCCAGAAACTAGGACGCCGCAATGTCTCCAAAATCCCATCATCCGGAACGTCACACGGTCGAACGTCTAGGCTGGATTCGCGCCGCCATGCTGGGCGCTAACGATGGTATCGTCTCCACCGCCAGCCTGATCATCGGCGTAGCCTTTGCCGGGGCCTTGCAAAGCGAAATTCTGCTAACAGGCATCGCCGGCCTTGTCGCAGGCGCCATGTCGATGGCAGCAGGCGAATATGTCTCGGTCAGCTCCCAGGCCGATGCCGAAGCCGCCGAACTCACCGCTGAAGCCCGCGAAATTGCCACCAACCCCCTCGCCGAACACGCAGAACTCGCCGCCATTTACCGCCAGCGCGGCCTAAACCCAGATACGGCTAATAAGGTCGCCGAAGAGCTAATGCGCCATGATGCGCTGGGGGCTCATGCCCGCGATGAGCTGGGCCTCTCAGAAGAACTCGCCGCCCGCCCGATGCAAGCCGCGCTATCGTCAGCCGCCGCCTTCTCGCTCGGGGCCGCTTTGCCGCTGCTCGTGGTGCTGCTGTTTCCCTCAGGCGCGCTGCCAGGGGCGGTGGCTAGCGCGGCTCTCGCAGCGCTGGCGCTGCTGGGCGCTGCCGGTGCCAAAGCTGGGGGCGCGCCGCTGCGCCCGGCCATCATCCGCGTCCTTGGCTGGGGCGCGCTGGCCATGGCCGTCACGGCCCTCATCGGGCGCATTGCTGGCATCATTGTATAGCCCGCCCTCACAAGGCATGAGCACAGCCTCACAGTAAGGACCGTCCATGCGTATCGCCAGCTTCGAACATCTAACACGGCCCGGCTTTGGCCCGGTAGAGGCCGATCATGTCACCGATGTCTCAGCTGCGTTCCCCGGCGTCGTCCTCGCTGATCTACTCGCCATCCCGGACTATGTCGCCCAGATCGCTCAGGCTGCCTCCGCCGCGCCCCGTCTGGCACTCGCTGCCATCACCTTGCTGCCCCCCATCCCAAACCCCAACCGCATTATCTGCGTAGGCCTCAACTACAATAAACACATCGCCGAAATGGGCCGCGATCCCGGTAACCACCCCGCCATCTTCCTGCGCTACCCGGATTCAATTGTCGGCCACGCCCAGCCCCTCATCCGCCCCCGCGAGTCTGACCATTATGATTTCGAAGGCGAATTCGCCCTTGTCATAGGCCAAGGCGGCCGCCGCATCGCCGTCGCCGATGCCCTGCAAGCCATCGCCGGTTACACCATCTTCAACGATGGCTCGCTCCGCGATTGGCAAGCCCATAGTAGCCAGTTCACGCCGGGCAAAAACTTCTATCGCTCCGGCGCCTGCGGCCCTTGGATGGTCACCAAAGACGCCCTGCCAAACCCCAGCGCCAGCACGCTCCGCACCCGCCTTAATGGCGAGATCATGCAGCAGGCTGGACTGGACGACCTCCGCTTCCCGGTGCCCTTCCTGATCGAATATCTCTCGAAAATCTTCCCGCTTCTCCCCGGAGACATCATCGCCACCGGAACGCCGGGCGGTGTCGGCGCCGGGCGCACCCCGAAGCTGTGGATGAAACCCGGAGACCGTATCGAGATAGAAATTGACGGGCTCGGCACATTGTCCAATCCCGTAACCGCTGAAGACTAGCTGAAATTCAGCGTCTTAGCCTGCTTCACACCGGGAAGCCTGCAGATCGACCACAATAACGGTTCCGCAATGGCCTCATCCAAAGACAGCAGCAACACCGCCTCGCCGCCGGAATCGCGCCGGCCCAGATGGAAGGTGCCAATGTTCACGCCGGCTTCGCCCAGCGTGCTGCCCAGCCGTCCAATAAAGCCCGGCTTGTCTTCATTCACGATGTACAGCATCCGGCCCGAAAGATCGGCCTCCACCGTAATCCCAAACAATTCCGTCAACCGCGGCTTGGAATTGGCAAACAACGTGCCCGCCACCGAACGCTCACCCTCAGCGGTGCTCACGGTCACGCGCAGCAGCGTGTGATAATCCGTCTCCCGCTCATGGCGCACTTCCGAAACGCTGATATTCCGCTCCCGCGCCAAAAACGGCGCATTCACCATATTCACCGTATCCGAATGCGGCCGCATCAGCCCGGTCAACACCGCTGCCGTCATCGGCTTGATGTTCAGCTCGGCCGCAGCGCCCTCAACCTCAATCTTCACAGCCGTAATCGTCTTGGACGCCAATTGCCCCACCAACGCTCCCAGCCGCTCCGCCAGCGCCATATAGGGGCGAATACGCGGCGCTTCCTCAGCGGAAAGCGACGGCACATTCAGCGCGTTGGTCACGCCGCCATTCAGCAGAAAATCAGACATTTGCTCGGCCACCTGAATGGCCACATTCACCTGCGCCTCATCGGTAGAGGCCCCCAGATGCGGGGTTGAAATAAAGTTCGGCGTGCCAAACAGCGGCGAAGCCTTGGCCGGCTCCTCCACAAACACATCGAGCGCCGCCCCGCCAATATGGCCCGAATCCAGCCCCGCCTTCAGCGCCACTTCGTCAACTAGCCCGCCGCGCGCACAATTGATAATCCGCACGCCCTTCTTGGTCTTCATCAGATTGGCCGCAGACAGGATGTTCTTCGTGCTCTCAGTAAGCGGCGTGTGCAACGTAATGAAATCCGCGCGGGCCAAAAGTTCGTCCAGCTCCACCTTCTCCACGCCCAGATGCTCAGCGCGCTCCACGGTCAAAAACGGATCAAACGCCACCACTTTCATCTTCAGGCCCAAAGCCCTATCCGCCACAATCGAACCGATATTGCCCGCGCCAATCAGCCCCAAAACCTTGGACGTAAGCTCCACGCCCATGAAGCGGTTCTTTTCCCACTTGCCCGCTTGCGTGCTGGCATCAGCTTCAGGCAACTGCCGCGCGAGCGCAAACATCAGCGCAATCGCGTGTTCCGCCGTGGTGATCGAATTGCCAAAAGGCGTGTTCATCACCACAATCCCCTTGGCCGAAGCCGCGGGAATATCAACATTATCCACACCAATCCCGGCGCGGCCAATCACCTTCAAATTGGTCGCCTCTGCAATCAGCGCCGCCGTTGCCTTGGTAGAAGACCGAATGGCCAGCCCATCATATTTACCAATGATCTTGGCCAACTCTTCCTTCGATAATCCAAAAATCTCGTCAACTTCTACCCCGCGCGCCCGAAAAATCTCGGCCGCCTTGGGAGACATGGAATCAGAAATAAGAACTTTAGGCATAATAGAAATCCTCGAAAATAAAGATCAGGCGCCAATGTCAGGCGCCAATGTCAGGCACCAGTTTCAGGCGCCAGTTTCAGGAAGCGGCGTAAGCCCAGTCCAGCCAGGGCGTCAGCGCCTCAATATCAGCGGTGTCCACAGTCGCCCCGCACCAGATCCGCAGCCCCGGCGGCGCATCACGATACGCGCCAATATCAAAGGCCGCGCCTTCCTTCTCCAGCAAGGAAACCATCGCCTTCACCTTCTCAGGCGAGGTGCCCGGCAGCGTCAAACATACGCTGGTATTGGAGCGCGTCGCCGGGTCCACCGCCAGATTGGAAATCCAATCCCGTGCATCTACCCAGCGGTTAAGCGCCGTCGCATTGGCATCGGCCCGCGCCATCATTTCGCCCAAGCCGCCAATGGACTGCGCCCATTCCAGCGCATCAATATAATCCTCAACCGCCAGCATCGAAGGCGTGTTGATCGTCTCGCCAGAGAAAATTCCTTCAATCAGCTTGCCCTTGCTAGTCAGGCGGAAAATCTTCGGCAACGGCCGGTCCGGCACAAAGCTCTCCAGCCGCTCCACAGCGCGCGGCCCCAGAATCAGCATCCCATGGCCACCTTCGCCGCCCAGCACTTTCTGCCAGGAATAGGTCAGCACATCGGTCTTATCCCATGGAATTTCCTGGGCAAAAACCGCGCTGGTCGCATCAATAAAGGTCAAGCCTTCACGGTCATCTCGGATCCAATTGCCATTCGGCAGCCGCACGCCCGACGTTGTCCCATTCCACGTAAAGCAAACATCATGAGACTGCTCCACCCGCGTCATATCCGGCAATTCGCCATAAGGCGCCGTCACTACCGTAGGGTCCAGCTTCAGCTGCTTCACAGCATCGGTCACCCAGCCTTCGCCAAAGCTCTCCCAGGCCACCATGGTGACAGGACGCGCGCCCAGCATCGTCCACATCGCCATTTCATAAGCGCCGGTATCAGAGGCCGGAACAATGCCGATCCGGTGCGTAGACGGCACATTCAGAATCTCGCGGGTCAGGTGAATCGCGTGTTTCAGGCGCGTCTTGCCAATCTTGGAGCGATGAGAGCGCCCCAGCGAGTCGGTAGCAAGATTTTCAGCAGCCCAGCCCGGCCGTTTGGCACAGGGACCGGAAGAAAAATGCGGGCGCAAAGGCCGAACGGCAGGTTTATCAGTCATATTCTCTCCTCACAGAGAGCTCGCGCCGCGTTGGGGCGGCGTGGCCCGCCGCCGTTCATAAAGCCCGGCGCGCCGGGGTCAAGCGATGATTAGGGTCTCAGTGGCCCTTTTTGTTGGTCAGCTTGCCGAAGGTCCGCTCCAAGGCCGTCGCCATCTTCGCCGCCGCCTCAGCCACCGCCTTGTCCACAGTCGCCGCCGACGCCTCCACAGTCAGCGGATCCAGCCCATTCGGCCGCGCCTCAAGGGTGCAATGCTTGTCATCGCCTTTGCTGCCGGGCCCATTCACATCCTTCAAATGCACTTCCAGCCGCGTTAGCCGCTCAGAAAACCGGGATAGCCGCTCGCGAAGCATGGTCTCCAACTGATCGCCCAACGCTTCGCCGGCCTTGATGCTGTTGTCGGAATTAATCTGAATCTGCATGATATCTCCTTGTTTGGGATGACTGATAACCGCCAAGGCCTTAACACATCATGGCTATGACCAGTTCCACACCAAAATCCGACATGCCAGACCGGCTGTTCCCGTCCGCGCGCGAAGACGCGCATGTCGCCAAGCAACCCACCGCCATCCCCCAAACCGAACACTCAGCGTATAAGCTGGCCTTTCAGGATGATGAATTCCTGCTGCGTGATGAGCTACGCCCCGTCCGCCTGCAACTCGAATTGCTCAAAGCCGAAATGGCGCTCACCGAAGCCGGCATCCGCTCCACACTGGTCGTCTATGGCTCCGCCCGCATCCCCGCGCCTGAACACGCCGAAGCCGTGCGCGCTGCCGCGACCAGCCCTCAGGAGAAACGTATCGCCGAACGGCTCGTTGCCAAAAGCCATTATTATACGGTCGCGCGGGAGCTGGCCCGGCTGGCGTCAGAAGATGTTGGCGATGGCCACCCGGCGCTGACTATCTGCTCAGGCGGCGGCCCCTCCATCATGGAAGCGGCCAATCGCGGCGCCTATGATGAAGGCCGCAAATCCATCGGCCTCAATATCGTGCTGCCGCATGAGCAATTGCCCAATCCCTATGTGACGCCGGGCCTAAGCTTCCAGTTCCATTATTTCGCGCTAAGGAAAATGCATTTCCTCATGCGCGCCAAGGCTGTGGCCGCGTTCCCGGGCGGGTTCGGAACTTTGGATGAGCTGCTGGAAGTTCTCACGCTTGTGCAAACCGGCAAGGTCAGGCCCTTGCCAATCCTGCTCTATGGCCGCGAATTCTGGAACCGGGTGATAAATTTTGATGTGCTTGTCGAAGAAGGCGTGATCGCCCCGCACGATCTTGACCTGTTCCGTTTTGTGGAAACCGCCGAACAAGGCTGGGCCTATATCAAGGCCTATTATTCCAGCGGTCCGCTAGACGATTAGGCTGCCGGCACGTCTTCTGCGGCCGCATCGTCAGCCGTCGCGGCCTCCTCAGGCGCAGCCGCTTCTTCCGCAGGCGCGGCTGGCACTGGCAGCGGGCTTGCGCTCTGCTGGTTGAGCCATAGCATCACAGCAGCGCGCTCTTCAGGCTTGTTCAGCCCGGCAAAGCTCATTTTGTTGCCAGCAGCATAGGTCTTGGGGCTCTTAAGCCACGCGCTCAGTTCGTCCCACGTCCAAGGCTCGGCTTTTTTGGCCAGAAGTGCGTCTGAGTAAGAGAAGCCCGGATGGCTGGCGTGTTTTGCCCCCACAACTCCGTGTAGATTGGGGCCAATGCCATTGGCGCCACCAGCCGCCGCATTATGGCAGGCCCCGCATTTCTTGAAAACCGCTTCGCCTTTTTCCACCGAAGCCGAGGCCAGATAAAAAGCAATCGGCTTTTCAGCTTCCACAGCCGCTCCGGCGTCAGCAACTTCTTCTACCACGCCTTCGATGGCATAGGCCTGTTTGTCCGGCTTATGCGGCGTAAACGCCATGTCAGTCACAATGGAGATACCCAGAAGTGCCACCAAGGCCGCCAGCACAGCACCAGCGATCTTGTTGAATTCAAAGCTGTCCACAATTACACTCCTAATTAGGCTGTTATGGCCCGAAGGGGCGCGCCTGTAACTTGCCGGGCTCTATAGCAGCGTGACCACGCCGGGCAAGCTTTTGCGTTGCTGGCGCGGCGCTACACCGCTACGCGGGTGCTGATATGACCAGCTATTCCCCTCGCGCTGCTGCCCTTGTGCAAGAAATGGAGCAGGCCGCTGCTGCAGATCCGGCGTGCACGGTGGCTTTTCAGGGTGCGCCGGGGGCTTATTCGCATCAGGCGGTGCGCGAGAAATTCCCCGGCCAGCCACCGTTGCCGTGCGTGGCGTTTGAAGATGCCCTTGAAGCAGTGCAGAAGGGCAGGGCAGCTTACGCCATGATTCCTATAGAGAATTCGCTGCATGGCCGGGTTGCAGATGTGCATTTTCTGCTGCCCGAATCTGGCCTGCATATCATCGCGGAGCATTTCGTGCGGGTGCGCCATTGCCTGTTGGGGCTGGGCGCGCGCGAGGATTTGCGCAGCGTTTTCAGCCATCCGCAGGCGCTGGGCCAGTGCCGGGGGCGGCTGCGCGGCTGGGGGCTGGAGCCGGTGGCGCATTTTGATACGGCGGGTGCGGCGGCGGAAGTGGCAGACAGTGCTGACCGTTCAAAGGGTGCGATTGCGTCCAAGCTGGCGGGCGAACTTTATGGCCTTCAGGTTTTGGCGGAAGGCATTGAAGATGCTGATCATAATACCACGCGCTTTGTCATTCTCGCCAAAGAGTCGGTAACAGTTGTGCCCGATACGGCGGCGATGACCAGCTTGATTTTTGAGACGAGAAACGTCCCCGCCTCGCTCTACAAAGCGCTGGGCGGTTTTGCGACCAATGGCGTTAATATAACCAAGCTGGAAAGCTATCTGCGCGATGGGAAATTCGCGGCGGCCGAATTTTATATGGATGTAGAAGGCGCGTCAGACACGCCAGCATTGAAGCTGGCGCTTGAGGAATTAGCCTTTCATACCAAATGGATAAGACTACTCGGAAGCTATCCGCGCGGGCGCGCCCGGGATCAATAAATGCAGCCGGGCCTTACCATGGTCCCGGACTTTCAGCGTGGTGAAGCCCGGAAATTCCGGCATTTCTTTGCGGCTGGTTTCCAGGCTGATCAGCGTGGAGGAAGACAGCCAGCCTTGGTCTGCCAGCTTCACCAGCGCCAAAGGCCCCAAGCCTTCCTCATAAGGCGGGTCCAGCAGCACTAAATCTACCGGCGCAGCGGCCCTCGGCAAGGCGTCCATGCGGCACGTAAACACCGTTGCATTCGCGCGCAGTGTATTGATATTGCGCCCTAAAATCTTCGCGGCTGTAATGTCTGATTCAACAAAATGACAATGGGTAGCGCCGCGTGAAAGGGCTTCCAGACCCAAGGCGCCGGTGCCGGCAAAGCCGTCCAGAACCTTCAAGCCCTCGAAAGTGCCGAGTCGGCTGGTGAGCATGGAGAACAGTGCTTCGCGCACCCGGTCAGCGGTGGGGCGGGTGTCTTTGCCTTCAGGGGATTGCAACACCCGGCCTCGCCATGTTCCGGCGATAATTCTCATACGGGTTTCAAGAGCTTAAGCATTTGCGCCACAAATTGCGGCGGCACTTCATCCACGCCGCGCGGCGGCAGATCGCCCAGATCAATGGGGCCATAGCTGATGCGGATGAGGCGGGAGACTTGCAGGCCGAGATGCTCCAGCACGCGGCGAATCTCGCGGTTTTTGCCTTCGGTCAGCGTCATGTAAATCCATAAGTTTCGGCCTGTCCGCCGCTCAATGCCGGCATCAATCGGGCCGAAGTGCGTGCCTTCAATGGTGATGCCATCTATCAGATTTTCCAGCACTTTTTGATGAATTTCACCATAAGCCCGCACCCGGTAACTGCGCGGAACACCGGAACTTGGCAGCTCTAATGAGCGTTTTAGGGCGCCGTCTGTTGTGAGCAAAAGCAGGCCTTCGGTGTTCATATCGAGCCGGCCTACCGGCACGGTGCGGGGGAGGCCGGGGGGGAGGATATCGAAAATGGTGGGGCGGCCGCCGGGATCGCGGGAGGTGGTGAGCACGCCGGCGGGTTTATGGAAGCGGAAGACCCGGGTTGGCTCCATGGCGCTCACGGTTAAGCCATTGACGGTAATGCCAGAAAGGCTTTTCACGATGGTGGCGGGCGTGGTGATGGTCTCGCCGTTTACGGCAATGCGGCCTTCGGTAATCATATGCTCAATATCGCGGCGGGAGGCCACGCCGGCGCGGGCCAAAAGCCTGGCGATGCGCTGCGGCTCTACGTTCTCATGTGTAGGAGAGGCGGAAATTACGGGGTTTTTCGGGGCATTTCTGGGGCGTTCGCGGGCGATTCTTGGGGCAGAGTCGGGGCGCGCGCGGGGCGCTCGCGGGGCAGTTTCGGGGCGTTTTTGGGGTGGTTTTTTGGGGTCTGTGCGGGTTCGGCTGCGCGGATCGGCCGGTTTTGTGGCCGCTTCTGCGGCCCGCCGCGCGGCGCGGTTTGGCTTATCGGCACTGCCGGCGGCAGCTTTGCTGGGCCGGGTGCGATCAGGCCGGGGGCGGGCAGGACGTGTTGTAGGTGTTTTGGGCGGTTGCATGAGGCGGTATTGGGCTTGCAAGAGACTCTTGTCTAGCCGGGGGTTGCGCGCTAGGAGTGCGACCGCGCGGGCGTGGTGGAATTGGTAGACGCGCGGGACTCAAAATCCCGTTCCGCAAGGAGTGTCGGTTCGATTCCGACCGCCCGCACCATCTAATATCGTTTCAGGCAGTGCTGAGAGCGCCGTTATGAAATCGGCGGCCAGCGCTGTGGCGGCGGCTTCTGTGGCTGCCTGAGGGGCGTTGTCGCCTACTTCATAGGTGTATGAGGGGATGGCGTAGCAGCTAAAGAACCAATTTTTGGCGGTGCCTGAGCCGGGGTTGGCGTTGGGCTTTTCGATGGTGAAGGCATAGCCGGGAAATTGGGTTTCTTTGCCGGCGAGCCATTTTTGGAGAAAGCGCTGGTTTTGGCCGCTTTCTTCGTCGCCCTGCACGTAAAACAGGTTGCGCGAGGTTGAGTGGAAATCCAGCATGGCGATGGGTGTGGTTTTTGCTGCGTTTTTGGCCAGCCATGCCCCTACGGCGCGGGTTTCGGGCTGGGTGAAGGAGCCCCAATCGCGGTTTAGATCTACGCCGCCGCGATTGGCGCGCCAATGGCCGCGCGCTACGCCATCGGGATTGAGCAGGGGGATAGCTAGTAGCTGATATTGCTTACTATTTTGTAACTGGCGCGCGAGTTCTCGCACAAAGGGTTTGAGGGCGTACGAGCCGGTGACTTCTGGCGGGTGTTGATGGCCTAATATGACAATCAGTTTTTTTGCGGACGGGTCGCCGAACCGTATCGCTTCTATGGGTCTGTTATCGAGCGATTGGCCTAGAGTGAGGCGTTGCCCGCCATAGGTGCGGGCTATTTCTTGCGTGAAACCTTCATAGCTGATGAGGGGCTGGGCGCTGACGGTGCCTGATCCTTCGGGCAGCGTGATGCTGGCACTTTTGCCATTGGCGGCGATGGTGACCGGGAGGGGGGTCACAAGGCCGCCGCGGGTGAGCTTGGGCGTGTAGCGATGCTTGGCGCCGAGATACTCAAGGCGCACGGTTACGTCGCCTTGTGACGGGGCGGAATATCTAAAAGCATACCAAGGGCTTGGATTGATGGGCGGGGCGTGCTCGGGGGTTATGACCAGCGAAAACTGGCGCTCGCCTTCGATGACGCAGCGGGCTGGGGAGGCGCCGGGGAAATCAAATTCCAGCACGACTTGCGAGGTTTTGCATGTGCTCGGGGGCGGAACCGCGATGCCGGGGGCAACCCCGGCATCGCGCCCTGATGTGCATCCCGAAAGTGCTGCGACGAGCGATAAGGCGATAATCGCAGCACTTTGCGGAGGGTGTTTCACAAGATCAGAAGCTCTTTCTTACCGAGAGAGCGAATTGGCGACCGCGTGCGCTGTGGATTTCGCTGAAGAAGCCGTAGGATTCGTCGGCGAGCGGCGGCATCTTGTCGAAAAGGTTGTTGATGGCCAAGCGTATCCGGGTGCCGTTGAGGGCCGTGTCATTTTTAATCGAATAGGCGACCGAAAGATTCATCGTGAACTGATCATTGATGGGGAAGAAATTGGCGTTGGGATCATCTGATACGATCAGAACATCTCTGACGACGCTGGTATCATAGAATTTGCCGACATATTGGCCGAATACGCCGAGATTCACGGCGCCTAGATCCAGGTTGACAGAGCCGCTGGCGCGCCACTTCGGCCGGCCTTCGCGCTGGAGAAGCTCGCCCAGGCCGTCGATCGTTACGTCGCGCGGCAAGGTGCCGTCGGCAATCGCGTCCAGCAGTTCCTGACTGTCTTCCCCCGCACTTTGGAAGAAGCCCAGCAGCCGCGCTACGTTAAGGCGCATGCGCAGTTTACCGATACCGAAGTCCGGTGCGTTGTACTGCAGCCCGAAATCTAGGCCCGACGACACCCGGCTGTCCAGATTGAGATACGGATCAAGCACCCGTCTTATTTTGCCGGCGGCCGCGAGGCTGGTGCCTGCAAACAGCGCTATTTCTTCAGCCGTGGGCGTATCCCGCAAGACAGCTGGATTGGTGCCGCCGTTGATGCGGCGCAGCAGATCGAGCGCGATGGCGTTATCATCGCCAAAGGTGCCGACCAGACCGTTTTGCTTTACCCGCCAGTAATCGGCTGTGAGCGTGAGGCCGGGGATGAAGTTTGGCTCCAGCACGAGGCCCAGATTGATGCTCTCGCTCTTTTCCGGGCGCAGGCCTCTGGCGCCTGAGCGGAAGCTGATAACGCCCGCGCCGGGGCAATCGCCCAGATCGCGAAGCAGGCCCTTTTCTACTTGCGCCTGACAGATGACGAAATCGTCCCGGGTGTTTGAGCGGGTGGTGCCATCATCATTGACCTGCACCAGATTTGGCGCCCGGAAGCCGCGCGACCATGCGCCCCGGAAGGTTACGCCGGGGATAGTTGTCCAGGACGCGGCGATACGCGGCACGGTTGCGGTGGCATCGATATCATCGAAATGTTCGATACGGCCGGCCAACTGCAGGTTCAACTCTGTGATCAGCGGGATGTTCATTTCCGGACTGACCAGCGGCACGAATACTTCTGCAAAGGCTGAATAAACGTTGCGAGCGCCGCTTGTATCCGGCGATTCGCTGGTGCCGGCAACATCGCTGCCGTTGAACACGCCGGTTATGCTGTCAGTGAAGGTGATGGTGCCGTTGAGCCTTGGATCGCGATTATCAAAAAACGTCTCGCGCCGCCATTCGATGCCGCTGGCGACGCCGACATTGCCGCCGGGCAGGGTAAACAGATCATCCCGGCTGAGCTTGAAATCGGCCAGCGCGAGACTGGTGCCGCCTTCACGGAACACATCTATGCGGAACGGATCAATAGCCGCTGCGGAATTGGGCGTGCAATCGCCTTGGCCGGGATCATCGAGACAGCCGCCATTGAACGGGTTGTAGGCGTTGGGCGTGTTGCCGTTGATGGATTGCTGCAAGAGCGTGAGGGACACCCGGTTGCGGGCGAGATCTAGCGTGTTGGCTTTTGAATAGACGAAGCCGGTATCAAAGTCCCAGGCGCCCAATTCGCCGCGCAGGCCGCCGACGAGGCGGTAACTGTCTTTATCAACGGACACATCGCGGTTGCCGACATCTACGAACCGGTAGCGCTCCATTATGATGTCTGCACCGCCGGCGGCGATGGTTGTGCCGGGAAGCCGGTTGGGGCTGCCGACGGGGCCGAACGGGTTCCAATAGGCATTACGCGAGATGCCCACAGGCACGGCGCTGAGGATGGCCGAGGCTTCGATAGTGCGGCGGTTTTCTGAGCGGTAATAGCTGCCTTCGAAATAGGCCTCGACATTGTCAGTCAGCTCATAGCTTAGCAGCGCGGTGGCGTTGATGCGGCGCTTTTGGCTGATAAGATTGTTGCCGAAGTTGGTGTTGTAGCGAACGGCGCCGGTTGGTGTGGTGCCGTCTCGGGCGCAGACGCCGCCGCCGAAATCTAGCTTGCAGCCGGGAAAGGTGTTTGGCTGAAGGTAGAAATCATCGTCACCGATTGGGGTGCGGCTGCCCGGGGCCTGAATATCGAACTGGCCGAACGGGCCGAAGGTGTTGCGGTTGTTGAACTGGGTGTCGCCGGCGAAATCCGTACCGGCGACAAGGGGCAGGCGGTTTTCTTCGGTATAGTTGCGCTTGGAGGCATCGAGGCCGTTTTCGTAAAAATAGCCGCCATAGACCGTCAAATTGCCGCGGCCGCCGCCGAAATCGAAGCCGATGCCGGCGTTAATGGTGAAGTTGTAGAGCGGGGTGCCGTCTGTGAGGCGTGTGTCGGCTTCGATGAAGGCACCTTGCAGCTTGCCTTTGAGAATTGTGTTTACCACGCCTGCCACGGCATCGGCACCGTAAAGCGCGGACGCGCCGTCGCGCAGGACTTCGATCCGGCGGACGCTGCCGGGGGCGATTTCGTTGGTATCTGGCGAGACCACGGGCACGAGCAATTCAGTTTGGAAGCCGGGGTTGAGGTTCATGCGGCGGCCGTTGATGAGCACCAGCGTGTTGCCGGTGCCAAGATCGCGCAGGTTGATAGAGCCGACGTCACCGCGTGCGCTGTTTTGCGAGGAGTTGTTTTGCTCGTTAAAGGCGACCGTTCCGGCTTGCGGGATGGAGCGGAAGAGTTCGTCTCCGGACACGGCACCGGTGTTTTCGATAGCCTCCAGATCCAGCACCGTGACGGGCAGGATGGCGTTAATCTGGGCGCCTTTGATCTGGCTGCCGATGACGAGAATTTCTTCTGCGTCTATGACGGCGTCTGCAGCGGAAGTTGCGGGCGCTTTCGCGGTTTGGGCATAGGCTGCCGTGCTGGCCAAGGTTCCGGCCAGAGCAATGAGGCTTGCGCTTCTTAGGACTACCAGCTTTGTGGTGTTGATATTAATCATTTTTCTCTCCCTGCTTGTTTTTATTGTGTGAATACTACTCGATCTGTCCAGTTGTTGAAAAGCTCTGGCCATTGGCTCAAGTTTTCGGTTGGCTTGCCTAGGCCCCAGCCATGGCCGCCATTTGCGAAGATGTGCAGTTCTGCGCTGGCGCCGGCTTTGGTCAGGGCTTCGAAGAGCGCGATATTGTGCCCCGGCGGCGTGATGGCATCATCGGCGGCGGAGAACAGGATCATCGGCGGGGCGTCTTTTGCGGCGTAGCTATCTAGGGACCACGCGTTTTGGGCTGATGTACTGGGCTTGGTGCCGATGATTTCTTTACGGGTGCGGGTGGTGTCATAGGGTTTGCGCAGGCTGACCACCGGGAACAGCAGCGCGGCGAAATCCGGGCGGGCGCTGGCGGCTTCATATTGATCTTGGCCGGCGTAAAGCGCGCGTGACGGCTGGAGCGCTGTGAAGCCGGCGAGGTGACCGCCGGCGGACATGCCCATGATGCCGATTTTATTTGGATCTAAGCTGAAATCGGCGGCGCGGGTGCGGACGATTTTCAGGGCGCGCTGGGCATCTATGAAGGGGGCTGATGCGTCCCAGCCGTCGGCGGGGAGGCGGTAGATTAGCTCGAACGCGGTATAGCCCCTTTGCTGGAGCCATTTTGCGGCGGGCGTGCTTTCTTTGCGGAGCTGGATGCGGAAATAGCCGCCGCCGCCGCATATGATGACGGCTTTGCCGTTGGGGACGGCGGGGCGATACACCCGCAGGCGGGGGACCGAAATGTTTGACACAGCGCCCTTTGCGCCGCCCTTGTCACCGAGTTTTTCGGGGCCGGTGGTGCCGCCGCCGCCAGGGGCTTTGCCTTGCCAGAGGAGAATTTGTTCAAGCGCGGGGGTTTGTGCCTGTGCTGAGACCGCGCCGGTGGCGATGAGCGCGCTGGCGCCGCTGAGGACCATGCGCCGGCTTATCATAACGCGCTTTCCAGCTTTGCAGCTTGGGCTTCGCTGTAGGGGCCGCTGCGTTCGTGGCTTTCGGTGTCTTCCGGGGCGAGTGCTACCGGGCGGCCGGCCAGGGCGGCGGCGAGGCGATTTTTGTCTAGCCCGCCTTCCCATTTGGCGACGACGATGGTGGCGACGGCGTTGCCGATGAAATTGGTGAGCGCGCGGCATTCGCTCATGAAGCGATCAATGCCCAGGATGAGCGCCATGCCGGCGACGGGGACCGACGGGACGACCGACAGGGTGGCGGCGAGGATGACGAAGCCGGCACCGGTGACGCCGGCGGCGCCCTTTGAGCTTATCATAGCGACGAGGACGAGGGAGAGCTGTTCGCTGATTGAAAGGTCGATGCCGACTGCTTGGGCGATGAACAGGGCGGCGAGGGTCATGTAGATGTTGGTGCCGTCGAGGTTGAACGAATAGCCGGTGGGGATGACGAGGCCGACGATGGTTTTTCGGCAACCGGCGATTTCCATTTTTTCCATGAGGCTGGGGAGCGCGGCTTCTGAGGAGGAGGTGCCGAGGACGAGCAGCAATTCCTCGCGCAGATATTTGATGAGCGCGAGGATGGAGAAGCCGGTGAGGCGGGCGACGAGTCCGAGGACGACGAGGACGAACAGCAGGGAGGTGATGTAAAAGGTGCCGATCAGGGCGGCGAGGCTGGCGAGCGAGCTGATGCCGAATTCGCCGATGGTGAAGGCTATCGCGCCGAAAGCGCCGATGGGGGCGAGTTTCATCAGCATGTGGACGAGCTTGAAGATGGCGGTGCTGAGCGACTTTAGCACATCAACGACGAGATCACTGTGGGGGCGGGAGGCGGCCAGCGCTATGCCGGCCAGGATGGCGACGAGGAGCACCTGCAGGATGCTGCCTTCGGTCATCGCGCTGAACAGGGTTGTGGGGATGATGGCGAGGAGGAAGCCCGTTATGGTCTGTTCTTGTGCGGTTTGGGCATAGCCTTGTACGGCGCTTGCATCCAGGGTGGCGGGATCTATGTTGAGACCGGCGCCGGGCTGGACGATGTTGCCGACGACCAGCCCTAGGATAAGGGCCAGCGTGGAGAAGAACAGGAAATAGGCCATGGCCTTGCCGGCGACGCTGCCGACGGCGCGCATATCTCGCATGCCGGCAATGCCTGTGGACACGGTGAGGAAAATAACCGGCGCGATGATCATTTTGACCAGCTTGATGAAGCCGTCACCCAGCGGCTTTAGCGAGATGCCGAGATCGGGATAGAAATGGCCGATAGCGGCGCCCACGACGATGGCAGCAAGCACTTGGGCATAGAGATGACGATAGAAGGGACGCTTCATGCGCCCTTCCGCTGGCCTTAGGCTAGCGTCGATATCGACCATCCAGATTTCCTCCCTTCCGCTCTTGTTGGCGGTAGTGTGAAGATCATAGGGCGCGATATGGGCCTGTAAATGGCTAATGATGAATTTACTAAGCTGTTGTTATTGTGTTGTTTGTTTGGCATTCGCCGTTTTAAATGGCGGTAAATCCGCACATATATATTGACTGGAGTGCGGAAATCCAGACATGGGGCTTATGGTGATAGCGGCCCCTTTAAGAGAAGTGCCTCGCCGCGCGGCGGTGATTGGTATCATCGGCATTATGATTTTGGTGCTGGCGTTTTTGGGGGTGGACCGGATTTCCAGGACGGTTGGCGCGGCGTTGGCGGCGGATGAGGCGCAGGGCGAAGCGGCGATTATTTCGGCCAGCCTCAAGAGCGAGCTCGATAAGTTTAGCCTTGTGCCGCTGGTTTTGGCTGAGGATCCGCAGGTGGCCGCGCTGCTGGCGGGCCGCTCTGAGGCTGTGAGCGTGCTGAATGGGCGTCTGGCTACGCTGGCCCAGCAGACCAATGCGGCGGCGATTTATCTTGTGGATGCTCGCGGCCTGGCGGTGGCGGCGAGCAACTGGGATCAACAGACGAGTTTTGTGGGCTCGGACTATAGTTTTCGGCCGTATTTTCGGGAGGCGTTGCGCGGCGGGTCGGCGACGCAATTTGCGCGCGGGACGGTGAGCCGGGAGCCTGGGCTTTATATTGCGCAGCGGGTTGTGTGGGGCGGAAAGCCGGTGGGCATTGTAGCGGTTAAGGTTGAATTTGATGATCTTGAGGCGAGCTGGCAGGCGGCGACGGATGGCGTGTTTGTGACGAACTCTCAGGGTGTTGTGTTGCTGACCAGTGATGAGGCGTGGCGGTTTCGGGTGAGTGGACCGGACCGTGACGCATTGCGCAACAGGCCCGATGATCTTGAGCAATTTGGGGTTGATGTTGTGCTTCCGTTGGAGCGCGATCTTGCCGTACCGGCGAGCGGGGTTGTTACGGTGCCGCTGCTAGATACGGCGCAACCAATCGCACCTGAGGGATGGGTGTTGCATTTGCTTGCCAACCCTTCGCCGCAAATTGAGGCGGCGGCGGCGCGGGGGCGATTTTATGTGCTGCTGGCGGCGGCTATTTTTGCGGGGTTGGTAACGGCGGCGCTTATTTTCCGGCGGCGACAGGCTTTGCACGAAGAAGCCGCGATTGCGCAGCGGACGCGGACGCTGCGCGAGCAGTTGAATCAGGCTAATCGGCTGGCGACTTTGGGCCAGATATCGGCGGGCGTGGGGCACGAGATTAACCAGCCTGTCGCGGCGGCGCGGCTGTTTGCTGAAAATGGCGAGCGCTTGGTGGCGGCGGGGCGGCTTGACGATGCCAAGGCTAATTTCCGGCAGATTGTTGATCTTGCTGACCGGATAGGCCGGATTACGGCAGAGCTGCGTTTGTTCAGCCGGCGCGAGGCCCCTGAGCCGCGTGAAATGCCGGTGGCCGATGCGATTGAGGGGGCGCTACTGCTGTTGCGCGACCGGATAAGCGGGATGGGCGCTGTGCTGGTTGTGCCGGACGCGGCGGCGATGGCCGTGCGGGTGCGGGCTGAGGCTGTTCGGCTGGAGCAGGTTATTATCAACCTTTTGCAAAACGCGCTTGATGCTGCTGGCGGGGGTGGGGTGATTGAGATTGCCGTGACGACAAAGGGGCGTTTTTGCTTTGTTTCCGTCGCTGACAATGGCGCCGGGATTGATGCGGCCATGCGTGAGCGGTTGTTTCAGCCGTTTGCGACGACCAAGGCGAATGGGCTGGGGCTGGGGCTGGTGATCTCGCGCGATATCATGCGCGATCTTGGGGGTGATCTTATCTGCGAAGATGTGGCTGTTGGAGCGATGATGACGATGAAGATGCCGCGCGCATGAGCGAGATTAACGCCCTTCAGGTTATTTTTGTGGAAGATGACCGGCCGCTGCGCGACGCGATGGTGCAGGCGCTTGAGATTGAGGGGATATCGTTTCAAGCGTTTGAGGCGGCGGCGCCGGCGCTGCGGCATTTGTCGCCGGATTTTGACGGCGTTGTGGTGAGTGATGTGCGCTTGCCGGGGATGGACGGGCTGGATTTTTTTGAGGCTATCCGGGCCATCGATGACAGCTTGCCGGTGATTTTTACCACCGGACACGGCGATGTCGCCATGGCGGTGGCGGCGATGAAGCAGGGCGCGGCGGACTTTCTTTCAAAACCTTATGCGGCGAGCGACTTGCTGGCCTCTATCCGCCGCGCCTCTGAGAAGCGCGGGCTGGTTATTGAGAACCGCAAACTGCGCGCGGCGCTGCGCAGCCGCGCCGCCGCGGGTCTGCTGGGCAGTTCTTTGGATATTCAGCGGCTTAACCGGTTGGTTGCCGAGGTGGGCCGGGCTGATATCGACCTTATGATTACCGGCCCCAGCGGCACCGGCAAGAGCTTTTTAGCGCGGCAGATTCACGATCTTAGTCCGCGCCATGACCGGCCTTTTGTTACGATTGAGGCGGGCAGCTGGGCGCATCAGGATGCTGAGCTTATCATCTTTGGGCGCGAGGGCGGACGGGGGAGTGGAC
>Ga0209702_10003990_pt1 | contig 22229 bp, 19 predicted proteins | sample FRY01_FD_187210 | JGI IMG/M metagenome (GOLD analysis project Ga0209702, IMG submission 187210) | Freshwater microbial communities from Lake Fryxell liftoff mats and glacier meltwater in Antarctica - FRY-01 (SPAdes) (version 2) | ecosystem: Environmental > Aquatic > Freshwater > Ice > Glacier... | reverse complement strand
CTTTTGCAACGCAGAAAGCAATGGAGGGATTATTCCTTGAAATAGCACAAGAAGAATTAAAGATGCGTGAAAATTCAGGCCTCAGGAGTAGTCCGCTGCTCAAAAAAGTATTTGGCTTTGCGGATAAGAATAAAAATGGGGTGAGTTTTCGTTGATTCTGGCTTTTGCCCGATCCGATAGTTATCGGATGACAAGAACTAAATTCGGCAACAAAGGAATAAAAAAAGGTCTTTAGGTATTATACCCAAAGACCTTTTGAAATAAAGAGTATTTCCTTTTAAACGAGTAATCTTACAGGCTCTTCAAGCAATGCTTTTAATGTTTGCAAGAATGCTGCACCAGTAGCACCGTCAACAACACGATGGTCACAACTTAACGTAACCTTCATTACATTACCCGGAACAACTACTCCGTTTTTAACCACAGGAACCTGCTGAATTCCACCTATTGCGAGGATGCAGGCATCAGGTGGATTAATAATTGCTGTAAACTCATCTATACCAAACATTCCCAGATTAGAAATGGTAAAAGTTGAGCCTTCCCAGTCTGAAGGCTGTAATTTCTTAGCCTTTGCACGCTGGGCTAAGTCTTTTACTTCTGCCGAAATATGTGAAAGTGATTTGCCATCTGCAAAACGAACTACCGGTACCAGTAAACCATCTTCGACGGCTACGGCTACACCAATGTTTACATGCTCATTATAACGGATCCTATCACCTAACCAGGAGGAATTAACATTAGGATGCTGTTTTAAAGCAACAGCAACTGCTTTTAGCACAATATCATTGAACGATATTTTTACTGATGCAAATTCATTAATCTTAGTACGGGCTAGCATTGCGCTATCCATGTCAATGGACATGGTTAGATAGAAATGCGGTGAAGTGAAGAGACTTTCAGAAAGACGCTTCGCAATAACTTTACGCATTTGAGATACCGCTTTCTCGGTATATTTCTCTTCCCCAATAAATTGCAGAATAGCTGCAGGTGCTGTTTCGTCTGTCGATGCAACTGATATTGCTTCAGGGCTTGGAATTACTTTGGCAATCTGTGCCTGAGTAGCAGGGTTAAAGCTTTCAATATCCTTCTTCACAATCCTGCCACCTTCAGCACTTCCCTTCACTTGGAAAATATCAATACCTTTATCTTTTGCTATTTTACGTGCCAAGGGAGAGGCCTTTAAACGTGATGTTGAATCGCTTTCAACATGTTGTGTTTCAGCCGTTACATTTGATTCAACTGCTGGCTTTGAAATGTCCGGCTGAGATTCAACCTTTAATTCTGCTACCACTATAGGTTTTGAACCAGATTTTATTAATCCCGATATATCCGTACCCTCTTTACCAACGATCGCAATGATATCATTTACTTTAGCTGCCTGTCCCTTTTCAACTCCAACATATAAAAGTACTCCATCGGCATATGCAGTTACCTCCATAGTAGCTTTATCTGTCTCAACATCTGCTAAAGCGTCATCGCTTTTCACTTGATCACCAATTTTTTTATGCCATTCGGCTATTACACCTTCAGTCATAGTATCGCTTAATAAAGGCATACGGATGATAGTAGCACCCAGTGCTTCTGCATCTGCATCACTACCTCCCGAAGATTTAGGTTCTGCTTCCGCCACATCAGGCTTGCTTTTCTTTTCAGTTTCTTGTGACGCTTTTGCTGGCTCCTCAACTACTTTTGCTGGTTCCTCAATTACTTTAGCCGGTGCGGAAACTTCTTTCTGGTCTGCGAAATCATTTAAAAGAGCCTGATAATCTTCTCCCTCGGCACCAAGAATAGCTATTACAGAATCGACTGGTGCCGCTTCGCCCTCTTTAGCGCCAATATACAGTAAAGTACCCTCCTGGAATGACTCAAAGTCCATGGTTGCCTTATCTGTTTCCACTTCAGCAATCAAATCCCCTGTTTTAACTTTATCACCAACTTTTTTATGCCATTTAGCGATAACTCCCTCCGTCATCGTATCGCTCATCTTAGGCATTTTCACTACTTCAGCCATTTTATTTCCAGATTAGAATAATAGAATTTAAATTTAGTCGAGAATATATGGATAGTCAGATTGAATATAAACGTCTTTATATAATTCAGACGGATCTGGCCATGGTGACTCTTCAGAAAATTTAACTGATTCGTCAACAATACCTTTAATTTTATCATTGATCGACTCAAACCAAACCTCATCAGCGTATTTTTTTTCTTCAATAGTGGCTCTGACAACCTCAATTGGGTCTTTGGCCTTATAACCTTCCACTTCTTCTTTAGTCCGGTACTTTGCAGGGTCAGACATAGAATGTCCTTTATAACGATAGGTTCTTGCTTCTAAAAATGTGGGTCCATCACCGCGGCGAGCCCTTTGAACGGCCTCATCCATGGCATTATGAACAGCAACCGGATCCATTCCGTCAACAGGCGCACAAGGCATATCAAAACCTAAACCGATTTTATAGATATCAACCATATTTGTTGTTCTCGATACTGAAGTACCCATGGCATAACCATTATTCTCGCAAACAAAGACAACGGGAAGTTTCCATAGCATAGCCATATTAAAAGTTTCATTCAATGCTCCCTGACGAACGGCACCATCACCCATATAACAGATACAAACATTATCGGTTCCATTATATTGTTCTGCGAAGGCAATTCCGGCCCCAAGTGGAATCTGACCACCTACAATACCATGCCCACCGAAAAATTTCTTTTCCTTACTGAACATATGCATCGAACCTCCCTTTCCTTTGGAACAGCCGGTTGCTTTACCATACAACTCAGCCATAACCTCATTTGCACTTATCCCTTTTGCCAGGGCATGTGCATGATCCCGATAAGCTGTAATAATCGAATCTTGGGCGTGGATAACCGACATCGTGCCGGCCATTACCGCTTCCTGACCTATATACAAATGGCAAAAACCTCTGATTTTTTGTTGTCCGTAAAGCTGACCGGCCTTTTCTTCAAACTTGCGCATAAAGAGCATTGACTCATACCATTGAAGATATGTGTCTTTCGTAATTTCTATTGAACTCATTCGTAATCGTTTCTGTTAAACAAATTATTCCTTTATAAGGGAGCACAAATCTAACCATATCTTCCTAAAAAAAGAATAGCATAGTGTTTTGTTTACACCCTAAAATGGTAGATTTTCATTAAAAAATTATTGAATTGACTAACATGACTTGTTTTTATAGATAAAATTCATAGTTTTGTTATATTCTTAGAATATAATAAGTAACCAGAGGTTCAGCATAACACTGTTTATCTATGAATGTAAGACTAATAAAAATGGGGAAAAATGTAATTTTAGTATTGCTGCTTATTATTTCTTTTGTGTCTGTACAAGCACAAACTAATGATAAAGGTCAGAAATCATTAGAGAAAATTGCAGATCCGGATAATCTAGCATCCGAATACTTTTCGCAAATCATGGGTGTAGCTCTTTCTGCTACTTCAAACCTTAAACTTTATCAGTTTGTATATGATTGGATCGGTACTCCATACAGGTTAGGCGGTGTTACTAAAAACGGAATTGATTGTTCAGGCTTTGCTTTTGAGCTTTATAATAAAGTATTCAGTACTTTAATCGGCAATAATTCAAGGAACATATTCAGTATGGTTAATCCTATCGGCAAATCAGAGTTAAAGGAAGGTGATTTGGTATTTTTTAAAATTGGAAGCCGCTCTATTACCCACATGGGTGTTTATATTGGAAATAATAGGTTTGCTCATGCCTCCACAAGTAAAGGTGTGATGATTAGTGACCTTGACGAGGCTTATTGGAGAAGATATTATTACAAAGGTGGGCGTTTGCTCGCCTCTCTCCGGGATTAATACCAGAATCACTTCAAGCCATTCCTAAAATATAAGCACCGTACTGTAAATGGTACAATTATTTTCTATTTTGCTTGATCAGTGGTACTTCTAACCAATCCAATTCCTGTAATAAAAAATACTATTCCTAGAGCAGCGAAGACTACGAGCGTTTTGTACCCCTCTGTGTTTTGTACAAAGCCTATCGCAGCATAGATAAGCCCTACAATTCCTAATACAGTTAATGTTGTCCCAAAAATTCGTTTTAAATTCATCTATTCTATTCAGTACATTCATACAATAAAGATGCCAATATATTAGCCGACTAATTTTAAAGATCATTTACACATTGTTTACCTGTAAAATTATAACATCCCAAATCCGAATACAAAATTTGTTCCGTATCTTCAATAAATTTCATTTCCATGTATGTAACCTATATTTTATTATTTATTGCAATCGTAATCCTATTTAGTTCATTTGTAACTGTCAAACAGGGAACTATAGGTGTGGTGACTATTTTTGGAAAATACAGAAGGCTTCTTAAACCGGGGCTAAACCTTAAAATTCCTCTGATTGAGCTTATTCATTCCAGAGTCTCTATTCAGAACCGCTCGGTTGAACTTGAATTTCAGGCAGTAACTGTTGATCAGGCAAATGTTTATTTCAAGGCCATGGTACTTTATTCAGTAAATAACCCAGATGAAGAGACCATAAAAAACGTAGCCTTCAAATTCATCAATGAGCAAAATCTGATGCAGGCACTCATTCGTACAATCGAGGGTACTATACGTTCGTTTGTTGCGAGTAAAAAACAATCTGAGGTTTTGGGCCTTCGCAAGGATATTGTAGATCACGTAAAAGAGCAAATCGACACCGTACTTGAAAGTTGGGGTTATCACCTTCAGGATCTTCAGATCAACGATATTACATTTGATGAAGTTATCCTCACTTCAATGAGCCGTGTTGTTGCATCAAACAATCTGAAAGCTGCCGCAGAAAATGAAGGTCAGGCACTATTGATTACCAAGACCAAGGCTGCATAAGCTGATGGTAATGCCATTAAGATTGCCGCAAATGCTGAACGTGAAGCTGCACAGCTTAGAGGACAGGGTATCGCACTATTCAGAGAAGAAGTAGCAAAGGGTATGACTCATGCTGCTAAAGAGATGCAAACTGCAGATCTTGATACCTCAGTGATTCTTTTCACTATGTGGACAGAAGCGATTAAACATTTTTCTGAGAATGGCAAAGGGAATGTAATTTTTCTTGACGGTTCTGCCGATGGAATGAAGCGCACTATGGAACAGATGATGAGTATCAATATTATGGATACTGAGAACAAGAAGAAATCTTAAGCATTTTGTTTGTTCAGGGCAAACTCAAGGATCTATTTTGCTTATTTTAGGATAATTCTTATTTAGGAAATTCAACAAGAAACCCCGGTGCGAACCGGGGTTTTCTTATTTATTTGATTTCGATTATTATTTTCCAACTATATTCTAGTACATTTTTGTCAGGTTATTTGATCTGAATATAATCTACCATAATCTGCAAACCTTCATCGCGAATAAAATCGACATCATCCTTTGGCTTAGCTTCACCCTTCTTTAACGGAGTCAGGCCTTTGGAAGCACGACGTTGATTATCTCTTTCCAAAACCTTAGCTTCTTGTTCATCTCGTTCCTTCTTCAGTTGCACCTCATTAAGAGTAATTGAAGTTTCAGCCTCCCTTTTGGCAAAATCAGCAATATCCTGCTGCAGGTTTCGGAAGCCTAATGATGTTTTCATACGCGAATTATGCATGGAAAGCAATTTGCCCTTCACGTTGTCAAGATTTGTAACTAGTGAGTACTTACTTGGAGCAATGGTATCCCAAGGCAATGCCCTTGGCTCAGAACTTTCCCCATATTTATTTTTTGGGAAAACTGTTGGAAGCTCAATATCAGGAACTACACCTTTGTGCTGAGTTGTACTGCCGTTAACTCTGTAGAACTTAGCCATAGTTAAATTGATCTGACCAAATTCAGGTGCGTTTGCTCCCACAGCAGCTCCCGACTTATTGCTTGCGGTCTGTGCAGCTTTCAACATTAATTTATCAGCAGTCCCAATCACTCTTCCCATATCTATTCCCTGCTGAACAGTTCCTTTACCATAAGACTGGTTGCCAATAATAATTCCGCGTCCATAATCCTGAATAGCGCCAGCAAAAATCTCAGATGCCGAAGCACTGAATCGATCTTGCAAAACGCCTAAGGGACCTGTCCAAGCAATACCTTGATCTTCATCCTCTTCAATTTCTACATTATTTCTTCTGTCTCTTACTTGAACAATTGGGCCAGATTTTATAAATAAACCGCTCAAACTAATCGCTTCAGGAAGAGAACCTCCACCATTACTTCTCAAGTCAATCACAACAGCGTCCACATTTTCCCGTTTTAAGGTATCTAGCAATAACTTCACGTCGCGGGTAGTACTTTTATAATTGGGATCTCTAGCCTGCATGGCTTTAAAGTCTGCATAGAAAGCGGGGATTTGGATAATACCAATCTTGTACGATTTACCATTCTGTGTAAGAGTTTTTATTGTTTGCTTCGCCGACTGATCCTCAAGTACAACTTTATCCCGAACCAGTTCTACAATTTTTGGAGTAGCAGATAATTCCTGCCCCGCCGGAATCACCTTCAACCGAACAATCGTTCCCTTAGGGCCCTTAATTTTAGTAACTGTAATATCTAGGCGCCAACCAATCACATCCACAAATTCACCTTCTTTACCCTGAGCAACTGCCACAATACGATCATTTACTTCAATTGTTTTAGCTTTAAAAGCTGGTCCACCTGGAATAATCTCGGCAATTTTTACAACCTCATTTTCAAGCTGTAACCTTGCACCTATGCCCTCAAAAGTCCGAGCAAGGTCTTCATTAAATTCCTGTGCCCTGTTTGGTACAAAATAATTGGTATGCGGATCAACCGTTCCGGTAAATGCGTTCATAAAAATTTGGAAGACATCCTGATTATTAAATTTTGTGGATTGAGAAACCAGATTCTCATATCGTTTTTTTAAAGTCTCCGTTATTTTTGACTCCTCCGTACCTGTCACCTTGAGATTCAGCATCTCATATTTAACACGTTTAGACCAGAGGTTATTTGACTCAGACTCTGATTTAAGCCATGGGAGTTTCTCCCGATCGTAGGTGTAACTTTCGTTACTGGTAAAATCGAACTTCTTATCGATTTCTTTTAAAGCAAAAGCTACACGATCGTTATATCTTTTTTGATAGACGTTAAAAATGTAAAAAGGTACACTTAGATCTCCTGAACGGATATCATCGTCCATCGTTAAACGGAACTTTTCAAAAGCAGCTATATCACTTTGCAGGAAATAGCTTTTCCCGTTATCCAATGCTTTTAAATACTCGTCAAACACAATAGAAGAAAATGCATCGTCCACCACCACTTTTTTATAGTGAAAGTTTTCAAGTAACTCAACTAGCGACTTTGCGACAACAGATTGCTGAAGCTCAGGTTTCAGATCACTTCCTGAAACAATTATACTTACCCTCGGGTCGGCCTGACAAGCTAAAGCTGATACAATAAATAAGGCCAGACAAAATCTTTTTAACATCTCTTTAACTGATTTTAACTTCATTTCAGAATATAGGTATCTAATTTGGTACCAAAAATTAAATATAATTATGGAAACCCTCTAATTAAAGGTTTAACCATGTAACATGTTTATGTTTTGTTTAATATCGGGTCTCAATATACCTAAAAAATGGAATCTAAGGCAATAAATGCCGCATACTCATTATTGAATTGTTCTTAAAAATGTCTCTCTCATGACTTTAAACTCTGAAAAAGCAGAGCTTGCCGCACCAGAATTACCAAGTTTGTTATAAACATCAGCCAAGTCGCTTTTTATTTCAATCAACTTATATTTATATTTATTTTTTACCGACAATTGTTCTGCTTCTTTAAAATCTATCAGAGCAAGCTGATAATCACCTATTGACATTTTGACATGAGCAAGGTTAATGAGTGAATTTACAATTCCTGAAGAGCTAGATATTTTTCTGGCTAACATATTCGATTGAATGTAAAACCACTTCGCCTGTGTAAATTTTTTCTGCTGATGATAGGTGTCTGCAAGCTGATCATAACAGCGGATTGTTCCGGTCTTATCTTTCAGACCATAATAGTAAAGTGGCAGAGCCTTTCCTAGTATCAGGGTTTCAGCATCTGTAAAATTTTTCTGACTGGTCAGGATCTCGGCGTGATCCATATAAGTATCTGCAAGAAATTTTTTGTTTTTTGTATTCAAGTCAATCATTAAAATAGCCTGATTGTACTTTAAGGCTTCATTTAGATTTCCTCTGAACCTGTTAATCCTTTGGAGTGTTAAATAATTATTTCTTACAGAAACCATATTATTTACTTCCAAATTCAAAAGAATTGCTTCGTTTAATAAACGAACCGCATCATCCATCTTCCCATTAAGCGCATGGCTTACTGCATAGGAGTTCAGTACCCCGGCTTCGGCATTTCGGTCTCCCAGATTTCTTGTTAAAAAAAGGAGCTGATCATATGCGCTTAAAGAATCCGACTTCAGACTTCCATTATAAACCCCTGCTGATGTTGGAAAAACAAAAGGAATATTATCAGAGGCCTTCAACTGCTCTCGAAACTGAAGCGTGTTTAGGTAATCTTTTACTTCTCCAATACCTGAGGAAGACGATTGTTTAATAAGCTTTAGGGAATCAGACCTTGAACTGTTGGGAATTATACTCCACTGAGATGAAATAGTGGCTCCTTCTTCCCATTTAACAGATTCTGCGATTCCTCTTTTTACGGAAATAATCAATAACAGGAGTGAAACTAAAACTGACCTAAGGTTCATTTATAATTGCCTAATATGGATTTGAGAAAATAAGACTCTCAAATTTCGGACATATTGTTTTGGTTATCAAGCTCAAACGAATAAAGATTTTTAAAATTACATGCTAACAAAAAGATCAGGCAAAAACCGAAAGTTCGCCATCAAATGCCGCCCATACCATATACGGATGTGAATCACAATGAAATAGTTCTCCATTTGCTGAAATGCCTATTATTCCCGCGAAACCATTATGAACATTAAGTTCCTGAAATGATTTTTGCGAAGCTGCTGCCAAACTCATACCATCACTTACACGCGTTACAATTTTAACTGCAAGGCCGGCGCTTACAATATCTTCACCAACACCTGTACAGGATATACCTGCAAACTCGTTAGCAAAATTTCCTGATGAGGTGGCTGAGTCACTAACACGACCTGGAATTTCAAAGCCTTTACCTCCGGTTGAGGTTGCAGCCGCAATATGCCCGGCTTTATCCAGAGCTACACAACCGACGGTACCAAGACCTTTAGATGCTTTTAATTTCCCATCATATTCTTCCCTGCGTTGCTGAGTTTCAGTATTAAAATATTCGAAGCCATTGCTATGGGCAAAATCAAGTGCACCGCTACCGCTCAAAACCCGGTCATCAAATGACATTAACTTTTCGGCAATTAATATTGGATTTCTGATATCCTCAATATTTATTACTCCCGAAAATTTCCCGCTGCTCCCATCCATTAAACCGGCACTAAGTCTAATCTTTCCGTCACTTTGGATCTGTGAACCAATACCTGCATTAAAAAGCTCACAATCTTCTAAAAGCGAAACTGCAAAAACGGAAGTTTCCAATGCAGAATGAGAATTTAAATACGTATATGACCGCTTTACAATTTCAGAAAGAGCTTCCTGTTTAGCCAGTTTAACTTCCAGATTTGTATGAGATTCGCTAAAAAAACCGCCATGAATAATTAATTTATGATCCATTAATTATCTTCACTTTTAACGCTCAGGAAAACGCCCTCTTCCACCTTTATTGCTTTTTGAATGCTAAGTTCGTGCTTTTCAAGATCATACTTATCGAATATTGACATCACATGGACCTTTAGTCCACTAATAGATACCGGAGAACCAATTTCCACTTCATAAATGCTTGTTTCTGTAATAAAACGCCCGTCTACCAATATAGTTAGGCCAGAGCCAATAGCTTCCATCCAATTTCCTTCAGTGATTAATAATCCGGCATCTTCTCCGAGTCCGATACCTAACATCCCAGGATTACTGGCTACAGCATAAAATAAACGGCCTATTCTGCCACGTTGAACAAAATGAGTGTCTACAATCACCGAGTCAATAAAACCTAAACCAGCTGTAATCTGAACTTCTCCCTTAATCAGAGCCTCACTGCTGCTGCCGCGATAGATCATGTTTGTAGAAGCAGCGGCGGCCCCTGCAGATGTACCGGCGATAAGAAAATTATCTGCATGATAACGCTTTTTCAATAAGTGTAGTAATGGCGTACCTCCAAATATCGAGCTCAAGCGCAGTTGATAACCACCGGTAAACATCACCACATCTGCTTTTGCTATACGTTCCAGATATTCAGGGTTCATGGCATCGGTTCTTGACCTGATATCCATCACATTGACATTATTTACCTGCAATTGTTTAAATGAATTAATGTACTCTTTACCAACTATTTCGGGTATTTTCGAGGCAGTTGTAATTACTTCAACAAGAGAATTTTCAGCTTTTGCCGATTCGCTGATGATACGCTTAAGAATCCCCAATTCAAAGAATTTTACGTATTGCGGGTGGCTTACATTTTCATTATAATTTAGTGAACTTCCCAGATCAACTGCACCGCCAATTATAAGGAGTTTGCCCTTTGGAACCATAGTAAATATTAAATTTTCGTTACTTCAAAATCAAATATATATTACCAATATTATAAGTTTAAAGATTACTTACTAAACTTTTCAACATATCGGATTGTTTAAGGGATAATAAAGTATCTACTGCTTAAACAATCTTCCTGAAATTATCGGCTTAAAATTTAATATTTTAGCAAAACTTTTTATCTTGTTAGTGGCTTAATTTGAATTAAGCCTAAAAAGTATTCCAATTAGAATTGCTATCATGCTTTAAAATATTAAACATTCTGATTACCCATTTTAAAACCGGCTTTTACCCTGTAATAAAAATTTGTTTATCTGTTTCATGCAGATGCTTCAGTAGATTGAAAAAACACCTCAAAGAAACCTGTGTATATATGCCGAAAGTGTTTGGCATAAATTGAAGATTGCAAATTCGAGTAAACCTAGAAGAACGGTTATTTCTGGGTATAACAAAGTATTAAAACTTAATAATAATCTTTGAACCCGACATGATTAAAATAAACATTAAATACACAGTATAATGATTTTTCTGAGGTTGGTGTTTTCACGAGCCGCTTACAATCTTCAACGTTTCTATCCCGCACATGCGACATAAAAAATAAATTATATACTAATGAAAATATTAGGCATACAGGTTTTAAAGGGGCCAAATCTCTGGTCAACTAGTCGTAAGAAATTAATCCAGATGCGTCTTGATCTTGAGGACATGGAACAGAGGCCGACGAATAAAATTGATGGATTCAAGGAAAGAATTGAAAAATTGATGCCGAGTTTATATACTCATCGCTGTTCACCCGGGTATGAGGGAGGATTTTTTGAGCGTATGGAGGAAGGTACATGGATGGGCCATGTAATTGAGCATATTGCTCTTGAGCTGCAATCATTAGCAGGAATGGAGACAGGATTTGGACGTACTCGTGAGACAAGAACTTCGGGAATTTATAATGTAGTGTTCAGTTATATTGAAGAAACCGTTGGAATATATGCTGCTGAAGCATCCGTCCGCATTGCAGAAAATTTAATAACTGGCGAAGAATATGATGTCGAAAACGATATCATGACGATGAAAAAAATGCGGGAACGGGAGCGTTTTGGGCCAAGCACCGCTTCTATTGTTGAGGAAGCTGTTGCTAGGAAGATCCCTTTTATTCGTCTTAATAAAAGTTCGCTTGTACAGCTGGGATACGGTGTAAATCAGGTACGATTCCGTGCTACCATGACCGATAAAACAAGCAGTATCGCTGTTGACCTCGCAGGAAACAAAGATGAAACTAAACGCATTTTACAGGAACAGGCAATTCCCGTCGCCAAGGGTTTAACTATATCTACTGATGAGGATCTGGAAATTGCCCTCGATAAAATCGGATTCCCACTGGTATTTAAACCTTTGAACGGAAATCATGGAAAAGGAGCAACTATCAATGTAAAAACTAGGGAAGAGGCTGTAGCAGCATTTGCTTACGCTCAAAAATATTCATACCGTGTAATTGTTGAACGATTTATTAGCGGTCATGATTTCAGGGTATTAGTGATCGATAACCGTATGGTTGCTGCTGCCCAGCGCGTTCCGGCTCATATTATTGGAGATGGAATCAATACCGTAAATAAATTAATTGAGATTGAAAATAATGATCCGCGCCGCGGATACGGACATGAGAATGTACTGACTGAAATTGGAATTGACCGCGATACCCTGGATCTGCTGGATAAAAAAGGTTATACTTTAGAAACTATCCCCCAAAAATCAGAGATCGTTTACTTAAAATCTACAGCTAATCTGAGTACAGGAGGCACTTCCATTGATGTTACAGACATGGTACACCCCCAAAATGTATTTATGTGTGAACGAATAGCCCGAGTTATTGGCCTAGATATTTGCGGAATTGACATCATGGCCAATAATTTAACTGAACTCCTTACTGAAAACGGGGGAGTTGTACTAGAGGTGAATGCCGCTCCGGGTTTCAGGATGCACCTTGCTCCAAGCGAAGGCCTTCCTAGGAATGTTGCTGCGCCGGTAATAGACATGCTTTATCCACCGGGCAAGTCAGCAAGAATTCCAATCATTGCCGTTACCGGTACAAATGGTAAAACAACCACTACTAGGCTTATCGCACATATTGTAAAAAATAATGGCTTCAGGGTAGGTTTTACCACTTCCGACGGTGTGTATATTCAAAATTCCATGTTGTTAAAGGGTGATACAACAGGCCCAATAAGTGCTGAATTTGTATTGAAAGATCCAACTGTCGAATTTGCAGTTCTGGAAACTGCTAGGGGAGGAATTCTAAGATCAGGCCTTGGCTTTGGGCATTGTGACATTGCTGTTATCACCAATATTCAGGAGGATCATCTTGGTATATCAGATATTCATACGCTCGATGACCTTGCCCGTGTAAAAGCCGTAGTAATAAACTCGGTAAAAAATGATGGCTGGGTAATTATAAATGCTGACAACAAGCATTGTGTTAAACTAGCAAAAGATGTACGATGTAATGTGGCCTATTTTTCGATGGATGAAAAAAATCAGGTTGTAAAAGATCATTGCCGCAAAGGTGGTATAGCCGCAATTTATGAAAACGGCTTCATTACTATCAAAAAAGGCGACTGGAAAATAAGGATAGAGAAGGTGACACATATTCCTATCACTTTTAACGGAACTGTAAGTTTCATGACACAGAATGTGCTGGCAGCCAGCCTCGCAGCATTCGCATGGGGTTTTAAGATTGAAGATATCCGTCTGTCTCTTGAAACATTCATTCCTTCGGTAGCACAGACTCCGGGCAGGATGAATATTTTCGAACTGAAGGAATATAAAATCATGGTTGACTTTGCCCATAATCCTGACGGATTGAGGGGTATCAGGGACTTTCTGTCTACCCTGGATATTAAATGGAGTACAGGAATTATTTCAGGAACCGGCGACAGACGGGATGAGGATCTTCGGGAAATTGGAAGAATTTCTGCACAAATGTTCGACAATGTGATCATTTGCCAGGAGAAGTACATGAGAGGCCGCAGCAGAGAAGAAATAATTAAATTGATAATAGAAGGCCTAAAAGATATAAAGCCCGAAATTGATATTCAGATCATTAATAAAGGCAAAGAAGCACTTGATTATGCGTTAAAGCATATCCAGCCAGGTTCTTTTCTGACAATAATCGGCGATTCGGTTACCAATGCGGTGGAGTTGGTTCAGAATTTTCAGGATGAAGAGATCGGCCTTTAGACCTATCTTTATTGAACAGATTGACCTAATATTTTGAATTGATGGCAACCATACCTCCTCTGGCAGAACGAATGCGCCCAACAACACTTGACGACTATGTGGGGCAAAAGCACCTTGTTGGCCGGGATTCGATTTTGCGCCTTGCCATCGAAAGCGGAATGCTGCCTTCACTAATTCTTTGGGGGCCTCCTGGTGTTGGGAAAACAACGCTGGCTTTAATTATTTCAAAGCAGTTAGATCGTCCGTTTTTTAGCCTGAGTGCAATAAATTCGGGTGTAAAAGATATTCGGGATGTGATAGAGCAGGCATCTCGCCTGAAAGATGAAAATGAGAATCTGCCCATTCTTTTCATTGATGAGATTCACCGTTTTTCAAAATCCCAGCAAGATTCATTACTCGGTGCTGTTGAACGAGGCCTAGTCACTTTAATTGGTGCAACAACCGAAAACCCCTCATTTGAGGTTATTTCAGCACTCTTATCTAGAACCCAAGTTTATATCCTGCAAAATCTGTCGGAGGAAGATCTACTTGAATTACTTAATAAAGCAATTAAAGAAGAAAACTATCTCAAAGATAAAAAAATCAGTATCAAAGAGCATGAAGCCCTGATCCGCCTTTCTGGTGGTGATGCAAGGAAGCTACTCAACGTGCTTGAACTTGTGGTCAATGCTGTGAATAAGAAAGATGTGAATATCACCAATGAAATGGTGTTGAAATACGTCCAGCAAAATATGGCTATTTATGATAAAGCTGGAGAACAGCATTATGACATTATTTCTGCATTTATCAAATCTATTCGTGGAAGCGACCCTAATGCGGCAGTTTACTGGCTGGCACGTATGATAGCCGGGGGTGAGGATCCTTCATTTATTGCCCGCCGTTTGCTGATTCTGGCATCAGAAGATATCGGAAATGCCAATCCGAATGCGCTGCTGTTGGCTAATAATTGCTTTCAGGCCGTTAATGTAATCGGCTGGCCGGAATCAAGAATTATTCTCTCACAAACCGTCACATACTTGGCCTCTTCACCAAAAAGCAATGCCAGTTACGAGGCAATCAGTAAGGCTCAGGAGCTAGTGGCCAGAACCGGTGACCAGTCGGTGCCACTGCACTTACGAAATGCGCCAACCAAACTCATGAAAAATATTGGTTATGGCAAGGAATACGAATATTCACATTCCTATAAAGACAATTTTTCTGCCCAGGAATACCTTCCCGAAAATCTCAGTGGAACTTTATTATATGATCCGGGCAAGAATGCTGCTGAAGACAAACTTCGGGAACGTTTAAGATCCCTTTGGAAAGAAAAGTATAAATATTAGATTCACATTATTTTTTTAATTTCAAACATGACATTAACATTTCTGATTCAGCAAATAAAAGCATTTTGGCGGTCAAAAAATACGGGGAAAAGTGTTGCCTTAAGAGTGGTGATGGCTATACTCATATTATATATCCTGCTGAATGTACTTGTAGTTGCTTTTTTTCTTGACAGGATACTGAAAAAGACTAACCCAGGGCAGGATATCCTGTACTCTTTCAATAGCTATATCCTGTACTATTTCTTAATGGATCTGCTCCTTCGTTTTCAAATGCAGGAGTTACCAACCTTGAGTGTAAGACCCTATCTGCATCTCAGAATAAAAAAGAATCAGATTATTAATTATCTTTCACTGACCTCACTCGGGACTACCTTCAACCTGACCCCGATTTTATTGTGTTTACCCCTGCTTATAAAAGTAGTATTACCGGAACAGGGGCTTGCTCAATTCTGGAGTTTATTGGTATCTATAGTCGGGCTTACACTTTCTAATCACTTTTTTAGTCTGTGGATTAAAAGAAAGGTGAATCTGAATGCCATTTGGATGTTGATCTTCTTCGGCACACTAGTTCTTTTCGTTTCTCTGGATTTTTATTTTAAACTTTTTTCAATTTCAGCTTTATCAGCAGGATTGTTCAATTTTATACTAGCTAATCCTTTGTATTGTCTCATTTTCCTATTTGTGGCTTTGTTGATTTACCTTGTTAATTACAACTATCTTAAATCAAACCTATATCTGGAAGAACTGCATGCAGCAGATAATTCACATAAATCAAGCACTGAAATTCCGTACTTGAGCCGATTTGGTAAAGCCGGAGATTTGGTAGCCAATGAGTTAAAATTAATTCTCAGAAACAAACGTCCACGTTCAGTTATTACAATGAGTCTGTTGTTTATGTTTTACGGACTTATTTTTTATACCAACCCAACATTTTCGGGATACACAGGAATCGTTTTCTGTGGGATGTTTATGACGGGTATTTTCATTATCAATTATGGGCAGTTCATGTTCAGCTGGCAAAGTGCGCATTTCGATGGAATTTTGGTGAGCAAGGTAAGTGCAATAGATTTTTTCAGATCAAAATTTCTGCTATTCACATTCTTTTCATCCTTATGTTTTGTACTAACCATTCCATACGTATATTTTGGCTGGAAGGTTCTGATTGTACATTTCATCATGTTTATCTGGAATCTTGGTGTAAACACATTAATAGTGCTTTATTTTGCAAACCAAAACTACCGCAGAATTGACCTTAGCAAGGGTGCCACCTTTAATTGGGAGGGTGTTGGAGCATCCCAATGGATATTAAGTATACCTCTTTTGCTGGCTCCGTTTGCAATTTATTTCCCGCTTAATCTATTGGGTTATCCGGAAGCAGGCCTAGCATCAATTGCAGTAATTGGTCTAATATTTATAATAAGCAGGGAGTTTTGGCTGAATAAACTTGTACAGAGATTTCAAGAAAAAAGATATTTAATAGCAGAAGGATTTAGAAATAAATAATATGATAAGGATAAGTAATTTAAAAAAGAAATATAACGGAGTAACGGTTGTTGATATTCCAGAACTAATTATTAAGAGAGGAGAAACAATCGGACTAGTAGGAAATAATGGTGCGGGCAAAACCACCCTCTTCCGTATGATGCTCGATCTGATCAGACCAGAATCTGGAGAGGTACTTTCAGATGAAAAAAATGTAGCAAAAAGTGAGTCTTGGAAAGATTATACAGCCTCATACCTTGATGAAGGTTTTCTAATAGATTACCTGACACCTGAAGAATATTTTCATTTTATAGGTGGACTCCATAATAAAAATAAAGCTCAGGTTGACTCAGAACTTCCTTCATTTTCAGAATTTTTTAATGGAGAGATCCTAAAGAAAGGCAAATATATTCGGGATCTATCTAAAGGTAATCAGACCAAGGTTGGGGTTGCAGCCTGCCTGATTCAGAACACACAAATACTGATGTTGGATGAGCCATTTGCCAATATCGATCCAAGTACTCAGATCCGATTAAAGAATATGGTGAAGGATATCAGTAGGGATAAGCACATTACTACAATTATTTCCAGCCACGACCTGAATCATATTACCGATGTCTGTGAGCGTATTTTATTGATGGAAAAAGGAAAGATCATTAAGGATATTGCTACCAATTCAAATACACTGCAGGAATTGGAACAGTATTTTTCTGTATTATCTTAAACATTTTTGAAGCCATATATCAATGAACTTAAATTTGACTGGTAAAAGAGCATTAGTTTGCGGGAGCACTCAAGGAATTGGCAAATCAAGTGCAACAGAACTTGCCTTTCTTGGTGCAGATATAACACTAATGGCTAGAAATGAGGATAAACTCAAGGAAGTACTTAAAGGTTTATCAACGAAACTTAATCAAAAGCATCATTATTTAGTGGCCGATTTCACTGATCAAACTAAATTGAAACATACCATCAATGAATATGTAATCAATAATCAAATAGATATATTAATCAATAATACCGGTGGCCCAGCGGGTGGGCAAGCCATTGATGCACAAACCGATGAATTTATCAATGCCTTTAATATGCATCTGATCTGTAACCAGATATTGGTACAAGCAGTTTCGGCGGGTATGAAGAAGAATAATTTCGGACGTATCATCAATATTATATCAACTTCGGTTAAAACACCCTTAAAGGGATTGGGAGTATCCAATACTATCCGCGGAGCCGTGGCCAGCTGGGCTAAAACTTTGGCACTTGAGCTTGGCCCATTTGGTATAACTGTGAATAATATTTTACCCGGATTCACCATGACAGGCAGACTTGAATCTATTATCTCTACCATTGGAGAGCGTGAAAATAAAAGTAGAGAAGAGGTAATAAAGGATATGATCAATACAATACCTGCAGGTAGGATAGGGGATTCGTATGAAGTGGCAGCAGCCATTGCCTTTTTAGCAAGCCCGGCCGCATCGTATATCAATGGTATCAATTTACCCGTAGATGGTGGCAAAACACCTTCATTATAGTATTTAAAATTATTAGCATTATGAAATCCATAATTTTAACTATGCTCCTTCCGCTTACAATCTGGAATTTGGGCACTTTAACTGTAAAATACGTTCAGGAAGGAGATTCAGATATCATTGCAGAAAATGCAAAACCTGTTCTGATTTCAGATCAATTCAAATTTACTGAGGGACCGGCTGTAAATAAAAACGGGGATATTTTTTTCACAGATATCGTTGAAGGAAAAATCTGGAAATATAGTACAGAAGGCGAGTTAAGCCTTTTTCTAGATAAAACAGGGCATTCTGATGGAATGTATTTCGATAAAAAGGGAAATCTAATTACTGCAGCAGATGAAAAAAATGAAATCTGGCAGATTAGTCCCAATAAAAAAGTAAAGGTATTACTTGATAATTTTGAGGGAAAACGCTTTAACGGCCCAAATGATCTCTGGATTGACGCCAAAGGAGGAATATTTTTTACTGACCCGTATTACCAACGCCCGTATTGGGAAAGAAAAAAATCAGAATTAAGTGGACAGCATGTTTACTACTTTCCAAAAGGTTCGAAAGCCGCTTTTGTTGTAGATAGCAATTTTGTAAGACCAAATGGGATTATTGGCTCTGCCGATGGAAAAAACCTATTTGTTGCTGATATCGGTGATAAAAAGACTTATAAATATGATATCGGGAAGAAGGGGAAATTATCCAACCGTCGCCTGTTTACCGATATGGGATCAGACGGTATGACACTTGACAATCGGGGCAATCTTTATCTGACTGGCAGAGGTGGTGTAACAGTTTTCAATCCTGAGGGTAAGAAAATTGAGCATATTTCAATACCGGCATCAACTGCAAATGTTTGTTTTGGTGGGAAGAACAGAGATATCCTGTTCATCACTGCCAGTAAAGCAGTTTATACGTTGAAGATGAAAGTGAAGGGTATCTAAAGAACTCTGTTAAATATGAGAAACAAAAAAGCCCGGAAAATCCGGGCCTTTTTGTGTTGCCTTAATGAAATTATTCTGCAGATGCAGCTATAACTTCACCCTTGATATAAATTACTTTGATTGGAGTCTTGGCATTCGACCTGATGGTCAAGCCTTTACTAAATGGAGCAATTGCTGCAGCATTATAGGTAACAGTAATTGTTCCTGATTCTCCCTTCATCACCGGAGTATTGGTATATTTAGGTACGGTACAGCCACAAACGCTTTCTATGTTGCTTATAATCAAAGGCTCATCACCTGTATTTGTAAATTTGAAATCAACACTTACCGGCTTACCCTGAGGGATTTTACCAAAATCATGCGTTTCTTTCTCGAATTTAAATTCAGCCTTTTCGACAACATTAAATGCTGTAATGGATGTAAATAAAAATACAATGCTGCAAAGAATGATTAATTTTTTCATACTAGTTAAATTTTTTATTTTATTTATTCATCAATGAAACAGAACTCTCGATCAATTTATAGGAATCAAAAGTCTATTAATACAAAATTAATAAATTACATGGTTTGTGTTTGATATATTGCTAATTGTTATTCAAATGTTACTTTAAATAAGACCATTTAGATTCTAAACTGACACATTAGAGCATAACATAATTCAAACCTGTGCTAACAAACACAATTTCCGTTCCACAATTTTAATCTAATTAATCAAAGGCTTTTTTGCCTTTAATGTTTAATACCTCTTATCAGGTTTTTTGTCCTCAGAAACCCTGACGCCAATTGTACGACCATATAACTCAGTACCATCGAGGGCATCAATAGCCTGCTGACCTGCCTCATCATCTGCCATCTCAACAAAACCAAAACCTTTGCTCCGGCCGCTTTGTTTATCAATGATCAGTTTTACGGAAGTTAATTCTCCGTATTTTTCAAAAATTTCTTTAAGCTCTCTTTCATCTACTTTAAAAGGAAGTCCTCCAACGAAAATATTCATATGCTTTTAATTGATTAGTTTATAATTCTTGGTTAATTAACTTTTGATAATAAGGATTTTTATTTACACGTATAACTTCGGGCTCACCGATTGCTGTCAGCATTCTGCGGGCACCAACCATCGTTCTTGATTGAAAATCGTCATAATTTTTGGAGCCTTTGATCATACTGTTAATCCGCACTAGCCCTGCGGCCTGTATAAACTCACCATTGCCTATATAGATAGCGGTATGCGTCACTCGCTTTGTTTGCTTGTTGGCAGCGAAAAACAAAAGATCACCAGGATTTAGAGATTTTAATGATTTAGCAATACTCACAGAATCACCCTCATTGATGTCAACTTTATCACCAACCAATGCCTGTTGAGAGGCATCCCTTGGAAGTATAATACCATTCAGAAAATAACTTGTTTTTGTAAAACCGCTGCAGTCCATACCTTTTATCGAAGTACCACCCCATAGATAAGGAATGCCCAGAAAATTTCGAGCAGTCCTCAGAATCTGTTCTGCACCCGGATCAGGAAGTTCCTTCCACTGATCAAATGACCTAGCCTTACTGACTGAAATATAAGCGATTCTTTTGTCAGGAAAGGAAATTTTATAAAATCCAGCAGATTTACTGAGTAGCTGCATAGTATTGCCTGCAACAAGATCAGAAACCGGCAGGGATGATTCTGTTGGTTCTGAATAGGCCTGTCCATACAAATCAGTATAAATAATTTTTTCTGTTCTTTGCCAATTTTCAAATTCTGTTTTAGTCATCAGGGCTACTCCGGCAGACTCCGTCCATGAAAGGTAATTATCCGGTGTGCGGATAAGGTAGTGTCCACTTTGCTTTTTTAAGACTTTCAGAGGCGTTCCCAAACCCGCCTGAGTGGCCATTTCTGCGGCATGATTAGGTTCATATCTTGTGTTTATAACTGATAAATTTGCAACGCCATAAACTTTTTCTCCAAGGTCTTTCGAAGGAAGGACCTCTTCATTAATCAGAACAGCTAAATTTTCAGAACTAAGTAAAGTCTTTAATTCTGCTGCTGCTTCAGCTCTGCTTACCTCAAGTTTATAAGTCAATGGAACTGCAGTTTGCTGTTTAAGCTGGTAATATTCAACTCTGCTATCGGGAGCATACTTTTTTTGTATGATGCCTGATAATTCCTTTACGCGCTTAATTATAGAAGAATCAGGTTGAGCTCCCTCAGAATATGCAGAAACAAACAAAATAAGACTAAGAAAAGAAAAAAGCTTCTTCATAAATTAAACGAAATGAAAATAAGGAGGAGAAATCAAATCTCCTATTATTCCTTAATAATGGCTAATGTATAAATTTAAACAAAGAATCTGAAAAATGGGTAATAAATCAAATACCATATCCATTTATATCTAAAGCTTATTAACCGGCCTAATTATTTAATTCAAATTTCATTCAAGCCTTAGGATTGAATAAGCCTCTCCAACAGGTTAGGGATTTTAAAGGAAAAACCCAGTTCCTTTTCTACTCGTTCGCTATTAACAATTTTCCAACTTAGCTTCTCTTTAATAAATCTCGGTTCTGGTTGCTTAGCAAGTCGGGCAGCAAGGCTATAAAATTCTTCCTTAGTAGGATGAGATGGAGTACATCCGATATAAACACCATTAGCACTTTCGGAATCAATTAGTGTAATAATCAGAGATTTTACTTCATCCAAATGAATCATATTAACAGGTGCAAGACCATTGGGAATATTGATTTTCCCGGCAAAAAATCTTGCAGGAGATCTCCCAGGCCCAAATAGTCCGGAAAGCCTTAATACCAATACCTGTATTGGAAGCGCTAACAAACTTTTTTCGATTTCAGCAATTACTTTTCCGGACGTAGTTTCAGGTGATATCTCCGAACTTTCGCTTACTGCTTTATTACTGTCGGAATAAACCGTTGTTGAACTGATAAAAATTATTTTGGTAACACTACTTTTGGGTATCTGTCTAATCAAAGTCTCACCCATTTTGCGGTAATTCTCCGGACCCTCAACAGATTTTCTTCCGGGTGGAATAGAGACAATCAGAATATCAGTATCTAAAAGCTGGGTCAAACTTGGCTCAGGGAGGGAATGATCAAATTGTACTAAAAATGGGTCAATCCCTGACGCTTTTAATAGCGTAACTTT